>Ga0153956_1000093_pt1 | contig 113575 bp, 97 predicted proteins | sample TSFL040MetaG_FD_104704 | JGI IMG/M metagenome (GOLD analysis project Ga0153956, IMG submission 104704) | Attine ant fungus gardens microbial communities from Florida, USA - TSFL040 MetaG | ecosystem: Host-associated > Fungi > Mycelium > Unclassified | place: USA: Florida, Wekiwa Springs... | reverse complement strand
TCTATTCTGATATTGCCGAGGCAATTATGCGTGAAAAGCAAATCAAGAAATGGTCACGAAAAAAGAAAAATGAGCTTGTTAGCCAACTAAATCCATCATGGAAAGACCTTTACGAAGAGATTTGTTGAGCCTGAGAATTGGATGGAGATCCCTCGTCGCAAAGAGCGCGCCTCGGGATGACGCTGGTCGTATTATTTTTGCAAAGGAGCTATTCATTCGCCGTCACTCGGGGTATCACTCCCATGCTGTCGTCTCAATACGAAGAGATTTGTTGAGCCTGAGAGTTGGATGGAGATCCCTCGTCGCAAAGAGCGCGCCTCGGGATGACACAGATCGGGTTGTTTTTGCAAAGAACTATTCATCTGTCACTTATTCGCACTGCCCACTGTTATCCCTGTAGGAGTGGTTTTTACGTTGTCACTTATTCGCGCTTCCCGCTGTCATCCCGAGGAGTGTTTTTTACGACGAGGGATCTCCCTCAAGAATATCATTATCCATGAATCCACTCCCGAATGTAATCTTGCGCAACCATTGATGAATTAGCGCGCGTTGAGATTCAGCAGGGGGTTTAAACGTAAAACGAAATGAAGATTTTTGCATCGTATTACATTCTGTGATTTTTAATAGGATAATTGTCACTTATTAAATGGGTGGACATTCAGATGTTTCCCATGTTGCAGCTAAATCATCAAGGGCTTGATCCGTGACTCGGTACACTGTCCATTCATCCATTGCTTTTGCACCAATGCGTTTATAAAACCCAATAGCGGTTTCATTCCAATCAAGTACCCACCACTCCAAGCGTCCGCATTTTCTACTTTTTGCTAAGTGTGCTAAATAGGCCAACATTTTTTGGCCGATGCCTTTGCCGCGTGCTTCGGGTTTAACGAATAAGTCTTCCAGATAAATTCCAGGGCGGCCTAGAAAGGTTGAAAAATTATGAAAATAAAGCGCGAAACTCACGGGTGAATGATTAAGATAACCAATAATCACTTCTGCATGCGCATGCTTACCAAACAAAGTTTCTTTTAAGATGTCTTCAGTCGCAACCACTTCGTGAAGTAGTTTTTCATAGGCAGCTAATTCTTTAATAAATGAGAGTATAAGCGGTGTATCTTCAATTTGAGCAGGTTTGATTTCAAATAAATCAGTCATGAAATGGTTCCTTAAAAACATTATTTGTATATTTTTTTATCACTCAGGTTTATAGAAGGTGAATAATAGGGGTTATGCTTCTTCTTTGCAAAATATACATACCAGAATAGTCTCGTCCCTTAATAAAATACCTTGCCAAATGATGAAGTGATGATGAAAGATAATACGTACCATCTTCTGTTTGCAGTCATATAAAAAGGATTGATATTGATGAAAGGATGCGATCTTTTATTTAAAGCAACGCTGGCCTGTCTTTTTTCCAACGCACTGATTTCTTCATCGTGGGCTGATAATCAAGTTATTGCGAATGGAACAACTGTCAATTTAAATGGGAATCAACCACCTGGTCCTCCTTCAACCACATCCAATAGTACGCCTGCTTTAGAAGCTGAAAATAATGGTGTCGTTAATGCAAATGGCACGACGGTGACAACAACTGGTGATGGCTCATACGGTGTTTGGGCCACTACCGGCGGTAGGATTACGCTTAGTGGCGGTACAGTATCAACTACTGGCGCCACAGATCTCGGAACGGGTCAGGTAAGCTGGGGACTTTTTGCAAATGCAAATGGTGTAATTAATGCAAATGGAACAGTTATTAGCACGATGGGTGCTAATGCTGCCGGTGTTGTTGCAGGATCAGGAGCAAACTCGCCTGGAACTATTAATTTAAGCGGGGCAAACATTAACACAACCGGTACGCAAGCTCAGGGTGTTGTGACAGCTACAGGTGGGACAATCACTTTAGGTGGTTCAAGTATACAAACGAGCGGAACTAACGCAGCAGGTATTTTAGCACTAGGAGGCACCATCACAGGTGCTGCTAATGTCACTACAACTAATACTGGTTCAGCAGCTATCAGTGCAATCACTGGCAACATCACTTATACAGGTGGCAGTATTGTCACACAGGGTAGTACGAATGCTTACGCTTTTTCTGCTTCATCATCAGGAACTATTGTTGGCAGTGGATTTAGTGCACAAACGACAGGCGCCAATTCAGCAGGCGCATTTACAACCAGCGGAGGCAGCATTAGTTTATCTAGTGCTAGTTTACAAACATTTGGATCAGGTAGTGCGGGATTAGTTGCTCAAACTAGCGGCTCAACTTCGCTAACAAATGGAAGTGTGACGACATCTGGCACAGGCGCATCTGCTTTGGCTGCCTCAAATGGTGGAACCATCAACCTGACGAACGGTAGTGCGACAGCACAAGGTAGCAATAGCTATGGTCTGAGTGTTGATAATTCAATAGGAACAGCTGCGAATGTTGTCAATATAACGGGTGGAAGCCTTCATTCCAATTCAGCAGATGCTATTCATATTGATACGGCTACAGTGACTGTTAATGCTGAGCAAAGCACTATCAACGCGGGAAGTAATGGTGTTTTGGTGTCTGCCATTAATGGCGGTGTGGGTAACATTAATGGCAATAATCATTCTCAATTTGGCGGTGTGATCAACAACACGGCATCCACGGTTAACATGTCTTTGACGAATAGCTCAGTATGGAATGGTAATACAGGAAATTTATCGAATTTAACGATTGACTCATCGAGTCAATGGAACATGAAGGCAAGTTCAACCGTTAATGGTACAACCACATTGGCGGGCACCATTAATTTTGATACACCAACGCCGACACAAGGTGTATTAACGCTGAATGGACCACTGATCGGACAAAATGGCAATATCATTATTAATACAACATTAAATAGTGATAACAATTCGCCTTCGGATTTAATCCAAATTGGAAATTCTGCGCAAGGATCAACAGGTCTTACCGTGAATAATTTTAAAGGCCAAGGCGAGCAAACGGATCAAGGTATTTTGGTTGTGAATGGCATCAATGGCGGTACGGTTGGTAACAGTTCGTTTTATTTAGCTAAACCTGTTACAGCAGGTCCCTATGAATATCTATTATTTAAAAATGGTAATAATCTCTATTTACGCAACACAGCGAATCCAGGGCCAGGAGGCATACCGGATATAAGCAATCCTAATGTTGATTTTGGCGGTGGGGGTGGTGAAATTATCGATATGCCTACTGTTGATCCGAGTACAGCAGTACCTATTTATAGGCCTGAAGTCTCTCTCATGAGCTCCTTGCCAACGTTAGGTTTGTTTTATGATCAATCTTTAGTAGGCACAAGTACTTTGCATCAACGCACAGGCCAACCTTTTTATTTGCAAACGCCAGAAACCTATCAACGAAAGTGGATACGTTACGTATATAACGGAGGTTTTTTAAATAACGGTAATATTTATCGTGGTGGTCCTGATTTTGATTTCAACATTCGATTGGTTCAGGTAGGTACCGATGTTTATAATGCGATGCGCGGCATGCATCACTTTATCGGCGGCATTTTTGGTGCGCTTGGCAATGCGGATAGCCACGTGAGCGCGCCTATTTTTATTTCTGCGGGCCATAACCAAATACATGGGCTATCTTTCGGTGGTTATTTCACGTATTTAAATCACGATCGATGGTATGTGGATGCGGTGGCGCAGGGAACTCGCTATCGTTTTGATGCCAATTCATACCGTGAAGCAGGTGTATCTACCAATGGTGTGGGTGTTTCAGGATCACTCGAAAGTGGATATCGCTATGCTTTTTTACATGGACTTGCAATTCAGCCCCAAGCACAAGTCGTTCTGCAAACACTTGCTATTACGGATACCAGCGATAGTGCAGCAACTATTCGTTTTGATCGGGCCAATCCTTACTTAGGACGACTGGGACTTTTAGGTGAATTTGCAAATCCAATATCTATTTTTGATCCATTGACTATTTGGGTGAGAGGAAATTATTGGCATCAATTCAATAATAATACGCGTACGCTGTTTTCTTCGGGAACAGGTTATATTCCTTTTGTATCACCTTTGCCATCGGATACCTTAGAGGGAGAGCTTGGTTTTACCGCAAAGCGGTTTAAACATTATTCTATTTACGGTACATTGAGCCGTTCTTATTTCATGGGTAGTCATGGTAATGCAACGACAGCTATCTTAGGTGTGGACATGATCCTGTCGTGATGTCGCATGCTTAAATGATATGCAGGCTAATTGGTCCATGTCTGAGTAGGTATTGATAGCAAATGTCAGTGAAATTACCGGTAAATCATCCTATTTTGGAAAGTAAGCATAAGGTTCAAGAGGTCACTGCTAATTTTTTAGAAGCATTTGGCTTTAATTATTTTCAATATTTACGTTGCTTTGCTAATGGTTCGTTTGGATTGTTAACGAATAATACCGGCCTTACAGAATATTTTTCGCATGTCGATAATTCGCCAGTGATTTTTTCGTCATTTGAAGAGGGGCATGAAAAAATACATTCTTATTGGTTTTTATGGGATGAAGCATTGCCTGATATGCCAGTAACATTGGCAAGAGAAAAGTTTAATCTTCGTAATGGCCTGACGCTAGTTAGGCGTTCAAAAGATTATTACGATATGATTGCAGTAGCCTGTTCCACTGAGCAAGCCAATCCTGGCGGTTTTTATCTCAATAAGCTCAAAGCCATTGAGAAATATGTTCAAGAGTTTGATGCGAATAATAAAGATTTAATCGCCCTCATGACTAAGAGTCGTTTTGTTTTACCGGAAGCTTATCGTGACGTTAATTATAAGAAAATTTGTTTAGCGCAAAATAAAATTACAGTGCGTGGAAAATATGGATTAACACATATCACCGCTCAAGAGTTGGCTTGTTTGCGATTATTAATTCAGGGAGCGACGCATAAAACAATTGCTCAGGCGCTTGAAATTTCGTCGCGCACTGTAGAAACGTACATCTTGCGAATAAAGCAAAGAACAGGCTTTGGATCACGCGTCGAGCTGGCACACATGCTAGCACTTTGTTCTGCTATATAAGCTGTCAGTAATTGTTACGGGCAGTTTTTCATTTCGTTTATTTTTATAATCCATCACTACTATTATTTGGTAAGGATGAATCACATGAAAATAGCAGAAAAATTATTTAATCAATTTTGCGATGCTTATAAACAACGTAATTTAGAAGCTGTACTGAATCTTTGTGCAAAGAATATTAACATGTGGGGTTCGGGTTTGGACGAGTATCGTGTGGGCTTGAAACAAGTGGAAGAGCAGTTAAAGCGCGATTGGAGTCAGTCGGAGCAAGCTGAAATTGAAGTGGTCTCTTTCGTGCCTACATTAAATGACGTTTGGTGGGCAGCGGCAATTTGCAATGCAAACATTACCATTGCAGGTGAAAAGCATACCTTCGAACATTTGCGGGGTACGATTATTTTAGAAAGAGAAGAGGGTGCATGGAAAATTGCACACATGCACGCCTCTTTTCCTGATTATAGAAATGCACACAATGGTTCATTCCCAGTAGGGGATTAATTCACTTTCATTCGCAAAGGATTACTCGTTGATGCTTTGAAAGCCGATTGCTGCGCAACTCTTGTTGGTCTTGCATTCAAAGGCGTGTCATTATTAAAAAATGAATAAATAAAATTGGTAATATTTTCTACTGATGACTTGTTGTTTATGGGTGATGACGGTGGGTGCTATTTTGTGATTGTAATACAACACTGCATCACATAACGCAGGTAATGCCATTGCTTGCGTGCTGATGATTTCAGTGTAAGGTGCGCCTTCTCGAGCCGCTTGTTCAAGGTGTTCGATAAAGTAACGATATACGACCCCATAATTTTCAGTGTCACTGGTGTTTTGCAATGCAACGATTTTTTTAATTCTTCTATTTGGTTGATTCTTTTTAATTTGGTTCAGGTTATTCTTAGGGGGTTGATTTTATTTTGGATTTTCGTAAAAAAAATTAAAAATGAAGTGCTATAATTTTAAAATAAACAAACACTAACGAGGCGAGACTCATATGCAACACTCTAATCCATCAGAAAATTTAAAGAATCCTACTCTTATCGAATTAATTGAAAGTTTTCGTGGTTATAGGGATTCCAAAGATGAAGCCTATAAAAGGGGGATGGATGAGACCTTACTCAATCAAATCATCAAAATAACAAGGGCTGATAAAATGTCGATCTTTGGGGCGCTAATACATCCTAAGATCGACGTTATTTTGGAATCACAAAAAAAAGCTAGAGAGCTGGATGTTCATGCAGAGGAGATGTTGAAGGAACAAAATGAATGGTGGAAGGTGTTTTTAAGTCAAAACTGTATAAATGCGCGTGTGGATGGATTATTTACCCCAGAGCAAGCTGCTTTGATAAAGCCAGAAGTGCTTGGATGGCTGGTTAATAAAAAATTATTCAAAAAACTTGGGGAGAGCAATCCTTTAATAACGCCTGAACAAGCCGCTAAAATATCAACGAATGGTGGTTTGGAAGCTTGGACAAACATAAAGAAAAAATTAAGTGATCCAAAAAGATTTGATCAGAATAATTCTGATACGATATACGCTCTGCAAACATTAGATATCTTGCTCAATCCAAATTTTCAAAATAAAAATGGGCAGCAGTTTTTATTTCAATTAGATATAAATAATGCTAAAGCGTTAGGAAAGGGGTTAATAGATCTTAATAAAATTAAAGATATTGATACAACAAATGAACAGGAGTCACAAACAATAATAAAATTGGTAGAGTCGGCTCAAGCATTTGACTCTATCAAAAGTACACTGAATAAACTCAATGCTTTTTCTTCTCCCAAGGCTAATGAAATGCTAGCGGATGTAACTGGAGGAGATGTGTTGGGAATAAACAAATTTAAAGATAAATTAGATGTAATTTCTGCGGTATTTGAACATCAATCTCCGCGTGCAGGCTACAAGTCATTTGTGAGTTCAGTGGAAGATACTATCAATAATGCACCCGAAAAATTATTTGCTTGGGATGAAACGATGAAAGACGAAGCGATACAGTCTTTGCAAAGCATTCGGAATTATGGCACAGCATTGAAAGGGAATACCCGTTGGGAGGCGCAAAGAAAAAATCTTATTGGAGGTATGTGCGACTATCTTGAGAAGCAATTAAATAATTTTAAAGTCCCTGATTTTAATCATTTGCCGGAAAAAGAAAGATCGCTATTGCAAAAATTAGTCATACTTAATTTTAAATTAGAATTTGCAAAATCACTGCATAGCGAAGACAAATCACTGTATAGGTATAAACTGTGGAAACAATTGGTAGTCAATCTTCTTTCTATTTTCTTTACTGCAGGTATTGCTAATTTGATTTACCGCGCATCGCAAGGTAAAAAAGGAGATTGGTTGTTTTTCAATAAAAATAAATTAGAAAAAGGCATTGAGGCGATTGATGAGAGTCGTGCAGGGTTGGTAGTGCCAAAGCCTAGAAAAACATAACCTAATGTTAATTAACACCTTTCCTTAAAACACAGCGCGCCCAAATAATTTACAAAATATGAAAAATTATCTATAATTACATCAATAATAATAGATAGTTAGATAAAATACGTCTCACACTAGTTTGATTTACATACATTAAAACGAGAGCGCCGCCGATGCCCACTATTATCTATCAAGGAATTGAACTCACTCAAATCGAGAGTAAAGAAGGTGGAAAAAATCAAAATGCCATTAATGGTTTTTATAAAGATGAGAAGAGTGGCAAAGAATTTTTTATTAAAAAACCGGATGACCCGGTGGAATTTTTTACAGAATTATTTGCGGGCAAATTTGTAAAAAAAATCTTAGAAAGATATATCGACCCTATCTATCACGCTTCTTTTATCTGCGCCGATTATGGAACGGTTGTAGTGAATGGCAAACCAGAGTTTGTCTTGGTTCAACCGCGTGCTTCTTTTGAAGACGGCTATAAAGTTTTGGAGACGGGAAATACGACGGCAACGGGATTATTCAATCAGTTAAAAAGTTTTATGGGAGTGGCACCTGCAAATGCAGATCGTAGTGCTGGTTATGAAGCGGCTTATGGAAAAGAAGCTTATCAAAAATTTTTAGTGGTGGGACCCGATGGCCGGCATTTAGGCTTGGATGTTATTTTGCTGATTTCTTTATTGATTGCTGATTACAGTGTGCATAGCGGTAATGTTGCCGTGAGTAAAGAACATGAACTATACGAGGGAACACCCTTCGCGCGATTTATTCGTTACGATTTAGGTGCTGCAGGACGTGGCATTGGTAAATCGCCAAAAGATGTTATGCAATCGCCAGATCAGGTCGGCTGGAGTTTTAAGGCGTGGTGGAGTAGTGCATTGAAAGATTATATAGGTAACTATACTAGCATCGCTGGCTTATTCGAGTTGATCCAGCAGGACGCACGCGATTTAAAAAGTATTTTAACCCAAGAAGAATTAGCATCTTTATGCATGGAAGTTATCAAAGAAATTCCTACCAATCTCATTCAAGATCAAAAATTGGCAAAAAAAATTGCGGATCACCTGCAAATTCCAGCGGGCACATTTATGAGTGCCTTTAATGGTATTGGTGAAGCGGATGAAGCATTTGCGAAAAAATGGACGGAAATTACGTTGGAGCGTTTGAATGGCGTGATTGATATTAAAGTGTCAACGCCTAAAATCGATCCAGAAAGTAAAGACCAACAAGTTTACAAAAATTTCCCCGATATTAAACCTATTCGACGTTCACAACGGGTGGCCGCTGAAAGTCATGGCAAAGCCGAAAGGCGCGATAGTAATGATGAGCCAGTAACAACCATGACGGGTAGCTATCTAGATCATATTGTGGCTGCTGAAAAACACGAACAGGATTCAAGCACCGTGGTACCTGAAATTCGTGATGAGAAAGTGACGATAGGTGTGGGTGAGTTGCGAGGGCTAAAAGAAAAAGAAAGCGAAAATACAATGTTTATGCTTTATGCGGCAAATGATTTCTTTGAAAAGGGCCAAGGTGATTTTGGACAAATTGAACGCGATTACTATGAGCGACAATATCGAATAGCAGGTCATTTACATCTTGGATTGTCCGGTGAGCAAAAAGCTGCTTTTATTAAAATGGATTCTAAGCAAAAAGAGGGTGTGATCCTTAGGCAGATTGCGCGCTTACTTCGTAAGCCCAACCAAACAGCAGAAGATGCTGAAGAAAATAATATCCAAGAAGCTAAAGATATTGTAAGTGCGAACAGTCAAGGCCCAGATGGGTTGACGGGAATTGTTACGTATGATTTGTCGCACAAGGCAATGTTTGAAAATCTGGATTTTTCCGTTCAAATGCCTACCACGGGAAAAGTGGTTGATTTGATTCGGTCATCTGACGGGAAGATACGTCAACTTATTTATATTGAAAAATATCCTATTGTATCTAGTCGAGGAAGAAAAGCAGAAACAACAGGGTATTTACCGGGTCCGTTCTATGCTTCCTATGTTCTAGCAAAAAAGAATAATAAGTGGGGCTTTCAATTAGAATATATAAAAGCCAGCCCTGATGTGGCGAATATTATTAAAAGAACGACTCAATTTGAACCTGAAGAATTGAAGGAATTTAAAGCAAGATATTCTACCCAATCGATGCAATTGCCTGAGCTGCCACATGTAAGGCGATCGCCTGGTGCAATGGCAGCGATGAACATTGGCCGCTTTTTTGAAAAGCCAGATATTTATACATTTCAAAATGTGGTTAAAAGCGTTCAATTACGTGACAGGCAAAATATATCAAATGATGGTGTTTTTTATAATTTTATAGATAAGACTGAAAATTCTTTTCATGTGTTTTATGGTGTGTGTGACAGCGATAATATTCATAAAGATGTAATTTCGTTAAATCATGCGTTGGCGATTTATGCCGAGGTTGCTAAAACACATCAAGATGGAAAAAAACATACACTCGTTTTGCCTTTGGCCACTGATCAACTCAGCCGTAAGCATTGGATGCCTTTGATCATTGAGGTTCAACCAAACGGTGAAGTTACGGCGACATTAAAAGATTCTCAGCCATGGATTTGCCGCTTATACCCGACTTCTTATATTGAAACAGCGATCAAAAAAACGTTCGGTTCTCATGCCAAGTTTATTACAAGTTATTTAGGAGATCAGCGCTTAGATAATTTTGTGGATTGCGGCGATTGGATGATTGAAAACTCTGATGTGGATTTAGGATTTAAGACAACCAGAGCTAAAACAATTAATAATCAATTATTGCATAATCATAAAGCTTTAATCGCAAAATATCGCTCTGATAAGTCAGAATGTTTGATACCTACAGGAATACCTGCTGATCCCCCGCAATCATTGCAGCATGAAATTGCAAGTATTTCTGTGTCTGCTTCTATTAAAAAAGAAAATGAATTGCAAAGTGAGTTTGTGCGGGTTGAACCTTTGCTTTATTCTGATGACGAGTTGTGTATCTCGGATTATGCCGAGGATATTTGGCAATCGAATTTGTTAGCGCGTTCTCTAATAGACGAGGAAGCTTTGCATGCGGAAGCTGAAAAAATTGCGGAAAGTAAAAAAGTAGTTGAAGGTCATGTGCAAGCAGAGCCTGTGCGAAGCATTGTAGAAACTCCTGAAGCGAAACAGAAAGCGGAAGCTCAGTATAAAGGGTTTGTTGAATCGAGAAGAAAGCTGCAAGAAACGCTATCTCAGCCGAAACCTCAACGTGAACCAGGAAAATTAAAAGCTTTTATTCCAAAGAAGTGGGAAGATAAACGCAAAGAAGCTGGTAAAAATTGGGCTTCTGTTTCTCAACTCCATGTAACACAGGAGCAAGAAGAGAAACGAAAAAGGTTGGCTGAGTTAGTAAAGGAAAGAAAGGAAAGAGAAGAATGGCAAAAAGCACAAGAATTAAAAGCAGCAGCCAAGCTTAAAGCGCCGGTAGCAGCAGCATCACAGCCTAGTGTGGATGCTAATGTTAAGTCTAGTAATATTAGTCCCGAGATTAGCAACCCATCCGGTAAGATTGATTTGTCAGTATCTTCTCCGGCAGTGGATGTTAAGGCGCCAGAAAAGCCTAAAGAAGCAGAACCTGTAAATGTTAAGCCTGCTGTTTCTCCATCGGTTGAGCCAATGCCTCCATCTTCTGTAGTGAATTCTCAAGTAGTGCCAGGAGAGTCAAGGGAGCCAAAAGAACCAGGGCAACCAAAAGAACCAATAAAAGTCGAGCCTCCTGTTTCTTCACCTGTTAATGAAAATCCTCTATTACAAGAGCCAATGACTCACTCGCATCGAGGAAAACGTGTTGGTGGTGCGGTGGGCTTAGCCATAGGTGTTTTATTTGGTGTGGTGCCTTTTATTTTAATAGGCATGGGAGTGATCTTTTTACCTTTCACCTTAGGAGGCAGTGCTGCATTGATCGGCGTGGGCATAGGATTATTAGTAGCAGGCGCATTGGTAGGCACTTCTGTTGGTGTTGGTGTAGGCGCTGCTTATGATCATCGCCAAGACCATTTGCATCGCGGTAGCACACACCGTATTCATGCAGAAGTTAATAAAAATGGCATGGGAAAACCTGCACCGACAAATGATGTCGAAGTGCCAAGGCCGAAAGTGGTTGTTGAAAGTAAAACAACTTTTTCTCCAGGACAATTTGCGGGCACTCCGCCTCAATCTCCATGGCCGCCAGTTAAAGGATCGGAATTGCCGAAGGTTAAAAAACAATAAAAAGATTTTCATGTGCCTTTGTCATGCCGCATAAGCTGGCATCCGAGTTATATGTCCCGGATGAAATAAAAAGCATTTCATCCGGGCTACATTATTGGATCTTGCGGCTTGTCCGCGGGATCCATTAAAACCATCATCCGTGTATACTAACCCATGGTATTGATCAAACTAAGGAATGACCATGGATGGGCTTGGATTGCATGAGTGGCTTGTCATTATACAGCGTTGTGTTTCTAGCATCGGCATTTTAATTATTTTTAGTGGTGTGGTGATTGCTTTTTGTCGTTACTGTTATTTTGCAGTCACGGGTCAGTTTACAAAAAAGGGTAAAGCGATCAATCTGATTCGTCTTGATTTGGGTCGTATTCTCATTTTAGGGTTGGAATTTATTGTGGCTGCCGATTTGATCGGCACGACCACCACGCCGGATTATTATGCAGTGGGGTTGTTGGCAATTATTGTTTTGGTAAGAACAGTACTTAGTTTTTCCATTAGTCGTGAACTAATGTCTATTAATCGAGAGTAGCGCCATGCCATTAGAAAAAATTCATCAACCGATTGCACCGAGACGGCAATTTTTATATCGCTTACTGAAAGGTTCAACTATTGGTGTTATTTTTATTGTGGTGGCTTTATTCATTGGCATGGCGGGATACCATTATTTCGAACACATGTCATGGGTTGACGCTTTTGTAAATGCAGCCATGATTTTATCGGGCATGGGACCTCTGACACCTTTGCAAACGGATGCAGGAAAAATTTTTGCTGGTTTTTATGCTTTGTTTAGTGGTCTGCTCTTTATTGTCGTCATGGGTATTATTTTTGCGCCCGTGGTGCATCGCTTTTTTCATAAAATGCATGTCGAAGATGCTACTCATGATAGTAATAGGTAATGCCGCGACGCGGGTCGTGAGTTAGTTTTGCAGATGTAATCACCTGTGCAAATTGATTAATTTGCTGTTCTGGTATTGCAGGGGTTGCTGAATAATACACAGCATAAATGGCGTCTTCCCCTACAAACGCTTTTCCGATTTGTGTTTGATTTTCTTCATCATAACAATTATTCAATGTGAATCGATAGATAAGGGTGCGGGATGTTTGTTCGAGAATGGTAGATTGCACATGTTGGCAATTTCGTTGTAACTCAGCAAGCGTTTGATTAAAAAAAGCAAGTAAGCTCGCATCTTTCATGATCATAAAAGGAAGCAATTGAGTGCGAATGCTTTGTTGCCAGTGAGTTGCGCTATCATTGGCGGGAATAAGCATAATAGGCGATCCTATCGTGCCAGAAGAAATATCAATGCGCCGCCAAGTTTGTTTGGGCAAGTTGAGCGTAATGCTGCTGCGCATCGGTTGAATCGCATGATGTTGATGCAGTAATTTGGCTGTTTGCTCTTGATCGAAAACTTTGGTTGAGTCGACGGGTGAGCAAGCAATGATTAAACAAGAAAGAAATAGCAACAGATTGCTTTTGTTTATAGTTGTCATCACAATTCTCGGCTGCGATCTTGTAAGCTGAAACCTTTTAGAGCCAATTCGATTTCTTTTCCGAGCGCCATCACTTTGACACGCTCACCCATTTCAGTGGGCATCGTTAAAAGCTTAATGGCTTGATGAAAATTGAATTGTTCTTTGGGAGATAGTTTTTTTTCTTGTGTTTCTGCTAGTGTCAGTAAACCACACGCCAGCAAAAAAAATACTTGCGTTGTATAGCCTAACAATGTGCAACCTGCATCACTCGCATCATTAATGACATCCGTAAAATTAACATGCGCAGTAATGTCTTGCATGCCAGGTGCTGCCAGGGGGTTGTTGTGATGATGGTGTTGTGAAAAACAAGTTAATGTACCGTGGCGTCTTTCAGGATGATAATACTCACTTTCACCATAACCATAATCTGAAAATAAAATGACACCTTTTTTTAAAGTGCGAGCGAGTGTTTGCAGAAAAGCAGTAAGGCGTAAATTAATTTCAGAGGTATATCCTTCGCTCAATTGATAGTGATCCAGTAAATACTGTGCTTTTAATTCTAAGGCTTTAGAGCGAGGTGGCGTGGAGTGCCAGACAAAGGTATCGTCACAGACACTCACGCATTGTTCAGCAATCTGTTGTTGTTGAATTTGAAAACGATGCGTAGGCAACGCATCCAATACCTCATTGGCGATAATGATACCTGTAAAGCGATCAGGTAATTTGTCTAGCCAAACCACGCGAGAAAAGAGTGCAGGATGAATTGTTTGAATATAATGTTGTTGTTGCTGACGGAGGTAAGGACTGATTTCATAAATATAATAGATAACGGGAAATTGATTGAGTTGTTGTAAGGCTTCAAGTAAATCGCCAGCGAAACGTCCACTGCCTGCACCCAATTCAAGGATGGAAGCTTCGGGTAGTTGCATCATGATCTCCCGGCATTGTTCAGCAAAGCATTGAGCAAATAAAGGTGAAATTTCGGAAGCTGTGGTGAAGTCGCCTTTTTCACCTAAAATTGGTTTGCCCCGCATGTAATAGCCCCACGTGGGGTGATACAAAGCGAGTTCCATAAATCGATCAAAGGTGATAAAGCCATCTTGTGCGGCGATTTCATTTTTAATAAGAGCGTGGAGTGTGCCTGTCGTCATAACTATCAATGGTCTATAATGGTATGCATTTCATTGGTTAAGGATTGCTTCCCATGTCTAAAGAATCTGCAGCAAAAGTAGCGCTAATTACTGGGGCCGCGCGCCGTATCGGCGCAGAAATTGCTCGCACCCTGCATCATGCAGGGATGAACATTGTACTGCATTATAATGCATCAGAAGAAGAAGCAATCCATCTTAGCGAAGAACTTAATCAAGCGCGTAAAAATTCCGCCATGGCGGTTCGTGCCGATCTCTTAGAAACAGAGAGCGAAAATGTATTGGTGCAACGCTCGGTAAAAATATGGGGTCGGTTGGATGCTTTGATTAATAATGCATCCCGTTTTTATCGCACGCCATTTGGCAAGGTTACCGAATATGCGTGGGATGATTTGATGAACAGCAACATGAAGGCCCCCTTTTTTTTGGCACAAGCAGCGGCACCTGTTTTGGCAGCGCATCAAGGCGTCATTATTAATATTTCTGATATTCATGCCAAACGCGCTTTGCGTGATTATTCGGCCTATTGCATTTCCAAAAGTGGTTTAAATATGGTGACTAAAGTGTTGGCAAAAGAATTAGGTCCTCTGGTTCGCGTTAATGCCATTGCGCCGGGTCCTATTTTGTGGCCTGAGGGCGATAACAGTTTATTGTTGGAAGAAAAAAAACGTATCATCGATAAAACATTATTAAAGCGTTCAGGCGGTCCTAAAGACATTGCACAAGCCGTATTATTTTTTGTGCAGGATGCCACTTATGTGACTGGCCAGATTTTATCAATTGACGGTGGCCGGATGATTTGCGGCTAAAAAGAGGGCGGTAAACCGAATGGTGACAGTGATATGAGTTTTATTCGCACCACTTTTATGTCGGCTTATCGCGCCCGATTATACCCTAATCGATGGGATATATTGGCCTTGTTGCTGGTGTTAACAGTGATTACGCTGTTTGCGCTCAACGCTAAACAAATGACAACGCCTTACCAATTAGGCCAAGTCATTCCTATTTCATTGCATCCATCCGCATTGCCTTTTTATGCAGCGCGTACCGTGGTGCGAATGCTCGCGGCACTTTTATTTTCTTTATTGTTTACTTTTACATTTGCGACATGGGCAGCTAAAAGCAAGCGCGCTGAGAAAATCATTATCCCTTTAATTGATGTATTGCAATCGGTGCCTATTCTTGGTTTTTTATCGGTCACAGTGGCTGGCTTCATTGCTCTGTTTCCTGGCAGTTTGCTAGGTCCAGAATGTGCAGCAATTTTTGCGATTTTTACATCGCAAGCATGGAACATGGCATTAGGATTTTATCAAACGGTGCGTTCCGTACCCGCAGAAATCAACGAAGCCGCTTTCATGTTTCATTTGTCAGCATGGCAACGCTTTTGGCGTATCGATGTGCCTTTTTCATTGCCGGGATTGTTATGGAACACTATGGCTTCAATGTCAGCCGGTTGGTTTTTTGTGGTGGCTGCTGAAGCAATCACTGTTTCTAATCAACAAATTTTATTACCAGGCATTGGTTCCTACATTGCAGTCGCGATTAAAGCGGCTGATATGCGTGCTATTTGCTATGCTGTACTCACGATGTTTGTTGTAATTTTAATTTACGATCAACTGTTATTTCGTCCTTTGGTTGCATGGTCGGAGAAATTCAAATTTGAACAAGTGGCTACTGAAAAAATAGCGCAATCTTGGGTGATAGATTTATTTAGACGTACCCAATTGTTTCGTTTGATCGGCAGAAAAATTACGCATTATTTTGATGCGTTTGTGAATATGCGTTTATTCTCTCCTCGCAAAAATGTTTCTACTTTGCATGTCAAATATCAATATGAAAAATGGTATGCGTTTTTTTGGAATGCAATTATGCTTGTCATTGCTCTATTGACGCTGGATTTTTTGTATCAATACGTGCGCGATAATTTTTCCTTTCACGAAATTGGTCACGTCGTTTTTCTGGGTCTCATTACTGCATTTCGTGTGTTTACAATGATTATTTTGTGTTCGTTGATTTGGGTGCCTATTGGGGTGTGGATTGGATTGCGTCCACGGGCCGCAAGTATCGTGCAGCCAATTGCTCAATTGCTGGCAGCGTTCCCGGCCAATCTCCTTTATCCTTTCATTGTGATATTTATTGTCACCAATCATCTCAACCCAAACGTATGGTTAACACCGCTCATGATTTTAGGGGCGCAATGGTATATTTTGTTTAACGTGATTGCAGGTGCTTCATCACTACCCAAAGATTTGTTACAAGTGGTGGATAACTTGGGTGTGATGGGCTGGCTACGTTGGAGCCGTTTACTGTTGCCGGGCATTTTTCCTTATTACATTACAGGTGCTATCACCGCAGCAGGCGGGGCTTGGAATGCGAGCATTGTGGCGGAAGTCGCCAGTTGGGGCAGCGAGACGTTGGTGGCGACAGGGCTGGGAGCGTATATTACGTTATATACCACGCAAGGTAATTTCACGCACATTGCATTAGGCATCGGCGTCATGTGTTGTTTGGTTTTAATAGTGAATCGATTGATTTGGCGGCCGCTATACGTATATGCCGTGAATCGTTTTTTGTTGGAGTAGATTATGGCCGACCCTATCATTGAAGTTGTTAACTTGCAAAAATCTTTTAAACAAGGTGATCGTCAAGATTTACTCGTGTTAAATAATATTAATTTGCGCATGTATGAAGGCGAAATCATTGCTATTTTAGGAAAGTCCGGCTCAGGTAAATCCACCTTATTGCGTATTATTGCGGGGTTAATTCAACCCAGTCGTGGCACCGTCTATTATCGCGGCAATGCCGTGCTGGAACCTGTGCATGGTATTTCGATGGTCTTTCAATCGTTTGCCTTGTTGCCATGGCTCACGGTATTGCAAAACGTAGAGCTTGGTTTGGAAGCGCTTAAAGTAGAGCGTGATGAGCGTCGTGAGCGTGCTTTGAAAGCCATTGATATGATTGGCTTAGATGGTTATGAAACGGCGTTACCCAAAGAATTATCCGGTGGAATGCGTCAACGCGTAGGGTTTGCGCGCGCTTTAGTGGTTAATCCTGATATTTTAATGATGGATGAGCCTTTCTCGGCATTGGACGTATTGACAGCCGATAACTTAAAAAGCGATTTGATTGATTTGTGGCGCAGTAAAAAAACGGGCTTAAATGGTATTTTGTTCGTGACCCACAGCATTGAAGAAGCAATTACCATTGCGGATCGCATCATTGTGTTCAATAGCAACCCGGGCTCTATTCGTTCTGATTTGAAAGTAACGTTGCCATTTCCACGCAGCGACCTTGACCCGCGTTTTCGTAATCACGTGGATCGCGTTTACACATTGATGACAACTCAGTCGCAAGAGGAAGTGACGCAAGATCATGCGGGTAAATACATGTCATTAGACATTGGTTATCGATTGCCGGAGGCGAGTGTTGCTGAAGTCACGGGTTTGTTAGAAATTCTTAATTCACCGGAATTGCCTGGCAAAATGGATTTGCCTGTGGTTGCCGATACTTTGATGTTGGATATTGATGATTTGTTTCCATTGACAGAATTATTAGAAATTTTGCGTTTTGCTAAAGTTTCTAAGGGCGATATTGCCATTACCGAAGAAGGCAGAGAATTTGTTGAAGCCGATATTCTTGAGCGTAAAAAAATATTTTCTATCGTGTTAAAAAAATACGTACCACTGGCTCGTTATATTTATGATCAGCTGGTGCGCCATCCCCGCCACCGTGCGCTTGAAGAGCATTTCTTATCGTTGCTAGAAGATTATCTCTCAGAATCTGAAGCAGAACGTGTATTGCGCACCGTGATTGAGTGGGGCCGCTATGCGGAATTATTTGCTTATGATTACAATTCAGGAGTGTTGAGTTTAGAGAATCCGCACTAAGCAATCCACTTTTGGACTTTCCTAAACGATCACTGATAAATCGGTATCTCATACAATTGCGCTAACTTCGTGAGATCTTCCGTCAATATTTCTGCTGAAAATAAAAATCCGTCCACATAGACCCATTCCTTATCGGGTACCTGCGTGCGTTCAGCTTGAAACGTTGCTTTTAATTGTATTAAATCCGGGAGGTGTACGTGTGTGGTGCTGGGTTTATCCGAAGCAATGGCTTCAATTAATTTATCGAGTAGTTTTAACACTTCCTTATTAAACGCGTGTAAAGAAGGTAATCCTAAAAGTCGCGCCGCATAATGTTGCATATGAAAAAGCGCATGATGCATAAAAATAATGGTGCGCAGTACTTCGCGTTCATAGTAAAGCATCGTCATGAAATGTGGCGTGTTAAAAGGATCATGTATTTTTTCCCGAACGGCTTCTTTAGCCAATTGGCGTTGCCGCAAAATGGATTGAACAATGGTTTCATCAAGGCGTTGAGCCTCTAGTTCAGTGGGTAGCGTGTGTTCAATCACGGTTGCTACATAAAAGCTGCGTAATTGTTTTAAAGTGGTGACTTGGGTGCGGCGTAAGTGCGTGCGCGCGTGAGTTGGTAGAATATATTGTGAAATAAGGGTTGCAATAAAAATTCCCAAACTAATTTCTAAAAAACGTTCAATAGCAAATAAAACCGTGGGGTTTTGTCCCATCATGATAATGGCGGTAGTCACTGCGCCTAAAGTGCCAGCGTAACTCCAGCGTTCTTGAGCAGTGGCTGCATAGCTAAAAATAAAACTGGAAAGCGCAATGGAACCTACAATGGCTAGGGTGCTATGGCCGGCAAAGAGTAATGTTAAAGAGGCGAGCAAGCACCCAATGACGGTGCCTAAGAAACGTAAATATGCTTTTTGCAACATGCTGCCGACATAAAGCTGCGCGCACATGACTACAATGACAGTGATCACTACCCATTGATCAGCGGGTAAGCCAATCCATTTGCTAATGAGCACGGCAACGATGCAAGCAAGGGCGGTTTTGAAACTGTGGGTGAGACGTTCAAGGTCAAAAGGCATGCGCTATCCGTTTTCCTATGTCGTGCACTTATCTATTATTCACCGTTCTAAGCATCCAGCAATAGATTATTTTATGGATTACTCAACATCTCTCATCTTGAGCGAGAAGTTGTTATGACAGTAGGAATCGCGAATAAGTGACAGCTAATGAACGCTTTTTGCAAAAATAATCCGATCCGTGTCATCCCGAGGCGCGCTCTTTGCGACGAGGGATCTCCATCCAATTCTAAGGCCTAAAGATCTTGCTCCACCCAGGCCCGTTTATTTCTTCCATACCAGGGAGATCCCTCGTCGTAAAAAACACTCCTCGGGATGACAGTGGGAAGCGCGGATAAGTGACAGCCTACAAAACACTTCTACAGGGATGACAGTGGGGAGTGCGAATAAGCGACGAAAAAACCCACTCTTTTAAATTTAGAATGATATTTGCTTGCTCGAGTGGCTAATATTTAATAGAATACGGCCGTTACTGCGGGGTGGAGCAGTCTGGTAGCTCGTCGGGCTCATAACCCGAAGGTCGTAGGTTCAAATCCTGCCCCCGCTACCAAATAAAGAGTTGAACGTTGAAAACCCCTTTTGGGGTTTTTTGCTTTATAGTGAATGTATTGGGCTCCGAATGAGACAAATTGATCCGGTATTACAAGAAAAACTGGAAAAATTAATTAGCGGTATGGGCTATGAATTCGTCGGCTGCGAGCAGCTTTCTATGGATGGCCGGCAAATTTTCCGTATATTTATTGATCAAGAAAAAGGTGTCACTGTAGAAGATTGTTCACAAGTGAGTCATCAAGTGAGTGCGATGTTGGATGCCGAAGATGCGATGGCTAAACGGTATCATCTGGAGGTCTCGTCACCAGGCATCGACAGACCGTTATTTGAGATAAAGCATTATCAGAAGTATATTGGATGCCGGGTTAAGATCAAATTGCATACCGCAATCAATCAACGACGGCAATTAAAAGGTATACTGCAGCGTGTTGCAGAAGAAAATGTGCATGTTTTACTAGATGGCTCAAATGAAGAGGTGGTTATACCTTTTTCTGCCATCGCAAAGGGAAATTTACTAATGGATGTACGCATATAATTGCTGCTAATGAAGTGTGTGAGGTCGCGCCATGAATAAAGAAATTTTATTAGTCGTCGAAGCTGTATCCAACGAAAAGGGTGTGGATAGAGAAGTTATTTTTCAAGCCATTGAAGCGGCGTTAGAAACCGCCACCAAGAAAAAGGCGGATGAAGAAATCGATGTCAAAGTTGAGATTAATCGCAAGACAGGCGATTACGCTACTTTTCGACGTTGGCTGGTGCTTGATGACAGCGAAGATGAGGGCGAAGAGGGTTTCGATGGCATGATAAGCATGCTATTAAGAGATGCAAAAAAACGCGATCCGCAAGCAAAAGTGGGTGGATACATTTTAGAACCCATGGAATCCGTTGAGTTTGGTCGAATTGCAGCCCAAAAAGCAAAACAAGTGATCATCCAAAAAGTTCTCGAAGCTGAGCGCGCTCAAATTGTGAATGCGTATCGGGAAAAAATCGGTCAATTAATCAATGGTACCGTTAAAAAAGTAACACGCGATTTTATTATCTTAGATCTAGGCAATAATGCAGAAGCTGTGCTTTCCCGCACGGAAATGATTCCTCATGAAGCAGTGCGTGTGGGCGATCGTGTTCGCGCCTATTTATATGATATTCACTCCGATGGCATGAAAAGCCCGCAAATTTTAGTCAGTCGCACGCGTCCAGAAATGTTAATGGAACTCTTTAAAATCGAGGTGCCAGAAATTGGCGAAGAACTCATTGAGATTAAATCAGCGGCTCGCGATCCTGGTTCTCGTGCCAAGATTGCAGTGAAGACGAATGATGGTCGCATCGATCCCATTGGTGCGTGTGTGGGTATGCGCGGTTCACGTGTTCAAGCGGTGTCTGGTGAATTGGGTGGTGAGCGTATTGATATCGTGCTGTGGGATGATAATCCTGCTCAATTAGTGATTAATGCGATGGCGCCTGCTGAAGTTGCCTCAATTGTGGTAGATGAAGATTCTCATACGATGGATATTGCTGTGAAAGCAGATCAACTCTCGCAAGCGATTGGTCGTCACGGTCAAAATGTGCGTCTAGCAAGCGATCTGACCGGTTGGACGTTAAATGTCATGACCGAAGAAGATATGCAAACAAAATCGGCTGCGGAAGGTGAAAAAATATTGAAGCTATTCCAAGAAAAATTGGATGTGGATGCCAACGTGGCTGAAATATTATCGAATGAAGGATTTTCTTCTTTAGAAGAAATCGCGTATGTTCCTGTGCAAGAGTTATTAGAGATTGAAGGCTTCGATCAAACCTTGGTAAATTCTCTGCGCGAACGTGCCAAAGCGGCGTTACTGACCCAGGCGATTGCAGAAGAACAAGCATTAGAAGTAGAGCCAGCAGCCGATTTGCTGGAAATGGAAGGCATGGACAAACAAACCGCCTATCTTTTAGCTCGACATGGGGTGGTAACCCGTGAAGATTTAGCAGAGCAATCCGTGGATGATTTATTAGATATCGCTGAGATCGGAGAAGATAAAGCGGCTAAATTAATCATGACGGCACGTAAAATTTGGTTCGATGATGAAACCGATAAGGCTTAAGAAGGGTTTGGAGGCAAGACCGAGTGGACAAAACAGGCATTAAAGATGGTGTCACCGTAAAACAATTTGCTGAAGAGATTGGCGTTAAAGCTGATCGCTTAGACCGTTTACTTGCCCAATTTAAAGATGCTGGTATCCCCATTTCCAGTGCTGATGACTTGGTTAATGAAGAACAAAAGCAAAGATTATTGCGTTATTTGCAGCAGCATCATGGTGTAAAACCAAAATTGGATGCAGCGCCGGAAAAAATTATTTTACGCCGTGCTAAAACCAGCGAAATTAAGCTGGGTGGTTCGCATCATGGCGCAGGTAAAGTGGTGAGCATTCAAGTACGTAAAAAACGCACGTATGTTAAAAGGCCCACTCAAGATGAGGCAAAACCAGAAGAACTTCATAAAGCTGAAACAGCGTCTGCTGAATCAATTGATGTGGTCATGCCGGTTGAAAATGCGCCAGAAATGAACGCAGCAGACATGCCAACAACGGCGACAACAAGCGATACTGCGCCGCCAACTAGCACGATTGAAGCGCCAACGCCTGCCTATACAGAAGAAGTTGCTACGCCAGCAGCGACGACTGACGCTGAAAAAGCTGAAGACAAAAATAAGCTAGTCAAACGCAAAGAGAAGCATCGCGTTGATAGTGAAGTTGAAGATACTGAGGTTGAGCGTCAGAAAAAGAAAAAGAAAGTACGTGATACATCGCGGAATACCGATCGCGGTTTTGAATCTTTGCTCGCGCGTGGTGCCGATTTAAGCCGTGTATTACAACAAGCTGATGAAGAGCCTGCTGATAGTGCTTTGCGTAAAGCAGGTAAAAATCGCAATGCACATCATGCGAAAGTTAAAGTGCAAGCATTTACTAAACCGACAGCGCCTATTGTCCATGAAGTGGAAGTTTCAGAAACCATTAGCGTGGGTGAATTAGCACAGCGCATGTCAGTCAAATCGACAGAAGTGATTAAAGTCCTAATGAAGATGGGCGTGATGGCAACCATTAATCAAATGATTGATCAGGATACGGCTGTATTAGTCATTGAAGAGATGGGACATAAAGCGAAGTTACGTAGCTCAGATGCGATTGAAGAAGATTTAGCAAAATCCGTGGAAATTACCGGCGAAGCAGTCACGCGTCCTCCTGTCATTACCATCATGGGTCACGTTGATCACGGTAAAACGACACTTTTAGATTATATTCGTACCACTAAAGTGGCTGCCTCTGAAGCAGGTGGGATTACTCAACACATTGGTGCTTATCATGTGAAAACACCGAAAGGCACTATTACCTTTTTAGATACACCAGGTCATGCGGCTTTTACAGCGATGCGTGCACGCGGTGCAAAATTGACGGACATTGTTATTTTGGTAGTGGCTGCTGATGATGGCGTGATGCCACAAACCATTGAAGCCATTCAGCATGCAAAAGCTGCGAATGTACCGATTGTGGTTGCCGTCAATAAAATGGATAAGCACGGTGCTGATCCTGAACGTGTTAAACAAGAATTAACGAAGCATGGTTTAGTGCCTGAAGATTGGGGCGGTGATGCCATGTTTGTGCCTATTTCTGCAAAAACGGGTATGGGTGTTGATGGCCTCTTAGATTCAGTATTGGTTCAAGCAGAAGTGCTTGAATTAAAAGCCGTGGCTGATTGTCCTGCGCGTGGTGTGGTTATTGAGTCGCGCTTAGAACGTGGGCGTGGTGCTGTGATTAGTGTTTTAGTTCAACAAGGTACTTTGCGTAAAGGCGATGTGATTTTAGCGGGTTTCGAATACGGCCGTGTTCGTGCGCTATTCGATGAAACAGCTCACGCCGTAGAAAGTGCAGGACCTTCTATTCCGGTTGAAGTGTTGGGTTTATCAGGTGTTCCTAAAGCAGGTGACGATTTTATTGTGGTAGCCGATGAACGACACGCGCGCGAAGTAGCCATGTATCGACAAACAAAATACCGCGAAAGCAAGTTGGCACGCTCCGCACCAAAGCTAGAAGATTTATTGCAACGCATTGAAGCTGAAAAATCCACGACGACAGTATTAAATTTAGTCGTGAAAGCAGACGTATTAGGTTCTGTGGAAGCATTAAGGCAAGCACTGAATGAGTTATCTAGCTCTGAGGTGAAGGTGAATATTATTTCTAGCAATATTGGCGGTATTAATGAGAGCGATGTCAATTTAGCAATTGCCTCCAAAGCCATTATTGTTGCCTTCAATGTTCGAGCTAATCCAGAAGCACGTAAACTCATGGAAACGAACCATGTGGATGTGCACTATTACAACATTATTTACGACGTTATTAATGAAGTGAAAAAAGCCATTAATGGTGTGCTGGCACCTGAAATTCAAGAAAAAGTGGTGGGTATGGCGCAAGTTCGTGAAGTGTTCCGCTCATCAAAATCGGGTGCAGTGGCAGGTTGCATGGTGACAGAAGGTGTGGTGAAACGTAATTTCCCCATCCGTGTCTTGCGCGATAATGTGGTTGTATTTGAAGGTGTGTTGGAATCATTGCGTCGCTTTAAAGAAGATATCGGAGAGGTGCGTAATGGAATGGAATGCGGTATTGCTGTCAAAAATTACAATGATATAAAACCAGGCGATCAGATTGAAGTGTTTGAAAGGATTGAAATCAAGCGCGAGATTTAGTGCATGAAACGACGATTTGACCGTACAGCGCGAGTCGCTGATTTAATACAAAAAGCGCTTGCATCCATTTTGATGCAAGACATGAGTGATAGTCGTTTTGGATTGGTAACCGTTACTGGTGTAACGGTTTCACGTGATCTTTCTTACGCTAAAGTCTATGTCAGTATTTTGTCGGATGAAAAAGACAAAATTGATGAGACGGTTAAAGCGTTAAATCGTGCTGCTAAAGGCTTGCGATTTAGTTTGGCTAAAGAAGTTAAACTGCGCGTGGTGCCTGAATTAAAATTTATTTTTGATGAAGCAACGGCGCATGGGTTTCATATTTCAAATTTAATAGACTCCGCGATTAACAAAAAATAAAAAAATCATACAAAAACGGGAATTTTATGCGTCAATCTATTCATGGCATTCTGTTGCTGGATAAACCTGAAAACATGACTTCAAATGGCGCGTTACAGCGTGTGAAACGGCTATTTAATGCAAAGAAAGCGGGCCACACCGGCAGTTTAGATCCCATCGCAACAGGTATGTTGCCGATTTGTTTTGGTGAGGCAACGAAGTTTTCGCAATTTTTGTTAGAATCCAATAAGTCCTATGTAGTTACTGCAAAATTAGGCATTCAAACCACCACTGGCGATAGAGAAGGCGAACCGGTGGCTATCAAACCGGTACAAGGCATCACTGCTGAACAGATTGCTGCTGTGTTAACAAAATTTACTGGCACCATTGAGCAAATTCCCCCGATGTTTTCTGCGCTTAAAGTGAATGGTAAGCCTTTATATGAATTGGCACGCAAAGGCATTGAGGTTGAACGTCAGCCGCGGCGCATCACCATTTTTTCTATTGAATTGTGTGATGCGAAAGATGATCAGTTCTCTATTGAAGTGCATTGCAGTAAAGGCACCTATGTACGTACATTGATTGAAGACATTGGGCATGCATTGGGTTCCTGTGCGCATGTTATTGAGTTGCGCCGTCCGACAGTCACGCCTTATCACAATAGTATTATGTATACGTTACCGGAATTAGAAAAAGTGGCGTTAACCTCGGGCGCTGAGCGCTTAAAAGATTATTTGTTGCCGGTAGAAACGGCCGTGGAAATTTTTCCTGCGATTACCTTGAACACGGCGGCCGCGTTTTATGTGCGCATGGGACAACCTGTCCGCACCTCACTGCCATTACAAACTTCGTTGGTCAGACTATTGTCTGAAGACGCTCAGTTTATCGGTATGGGCGAAGTCATGGCCGACGGCCGTATTCGACCGCATCGGTTAGTTGAACAGTTTCCGCAAACATAACCCCCGGGCAGGATGTTCCTCTGCTTTGCAGGATTGTCATGCCAGCGAAAGCTGGCATCCAGGAATATAACCCCGGATGAAATAAAAAACATTTCATCCGGGCTACATGCTACGTCACCGAGCGCGCCTGAACCAACAAAAGTGTCATCCCGAACGAAGTGAGGGATCTCCTCGTCATGAACGGTATACATTGTCGCGACTTGTCCGCGGGATCTAGGAGTAAGGTTAACACTCACTCACACCAACGGCATTCCCAACAGCTTTTCCAATACCTTAAGCGGTGAGTGTGTGGCATCAAACATAGCGGTGACGGGTAAATAAAACGTTTGCTCTAATAAAAATTGCCCTCGCATCGCGGCGTGCGAAACATGATCGGTTTGTACGATCCACGTGCTGCCCGGTTTAAATCGGATTTCTTGCTGATCGGCTTGTTGTTGATAGGGGGTGTTGGCTTTCATGTTGTCATGCATGCGAAGCATGTAATGATCATACAGGGTTCGATAACTCTTAGTAATTCGTAACAAGCGAAGCAACACGGCGAAGCCGGGTAAAGGCTTCCCAATGTGTGGAATAAATTGCTGAGCAACTTTTTCAAAAGGTTCGCCGATGCGCCACACACGATCTTCACCGTGCGGGTTGATATTGCAAAACACACGCAGGATGCGATTACCCTGATTGGGCGCTGAAGGAAAGGCATCCACATGCAAACGCTTATCATCTTTGCGATACGATGTTTTGCGATTGCTGACTTGCACCGGGCGGTAACTCGTGCGCCCCAGGGTCACATGCGAAGCATAGTGTGGTAATAAATGCTGAATCAACTGAAAAGCAGAACGAGAAAAACGTTCCAGCATTTTTTTTAATTGCTGATGTTGTTGGTCGGTAAGATTGCGTACACCCCACAAACGGTGATGGCCGGAGTAATAGCCGATGTTTTTAGCTTTAGGGTCAGCATACTGAGGATCAAGAAATAATTTTTCTTCGGGCAATAAACTGAAATCAAGCTCCGGAAAATAAAGTATTTGACCGCTTTCTAAGGCATGCGTGGCCTCTTGATGAGATTCCGCGGAGAAGGAGTCATTCCATTGATATGTTGCAAATGTGCGCAGCATGATATCTGTCCAAGTTAACTGGGGGATAAATTTTATCGCAATCAGGGCGGGAAGAATACTTATTCGCGGGATTCAGGAGCATAACCATAACCCCGGATGAAACAAAGAACGTTTCATCCGGGCTACATGATGCTCCTCTGCTTTGCGGAGTTTGTCATGCCAGCTACGTCACCGAGCGCACCTGAACCAACACAAAAGTGTCATCCCGAACGAAGTGAGGGATCTCCTCGTCATGAGACGGCATACATTGTCGCGGCTTGTCCGCTGGGTCCAGTGCCTAACCCCGGATGAAATAAAGAACATTTCATCCGGGCCACATGATTTCTTTGTTTCGGGAGTTTGTCATGCCAGCGAAAGCTGGCATCCAGGAGAAAAAATCCCCGCAGAATGCAGGGATTTTTTGGAACAGAGCAAACCGTTATTTTGCTTTATTGATGGCTTCTTGCAATTGAGCTTGGTTCATTTCACCCGGTGCATAAATAACATTGGTATTTTTATTGTCGGTTTGACCAATAAATAAAGCCGGGGTGCCGAACAATTTTAAATCTTGTGCAAGTTTCATTGTGGCTTTAAGTTGGTCGCTGATGCTGGCATCGTTCATGTCTTTTTTCAGTTGATCGACGTTTACGCCAATGCCAGAAGCAACAGCCATGATGCTGTCTTGGGTGAGCGGTTGTTGTTTGGCTGCATTAAAGAGACCATCGTGCATTGCCATGTATTTGCCTTGTTTGTTGGCAGCTAAAGCAGCACGTGAAGCAAACTCTGAAATAGGACCACGAATGGGCCATTCTTTGAATACCACGCGCACTTCTGGGTTGGCTTTAATAATGGCATCCATGATTGGACCCATGTCAACGCAGTGAGGACATTGATAATCAAAAAATTCAACGATGGTGATTTTGCCATTCGTATTCCCTGCAACCGGGTCGTTGGCTTGATGGAATAATGCTGGAATATAATGCGGTGCATCTTGTTGTGTTTTTTGCACAGCTTGTTTGGCTTGTTCAAATTGTCTGTTTTGTAAAACCTGCATTGCTTCCACAATGACTTCAGGCTTCGTAATTAAATATTGATGCACGACTTCTTCAATTTTTGCTCTTTCGGCAGGGCTAATCGAAGGATTAGACGTGTTGGTTGTCGATGCTGCCAAGACGGATGTCGATAATGCTAAGGGAACGAGGGCAGCAACAGTGGTTTTAACAAAACGTTTCATGAAAAAGCTCCTTTTTTAGGGTCGTTAACACCGAATAAGACTGCGCATCATAACAAACCGTCGATGGATGATAAAGAGTTTAAAAAGCGCCAGCTTTGAATGATCAAGACGACTTATTTAGCCAAGCATCTAATTTCTCAATGCGAACTTCCTTTAAGCGCTCTGCCAGTGCATTGCCAGCAAAGCCCGCCGCAATAAGGGCTTGTACATCCACATTTCTAGCGATGGTTGCAGCGTGATGCAACCAGTCTGCATCAAAAGCAAGTTGTTGTGTTTCAGCAATTATGCGGCAAGCCGCGACAAAATCATTAAAGCGCTCAGTGCGACGAAAAATATCCAAGCTTGCAAAAAGCTGTACTAAGTCAGAAGCAGTTAACTGTTTAGTCCGCAGTGCAGTGACATGATGCAATGCTGTCAGTTGTGCAAGCTCACGATAATAGGTCGGAATACGGTAACGTGTTGCCAGTGCCGCAATGGTTTTTTTCGCATCGGGTGCATCATGCCATAAAGTAGCAAAACGAATGGCGGCACTGGTAGGATGAGTGGCGGCGACAGATAGGGCTTGCATGCCTATACCATGAGGATTTAAGTGTGGAAATAAAATGGGTAGAGCGTGACATTCATTCAGCACAGCAAAAAATGCGGTTGGATTTTTTTCTTTAAGAGCGCGCTCTAATTCTTTCCACACACGCTCAGCAACGAGAGCATTGACTTCGCCGGCTTGTACCATCTGCTGCATGAGTTGCATGGTTTCAGGTGCCACATGAAAATCAAGATAAGCATAGCGCGCCAAAAAACGCCCAACGCGTAAAATGCGCACAGGGTCTTCTGCAAAAGCAGGAGATACGTGACGTAATAAGCGGTGTTGAATATCTTTTGCGCCATCATAAGGATCAATCAGTGTGCCTGATTCAGTATCTTCGGCCATGGCATTAATGGTGAGATCGCGGCGAATTAAATCATCTTCTAAGGTGACATGAGGAGAGGTATCTACCGCAAAACCTTTATAACCCGGTCCTACTTTGCGTTCCATGCGTGCAAGTGCGTACTCTTCATTGGTTTTGGGGTGTAAAAAGACAGGAAATTCTTTACCGACTTGGCGATAACCGCGGTCTAACATATCAGCACGTGTTGCGCCAACGACCACCCAATCACGTTCATGCACCGGCAGGCCCATTAATTTGTCGCGAACAGCCCCTCCGACTAAGTAAATTTTCATGTATGATGTACACCTTCTTTTAATGTGGTTATGCGGGTTTTATGTCAGCGAAAACAATGCCGGAACAACATGGCCTCGTGGTTTCCTATTTTGGGAATAGTGTGGCAGTTGAGACCGCCGATGGGCAAGTCTTTCCATGCCATTTGCGCCGTAACCAAGAGTTGCCAGTGGTCGGTGATCGCGTGGTTTGGATGCAAAGCGAAGAGGGAGCAGGCATTGTTCTGCGCATCGAGCCACGTCGCTCGGTGATTGCACGTGGCGATCAGCGTGGTAAAGCGACGATAAAACCCATTGCAGCGAATGTGGATCACATTATTATTGTCATGGCGCCTCCGCCGATTTTTTCCGAACATTTGGTGGATCGCTATTTAATGGCGGCTGAATTGTTGAATATAAAGCCCATTATCGTATTGAATAAAATTGATTTGTTAAATGAAACGAGTCACTCTGCAGCCGTTCAGCGCTTGGCTGCTTATCAAGATGTTCCTTATTCGGTGGCGTTGATAAGTGCCCGATCAGGCGAAGGTTTAGCGAAGTTGTCTGACTTGTTAGCCTCTCGTTCGGCTGTGTTGGTAGGGCCATCGGGGGTGGGGAAATCATCCATTATTGCGGCCCTAACGGGCAGTGATACGATTCGAACTAGCAATGTGTCGCCACGAGGTGCGGGTAAGCATACGACGACCGCCACACGTTTCTATCATTTGCCGCAAGGGGGGAGTTTGATTGATTCACCCGGTGTACGGGAGTTTCATTTATGGCCAGTGACACGACAAGAGATTTTGCAAGGATTTAAAGAATTTCAGCCTTTTTTGGGAGGGTGTAAATTCCGTGATTGCCAGCATCTTTCTGAGCCCGGTTGTAAGGTGCAAGCAGCAGTCGCTGATGGTAAGATAAGCCCACTCCGATATGCCCATTATCAAGAACTAATGAAACGAGCCGTTGACTCACAGAAATCTCGCTAACCATCATGCTAAATGAATCTAATCAAAAAAGAACATTGTTTCGTATTCGCAGTTTTGTACGCCGCGGCGGTCGTGGTACGACTGCACAAGCACGCGCTCAAGATGTGTTAGGACCACAATACATGCTTGATGCAACCGCAGGTGTGATTGATAGGGTCGCGGTGTTTGGGCGTGATGCGCCGTGTTTTCTTGAAATTGGGTTTGGCGATGGTCAGTCGTTATTAGCAGCTGCTAAAGCGCATCCCGATAAGGATTTTGTGGGGATTGAGACGCATAAACCGGGCATTGGAAAATTGTTGCTGAAATTGGAAAATGAAAAATTAGATAACCTTCGCCTGATTGATGCGGATGTGATTGATGTGCTGGCGCATTGCATTGCGCCACTTAGTTTGGCAGGGGTGCAGCTTTTTTTTCCTGATCCGTGGCAAAAGCGTCGTCACCATGCGCGCCGTTTAATTCAACCGGCATTTATCCAGCATTTGCTTAGCAAAATGAAACCGGCTGCCAGTTTGCACATTGCCACCGATTGGGATGATTATGCGTGTCACGTTGAGCGCGTCTTGTTAGCTGAAGTGGGCCTTGTTCCTTCAGTCAGTGCGAAGTCACGATCACCCTACCGTCCTATCATTACTAAGTTTGAACGTCGCGCCCTTAAAGAAGGTCGCCCGGTGCATGAGTTTCAGTTTGAGAAAGTCCTTTAATAATAAGGGTCTACGATTTGCATACCAGCAAGAGAAGCTTGTCATCCCGAGCGTAGCGAGGGATCTCCTCAGGATCTCATCAATAGTGGGAGATCCCTCGCTACGCTCGGGATGACAAGCGCGTCAATAGTAGACAATCAAAAGAGCCTCCCTTAAGCTGTTACCCATTTTAATCACAAGGAAAGTCAAATGCGTAATCGCTCATTAAAACAAATGATTTTGATGGCCATAATGGCAGGGATAATGTTAAAAGCGAGCGCGGTGGCACCGGGTTTTTATATGGGCGTCATGCTTGGTCCTGCGACTAATAGCGCAAGTAGTCAACAAGCACAAGTGGAAGGCACATCAACCACACCACCCACCACAGTGACAGCCACTCCTAAAAGTCAACAATTCGGGTCTCGTATTTACATGGGTTACATGATAAACCGCTATGCGGGGTTTGAAGGCGGTGCAACGTATTTTTCTGGCATACGTTACGACTCTGGTAATGTGCCCACCTGCTCGAGTGCCAATTCGCGTGTTCGTGATTTAGAAGCCGTGGTTAAAGGGGTGTTACCTTTGCGTCAATTTGATGTCTTTGGTAAAGCTGGCGTTGCTGTGGCTTATCAAACCAATGGCGGTGCATTTAATCCGACGCCCGATATGCCATGTGGCCGCAGCACTTATTTTAATAAATTTGTACCTACATTTAGTTTGGGCGCGAGTTATGATTGGACGCAAAATTGGGTGACGGATTTTACGATTCAGCAAGTCATGGTAGGCGGTAAAGTGGGTAGTATGACGATGTTTGCGGTAGGCGTGGCATATCACTTTGTGGATGTGTATTGCGGACAATTCCTTTGCTAAGGCAAAAATAAAGCCGTTAAATTATTCAAGTAACGTTGACCTAAAGGTGAAGCGCAAAGCTGTGCTTCGTAAGGATTGAGCAGTCCTTGTTGGTGGGCTTTCTGCAATAGAGTCGCAATGCTCGTGAGTGGAAGGCCTGTGCGTTCAGTGAATAAAGTCAATGGAACGCCCTCTGTTAATCGCAATGCATTAAGCATGAATTCAAACATTAATTCCTGGGGGGATACCGTTTGTACCCAGGAAGGTGTGTGGGCTGGCAGCATTTGACGACGTTTTTCTACTAATAAATAATCACGCGGTTGTTTGACTTGAGCAAATCGAATGACGGTGTGATCTTGGCGGGTAATTTTGCTATGTGCGCCTGCGCCTATGCCTAAGTAATCGCCAAATTCCCAATAATTGCGATTGTGTTTGCATTGTTTATCAGTGCGCGCATAAGCAGAAATTTCGTATTGTTGTAAACCTTGTGCTTGCAGATAAGCCTGACCTGCTAATTGCATTTCCCATACCGTGTCATCACGAGGAAGCGCGGGTGTGTGCTTATAGAAGACGGTATTGGGTTCAATGGTGAGTTGATACCAAGAAAGGTGCGGCGGTTGATAGCGAATCGCCATTTCTAAATCATGTAAAGCATCTTGAACAGATTGTTCTGGCAAACCATACATTAAGTCGATGTTAAAATTATTTATTCCTGCATGAATTAATTTTTCAATGGCAACGCTTGCTTGTTGCTGCGTATGGATTCGACCCAAGGTTTTTAATTTGTCATCTTGAAAGCTTTGAATGCCTAGTGAAATGCGATTAATACCTGCTAAGCGAAGATCAGTGAAACTTATATATTCCGTGGTGCCGGGATTGGCTTCAAGCGTAATTTCAATGGCGGGGTCCAAAGGCAATTGCTTAGCAACGCCATCAATGATGCTGGCAATGGCGGCAGGGGAAAATAAACTGGGTGTACCGCCGCCAAAAAAGATACTCACTAAAGGCCGATTATCGACAAGGTGGCGATGGGCATTTAATTCTTGCAGTAGTGCATCCACATAAAGGCTTTCAGGCAAAGAGCCTTTTATTTCATGAGAATTGAAGTCACAATACGGGCACTTCCGCACACACCAAGGCAGGTGGACGTATAAGCTCAGCGGCGGGGTAAAGATTGGCATTATGAATAGCAACCATTAAAATAACGCGCAATTATAGCAGCAGGAGTCTCAAATGACGAAACGTGTAAGAGTCGCCATCACTGGCGCAGCAGGGCAAATTGGCTATGCTTTGATTTTTCGGATTGCTTCCGGGCAAATGTTTGGTACAGATACAGAAGTTGAGCTAAATTTGCTCGAATTGGAACCCGCTCTGCCTGCTTTGCAGGGGGTGGTGATGGAATTGCAAGATTGTGCATTTCCTCTTCTTAAAAAAATCATTACGACGTCTGATGTTAATGTCGCCATGCAAGGGGTGAATTGGGCCATTTTAGTGGGTGCAGTACCTCGTAAAGAAGGCATGGAACGTTCCGACTTATTAAAAATCAATGGCAAAATTTTCACTGCACAAGGCCGAGCGATTAATGATCATGCTGCCGATGATGTGCGGGTTTTTGTGGTCGGTAATCCTTGCAACACCAATTGCTTAATTGCAATGCACAATGCACCGGATGTCCCGCGTGATCGTTTCTATGCCATGACATTATTGGATGAATTGCGTGCACGCAGTCAATTAGCCATCAAAGCAGGTGTTGATGTTTCTGCCATTACGCAAATGGTCATTTGGGGCAACCATTCTGCTACCCAATACCCTGATTTTTATAACGCCAAAATCAATGAACACCCGGTGGTGGATGTGATTAAAGATTTGCATTGGCTACAAAATGACTTTATTACTACGGTTCAACAACGTGGTGCTGCTGTGATTAAAGCACGCGGTGCGTCATCGGCTGCGTCTGCTGCCAATGCGGCTTTAATGACGGTTTATAACCTGACCCATCCGACTGTTCAGGGCGAAATGTTTTCTGTTGCTCGTTGTTCGCAAGGCGAATATGGCATTGATGAAGGATTAATCTTCTCTTTCCCATGCCGTACGGAAGGTGGCAACTTGAAGATAATTTCTGGCTTGCCGCAAAATGAATTTGCACAGCAAAAAATCCAGCTCACTTTAGATGAATTGCGCAAAGAACGTGATGCAGTGAAAAGTTTAGGTTTAATTGATGCTGCAACAGCCTAACACCACAATGTAATCCCACCCATGATCAACAATCCAGACACAAGGCAGGCAAATTCTTGCAAGCCTTGTGTCTGATCAATGTGTTGATGAAATCGAATGTGGTGCAAGGTGGAAATATATAAAAAAGTCCCGGCGGCAAATGCATTAAAGATTGCTGCGATAAGTTCACTATTCGCTAATTCAAGTCCATTCACCGCGGCACCCAAGAAAATGCCTAGCGGTGTCATCAGTGCAAAGAAAAGAATAATGCAGATGACTTTGTGCAAGTGCAGATTATGCCGCAACATGATGACGCAAAGGGCGAAACTTTCTGAGCCTTTATGAGCAAGAATGGCAATAAAAAGCATGAGTGTTTCAGAAGCAGTCGATCCAATCCCGAGCGCTGCACCTTCGGTGAGGCCATGAATAATCAAAATGAAAGCTAGCACATAAGGCAAGCTATGATTCGAATGGTAAATGTTTTTCGTTCTCGATAAGCGCTCTAAGAAGAGTAAAAGTAAAAACCCCCCCACACAAATCATTTCAGGAATAGGGTACGTGGGCGTGCCATACAGGTGCATGAATACCCGAATAGAATCAGGCAGCATGTGAAAAAAAGCAGCGCCCAAAAAGATACCACTCGCAAGCGCTTCACCCAATTCCACGGATTCGGGGTGAGTGAGTACATGGCGCTTTCTTAGAGGATAAATCACGGTAACCATGCTGACTAAAAAAATAAGCAAGGCAGCCAGTACTTTATATTCGATTAAATTCACAAAAAATTCCTACATTGATGCATGACGAGTGATGCAATAAAGCCCCTTGAGCAGGTTTAGCATGAGAAAATGTATCACCTTCGCTTGCCCACTTCGAGTAGATAATGGATACTTTGCACATGATTGATTTGACAATGATACAAAAAATAGCAATTTGGGCAATTCCCGTTATTTTTGCCATCACTTTGCATGAGTTAGCTCACGGGTGGGTGGCTTCATGGTTTGGTGATCAAACCGCGCGCTTATCAGGACGTTTGAGCATTAATCCTCTAAAACACATTGACCCTATTGGGACCGTCTTATTGCCTCTTTTGATGCTCATGGTCAGCAATTTTATTTTTGGCTGGGCAAAACCTGTACCTGTTGACGCACGTAATCTTCACCATCCACGGCGTGATATGGCTTTTGTTGCGCTTGCTGGACCGTTTGCTAATTTATTGATGGCACTCGGTTGGGGCGTTATTGCTAAATTGGGAATGGTGCTACTAAATAGCGGCAATGAAGTCATTGGTATTCCACTTTCCTATATGGGTAGTGCGGGCATCATGATTAATGTGGTGTTAGGGGTGCTCAATTTAATCCCCCTGCCGCCGTTGGATGGAGGTAAAGTGCTGGTAAGTATTTTGCCTCGTCGACTTGCCTATTATGTGTCGAGATTAGAGCCTTACGGCATTGTTATCTTGCTCGTGTTATTAATGTTGGGATGGCTTGGCGAATGGCTCGCGCTACCTGTCTTTGCAGTGATTAATGGGATTGCGAAGTTATTTGGGCTGGCGTAGGTCTGTTATTTCCAGACGCAGCGAGGTCGCCGTAAGCCCGTCATTCCAAACGAAATGAGGTCGCCGTAAGTCCGTTATTCCAAGCGAAGTGAGGTCGCTATAAATCTGCGTGTCATCCCGAGCGTAGCGAGGGATCTCCCACTATTGAGGAGATCCCTCGTCGCTAAAAGCGTTCCTCGGGATGACAATACTGCTTGAGCATTTTATGCAATCAAGGGCGAATGTGTATTTCATCCCTATATCCGACGGAAGGGGTTTTTAGAAGTAGGGCTTTCAGTCGTCATCACTTTATTCACCTCTTCTTTCAAAGAACCACTGCTTTTCGAAAACAAACCTTGTTTTACAGTCAGATTGTCGGGCAACTTTTCACGTATGGTATCTCTAAGCTGGCCTAAAGATTCTAATAAGCGTTCTGTCGATGTGTGGAGTCTAGAAGCTATTGAAGGAGGTGAGGGTGAAGTTTCTTTGACATCACCCACGTCCTTTAGCAATTGATCCAGTTCTTCGAAACTAGACATGGGTTTATCAGGTAAGGCATCTAAATCCTCAGGATGAAATACATTCGAACTGCGTTGAGATGGGGTAGGATGAGTTTTATTCGAAGCACGGTTAGCAAAAAAACCAGATTTTTCGAGATGCGGGTTGACTAAAGGTCGAATTTCTTGATCTTGAATGTCTTCCTCTTCTGAAGCGGATTCAGATTCGCCTTCTGGATAAGATGCTGCGGATGTATCCAAATCAATAGTTTCATGTTCGATACCGGATGCTTCTTCTGGCTGAGTAGGCGTCTCTTCAATGGTCGTGTCAGGCTTTGTGGGTGTCGTTGCTTCAGTTTCAGTAGTGGCTGCAGCGCTTGCTTCTTCAACCAACGGCTTTTCTTCAATGGGTTGAGGCGCGCCTGTAGGCGTTGTATAGGATGTTGAATGCGTATAAGGATTAGCATAGTCCTCTGGATAAACCACATGCCCAAAATACTGTTTTAGCTTGTCGGGGAAAACATCCAATAAGGTTTTTTCCGCATTGTTAGGATCAGGCGTGGTGTTGTATTGATCAAAAAATTGTTTTTGTTCGTCAGGCGAAAGTTGTTTGAAAAAATCTTTAATAAGATTTTCTTTGTTTTCAGCTTCCCGAGGCGTTGGGCCTTTGAAAAAATCGGGGTCAGTGACCATTAAATAGAGTGTAGCGCCCAGTTTCATGCTGGCTGATTCATTGAAAGGATTTAAATCGCCTTGTTTTTGATATTTAAAAATGTCACGTGCGTAATCATCTAGAAAAAACACCTTTGTTTTATTGTTGGGGTCAAGATTTGCTTCTTGTTTGCTAGGTGGATTGTATTTTTCCTCTTGGCTGGTAATGATAGTTGCTTTTTCTTCGGCTGTTAAATTAGGTCGATCAATGATACTTGTATTGGCTTTAAATAACGATTTGTAAGGTAAAAATGATGTCGACTGATTTTTATTGATGATGAAAATAGGTGGTTTAGTCTGGGGTATCTTTTTTTCAAGAGCAGGAAGCGGTCTTGCTTCGTTATATAAAGAAGAGCGATCAATTATTTTTGCGATCATCGGTAATTTATGTGTTACTTGTCTTTTTAATTGTTGTAAAAGAGTTTCATGCGAAATATCGTTATCATTTTTTCCCTTGGTCTTAGATAAGGCATATAGTTCCTTTTGTATTTCATTGGGTGTTTTGGAGGAAATATAGGGGCTTTTAAATAAAGTTTTTTCGATAGAGGGTGCTAATGCCGTTTTAGATAGATCAATCATTTTATTACGTTCAATGCGGTCATGTTCCGCCTGCAATACTTGATAAGACATGGAAATGGATGAGTCAGTGAATCCAACAGTTTCATCAGGTGTCAGATGATCTAAATAATTTACACTTTGTAAAATTGCAATAGCGGCAGGATTCGTTTCTGCAAAATTTTTAAGTAGTGTTATGTCAGATAGGTCGCCTTTGGGTTGTAGATGTCCTATAACAAGCAAATCATTTCTAGCTGATTTTGAAATGAAGCGTGATAAATTTAAGCGGTCTACAGGCGCTGCTGCTAGAGCTGTCATAATGGTAGTAATTAATGTGACATCAACATAATCAGGACTAGTGAACGATTGACGGGCAACGCGGATCCAGTATTCATACGCTAAAAGACTTTCTCGTCGTGTAGGTCGGTTTAAAATATCATATTGAATAGCGTATTGAAGATTATTATATCTGGATATTAATGCATCTAAATTTTTTCTTTTTTCACTGCCTGGTTTTGCTGAATAATCCTCTGCTTCCATAGTTTGATATAGCTCTTTATTGGCTAGTACAAGATTAGTAGTCATAATATTTGCTGAGCGCGTATACAAATCTTTAAACCTTTGGTGTAACTCTGGGGTCTTTTTAATTAAACGTCTTGTTGTTCGATCAGCATAAAGTTGTTGAAGTTCTAAAAAATGCGGTTCATTGTGTTGAGTCATGTCTGTTTCATATGCTTGGAATTTTTGTCGAATACTGTCATTAGGGCTTAATGGCTTTATTGTATACGAAACCCTTGATGGTTTTGACTCTGTTACATTAGTAGCCTCCGTAGGCTCACCCTGGTTAGGGATAACTTCAGTAAGGCTATCAGGAGGGATCACTTCAGTCGGGACTCGCGAAAGGCTTTCAGGGGGAATGACTTCCGTCGGGACTCTTGAAAGGTTTTCAGGAATTTCTTCAGTAGGTGATAACGTAAGTTCAGGCGATGGTTCTAAATAGTGTTGGATGCTTTCTGGTAAAGCATCTAAAAGGCGTTTTTCAGGCTGATTAGGGTCGGCTTGTTGCAATACCTGATCGAAGACAGCTCGATCTGTTGGACTAAGTTGGGTGATGAAACGCTCAGCTAATCGCAGACGATTTTTAATCTCATAATAATTTGCTGCACTTTCATCAGCAGGCAATCTAAAAAATTCAGGTTCCGTTAACATTAAATAGAGTGCAGCAAATGCTTTTGCTTTTGCAGGTACCGTGAAAGGTGTTTGGCCGGGTATGGAGAATTGACGGTCGTTATAGAAAATCCGTTTAGCAAAACCTGAATCGTGTGTTCCGTCTAAAACATAAACTTGTTTAGGAAGTTTAACTTTAAATGTGTCTTTATCAGGCAAGTTATCCGGTTTAAATTTATATGCTGCAAGCTGTGCAATTGTTTGATTGATAATGGCAGGCGTTGCTTTTTCAAAATAAGCATTGAAATCGAAACGTTTGACTCCGTCCATTACCTTGTCTCTAAGGTTGGCTGGAATGTCTTTTTCATTCATTTCTTTTCCATATTCTATGCGTGTATATAACAAAATCGGATTTTTTTTATAACGCGTACGAGAAGTATTAAGAGCTATCGAAATTTGTTGTCGATCTGGTGAAAGTATGTGCTTACTGTCTAAATTCAGAATATTAGTGGTGGTTGCTTCGCGCGCCACAAATTCTATTCCGTCAATATTATTCATAATTTTTACATAATTATTTTTTCTTTGATCGATATCTCGATTAGAAATATCCACGACAAATAAAGTTTTTTCGGGTGGAGTTATTTCTTGAGTTGTTAATGGTTGGCTTGGCGTAACATCATTTTGTGTGGCAGGTGTAGATTTTATTTCCGGGTAAATCATAAAAGAGTCGGCAAGCATACTTTCTTTAGCTTTTGAATCTAGTGTTTTTGCCAATTGATAGGCGCTAGTGTCATCGATAAAAGTATGTAGAATAATTTGTTCGAGTGTTTCTGTAGGTGGAGCAGAAATTTCTTGTGATTTTAGGTTTTGTATGCGGTTAGATAATTGCTCAAGACTTATATAAGCATCCGCTCTGGCTGCTAAAGGAAGTTGATTGCTTGCTTGTAAGCTTAAATTATCTGCGCGTTTAGTCAAATCGGTTGCAAGTATACCGCTGTAGGGAATAGCATTTGGATTGTTGTCAATTTCTTCGCGATAGTTTTTAAAATGGTTTTCTTTCATTTTATCAATAGTAGTTAAGATGGTTTTTGCCTCTGGCGATAGACGACTGTTCGTCTTTTTTAAGGCGGTAATAGCCGCATTGGTAATGCCTGCGTGAATAGCAAATCCCATGTTAAAATCTTTTAAGTGCGGATTATTAAAGCAATCATTGGCAACACGTACCCAATACTCCAATGCAAGCGTGCGCTCGTCATTATTGGTGTGGCTAAGAATGTCATTAACAACGAAAGCGGCTGTTTGATTAAATAACCGAGTAATCTTGTCGCGTGATGGTGTAGGTTTTGCACCTTGGTTAAAATAAAATTCATAAGGATCGAGTTGTTCATGTAAATTTTTATCGATGCTAATAAGCGAATTTGAGGTTGCGCTGACAGCTTGTTGGTTTAATTGTTGATACTGTTCCAGTAGGTGTTTATCTTTGCGAATATCCACTGAACACTTAGGATCACTGAATAAAATTTGTAGTTCTCTGTGGCAGTCTTCATCTTCTTGTATGCGTATATTAATGAGACCTAGTTCAGCTTGGATACGTTCTTTGCGTTGCTTGTCATTTTTAATATGACTAATAGCGTCAATGCGTTGTCGGATTTCTCGGTCAGGATCAAGGTTGGTATTTAATTCATCTAAAAAATTTTCTAATGTGAGAGCGCCTTTATGCCTTTTTAGTCCTTTGGAAGCTGTAGGTAGCTGCGTGTTTTTTAGATAATTTTCCATTTCTGATAGACTGCTTTTTGTATTGAGTTCGTGGATAATTTCTAGTACTAACCCCGTCCATTCAATACCTGTTTCTGGTTTATTAGTGCCGCTGCCCTTAAGATCATTATAATTAATTAAATTTTGCGAAATATTTTTTAATTTTTGTAGCATTTCATTCTGTGCAGCAGTTGCTGGAAGTTTTTTAATTTTTTCAGTGAGTTCAAATTGGGCTTTATCAAGAGCCTTTGTTTGCATAGCTCGTAAATGGTGTATGTAATGTGCTTTTTTTGGATTGACTGCTTCAAAAGCGCTTTGAGCATGGTTTATCGCTTCTGAACGCTCGTTAATTTTTCCTAAGACTATACCTGCAAGGTGAGCTTCTAGCGTGTTTGGTTCAACGTTTTTTTGTAGTTCTTTCAATAAAAGTGGGTATTTGAGCAGCCTTTGCATGGGTTTAATTAATACATCGCCCACATTAAGGGAGTTTCCTATGAGTTTAAAAGATGGGTATATATTTTCATCTTTTAATGATTGTGTGAATTGATAGATACCATATTGTAATAATATAGCATCCTGAAAGTGATTCATTGCGGCATCAAATTGTTTGTTTTCTGGTAGTAATACGTCAAAGATATGGTGCAACGCAGCTTCATACTCTTTATCTGAGGTAATGTCTGTAGGGTTAAATTCGCCAAAGGGATTATTCCTGAGATAGGGATAAAAAGATAAAATATTTTTTAGAGTAGTTTTTTGTGAGTCCGTAAGTTTTTTACCTTCTTTCATAAATTCACTATCATCTTTTAAAGTAACAATGCCGTTTTGTACGGTGGCATAGGTATCCATTAATAATGTCATGTCGTCATGAAAAATTTTTTCTGTTTGATAAAATTCTGCAATTACTTTTTTTAATTGAGCAGACATTACTGGAGGTTGTCTTGATTCACTCATGTAAACCTTCTTGCCTGTACGCCAATGCACAGGCGCTTTGTATTTACTATAGAAGAGCTAAATTAAAATAGCCTTAGTCACTTATTTATAAGTATAGTCTTTTAAAATCAAAGGGATGATTTGGTAAATGGCTGTTTAATAAATATATTTTTTTAAAGTTGTATGAATGTTCCCATACGACCTTAAATATCAAAGAGAAGCTTGTCATGCCTTCGTAGGCTGCTTTTTAGCCTGCGAAGGATCTCCCACGATTGAGGAGATCCCTCGCTACGCTCGGGATGACATCACTGTTATAATGGATGCCAGCTCATCACTTCGGACTGACCGAGGGCCGATAGCGTGGCGACAATGTAGGAAGCCTGGGTGTTTTTTGTGGAAATAAAAAATATAAATCATAATAACGACGTCGCGGTGGTTTTCTTAAAGTCTGTTCTGACTCTGTAGTCGTTGACAAATTGTTATTGCTATTATGATTTAAATGCGTATTCAAATTATTAATTCTCGCTTGTGTTGCTTCTTGCACGAGAACTTTATCAGGTGCTAATTCCAGTATTGTTGCTTTAATGCCCTCTTCAATACGCGTTTTAAAGGCAATGACGTGTGAGAAAGCAGAAAGACTGGGAGTGGGGGCTATAGATTTTTGTGGTCCTGCTAATACTGTCGATTGTGCTGCTGCTGGCTCTTCATAATATTGCTCAGCGACAGCATTCGGATTAAATAAATTACGATATCCCGCAATAATTCCTACTAAAATTTCACCCACCGTATTTAAAGCATAAGGCAATTGCCCAATGAGTACGCTAACCAAGCTCATGGTATGTGCAACGCCAATAGCAATGACAGAACTAACAGCGAGTGTTTGGTTTAAAAATGTTTCTAAAGCAGCAGCATTGCGAATTTGTAAAATAATTAAACCAAACAAAGTGAATGCAGATACAAATCCTAAAATGATGTAAGTGATAATTTTTGCTTTCTTTAGGTGCGAAGGATTTGTTCCTTTGTTTTTAGGATTGTTTGGGTCAAAAATAGCCTGTGTATGTGCAAAAGGCGCGATTAATACTTTTTTAATACTGGTGGCGCGTAAGAAATTTAAAATGGGTTTTAACATTAATGCAATGGAAGAAGTGCAAAATACGCCCGCAATAAACATACCAAGGGGTGGCAAAAAAGCAGCGCCAAGTGTACCTGCTGCTAGAAAAGGAAAAAGCGCTAAATTTCCTAAACTCAAAATAAAATTATAAGTAACAGTTCCTGATGCAATTCCAATGACAGTGATAATCATGGTTGATAAAGCAAGGATAACGCGACGTGTGGGCGAAAGACGTTTTTTTTCTCCTTTTTCCGAATCGCGATAAATTAACCATCCTTCAAGTATCGAATCTTTGCCAAACATGTCGCTTAGCATACGAGGAATGAGGCGGCGATAGCTAAGCCAATTAATGACTAACGTCGCGACAAATACAATGGCAACAATGGTTGCTACAATCGCAAGCGGCCATGCGGCTAATGTGATAGCAACGGCTCCTGCAGTAATGAGGCTGCAAACAATGCTCATGACAATGGCAATAATAAATCCGCTAGTTTCGAGTACGCGTTGTTGTTTGGTTTTGTAAGATTTAATGGCTTTGCAAGCTAACTTATCCAAGTCAGCAATATTTTTTGGTTCTTCCATCAGCACAGGAAACTCATCACGTTTAAGTGCGATGGCCACAGCATGCATGGCTAGATTAATGTGTCTGCGTGTGGATGCGTTTAAGTTGGCTTTTGGACTTAGAAATCGACGGTCGCTATTGACCCCATTCACCGACACTGGGTTTCGTAAATAATCATCAATCCATGCTTCTTCAAATACACAAAAAGCAAACGGATCTTTAATTTCAAAATGCTCAGTAATATAAATAGCAAGCCATTCATTTTTTGCTTTCTTAGCAAGGGTTTTTTTAATTTTTAATTCGGCAAATTGTTGTTGTGTAAATTCATCTTCATCTTCGGGGCTAGTATATGGATCTTGATGGTCGTCAGAAGAGGAGGAGGCTCTTTTTTCAGAGCGATAAAGATAATTAAGATAAATGCCTAATTCATCTAAATAGCGAATATAAGCTTTAAAATTATGCTCTTCGAGTGCTTTGATAGCTGTTTTTAAGAGTGCAGTGACTTTATTTTTTTGATCAAGAATACGAGTTCGGTCCGACATCACAAGGGTATTCCATTAAGAAAAGCCCCGCTAAAGCGGGGCTTTTTTTCGTGCAGAGATTTTTACATCATGCCGCCCATATCACCCATACCACCATGTCCACCCGGCATTGGGGCTTCTTCTTTTGGTAGATCGGTAATCATGCATTCTGTTGTAATCATCATGCCAGCAACAGAGGCTGCTTGTTGTAGTGCAGTACGCGTTACTTTCGTTGGATCTAAAATACCCATTTCTAACATATCGCCGTATTGGCCTGTCGCAGCGTTAAAGCCAAAGTTACCTTTGCCTTCAACCACTTTATTTAATACAACAGAAGCTTCATAACCTGCGTTAGAAACGATTTGACGAATCGGTGCTTCAAGTGAACGTGCGATCAATTGAACACCCACGGTTTGTGCATCATTGTCACCTTTGAGTGTTTTCAATGATTGCATGACGCGAATGAGTGCAACGCCACCGCCAGGAACGACACCTTCTTCAACCGCAGCGCGTGTGGCATGTAAAGCATCATCAACACGTGCTTTCTTTTCTTTCATTTCGATTTCAGAAGCAGCGCCCACTTTGATAACCGCAACACCGCCAGCTAATTTAGCCACGCGTTCTTGCAATTTTTCACGATCATAATCAGAAGTGGTTTCTTCAATGCGTGTTTTTAATTGTTGAACACGGTCTTGAATATCTTTTTTGTCGCCTGAACCATCAATAATGGTGGTGTTGTCTTTGGTGATCAATACGCGTTTTGCAGAGCCTAAGTCATTAATGGTTGCTGATTCTAAAGTGCGACCAATTTCTTCAGCAATGACTTGTGCTTTAGTTAACACAGCAATGTCTTGCAACATTTCTTTACGACGATCGCCAAAGCCTGGAGCCTTCACCGCGCAAACGCGAACAATGCCACGCATATGGTTAACGACGAGTGTTGCGAGTGCTTCGCCTTCCACGTCTTCAGCAATGATCAACAATGGACGACCGGATTTTGCAACGGCTTCGAGAACAGGTAACAAATCGCGAATCGAAGAAATCTTCTTGTCGGTAATTAAAATGTAAGGATTTTCTAATTCGACAGTCATGTTTTGTTGATTGGTAATGAAGTAAGGTGACTGATAGCCACGATCAAATTGCATACCTTCAACCACTGCCAATTCGTTCGCAAGACCTGAGCCTTCTTCCACAGTGATCACGCCTTGTGAGCTGACTTTAGCCATTGCATCCGCAATGATACGGCCAATTTCTTCGTCAGAGTTGGCAGAAATGGTGCCGACTTGAGCGATGGATTTGTCATCTTTGCAATTGGTGGAGAGTGATTTTAATTGTTCAACGGCATGAGCCACGGCTTTATCAATACCGCGTTTCAAATCCATTGGATCGTAGCCAGCAACAACTAGCTTCAATCCTTCGGCAAAGATTTGGCGACCTAATACAGTAGCGGTGGTGGTGCCATCGCCAGCTTCGTCTGACGTATGCGAAGCCACTTCTTTGAGCATTTGTGCGCCCATGTTTTTGAATTTTTCTTTGAACTCAATTTCTTTTGCAACGGTCACACCGTCTTTGGTAACCAAAGGTGCACCGAATGATTTATCGATCACCACGTTGCGTCCACGGGGACCCATGGTGATTTGTACTGCATCCGCTAATTCACGCACACCAGCAAGCATCAGTTGGCGAGCATCTTCTCTGAATCGTAATTCTTTAGCAGCCATGATTAATTCCTCTTCATGTAATTAATAAAAATTAAAGTTATTCCACAACGCCCATGACATCTTCTTCGCGCATGACTAAAAATTCGCAGCCATCGAGTTTGATGTTGGTGCCAGCATACTTACCAAATAAAATGTTGTCGCCAACTTTGACTTGTAAGGGAATGACGTTGCCTTCATGGTATCTACCGGTACCAATGGCAATGACGGTGCCTTGCATAGGTTTGTCTTTGTCAGCATTATCTGGAAGGACGATGCCGCCTGCGGTTTTAGTTTCAACTTCTTTAGGCTCAACGACAATCCTGTCGGATAAGGGACGAATTTTTGGAGTGTTTTTAGACATATTTCTCTCTCCTGCTTGTTAATTAAAGGTCTAAGGCCGATAACCGGCGCTTCGTTGTATATAAGGCCAATTGTTTAAGCTTCAAGGCCTGTTTTTAAAAAATATGGGTCGGTGCGCAAAAAAATGCCATGTCATCCCGAGCGTAGCGAGGGATCTCCTCAATAGTAGGAGATCCCTCGCTATGCTCGGGATGACATCACCGTCATAGGAATACCTAGGAATGTACTCCATGACAAAGCCATCACTTCACCAGCAACACCAAAATGTCTTGTTCATCAATTTTATAAATCAATCGAAAGCGATTCACTGATTCTGCATAAAGACCAGTCATGCCTTCAATTTTTTCTGTTCCTGGTGGACGTGGGTTAATGGCTAATGCGTCAATTAATTTGAGGATTTGTTTTTGCATTTTGGGTTCAATGGCGCGAATTTGTTTTTGCGCAGCGGGAGCGATTTTAATACGGTAAGGCGTGGTCACGGTATCACTCGAGATTAGCTTTGAATTCATCCAATGATAGCGCGCCTGACTCGCGGGCTTGTTTTAATGCTTCGACAGCATCGCGCAAATCATTTTTGTTTTGAGCTTCCAATAAAATGGCTAAATCTTCAATCGGCACAATCACCGCGATATCCTTGCCGCGGCGTGTGAGAATAATACGTTCGTTATGATGCGTGACTCGATTAATCAATTCAGAAAATTGTTCTTTTGCATCAATCGTATTAACAGATGTTGTCATGCTGATTTTCCTTTATGCCAGAGAGACTTCCTCTTTTTCCATGGCAGTGGTGTACTTGCCACGCGCCGCTAAGCTGTTTAATTTAGCACGTTTATAAAATGCTTGCTGTGCAGCTCCAATGTTTTGTGTTAACCCAGCCCATGTTTTCATGGCTTGATCTTGCAATGCGCGTGCATAAGAGAAGCTGAGATTCCAAGGCAAAGGACCTTGCTCATTCATTAAATTAAGATGGGCAGTCGCTTGTTCGGACGATTGTCCACCGGATAAAAAGTTAATGGTGGGGACAGCTGCGGGCACCGTGCGACGTAAGGTGCGTAGTGTTGCTTTTGCAACAGCTTCAACGCTTGCTTTTTGTGAGCAAGCTTTGCCACTGATCACCATGCTGGGTTTTAAGATAATGTGTTCAAGCGTGACACGGTGACGATAAAGTGCATCGAATAGTGCCTGTAAAACAGGCTCGCTTACTTCTTCGCAACGTTCAATCGTATGATCACCATCAATCAACACTTCGGGTTCAACGATAGGCACAATGCCTGCGGTTTGGCAAATGGCGGCATATCGTGCGAGCACTTCAGCATTGGTTTGGATAGCAAGTAGGCTGGGTGTGTTTGCTGCAATGGTATAAACAGCGCGCCATTTAGCAAAGCGAGCGCCCTTTGTTTTGTAATCAGCTAAACGCTCAGGTAAGCCATCTAAACCTTGCGTGATGTTTTCTGCTGCGGTGTTGGCGAGAGGTACTAAGCCTTTGTCTACTTTAATGCCCGGAATAATATCAAGTTCTTTTAATAGCTCCGGAAATAAAATGCCGCGACTGGTTTTTTGATTAAGCGTTTCTTCATATAAAATTACCCCAGCAATGAATTGATTAACGCCTGGCGTGGTGAGCAACATTTCACGGTATTCACGGCGGGTGTTTTCGGAGGATTCAATGCCGATGGCTTGAAAGCGCTTAGTGATAGTGGGCGTGCTTTCATCCGCTGCCAGAATACCTTTGCCATGCACAGCAATTTTACGGATGGTTGCTTCTAATTCATTGATAATAGAGGTCATTTTTTCCTTCCTTAATAAAGTCTTAAATTGCGCAAAAGGGTATCATAAAAACACCATTGAAGCGAGCCTCGTATTTTTCAGGCTGCGTTAAGCTTGACACAAGATAATTGTCCTATACTTTAACTAACTATTACAAATCAGCACCTTAAACCATACAAACGAGAGAAAAAATATGGAACCGAGAAACAAAATGTCGCTTCGCAGTCATGTAGGTGAGATACCTGATATTTCTGATGCGTCTCAGAAGGAGCTTGATAAATTATCTGCTGAAGATCAAGGAGTGGGTGTTGGTCGTGGAGTGAGTCAGGATGATTTATTAGCCGCAGAGGTTGGGGATCTCATAATTACCGCCATAAATAACGATGATCCGGCTTTGTTAGCTAAGTTATATCATCTTTACAAAAAAATAGTCCAACAGTATTTGATAGCAAAATCCGGCGTATTAAAAGAATTATTTAATGCAAAATTTAAAAATATTTTAAAGGACGGAGCAACTAAACAACAAGAAAATTATTTTAAACTGCTCATTCGACAATGCCATGATTATGCGGATCAACGTTTTGTGCCAAAGGGTTTGCTGATTGAAGCGGTGGATAAAAAAAATGATAAATGGATGAAAATTCTTGTTGAAGAATTGGGCTGGAATGTGAATGAGCAAGAAGATCCGTTCCAAACGCCTTTAAGTAGCGCCATGCTTAATTTAGCAATGTCTAACAGCAAAGAAGATGATGTTGCTGCAATTGATCTAATTAAATATTTGCGAGAAAAAGGTATTACAACATCGCAAATTATTCCTTCCGTTCTAAGGACTGTTCAAGAAAAATTGAATTTCAAAGGGGACGCCACTGCAGTAATAGTATTTCGCGATGAGCTTTTCAAAGAAAATCCACAAGCATTCTTTACAGAAGAATCAGCTTTTAATGCTTTATTATTGCCCGCAAATAAAGATTTATTGGAAAAAGTGATTGCGCGTTCTGACTTCAATGTTAATGAAAATTTAAGCCCATATGAACATTGGAAGACGCCGCTTTTCTTAACCATTAATAGTCTGTATATAAGTGATGATGACAAGATAGCTATTGCTAAGCAATTGTTAGGCAAAGGGGCCGATATTCATCAGCGTGATAATAGAGGGTCGACACTGTTACATGATAGCATAGTGATAAAATCACTGCTTGATGAGTCTGTTAAAGAGAGGGAGCGTCTTATTAATTTTCTGATTAGTAAAGGCGTTGATATTAATGCAGTGAATGACGATGGAAAAACAGCGCTGCATTTGGTGGTGGAAAGTCATGATTTTTTGGGTGAAGGCAAAATTTATTGTTGTGATTTGCTTTTGAGAAAAGGCGCAAATGCTGGAATTGCTGATAAAGCAGGGCTAACTCCAATCGCATGGGTAGAACAACAAAAAGAAGCCCTCCCCTTGGTTAATCCTGATTTTTCCAATGACCTCATAAAAAGATTAAAATTATGGCAATCGTATCATCAATATAAGAAAAAACCCCTCACGGAACGCATCATATCGTTAATGGAAGAAGAAGCACCCGGTAATGATTTGGGTACTTCACGTGATGCACGAGATGATCTTATTGGTAAGTTAAAAGAATGCAATGATAATGCGGCAAAAATGTTGGCATGTTTTGAAAAAGCTGAAGCGAAAGCTCCATTACCTGTTTCTTTAGGAATGCTAGGTTTTATTAGTAGTAATATATTAGAGCCTTTTAAAATCTTCCAAGAAGCGGTTGTAACGCAGCGCGCAAGACCATTTTTTTCGGGTGATGCGCGAATGAAGGTTGAAGCTAAAGAATTGCAACATTTACACAATAAACATGCGACGAATGAAGAAGGTCTCAAAATAGCATTGCGCAACTACATTGCACGCATTGAAGGGTATGTGGATCAGGCAAAGCCAAAAACTGGCATTGATTTTAAAAAATCATTACGTTTTCCTTTTTTTGAAAAAATAAAACAATCTCAAGCGCAAAATCGTATAGCCAATTATGGATTAGCGAAAGATTTGTTGTCTGAGTTGGAGGCAGGAAAATCTGTTGCCGAGGCATTTAGTGAGTCTAATATTCAAAGCTTGCGTGCGACGTATAACCCGACACGAAAAATTTATAGCAGTGATCTGAATCGCATCATTAACGATGCCAATAAGATTGTTGCACAACAAGAAAACCCAAAAGTAACTTCAAGAAGGCAAAGGGGTTAGCAAATGAAGCCAAGAGCGCTGGATAAGTCACAATCCCTCACCGAACGTATCATTGCGATGATGGACACAGAGGCGATTAATTGGGAGGAATTGCGCACTACGCGTGATGCACGAGATGAATTCACTGCTCAGTTGAAAGCATGCAATGATGATGCAGCTAAAATATTAAAGCTTGTTGAAAGCAATATGTTTGTTCTTCCGTCGCCTGTGTCTAGGGGGATGCTTAATTCTATTTGGGATATGTTATTAGAAGAGAATCCCCAGCTAGCCCTTGCAAAATTATTGGCTGAGATGAAAAGTGCATACCCCGTTGACGGTAATATACATTTTTTACTTCGTAAAGGCGCAGATCCTTTTTTTGAAATTAACGATCAAAAGCAGACACCATTATATTTAGCTGTTCGAGAAAATAAAACGGAATGGGTAAAGTGGATAGCAGAAATTAAAGGTGATGATTTTCGCAAGAAATTGAGTGACCCTCAATCGCCTTGTTCGAACACCAAATTATTTTTGGCGGCAGTTAGTAATAATAAAGCTTCTTTAGAAATGGTAAAAATGATTGGGGACATGGATGGTTTTGACGTGAATGCTGTGGGTGATCATCAAGACTCCGCATTGCATCACATTGTAAGAAATGATGCTGATCATGAGCCTAAGGAGATAGCAGAGGAGCTGCGTAAGGAAGCAAAGCAAGTCCTCTATTACCTTTTAAACCGAGACATTGATGTTGCGCTAAAAAATGATTTAGGGGAAACAGCACTTCAAATTGCGTATGAGCGGAGTCGTCGTAATAAGCCTCCTGCAGATCAATTTCGCCACCCGCTTATTTTGGCAGAACACTATGCTAAGGTAAAAAATAAATCTTTGGCACAGCAAGTTGAAACCATACTCACCGCTGATCTTGCGAGTGGCTATGGCACATCGATCGCTCACGAGACGCATGCTAAAAAACCACCCGTGGATGCGGAATTATTGCAAGCTATAAAAAACTTTAAGAGTGATCCAGGGGAAATTAGAAAATATTTAAACGATCCAACAAAAAAGATTGATCCGACAAAAAAAGAGTTTATTGAAACGGTTGTATTCAAGGCGCCTAAGCTTCTTTGGAATGAATTGAGGACAGAAAGACGTCAAAAGTCTTTTTTCCTTTCTGATCGTCGGATGGCGAGCGAAAAAGAAGATGAAGTAAACCCGCTTGCAACACCAGGGGATATCAAGAAAGCTTTAGAATCCTATATTAGTCGTATCGAAGGTTACAGAGGAGATAAAGCGAATCCTGAAGATACAACCATTAATTTCCGTGAAGGTTTTTGGTTTATGAAAGATTCCCGCGCAAAAAATCGTCAAGCGAATTATAAATTGGCGCGTGACCTATTGGTGGAGTTGAATGCCGGTAAGCCAATCGAGCAAGTGTTTGATCCTGATAATATCAAATATTTGCGCCGAGACTTTGATCCGACACGTAATATTCATAGTGCGGACTTAAATCGTATTATTCAGGCGGTAGGTAAGATTATCCATACACAGACGGCAGGGGGTAAGTTGAAAAAATAATGGGGTGTCAGATATGGATTGCTTCTGTCTCCCTACGTCCTCGCAATGGCGATAACGTCATGTGAGTGAACGTCATTGCGAGGAGCGCTTTTCGCGACGAAGCAATCCATAGTTGTATTTCCTAGATGCCAGCTTATGTTGGCATCCAGGAAGCGTGAATCGCAGGTGGCATAACATAAAAGAAATAACTATAAATAACGAGGTGGATTATGGATCCGAGACAAACACTAGATTTTGCGGCTTGTTTAGAACGCATTAAAAATGGTGCTCCATTAGAAGAAGAAATAGTGAAACTAAAAGAAGAATCCAACGTTAATCCTGCTGAAGCGTGGGGGATTGTACGGGATAAAAATAATAAAACCTTATGGCAGGCTGTCATTGACACAGATGACGGAAAAATAGTGGAAGACTTTGTAAAATATACTAATCATCAAAGAAATAACGATCAAATGACGCCGCCTTTGACTGATGTCTGGAATGATTCCATCCGAAGTGCTATAGAGAATAATAAATGGAATTCCTTTAGTATTTTATTGAAAAAAAATCCCTTACTCCGAATGAATTTGAACGAAACTCTAAACGGGTTTTTGGTGCGTGCAATACAAGCTAATAATTCAGTTCAGCTTGCGGGGCTTTTAGAGCATCTGAAAATGAATGGCTACGATGGTGATAAACTTAAAGAAATTATCAATTTTGAGGAGCATCATAGAATTGTTCTCAGTGAAGTACTCGGTGCTTTTTATAGTAGTAACATCCTTTTTTACAATAAACAAAGATCAAGTGGCACAGTGGAAAGTGTTCCGTCGTCACCCCAAGAATTGGAATTTAGAAGTAGCATTGCCTTGCTGATTCAAAATCATTGGGATTATAAACAATCATCGTTATTGAATCGAGCAATAGAGAAAGGTGATTTCTCCTTTGTTAAATATTTGGTTGAAGAGCAATGGTGGGATGTCAATGCAGTCCCTGCAGATAGTAGGAATCAATATAACGTTTCTCCGCTCGCTTTGGCACTAGGAAATACAGCATATGCCAGCGATATAGTTGTTTATTTATTAGGAAAAGATGTGAAAGTGGATTGGAGCGTTGACTATGATCCACTGACCATTGCTTTTAAAAACAAAAATAAAGAATTGGCATTGACGTTGATTGATTATCTTCAAAAAGAAAAGCCTGATTTATTTAAAACCTTACTAACATCTAAACCTTATCTCGCTTATGCCGTTGAAAGACAAATGAATGAAGTGGTGGATAAGTTATTGGCGCTGAACGCGCCAGCTGACCAACAAGGGGATTCTATTGATCAAGCCCCGGGACATCGTGTTCCCTTTGTTTCTACCCCCTTGTATCGTGCAGTGGAGAAAGCCGATCAAGAAACGGTCAAAAAATTATTGGAAAAGGGTGCGCAACCTTATATTTCTGAGGAGGGGTATGCTTCTTTCTTCCCTACGCCATTTTTGAAAGCAGTTGAATTGGGTCAAGTTACAATTGCACAGCAAATGCTTGAACACCTTCCTTCCATTGATAACGCCGAAGTGAAGAATCTTGCTTTGTATAAAGCGGTACACGCTCAACAAGTAGAGATGGTTAAGTTTCTTATAGGAAAGGGTTTTGATGTGAATGGACGGAGTGTTAATTCAGCTACGCCACTCTTAGAGCTGGTGGAAGTGTATGGAGGAAAAGCACAAGCCGATTCCGTTACTTCTGAAGAAGAACAAAACAATCTTGATATTTTATTAGCATTGATTAAAGCGGGTGCTGATGTGAGTCTTAAAAAAGAATCTCAGATTCGTACGCCTTTGCAACAGGAGCATGCTTATATACCAAACAAAAATACGTTTCGCTCCACATTAATTTTGGCTGAAATCTATGCCAAGGTGAAAAATAAACCCTTAGCACAGCAAGTCGAAACGATACTCACTGCTGATCTTGTAAATGGTTATGGCACGTCATTGGCTGCGGATACACATGCCAAAAAGCCACCAGTGGATGCAGAATTATTGCAAACCATCAAGGCAATGAAAGGTGATCCAACAAAAATTGATGATTATTTAAAAAGTGATGCAGCAAAGACTATTGATCCAGCGCAAAAATGGTTTATTGAAGAGATGGTACTTGCTGCGCCAGGTGTGCGTGATTTGAATGCACAGAGAGCAGAACGCCGGGAGCGCCCTTTCTATCATAAAGATAGAATGTGGGCGGAAAGAGTAGTAGACGAAAAGGCCAGCGAATCAAAAATTAAAACAACCGAAGATGCTATTAATGATATCAAACAGGATTTAAGAAATTATATCATACGTGTCGAAGGCTACGGAGAAGATAAAGCGAACCCTGACAATAAAACCATTAATTTTCGCGAAGGTTTTTGGTTTATGAAAGACTCACGTGCTAAAAACCGCCAAGCCAATTATAAACTAGCACGTGATTTGTTGCTTGAATTGGAAAACGGTAAACCCCTCAATCAAGTATTTGACCCCGATAATATCAAATATTTGCGTCGTGACTTTGATCCGACGCGAAATATTCATAGTGCAGAATTAAATCGCATTATAAGAGCTGCAGAGCAGATTATTGCAAAAAAACCGCCAACGCCACGTGCATAAATGCTGGGAGGTTAGTCCGTGCAATCGAGAATTGATTTTGAAAAAACTTTTAGAGATATCAAAGAAAATAAAATTACGTTTGCAGAAGCGATGCAGTCACTGCAGGAACAAGTAAATAAACGTCCTTTGCAAACCAATATAATGTCTACCCATACAGTAGATGATAGCGGCGTTGGTTTTTGGCAAGCAGCGATTGCTGTGGATGATGAAAATTTATTGAATCAATTGGTTGAGTACCAAAAAGAATTAACTAAAAGCCCAACAACAAAGTTATTTGTGGAAAATCCAAATAATCGCGAGGAATGGAGAGATATCATTGCAAGAGCGGTGGAGCAATCCAAACCAAATGCATTCAGATATTTTTTAAAGCATCTACCTAGGGGTATTCCTGATTATCAACAACCTGTCTACCTGGTGCAACAACTAGCAAATTGCATTCGTGCCTTTAATCTTAATTTGGTGAAGGTTTGGTTTGAAAATACGCCTGCTGATAAAGCAAGTATCTTGAATGTTTTTGCGAATGAGGTGGAAAATTTTTTCAATACCAGTGTTGAAAAAGCATATGCCGAGATTGCACCCGGAGTTCGCTTAACTTTAGCAAAAGAAAATAAAGCAAAAAGTAATATAGATACCTTTAAACAAATAATACGTTTGCTCGTTTCGAACGGCTGGGATTTTTCTAAATCAAATCTACGTAGGAAGGCTATCACGAATAAAGATTCTGGAATGGTTACATTTATCGAGACAGAATGTAATTGGACGGCTGACAAAGAAAGTGTTAGTGCTGATGCGACTAAGGCGGATGCTTCTCATGAGGTTAAGGAAACCGTTGCAACCAATAAAGCTGACGAGATTCGTGACAGGGTTAACAGAGGTATGCAGACGTGGGCTGAGATCGATGAAGATTTATTGCGCGCTGCTACGAAACAAGGTGACGTTGAAGCGATTGATTTTTTTGTTCAGACAGAAGAACTTGATGTTAATAAAGCTGATCAATACGGTAATACGCCGTTGCATTATGCTATTTCTCTGGGGAAGATGGAAAGTATACCTACTATTCAAGCATTATTGAAAAATGGGGCTGATCCTACACTAAAAAATAAAACCGGTGCTACACCGCTTATGCTTTCGCACGGAAAAGAGCCTGCAGATATTTCTAAATATTTGATATTGGCTGAAATACATCACAAAGTGCGTCATGAGCCTTTAAATGAGCAAATCAAGGCGTTATTAGTCGCCGATTTAGAACAGGGTTCTGGTTCATCATTGGTAGCTGTCACGCATGCGCCACCGCTTCATAACTCTCTTCTTCTTTGGCAAAGAACTGCCCTTGATAAGGCGGCGTTTGATGTGGATGAGATGAGAAAAATACTATCAAAAGATATCGAGCGGCTGCCAATCGTGTCGGACTATATTAATCATCACGTATTAACAGATTACAGGGAGCATCTATGTCAAAGTATTCAGCAAGAACGGGAGAAAACATTCTTTGACGGTGATGTGCGCACCAGCTTAACGCAAGACGAACAAGATCAAAAAAATAAACCTTTAAAGAGCAAAGAAGATATTGAGCGTGCTTTAAAAATCTATATTAGCCGTATCGAAGGGTATCAAAAAGAAAATGACCCAAGAGGAATCGATTTTACGAAAGACGTGTGGTTCCCTTTCTTTAAAAACTCTCAAGCGCAAAATCGTCGGGCAAATTATCGACTAGCCCGTGATTTATTAGCAGAATTGCAAGCAGGCGGAGATATTCGGGATGTGTTTAATTCAGATAACATTAAACGGTTGCGTTCTGATTATCATCCAACCCGTGATATTCATAGTGCTGATTTAAATCGCGTTATCCGCGCAGCAAATCAGATGATCCGTACGCAGGCGGGTGCGAAATTAAAAAAATAACCGCATGCTAGTGTGGGCTAGTATCACGTAAAACCAAACATGGATTGCTTCGTCGCCCTACGGGCTCCTCGCAATGACGGTGCGTCCACTTCGTCCCTCCTCGCAATGACGGTAACATCATGTGAATGAGTAAACGTCCGTTGTATTTTGCTGGATGCCAGCCTACGCTGGCATGACAAGAGACTTAATACGCCTTTGCAAAAATTACTTCTTGCGCTGCTTCGTCGCCAGTAAAAATACATTTACCCGCGTCTCCTTCCTTATTTAAAGGAATGCAACGGATGGTAACGCCCAAGTCAGCTTTTACTTTGGCTTCAATGGCAGCGTCGCCATTCCAATGCGCTAAGGCAAAGCCGCCCTTGTTGCCTTTGAAGAATTCATAAAAATCCTGTTGACTGGTGATTCGATGCGTGTTGCTTTCACGCATTTTTAATGCGCGTTGGAAAAGAATAGATTGCAGCTCAGCTAATTCATCGCTAACTGAAGTCAAAAATTCTGCTTTATTGATCACGCGGCGATCTTTATAGTCTCGATCGCGTCTACCCATGAAAACAGCATTGCCTGTCACTTCTTTCATGCCAATTTCCAAACGGATAGGTACACCTTTCTTGACCCAGCTCCAGGCTTTTTCGCCTCCTGTCATTTCACGTGTATCGATTTCAACCCCAATTGGACGTTCATCAAATTGAGTGTGCTTCAATTCAGCCGCCAATTGGTCGCAATAAGCTAAAATGGCAGCGCGATCTTCTTCTTTATGAATAATCGGCAAGATAACCACATGCACCGGTGCAATCTTAGGTGGTAACACTAAGCCATCATCATCGCTATGGGTCATGATGAGGCCGCCAATCATGCGGGTAGACATACCCCAGGATGTGGTCCAAGCAAATTCTTCCTTACCATCTGCTCCCAAGAATTTAATATTAAAACCACGCGAAAAATGCTGGCCTAAAAAGTGAGACGTACCTGCTTGCAAGGCTTTTTTATCCTGCATCATTGCTTCAATGCAAAATGTATTGACCGCACCCGGAAAACGTTCGCTTGGTGTTTTTTCGCCTTGGATCACTGGCATCGCCATGTAATCTTCTGCAAAGCGCGTATAAACGTCCAAGCCTAATAAAGTTTCTTGCATGGCCTCTTCTGGTGTTGCATGCGCCGTGTGTGCTTCTTGCCATAAAAATTCAGTGGTACGTAAAAATAAACGTGTGCGCATTTCCCAGCGCACGACATTGGCCCATTGATTAATCAGCAGTGGTAAATCACGGTACGATTGTATCCAACGGGAAAACGCATCCCCAATGATGGTTTCGGAGGTGGGGCGAATGATGTACGGTTCTTCCAATGGACTTGCTGGTGTGAGTTTGCCATCGGCATCTTTAGCTAAGCGATGGTGCGTGACCACGGCGCATTCTTTAGCAAAGCCTTCCACGTGTTCTGCTTCTTTTTGCATGAAACTCAATGGAATCATTAAAGGAAAGTAAACATTTTTATGCCCGGTTTCTTTAATGCGAGCATCCAAGACGCGTTGCATGTTTTCCCAAATCGCATAGCCCCACGGTTTGATGGTCATGCAACCACGCACCGGCGCTACTTCGGCAAGATCCGCTGCTTTAATCACTTGTTGGAACCATTCAGGATAGTTAGCTGCGCGTGTGGGAGTGATAGCGGTTTTGGTTGCTTTAACTGAGTTCATTGATAATTGTCTCCACATGACCCGGTACTTTTACCTTCTGCCAAATGGCGCGGATAATACCTTGTTCATCGATAAGAAAGGTTGAGCGTTGGATGCCTAGAAAAGTATTGCCAAATAAATTTTTTTCATTAATCACACCATAAGCTTTGCAAACATCGCCTGTGTTATCGACCAACAATTGAAAGGGCAGTGCATGCTTCGATTTAAATTTCGCATGCGTTTTAGCGCTGTCTTTGGAAATACCAAAAATATGCACACCTTTTTGCTGAAATGCAGCATGATGATCGCGAAAATCGCACGCTTCTTTGGTGCATCCTGGTGTGTGATCTTTGGGGTAAAAATACAAAATCACCTTGTTGCCACGCAATTGACTTAACGTGACTTTTTGCTCTGTTTCATCCAATAAAGTGAAATCCGGAGCTGGATTGCCAATGGTTACTGTCATTTATCATCCTAGTGTGAAAGTGGTTGCGTTGACAATGAGCGCTGTTAAACTACGCGAATTCAAAGTATATGTAAAAAAAATATAAAGATAAACCGATAAATGGCAAGGAGGAGCAATGAACGATCGTCAATCAACCGATAGCAAATTACGAGAACTTCTGCAGGCAAATAAAGGATTTAATGATAACGATTTCTTGATAATGAAGCAGTTAATGAGTCAAGCCAATCTGCAGGCAACAGATATTCCTGAAGTATCCATAAAGCAGTCGAAAAAGAAATCGCACGTCGTATCGATTAAGGCGCCTGAAAAAGAAAGCCTTTATCCTACTATTTCATTCACCAAGCCGCAGGGCACTTCTTTCCCGGAAAAAAATTTTCATTTGAATAATAAACAGCACCGTATTGATTCCAAAAGTGGTGCGGATTTGACCGTCGGAAAATGGTTACAGGAATCAAAAGACTATTATCGGTTCAGTGTGGGCATTTTTTATCCATTGCCTTCGATCCCACCTATTCCTACAAAATCGAAGCCCAATACCAATGGGAATGAAATACCATTAGTAAATCTTTCAAAGACTGGTCATAAAAAAACCGCACATAGATAACTAAGGTAGCCTGGATGAAGCGCTTGTCATCCCGAGCGTAGCGAGGGATCTCCTCATAGTGGGAGATCCCTCGTCGCTAAAAGCGCTCCTCGGGATGACAGGGTTGAGGGATCCTTAAAAAACCCGCACTTGGGTGCGGGTTTTTAAGGAAGGATGAAAACCTAGTTGGAAACAGCTCGGCCTACTAAACCGCCGCCCACTGCACCAGCCACCGTTCCCGCTGTGCTACCACCGGTAATTGCATTACCAGCAACGCCACCTAATGCGGCACCACCAACGGTTCCCATGTCTTTGTTCGTACAGGCTACTAAACTGCCGGTGATTAAAATTAACGCAATGCTTGTCAGGAGTATTTTTTTCATGATAACCACCCATCCTTTTTTAGTTAGTATTCTCTTTAATTTTAGCAATTATTTTAGAGAATGGGCGTGAATGCTGCCTTGTTTGTTGATTGATAAGGCATTCCATAGCCAAAAAAGAGGTTCTTTTAAGGTGTTTTCAAGCTGCCAGGGGGGATTGAGGATAGCCAAACCACCCCCGCTTAATTGTTGATCAATATCAGGATAAGTTGTTAATTCAATACTAAAAACTTCATTTTTGGAGCGTTTTAATGAAACATGAAATTGCTTAATTTCACTTTTATTTTTAATAGGATACCAAATTGCATAAATTCCGCTGGGCCAGCGTTCTTGGCTGGTGTTCAAAAAAGAGAGTATTTGATCAAATTCGTCTTTTTTTTCATAAGGTGGATCAATAAATACTAAACCCCGTCGTTCAGGGGGTGGTAAAAAAGCTTTGGCAGCCAAAAAGCCATTTTGATGATGAACAGCAATTTGTCGATGGTTTTTAAAAAGGTTACGCAACGATTGGCATTCGTCAGGATGCAGTTCGCACAAGATGGCGCGATCCTCTTTACGTAGTAAATAGTGTGCAATTGAAGGCGAGCCAGGGTAATAACGTAAATGATCCGCAGCATTAAAGCTTGCGATACACTCCAAATAATTTTTTATTACGTCTGGTGCGTTAGGTGCATGACGGATGCGTTCGATGCCGGTGAGATATTCACCCGTTTTTTCAGCTTCTTCTGACAATAAATCATAAAGTCCAGCACCGGCGTGGGTATCTATGTAGCAAAAAGGAGTGGGCTTTTGCTTTAACGACATAAGCAATGCCATTAATACCACATGCTTAACAACATCCACTGCACTGCCTGCATGATAACTGTGTCTATAATTCATGCGCTAATCCCAGAGGGGATAATGTTCGAGGATGATGTCATTACCAAAAAAAAGTTTGGCGTGTGCGGCAAAGGACTCGGTGTAATCAGAAACATAAAAATGTTTGCTACTGGTACCACTCGTATTGAGCAGATTATTTTCTTCCAATTGCAATTTTACCGCTTGTGCTACGATGTCTGAAGGATCAATCACAGCAATGCTTTTTTTAAAATGCGATGCGATTTTATGTTTGATAACGGGGTAATGCGTGCAAGCTAAAATAAGCGCATCGATTTCTTGCAGCGTGGGATGTGTTAAATATTCACGTAGTAAAGCATCAATCACGGCATGATCGCCAAATTCTTCAATGGCTGATGCCAATAAATTGGTGGGGTGAGACGTTAACTGAATGTTTCGATTTAACTCATCAATCTTTTTCTTATAAATGTTGGAAAACACCGTTTGTCGTGTGCCGATTAAACCAACATGCTTTTCGGCATAATGGCTACTATTTAAAAAGCGGATGACGGGATCAATCACATTCATGACCAGGGCTTTGCTGCCGATATATTCGCGCACAAGTTCAAAGGCAGCGGCCGAAGCGGAGTTGCATGCAATTAAGATCAGTTTGCATTGCTGCTGCAATAATAAATGAGCAATTTTGATGGCAAATACTTGGATAGTGGTGGTGGATTTATCACCGTAAGGTAAATGCGCCGTGTCCCCAAAGTACACAATATTTTCATTAGGTAATTGTTTAACCAAAGCATGGGCAACGGTTAAGCCGCCGATGCCGCTATCGAAGATGCCAATGGGTTGTTGTGTTAAGTTCGTTTGCATAGGTGGTATTGTATGTTAAAAATTATCCCATAGTAAAATGATCTAAATTTTGATATTGCCCGATAGTTTGCTCACATTCTGTCTCAGTACATTCCCTCGATGCACATTCCACGTAATACTTGATATAATTTCAGAGTCAGTCATTTTTACTTAAGTAAACAAAAAGGAGTTGAAAATGAAAAAAGTAACAGGACTTTTATTAATGGTTGTTTTAACCAGCGTTGTTGCTTTATCTGGCTGCTGCAATAAATCTTGTAATGAACCTGCTCCATGCTATAAAGATTGCAATCCTTGCCGTTCGTAAATCCTAAAAAGGGCATCGATAACGATGCCCTTTTTTTATCTACAAGATATGTTCTAAACCATAAATCAATTTATCCAAATGCATTACTTTCTCACAAGCAAGACAAACCCCGGGCATAAAACATTGCCGATCCATACTGTCGTGGCGTAAGGTTAATGTCTCGCCAAGCCCTCCAAAAATGATTTGTTGATGCGCAAGAAACCCCGGTAAGCGTATGGCGTGAATCGGTATTTGTTGCCGAGTCGCTCCTCGTGCATGCGGCAGAGTTTCATGGGAAGCATGCGGCGGCTGGTTAACATTCGGTGCTGCTTCTGCCAATAGATCAGCGCTTAGAATGGCAGTGCCAGAAGGGCTGTCTGCTTTACCATCGTGATGCATTTCAACAATTTCAACGTGGGGCATATATTTCACAATCGCTTGAGCATATTTCATCATTAATACGGCGCCCAGTGAAAAATTCGGTGCGATGACGCCGCCCAGATTTTTTTCAGTGCAAATTGCTTTTAATTTTTGTACCTGTGCTGTGGTGAGTCCCGAGGTACCGATGACGGGACGCGCGCCGCATTCAAGGATGGTTTGGGCATTTTTAAAAACCGCGTCAGGATGCGTAAAGTCGACGACCACCGCTGCCTTGCTATCGAGGATGGATTTTTTCAAATCGTATTCACGGCCGGTTTGACCCACGAGAGCAAACTGCGGTCGCTCACTGATGGCTTTCACCGTCATTTGTCCCATGCGACCGAAAGCGCCATTGACTAAAACCGGAATGGTCATATACCCGTCCTTATAATGCGTAGTCGCTAGTTATACCAGATTCTGATCTTTTATGCGCTATGGTCCATGGATGACGGCGCACTTTTTTATAAGAAAACTAACATCAAAAAAGTGCTTGTCATCCCAAGCGAAGTGAGGGATCTCCTTGCTGTTGAGGAGCGCCTTCGCTTTGCTCAGGATGATAAATTTTTTCTGCTACCCAATACCTACCGTGTGCCGTCTTTGAAGGATGTATAGGATGCTGGTAAAGCGCTGATAAGTGTTGAGCGGTAAGTATATCTTCCCGTCGTCCTTGTTGTGTTTGACCATCACCCCGTAATAACAGCACATGGCTGCAATAGCGCTCCACCAAATTAATATCGTGCATGGCCATGACTACCGCGGCTTGTTGCGTGGCTGCCAATTGTTGAAAATGCGTTAACACTCGCGTTTGAAAATAAATATCCAAATGATTGCTCGGTTCATCCAACAAATAAAGTTGCGGTGTTTGAATTAGCACCGAAGCAATAGCAAGGCGTTGTTTTTCACCCCCTGAAAGTGTTGTGATGCGCCGATGCTCATAGCTATTCAAGCAAACACATTGCAAAGCGGCTTGCACAATGGCTTGATCAGTCGCAGAGGTTTTAGCAAAGCATGCTACATGCGGAAAACGTGCCGCATGACAATAATCTTTCACGGTTTGTGGAAAAGGAAAATGCGTTTGTTGAAATAAAATAGCGATGTGCTTGGCGATTTCTTTGGATGAAAGTTTGTTTAACGCTATCCGTGAGTAAGCACTTGTCGTTATAAATAAATGACCTGTTTGCGGTGATTGTAGTCTTGCTAAGGTGTGCAATAAACTTGATTTGCCACTGCCATTGGGGCCTAAGATTCCCCACATTTCACCCGCTTGGATGGTCCATGAAAGTGAGTCAGCGATGCGTTTTTCATTATATCGCAGTGAAAGATTTTCGATGTTGTAAGTAATCATCGTTTTAATGCGCCAATTAAAAGTGGTACACCGAGCAAGGCCATGCCAATGCCAATAGGCAATTGATAAGGCGCGAAAAGCAAGCGTGCGCATACATCCGTTAGGGTTAAAAAACCGCCCCCGAGCAACACTGTGAATGGAATGATAGTGCGGTAATCATAGCCCACCAGCCGGCGTGTGAGGTGTGGAATAAAAAGTCCAATGAATCCAATGCATCCTCCTAGTGTCACGGCTGTTGCAGTGAGCAGGGAGCTTAAAAGATAAAGTAGCAAGCGATAATGCGCAGTGCGTAATCCAAGTGCGCGAGCAGCGATCTCGCCGCGATTTAAAAGCGTAAAACCGGGTGCAAATAAATAACAAAGACTGCTGCCTATGCCTAAAATGGCAAGCCCTAGCCAGGGACTCGTGGTTTCATTGAGATCACCCGCTAACCAGAACAACATGCTGTGCAATTTTTTTTCGGGGCTAATGAGCAAGAGAAAGCTCATGAGGGCTGAAAAACCACAAGCAAGACTCATGCCTAAGACTAAAAGTGAATGGGAGTGAAAATGGTGTTTATGAGTCAATAAAAGTACAAACAAAATGGTAAGCAAGCCACCTAACCAAGCGCCAGGAACGAGCCAACACAAATTCATATCTAAAACAATCACCAAAAGGGCGGCGCACGCACTGCCGCCAGAGATACCCAATACGTAAGGGTCTGCTAAAGGGTTTTCGAGCAGCAATTGAATGAGTGCGCCTGCCAATGCAAGCAATCCGCCACAGGTGAAAGCAGTCAGTGCATGGGGTAATCGCACTTCAAAAAATATCGTTCTAAAAAGATCATTATTACTAAACAAAAGTTGATCGATAGGGATAGACGTACTACCTTTAAACAAAGAGAGAAAAAAGCTGAAAAGAACGAAGCAAGTTAAAGTAATGCGCTTGCGGCCGAGGCGGGTCATGATGGAATCCGTTTGCCCAGAAGGTGATATTTTGAAACAATGCTAGGCGGTAATTATAGGTGATAAACAGTGATTGATAAAGCAGGCTACAGATACGGCGTTGGGATTATTTTGGTAAACAATAATCGCCAGGTTTTTTTTGCCAAGCGTATTGGTATGGTGGCTTGGCAGTTTCCCCAAGGCGGCATGAAAGAACATGAAACGCCTGAGGAAACCATGTATCGAGAATTGAAAGAGGAAGTGGGGCTGGATGCAAAAGATGTGCAAATTATTGCAACCACCCGGCGTTGGTTACGCTATCGTTTACCTAGTCGTTTGATTCGTTATCACACCAAACCGCTATGCATCGGACAAAAACAAAAATGGTTTTTGTTGCGTTTAGCAGCACAAGACAGTCATATTGATTTGCATGCCAATGATGATCCGGAATTTGATTCATGGTCATGGGTTTCTTATTGGTATCCTTTAAAACAAGTTGTCTCTTTTAAGCGCCGTGTGTATGTCTTGGCACTTAAAGAATTTGCCAAAATCGTTTTATCGAAACGATTTTGGGAAAAACCACGGCATCATGATTAATGGGTAAGGCCAATGTTAACTGTCCTGCGGCATATTATTCAGGAAGTATCAAGTGCTCAAGATTTTAGAGAAGCGCTGGATATGATGGTTCGTAACATTGCCAGCGCTTTATCGACGCAAGCATGCTCTATTTTTTTGGTAGACCGTCAACACGGTGAATATGTATTAGCAGCGACGCACGGTTTAAACCCACAAGCGGTGGGTAAAGTACGTGTGCCTTTAAATAAAGGGTTGATTGGTTTAGTGGGTGAACGTGAAGAACCGCTAAATATTGATGATGCCACGCAACATCCGCGTTTTTTACGTGTTGAAGAAGTCAAAGAAGAATTATACCGCGCATTTTTAGGCATCCCGATTATCTACCATCGGCAAGTTTTAGGGGTGTTGATTGTTCAACAAGCAGAACCGCGTCGCTACGATGAATCTGAAGAAGCATTTTTGGTAACATTGGGCACGCAGTTGGCTGCCATCATTGCGCATGCAGAAACAACGGGTTCGCTGCACACCTTATTAGTCAATACCAAAGAAAAACGGCATGAATTAATTTATTCCGGTGTCCCTGGTGCCCCGGGCATTGGCATGGGCAAAGGTGTCGTTATTCATGCACCGCTTGATCTCAATACCATTCCTGATCGTAAGCCTGACGACATTGAACTCGAAATTCATTCTTTGGAGGCAGCATTTACAACGGTGCGGGAAGATTTGCGCTTGTTAGGGGAGCGTTTATACCCTGGTTTGCCGGCAGAAGAACGCGCTTTATTTGATGTGTATCAAGCCATTTTAGATGGGTCTGATTTAGGTAAAGAAGTCGCCGATGCTATCCGGCAAGGTAATTGGGCACTAGGTGCACTCCGTGCTGTGATTCAAAAGCATGTGCGTACGCTAGAAAATTTAGATAATGAATACATGCGTGAGCGTGCAGAAGACATTAAAGCACTGGGTTTGCGGGTGTTGGCTTGCTTGCAGAAAAATGAACGCATCATGCCGGAATATGCAGAAAAGACAATTTTGATTGGTGAAACGTTAACACCCACCGATCTTGCGGAAGTACCTGAAGGTTGTTTGGCGGGGGTGATTTCATTAAAAGGCTCAGGAAATTCGCACGTTGCTATTTTAGCGCGCGCCATGCGTGTACCCACTGTCATGGGCGTCGGCGAAGCGCCCATTTATGAATTACAAGACAAAACGATTATTGTGGATGGCTATTATGGGCAGATTTATGTGTCTCCCACCCAAACCTTGCGTACTGAATTTACGCGATTGATGAATGAAGAAAAAGCATTAGACGCAACACTTGAAGAAATTCGTGATTTACCCGCCACGACAAAAGATGGCCATGGTGTGAGTTTAATGGTGAACATGGGGCTGGGTGCCGACATTGGTATTTCTTTGGCAGCAGGTGCTGATGGTGTGGGTTTATATCGTACTGAGATCCCTTTTTTAATGCGTGATCGTTTTCCTTCCGGTGAAGAGCAACGCATTATTTATCGGCAATTGCTCGCTTCCTTTGCCCCGCGTCCGGTTATTTTGCGCACCTTAGATGTGGGCGGTGATAAACCGCTGCCTTATTTCCCGATTAAAGAAGACAATCCGTTTTTGGGTTGGCGGGGAATACGGATTACGCTTGATCATCCAGAAATTTTTCTTTCTCAAATTCGCGCCATGATGCGTGCGAGTGAAGGTTTAAATAATTTGCGTATTATGTTGCCCATGATTTCGGATGTCTCTGAGGTTGATGAGGCGTTGCGTTTGTTACGAAAAGCATTTACGGAAGTGAGTGATGAAGGGTATCACATTGAAATGCCGCAAATTGGGGTAATGATTGAAGTGCCTTCGGCAGTTTATCAATCGCGTGCTTTGTCAAAACGCGTGGATTTTTTATCCGTGGGTAGCAACGATTTAACTCAATACTTGCTCGCTGTGGACCGCAATAACCCTCGTGTGGCGAGCTTGTATGATTCCTTGCATCCTGCTGTCTTGCGTGCCCTGATTCAAATTGTTGAAAATGGCCACCAGGAAGGTAAACACGTCAGTATTTGTGGTGAAATGGCAGGCGACCCCGCGGCAGTCATGTTGTTGGTGGCAATGGGGTTTGATTCGTTGAGTATGAGTGCTGCTTCCATTGCGCGTGTGCGCTGGATTATCCGTCATGTCACCCAAAAGAAAGCGGCTAAATTGCTGCATGAAGTATTAAGCATGGAAAGTGCGGTCATGATACGCTCGCACATGGAATTGGCATTAGAAAAAGTGGGGTTAGGTAAATTAATCCGAGTAGGTAGGTAAGTCATGGTATATCCAGCAATTGATCCAGTGGCATTTCATATTGGCGCATGGCCAGTTTATTGGTATGGCCTCATGTATTTAATTGGTTTTGTGGGTGGATGGGCGTTGCTTTCGGCCCGGCTTAAGCGATCGCCGCGAGGTTTTACGCAAGAACAGCTTTCTGACATCGTGTTTTTAGTGGCGCTAGGCACCATCATTGGTGGACGCATCGGCTACATGTTTTTTTATGATTGGCAGGCCTTGCTCGTTGACCCTTGGCTACTTTTTCAAACTTGGAAAGGTGGCATGTCTTTTCATGGGGGGTTATTGGGGGTGTTGATTGCGGTTTACTTTTGTGCACGTAAGATGAAAAAACCTTTTTTAGCGATTACCGATTTGATCGCGCCCGGTGTGCCTCTAGGTTTGGGTGCGGGTCGATTGGGTAATTTTATTAATGGTGAATTATGGGGTCGAGCTGTTGATGTGCCTTGGGCGATGGTTTTTCCGAATGGAGGTGATTTGCCCCGTCATCCTTCGCAACTTTACGAATTTGGCTTGGAAGGTGTGCTTTTGTTTTGTCTGTTATGGTTTTATTCGCGCAAGCCACGACCTTTGGGCGCGGTTTCTGGTTTTTTTGCCTTAGGCTATGGCATATTCCGCTGCATTGCAGAATGGTACCGCGAGCCGGATGTGCAAATTGGCTACCTTGCCTTTGGTTGGGTCACTGAAGGTCAGTTGTTATCTATACCGCTTATCTTAGTGGGTATATTACTGGTGGCTTATGCTTATAAAAATAAAAGAGGAAGTCAGTCATGAAACAATATCTCGATTACCTTGACCATATTCTGCGTTATGGTGTGCGTAAAGTAGATCGCACCGGCACAGGAACCCTCAGTGTGTTTGCTTATCAAATGCGCTTTCCCTTAAGCGAAGGCTTTCCTCTAGTAACCACTAAAAAAGTGCATTTGAAGAGCATTATTCATGAATTGTTATGGTTTTTAAAAGGCAGCACCAATATTGCCTATCTCAATGAAAATGGCGTTAGCATTTGGAATGAATGGGCAGATGCAGAAGGTAACTTAGGGCCTGTGTATGGGAAGCAGTGGCGCGCTTGGGAAGCAGCAGATGGTCGAGTGATTGATCAAATGCAAACATTGGTTGAGCAGATCAAAACCAATCCAGATTCGCGTCGTTTAATGGTGAGCGCCTGGAATGTGGGCGATTTAAATAAAATGGCGCTGCCACCTTGCCATTTATTGATGCAGTTTTATGTCGCTGATAAAAAATTATCGTGTCAGCTTTATATGCGCTCAGCGGATTCTTTTTTGGGAGTGCCTTTTAACATTGCTTCTTATGCGTTGCTTACGCACATGGTGGCGCAACAGTGCGATCTCACGCCGGGTGAATTTATTTGGACGGGTGGCGATTGTCATATTTATTTGAATCATATCGAGCAAGTTAAATTGCAGCTCACACGCACACCGTACCCTTTGCCGCAATTGGTGATTAAACGACGACCACCGTCATTGTTTGATTATACGTTTGATGATTTTGAAGTGGTGAATTACCAAGCGCATCCGCACATTAAAGGAGCAATCTCTGTTTAAAGCTGGTCGCAATTGTATTTTTCGTATTGACGCATGAGTAAGCTATTTTCGGCCGTTTGAATTTCTGAATTTCGTATGTTGGTAGTATTGCCATTAAAGATGAGTTTGCTATTGAGCTCATTACAGATAGCCGCACGTTCATCGCAAGGCGGGTGAGGTGAGCAAGCAGTCAGTAATCCGACGATCAGGCAAAGCGGCATCCATAGGGTATAGGGTATATATTTCATTGATAAAAAACTCTCCTTAAGTATTTTATTCCAACCCTTGGTGTGCTTTTTGCTCGTGCACGCGGGTGGCACAGAGGGAGGGCTCCCGCGAAGCGAAAGCTGAGCGGGATACCTGAAGTGACAGGACCGCGTGCGTGCAATGAGGAATAATACAACAACACCGATTGGCTCATCATATGAATTTTTTTTAAAAGATTGCAATGGTTTCCGTTAGCGCTTATTCTGCTGGTATTGTTTTGAGAGATTTTTAACCTAAAAATGGTCAAATTTAAGCATAATAAGCAAGACCCGTATGCTGAGCGGGAAGCTCAGAAATACGAAAAACCCATCCCCAGTCGAGAATTTATCCTAGAGTATTTAGCCGAGCACGGTAGCCCTGCCACTCAAGAACAAATACTGCATGATTTGGACTTGCGTTCCGAAGAGGAAATAGAGGCATTGCGCCGCCGGTTGATTGCGATGGTGAGAGATGGGCAATTATTGCGTAACCGCAAGGGTGCTTATGGTCCATTGGAAAAAATGGAATTGCTTGCTGGACGAATTATTGGCCACAAAGATGGGTATGGTTTTGTTGAGCCTGATGATGGCAGTGACGATTTATTCTTAAGCCCACGACAAATGCGTCCCGTGTTCCATGGGGATCGTGTGTTGGTGCGCGTGTCTAACGTGGATCATCGTGGACGCCGCGAAGGCATTATTGTCGAAGTCATAGAGCATAATACACAGCAATTAGTGGGTCGTTTGCGTATCGAATCAGGTGCTGCTTATGTGGAACCTGCGAATAAGCGACTGACCCAAGATATCTTGATTCCTCCAGGAAATGAACATGCTGCGCAAGCAGGTCAAATGGTGGTGATTGCCATTACCTCTCAGCCTACATCACGCTCTCGACCCGCGGGCGAAGTGGTCGAGGTATTGGGTGATCACATGGCGCCAGGCATGGAAATTAACGTGGCCATTCGTAATCACGATCTTCCTTTTATGTGGCCGAATGATGTTGAAATGGAAGCAGCACGCTTCCCTGCGCAAGTCACCGAAGACGCACTTGTTGGGCGAGTTGATTTTCGTCAGTTGCCGTTTGTTACGATTGATGGCGAAGATGCTAAAGATTTTGATGATGCTGTATATTGTGTACCCCGCGACAAAGGGGGATGGCTTTTGTATGTGGCGATTGCCGATGTCGATCATTATGTTCGTCCTGGTTCTGCCCTCGATAGAGAAGCTTACAAGCGTGGTAACTCCGTTTATTTTCCGGGTCGTGTGATTCCCATGTTGCCGGAAACATTATCCAATAATTTATGTTCGTTAAATCCTAATGTGGATCGCTTAGTCATGGTGTGTGAAATGACAATCCATGAATCAGGACGCATCATGCATTACGTTTTTAGTGAAGGGGTGATCAAATCGCACGCACGCCTTACGTATACGCAAGTTCATGCAATGATGGAAAAGAAAGACAGGAGAATGTGTGAGCAATTCCAGGCTGTCGTGCCCCATCTAAAAAATTTATATGATTTATTTGATGTGCTACGCCAGGCGCGCGAAGCGCGAGGCGCGATCGATTTTGACATGCCAGAAACCAAAATCATTTTTGGTCGTGATCGTAAAATTGAAAAAATTGTGCCTTATGAACGATTCAACTCGCATCGAGTGATTGAAGAATGCATGTTGGCCGCCAATATTTGCGCGGCGCGTTTTTTAGAAAAACACAAACAACCCGGTCTTTACCGTGTGCACGAAGGACCTACTGAAGAAAAATTAAAAGACCTGCGCCGTTTCTTAGGTGAGATGGGATTAAAAATGCCGGCGCATCGTGATCCAGTACCTGCGGATTATGCGCATGTGTTGCGTTCTGTAAAAGAGAGACCTGATGCTAATTTGATTCAAACCGTGTTGTTGCGCTCAATGAGTCAAGCGGTGTATGGACCCGATAATAAAGGTCATTTTGGTTTGGCATTTGAAGCTTATGCGCATTTTACATCGCCTATTCGACGTTATCCGGATTTGTTGGTGCATCGCGCGATCAAACACATTTTAAGCGGTAAGCCTGCGCAAACGGATTTTGAACGTTTAGCGAGTGCCGGCGAACATTGTTCGATGACAGAACGTCGCGCCGATGATGCTACCAGCGAAGTGACGGATTGGTTAAAGTGTGAATTTATGATGGATAAAGTTGGAAAAGAGTACCAAGGTATTATTTCCGGCGTCACTCATTTTGGTATTTTTGTCGAATTGGCAGAAGTGTATGTTGAAGGTTTGGTGCACATTACCGCTTTGCCTGAAGATTATTATCAATTTGATCCCATTAAACATTGTTTAGAAGGTGAAAATAGTGGTCGTCAATTCCGTTTGGGCGATCCTGTAACGGTACAAGTGGCACGGGTTGATTTAGATCAACAACAAATTGATTTTGTTCTTGCTGGAAGCGAGGCAATGTCGCCTGGTAATAAGAAAACTAAAAAGAAAAAAAATCCGCATAAAAAAGCATTAGCAGGTAAAGAGCGCGCCCCTAAAAAGAAAAAGAAACGTAAACATTCTCGATAAGTTAATCTCATGAGCAATCAACAAGTATTTGGTATTCATGCAGTCACTACTTTAATTACTCATCATCCAGCACGAGTTATTCGGTTGTTGGTGCAACAAGAGCGCCAAGACAAATTGATGGGTTTGTTAACACAAGCCAAGCAGCATGGTATTGCTTGCGAAGTTGCTTCGCGGCAAACCTTGGATCGATTGACCCAAGAAGGTAATCATCAAGGTATTCTGGCTGTTTGTAAGCCTTTGCAAGTGCGCGGAGAGCAAGATTTAATTGCTTTTTTAAATGAAGTTAAAGAGCCGTTGCTATTGATTTTAGATGGTGTGCAAGACCCGCACAATTTAGGGGCGTGTTTTCGTACTGCCGATGCCGCTGGTGTGCATGCCATTGTTGCGCCTAAAGATAAATCGGCGAGTATTACACCGGTCGTAAGTAAAGTAGCTAGTGGGGCCGCTGAGACAGTGCCTTTTATCCAGGTAACGAATTTGGTGCGTACCATGGAAGCATTAAAAGAATTGGGTATTTGGATTTTTGGTGCGGCAGCGGAAGCGGAGAAGACTATTTATCAAACGGATTTAAAAGGCTCAGCAGCATTTGTGTTAGGCGCAGAAGGTAAGGGGTTGCGGCGACTGACTCGTGACCATTGCGATGTCTTGGTGAGTATTCCTATGCGTGGTGCAGTGACAAGTCTTAATGTGTCCGTGGCAACGGGCGTGATGTTGTTTGAAGCTGTGAGGCAAAGGCTTTCTAAGTAAGAATGTGTACATTCGTCCTTCGGTACGGCACTTACGCGGCCTCCAGGATGAACGATGTATTGAGATTATGGACCCGCTCACCCTGAGGAGACCGTGTAAGCGGCCGTCCCGAAGGGTGAGCGTTCGGTAGAGTCATAATAAGGAATTGAAAATGAATCTGAAATTACCTCTCATCACCGCGCTCAGCTTCCTTGCGCTGACCGCTTTTGCTCAATCCTCCACGCATTTATCCGAACAGCAAGCACTCAACTTGGGCACCGAAGCCTACATTTATGGTTACCCATTAATTACCATGGACCTGACTCGTCAAGTCATGACGAATTATGCGAAGCCCACGCCTTATCGCGGTGCTCCTTTAGGTCAGTTCATGAATGCGCGCGCTTATCCTGATCCTGCTTTTAAAGAAGTGACTTCACCCAATGCAGATACTTTGTATTCAACGGCATGGCTAGATGTTAGCAAAGAACCCTATGTATTCCATGTTCCTGATGAAGCAGAGCGTTATTACCTCATGCAACTATTGGATGGTTGGACGGAAGTGTTTGCTGACCCGGGAACACGTACTACCGGTACAAAGGCGCGTGATTTTGTGATTGTTGGTCCTGATTGGGAAGGTGATTTGCCTGATGGATTAACCGTTTTGGATTCGCCAACCAATATGGTATGGATCATTGGTCGTACGTATTCGACAGGTACACCGGATGACTATCAAAAGGTACATAATTTACAAGATCAATATCAATTGATGCCGCTAAGTGCTTACGGTCATGGTGCTTATACCCCGCCAGTAGGCGGCGTAAATCCTGCGATTGATATGAAAACGGCTGTGCGTACGCAAGTCAATCAAATGGATGCAGCCACTTATTTCAACCGGTTGGCGCAATTGTTGAAGACAAATCCGCCCACGGAAGAAGATGCAGAGATGGTGGAAAAATTAAAAAAGATCGGTGTGGTGGCAGGTCAGCCTTTTGATATGACTAAACATGATTCCGATGAGGCTATTGGTTTGACGGCAGCTGTTGCCGCGGGCCAAGAAAAAATAATGGCGCATTTTTATGACGCAGGCGTTAAGGCAAATAATTGGATGATTAACAAAAACACGGGTGCATATGGCGCTGATTATTTGCAACGTGCCTTCGTGGCAGAAATGGGTTTGGGTGCAAACCTTCCCGAAGATGCTGTATATGCAGCAGCAAAGTTGGATAAAGCTGGGTTGCCTTTAAATGGCACGTATAAATATGTAATGCATTTTGCTAAAGGTGACTTACCACCCGTTAAAGGTTTTTGGTCCATCACGATGTACGATAATCAATATTTTTTTGTACCTAATTCGATTCGGCGTTATTCAATCAATCAGCGCCAAGCCTTGCACTTTAATGCCGATGGTTCATTGGACATTTACATCCAGCACGATTCACCTGGTCAAGACAAAGAGACGAATTGGTTGCCTGCACCTCCGGAAGCATTTATTTTGATGTTTCGTTTGTATTGGCCTAAAGAGTCTGTCTTGAAAGGCGAGTGGGTGCCACCTGCAATAGAGAAAATTTCATAAAGTAAAGGTTGTATTAACAAAATGATACCAAGCCAATCCCATGTATTCGTGCAATGCAATATGGCTTGCGTATAAAGCTTCGATATTGGGAAGAAAGCTAATGATTGCATACCCCGGACCATAGATAAAATATCCCATGGGTGCAGGTATGATAGTAATGTGGGTATGTTTGAAAATAAAAACACTGCGGGGCATGTGCCACGCATTGGTTACTAAGTAAATCGTATCGATGTGATGTTTTTGTAAAAGTGGTAAAAGTAAATGACTTTCATCGGCCGTTGTTAAGCTGTGATCCTCTTTTAAAACGTTATTAATTTGATAATTGTCTTGCAGTACAGTTGCCATTAAATCTGCTTCTGAATGTATTGCGCCTGCTAATTTTCCACCTGAAACAATAATGGGTAATTGTGTCATCTTATGCAGGTAAGCAGCATAGATGACGCGATGCAATGTAAAATCAGACACGGCTTGTTGATTGCCATATTCGGCTTGAATAACATCACCGCCACCTAGCACGACAATCGCTGCATGCGGTGGTGAATGTTGTAATAACGCAGGTGTGAGTAAAGGATATTGTTGTTGTAAGCGATCAATGAGGTAATACGCAACAATCGGTGTGCTTAAAAGATAAAGTAAGATGAAAGCAGATAACACCAAGCATCGTCCTAGGCGTTTTTTACGTTGACTGATAATAAAACCCAATACACCTAGCGAAATAATTAAACCGGGTAATAATAGCCAAGCTTGTAAATAATGCGAAAGATTATACAGTATCATGCTAATGAATCAGTTAATGGTAGTTAATCAGTATTCCTGGTTTGGCCAGTAAACTCAAGTATTGAAGTCAAGGTGTCATAAATGTTTTGAATGAGGTAAACTTTTTGCTCGCAAAAAATTTGCTGGAATGATGTGATTGATGAGGAGATAAATGCATGGAAGTAAACATCCATCCAAGCGCTATTGTTGATGAAGGTGCAATGATTGGTAACTATTCTTCAATATGGCATTGGGTGCACATTTGCAGTGGTGCAAAAATTGGTGAAAAGTGTTCAATAGGACAAAACGTTTTTATCGGGAATAGAGTAACGATAGGCAACAACGTTAAAATTCAAAATAATGTTTCTGTTTATGATGAAGTTATTTTAGAAGACGATGTGTTTTGTGGACCTAGTATGGTGTTTACCAATGTTTATAATCCGCGTTCTGCAGTCAGTCGTAAACATGAGTATCGCCCGACAATTGTTAAGCAAGGTGCAACCTTAGGTGCAAATTGCACCATCGTATGTGGCGTGACCATTGGGCGTTATGCATTTATAGGCGCAGGCAGTGTGGTGAATCGCGATGTGCCTGATTATGCATTGGTTGTTGGTGTGCCTGCGCGTCAAATTGGTTGGATGAGTCAATTCGGAGAAAAATTGAATTTACCTTTGCACGGTGATGGCGAAACGATTTGCGCCAACACACAGACTCGCTATGTTTTAAGAAATGGTGTTTGTTTTGAAGAGGCATGCGTGCTCAATAAGGTGTCATTCTGATCAGGCTGTTCTTTAGCCTGCGAAGTATTCTCTCGCTTTGTTCCACTACTATTCGGTGAAACAATGGAAAGTGCTATTGAAGTAATTGTCATATCAGCACGTTTTTAGCTGGTATACATATGACGGTGATGTCATCCCGAGCGTAGCGAGGGATCTCCTCAATAGTGGGAAATCCCTCACTTCGTTCGGGATGACACGTTTCTCTTGCAGGTATGCACACGCGTTGCATCCATGCGAAGATAGATTAAACATTGCAATTTTTAACAGTAAGGAAACGACATGCAATTTATTAACTTAAAAACACAATACGAATATCTTAAAGCCAATATCAATGACCGCATGCAAGCTGTGTTGAATCACGGACAATATATTCTTGGCCCGGAAGTGCAAGAATTGGAACAACAACTGGCTAATTTTGTGGGGGTGAAGCATTGCATTAGTGTCGCCAATGGTACCGATGCTTTATTAATCGCATTAATGGTGTTGGGTGTGGGGGTGGGTGATGAAGTGATTACATCGCCTTTCACATTTATTGCGAATGGTGAAATGATTGCATTGTTGGGTGCAAAACCAGTATTTGTTGATATTGATCCTGCGACTTACATAATGGATGTTACAAAAATTGAAGCAGCCATTACTAACAAAACCAAATGCATTATGCCGATCAGCTTATATGGTCAATGTGCAGACATGGATGTGATCAATGCAATTGCTGCGCGTTATCAGTTACCTGTTGTTGAAGATGCTGCGCAAAGTTTTGGAGCAATCTATAAAACAAAAAAATCGTGTAATCTTTCTGATATTGGTTGCACGAGTTTCTTTCCCTCTAAACCATTGGGTTGTTATGGCGATGGAGGTGCTTGTTTCACCGATAATGATGATCTAGCTAAACGTATGCGACAAATTCGTGTGCATGGACAAGCGCAACGTTATCAGCATACCGTTCTTGGTTTAAATAGCCGTTTAGATACGTTGCAGGCAGCAGTATTGTTAGCAAAACTAACTGTGTTTGATCACGAGGTAGAAGCGAGACGGCGTATCGGTCAGCGTTATAATGCTTTGTTAGCAAACAAAGTTAAGCTTATTCATGTGCCAGAAGAAAACACGTGTGTGTATGCGCAATACACCATTGAAGTTCCGCATCGTGATAACGTGAGAAATTATTTGCAACAAAAAGGTATTCCCACCGCTGTGCATTATCCGTTGCCTTTACATTTGCAACCTGTGTTTGCTTTTACCTTGGCGCCCGGTGTTCATTTTCCTGTGGCTGAAAAAGCAGCCCAACACGTGATTAGTTTGCCAATGCATCCCTATCTGGAAAATGATGAGCAAGATGTCGTTGTTCAGCAGGTATTTGCTGCTTTAGAACATTGCTACGCTTAATGCTGCGCTACAATTTTAGACAAAGCCATTATTCAATGGCAGTTATCTTGTCATCAGTAAGCTTATTGATGGGTTTGCTGCGTGAATTTATTATTGTTGCTTTGTTGGGTTTTACAGCACGCAATGATAAGTTGCAATTATATTTATCGATTTTCTATACCATTGGTTTAAGTATTGATGCCATGCGATTGGCGTGTTTGAATTTATACGCTGTGTTGCCGCTCAAGCGCATTGTTACTTATGCGTCAATGATCAGTCTGCCATTTTCCATCATTGTGGGATATTTAATGAGTGAAGCTGCAGGTGATTTAGACGCTTTATTGCTATGGATAACCATTGGTGGGGGTTATTTGAATCTCATTGTTGCGGTTATCATTACTCACAAACAACGTGATCATTTATTTTTGCCAGCACAATGCATCAATATTCTGCCCAATGTCATTCTGTTGCCGGGTATTGTATTGTGGTATGTGTTTTCTAATACGCACTGGGTGATGACCATTGTCGTATTAACCAGTTCCATTCCCATCACGCAATGCCTGTTATTGAGCTTATTACCGAAGACAAAAACTGTTGCATGCGAGACAATGGCCTGGCGTCCTGCATTAATGGTTTTTATGCGTCATTTTTTTGCCATGTCAGGTGAGCAATGGTATCAAATTATTATTCGTGCCGCTTTTTTTAAATTTGGTACCGGGTATTTGTCGATGTATGCTTTTATCATGCGCCTCTATGCAGCGGCCCGTTTTATTTTGATTGATTCATTCATTGGTTCGCGTTTGGCGCAATGGGAGTTATCGCGCGATACAGTGTTTGAAAAAATGATTCAAGAGACTCCTATCAGTATAGTTTTAGTAGCAATGGGTTTTCTGTTAAGTTGTTATGCAAGGCAAGATTTGCTATGTGTGGCGACGCAAATGACAGCAATATTGTTGCTAGGTTTTTATTTTTCAACGTTGGTTAGGATTATCTATTTTAAAATTAATCGTCAAGAAACGAATACCTTTTTAGTATGGCGATTTGCAATATTTGAAATGTTGTTTGCGTTGCTTGCGTTTATATTGACTAAGCAAGTAAATTATCCCATTCTTTCTCTCTTGTGGATGGGATACATTGCTAAACCGTTTACGCAGTTGCTTTTATTGCGTCGACGCTATGATGGGTTGGCATTAAGTTTAAAGGATTAATTTTGTAAATGAAGTACGGAAAAAAAATAGTCGGCTTGCTAAATAATTATGTGATTTCACGTTGGTTAAATAAACCTTCCACTGCCGCTTTCTGGTATTTGCCTGAGCCGTCGCGGCTTAATTCCGCAGATGATTTGGTGCAGTATCAAAAAACCACGAATGCACCCACATATTTTATTAATTACAGCGCAAAATTAAGTTATTCACTTACGAATGCAGAAGGCATTATTGTTTTGCCTTACGGCGAGCGCATTGGTCAACAGGTTAATCCAGAAGCTGCTTTTCAATATGCATTGGGTTTGCATGATCGTTATTGTTTGTCAGGTGACCCTGATGATTGGCAGCAATTTTGGAAATACGTGGATTATTTTGTTAGTAGACAAACGTCTGATGGTTTGTGGGCCTACGAATTTGATTGGTATGAATCAAAAGCACCTTGGGCATCAGCGCTTGCACAAGCACGTGGTGCCTCTGTGATGTTGCGAGCTTGGTTGTGGAGCAATAACGTTATATATTTAACAGCAGCAAAAAAAGCCTTTGCTAAATTCAATACACCTACGCATGCCAGTGGTTTTTTGCATTCATTTGAGCCGGCAGGTTGTTATTATTTTGAAGAATATCCTCACACGCCGACAGGTGTTATTAATGGTTTTATGGCATCGTTAATAAGTTTGTGGGAATTAAAGTTTTGGCTCGCTGAGCAATGGTTGGAAAGATTATGGAGCATGGGCATCCAATCATTAGAAACCATGCTGCCATTTTATTCGAATGGTTGGTGGTCACTATATGATTTAGATGCCCAATCACCTATCGTTAATGTGAATAGTCCACGTTATCATTTGCTTGAAATTCATTATTTAAAAATATTAGCTATTTTGTCTGATTCGTCCTTGTTGTTAAAAGAATGTGAAACAAGACAAAGTCAATACCAGCGTCGTTTATCCAGGCAAAGTGCATTGGCTTTAAAATTATTAAGAAAAATTATTTATAAATGAGATCAATGTGCAATTATTAATTTATTTCATTATTTTTAATTTAATGCTCGTGTCGCTGCTAGCTAATCCTGCGCCTGTATCATTTGAGATAGCGGATATGGTGCTTATGGGCTTGCCTTTTGTGCTAGGTTTGGTGTGTTTAGCCATTACGACGGAGTATCAAATGCAACGCACCGAGGCTAATTTAACTGCCGCTGTGTTGTTGTATTTAAGTTATTTATTATTATCAATGTGGATAGGTATATTGCATGGCGTGCCTTTTTTAAATGTGTTGCGTTCAATTGGACCTTATATTAATTTTTTTCCGTTGTTATTTTTGGGATTTTTGCCGCAATCATTGCTTAATCCGTGGCGAGTGGCTGTTATTTTTATTTTGATAGGTGTATTGCAAGGCGCTTATCATTTATTTTTATATTTTTCACATGCGGGAATGGCTGCCAATGCATTAGGTGTATTGCGCGGACGTATTACATTGCTTGAACCGCGAACCACCTTGCCTATTTTGTTGTCAGTTGCGGTTTTGCCAATGGCCTTTATGCACGAGCAACAATGGAGAGTGCGTGGCATGGCATGGATGCTTGTTTTATTAGGTTTATTAGCGGGTACTGTTACGTTAACGCGTTCTATCATTTTGTCTATTTTGATGGGTGTGATTACGTTTGTGGTATTGTTTGTTTATAAACAATCTTATATAGCAACATTTTCATTGGCGCGTTTATTGCTACGTGGCGCTTGGGTGAGTTTGTTTATCATCGTGGTTTTAATTGCTATTTCTTGCATACCGCATATCCATACTTTAGAACAAGGATTGTTAGCGCGATTTCTCAATAATTCACATTTAACTGCTTCAACCGATTATACCAACGGTCGTTTATATGACGAATGGTTACCCGCGTTAAATACGTGGGGACATTCCGGTTTATTTACTTTGTTGTTTGGCATTGGTGCGGGCAATTCATTTATCGTGGCAAGTGGTGAAGAGCGTACTTATATTCATAACTTATCTATTTATAGTTTAGTGTATGGTGGGGTGTATGGATTTATAGTGACACTATGGCTTTACTATACATTATTGAAAACATTTGTGGTCCGATCTTTGCAAACACAGCAAATTATTTACATTGGTTTTGCAGCATTGTTATCTAGCTTATATTGCTATGGACAATTATTTGCGGTGCATAAAGGCTTAGCGTTTAATGCCATGTTGTTTTTAATGATTGCGTTAGCATTGCATCGACCTAATCCATCCATAGAAGGAAATTTATATGTGCGGCATTAGTGGCGTGTATGCACAACAAATTACGGAAAATCATCAGCAGCAAGTGCAGGCTATGGTTGATAGTCAGTTGAGTCGCGGTCCCGATCACCAAGCCCTTGTGAAGCTAGAAAGTCCGAATGGCAAAGCAATATTAGGCCATAATCGATTAACCATTATTGATCTTTCAGCAGCAGCACATCAACCCCTATGGGACGTAGAGCGTCGTTATTGCATTGTTTTTAATGGCGAAATTTACAATTACATTGAATTACGTGCCGAATTAATGGCGCTGGGTAAATATTTTCAAACGCAAGGGGATACAGAAGTTATCTTAAATGCTTTCTCGCAATGGGGAATAAACGCATTGCAGTATTTGCGTGGACCATTTGCTTTTGCTTTATTTGATACATGGAATGGTGAATTGTGGTTATGCCGCGATCGTTTTGGTATACGGCCACTGTATTATAGCCAAGACCGGTGCTCACTTTATTTTGCTTCGACGACAACCGCATTAGCAAGCGTAATCCAATTGAAACCTAATCTTGATTATTTAGTGCGCGGATTAAATTATTTGGTGTATGAAAAAAGTGGTGACGATTCTGCTTTTGTAAACGCGATTGCGGTTCCTGCAGGGCATTATATTCGCGTTAAGCTAATGCCAAACGGTGATGTGTCTTTATTTAAATCGTCTTATTATTCATTGTTTGATAACGTTCAGCATCGAATTGAAACCTTAGCTGTGCAATCTATCGATGATTTGTTGCATCGCATTGCCTATCAATTGGATGAATCCATTAATATTCGTTTAAGAGCTGATGTGCCTTTGGCTATTTCATTAAGCGGTGGTTTGGATTCCTCTTCAATTGCTGCGCTTGTTAGCAAAAAACAAAATAATTTGGTGGGTTTTTCATTTTCAAGTCCGCAAGAGAAAAAATCAGAAGGGCCACTGGTCGCACATTGTGCCAAATTTTTAAATATGCAAGTGCATTATGTGTGGCCTTCGGCAGAAGAAATGATACAAGCATTTTATCAAACGCTTTCTATTCAAGGCGCCCCCTTCGCAAGTTTTAGTATTGTCGCTCAATTTTTATTGTATAAACGTGTGCGAGAATCTGGCATTAAAGTGCTGCTGGGTGGGCAAGGCGGCGATGAAGCTTTTATGGGGTATCGTAAATTTTTGTTTTTTTGGTTGCGACAAACATTGCAGAAAAAACGAATTTTTTCTGCAATGAAACAAGTCATGATGCTATTGCCAATGGTGGCTGCTGAAATTAAATCACTGGGCATTTATTGGCAACATCGACATCGCTATACTAAACATCATCAACACACATCACCTTTGTCATTGCCGCAGGCCGAAACGCTTTCTTTAGGTCAATCGCCATCGTCGTTGTGGCAACGTCAATTGCTGGATATTACACAATTTAGTTTGCCAACATTGTTACGTTATGAAGATAGGAATTCAATGGGCAATAGTGTCGAAAGTCGTCTTCCCTTTATGGATCATGACTTGATTGAATTAGCTTTAGCGTTACCTGAAACAATTAAGTTGCGGCATGGCTATGGAAAGTGGGCTTTACGTAAAATTATGCAAGCACAATTACCCGATCAAATTCGTTTGGCTCGTTATAAGCGTGGATTTGATATTCCATTAACATCTTTATTGAAAGCTGGTCTTGGTCGTTCTATCCGTTCGACATTGCAAAGCAATCGAGAACGTTTAGCAGATTATTTGCCAACGAGCGTTTCTATCAACGAAATTTTTTCTGATCAACGTTTTTTACAAAGGAATAAAACCATGACAGAAGCAATCACATTGCTGTGGTTGAATAGGGTAATTTCATGAAAAAAATAGTGACGGTGGTAGGGGCAAGACCGCAATTTATCAAAGCAGCAATGGTGTCACATGCCATGCGTCTACTGCCTGATTTGCAAGAAAAAATCGTGCACACAGGGCAACACTATGACACCAATATGTCACAAATTTTTTTAGATGAATTAACCTTGCCACCCATCGCTTATCATTTAGGTATAGGTTCTGCTTCCCATGGGAAGCAAACTGGCGATATGCTGATTGCTTTAGAAGAGATTTTATTAGAAGAAAAACCCGATACGTTATTGATTTATGGTGATACCAATTCTACCCTGGCAGGCGCATTGGCTGCGAGTAAATTGCATATACCCATTGCCCACGTGGAAGCGGGGTTGCGTTCATTTAATCGACGCATGCCCGAAGAAATTAATCGTTTAGTGGCTGACCAATTAGCAAGTATGTTGTTCGCGCCGACACAAACAGCGATCACAAATTTAGTAAATGAAGGTTATGCGAAAGAACGTATCATCGCTACTGGCGATGTGATGTATGATGCGGCTTTATTATTTGCTGATATAGCAGCTAAAAACAGCACCGTATTGCAACGGCTTTTTCAGACACAACAAAATTATGTGCTTGCTACGATTCATCGTGCAGAAAATACGGATACGCCCAGTCGGCTAATGACTATTTTTGCTGCATTAGAACAAGTGAGTACTACCTTGCCAGTTGTTTTACCCTTGCATCCGCGCACGCGCAAAATGTTAGAACAGCAATACCCCAAGCAACTGCATAAAACGTCTATTATCTTTATAGAACCTGTGGGTTATTTGGATATGATTATGCTAGAAAAAAATGCGGCATTAATTGTGACCGATTCGGGTGGCGTGCAAAAAGAAGCATTTTTTTATAAAGTCCCTTGCCTTACATTGCGTGATGAAACGGAATGGTTGGAAACCGTTGAATTGGGTTGGAATACATTAGTTCCCGTGCGCGACAAAAACAGCATACATGATGCGATCATGCGCAGTTTAGGTGCGCACGGACTTGCTGATCAATTTCCTTACGGCAAAGGCAATGCAGCAGCATTAATTGTCAAACACCTTTTAATGGGAGAGCGTGTATGCGAATTTGGATGATTAATCATTATGCGTTGCCACCAACCACGGCAGGAGGAACGCGGCATTATTATTTTGCGAAACAATTAATGCAGCGAGGACATGAGGTTCTTATTATCGCTTCAAATTACGATCATTTTTCACAAACTCACCGTCAAGCCGTTTGTGATAGCATCGATAATAGCCATGAAGTGCCATTTTTTTGGATTCCTAGTCCCGCGTATCGAGGAAATACACTAGCACGATTTTGGAACATGTTAGTATTTAGTTGGCGTCTGCGTCGAACGAAACGTTTGCTTTCTCAATCACCGCCGGATGTTATCATTGGTTCAAGTCCGCATTTATTTGCTGCTTTAGGTGCTGCACATTTGGCGCGTCATTTTAAATGCCCTTTTATTCTAGAAATACGCGATTTATGGCCAGATTCCTTGGTGGAATTAGGGCGTTTTACTGAGCGTCATCCCTTGATCAAGGTCATGAAAAAAATTGAACTTCATTTATATCGACATGCAGCACGCATTATTTCATTATTGCCGATGGCGACACAGTATTTAACTGCATTGGGTGTGAATGAAAAAGATGTATGTTATTTACCAAATGCCATCGATACAGATTTAGTGCCTGAATTTACGCATGAAAAGCAAACGAAATTTACATTTATGTATGCGGGCGCACACGGTCTTGCTAACGATTTAGGTACATTGCTAGCTGCTGCCAAAATTCTTGAGCAGCGCGGCTTAACAGATAAGATACGTATTTGTTTGATTGGCGAAGGGCCTGATAAGCCACGTTTGCAGGGTTTGGTTTTGCAGGAAAATATTCAATCAGTTGAGTTTTATGCGCCATTACCTAAGAAAGAGATTTACGCTTTCTTAAATAAAGCCGATGCTTTTATGATGCTCTTAAAAAAATCGCCGGTATTTCGTTGGGGCATTAGTCCTAATAAATTATTTGATTATTTGCTTATGTCACGTCCGGTAGTATTTGGTGTTGAGACACCTTTTAATCCTGTGAAAACACATGATGCAGGCGTGAGCGTATCGCCGAGCGATCCTATAGCATTGGCAAATGCAATGGAGCATTTGATTCACTTGCCTGCAGAAAAATTACAACAAATGGGCGCAAAGGGTAGACAGTTTGTATCCGAACACCATCATATTGCGCGATTAGCAGAGCGACTGGAGAATTTGCTAAGAGAAACGGTATAAATTATCGCAAGAATAGTCTAAAATATCACCAGTCGATGCCTGCTCACGCAGTATCACTGTTAATCCTATGGAAAATAACTTGGAAAGGAGAGCCGTCAATGCAAGAGTATTTTAAACGTTATTTGGCAGCATTATTTTTATTATTGCTGAGTCAATGCAGCTTTGCAGCGAATCCCATTGTAATTACTGGCAATCAGATTATTACAACACCCACAACATATAATAATGCTGTGTTAGATTTATCAAATGGTCGTTTCACAATTAATGCCGGTGGATCGTTAACCATTCAAAATTCGACCGTGAATGTCACTATATCTCCTACGAATCCCAGTTTTGTGACTGTGAATTCGGGTAGTCTCACTCTTAAAAATAATACAGTGACTACGACAGTCAATGGTATAACGCCTAATCCTTACATGATGTCGATATATCCGCTCATGCAAATTCAGCAAGGTAGTGTTGACATTGAAACGAATAATTTAATTGTAACGACACCTTATGTTGTTAGTTTATTAAGTACGGGAACAACTACCACAACAGGCTTGCATATTAGCAATAACACGATTAAGAATTTTCATGGCGGTATTTATTTGATGAATTCTAATAGTGCAATTATTGATGATAATAATTTTTCTAATGTGAGCTTTGCTAATATTTTCAATGCCGGTTCATTGAATGAAATTAAACGTAATATCTTTACCTTCCCAGGCAATTTAATGTATGGGGACGCAATTGACGTAGTAAACGCTGCGGGCGGAAATATTTCTGAAAATATTATTAGTAGTGGTTCTGGCTATGGCATCATGATCATGGGTGGTAAAAATTTATTTATTGAAAATAACAAAATTACCGATGGCGTAACGCATGCTATTTTCATTCAAACACCCAACAGCGTGTATATTAAATCCAGTAAAATTTTGTCGCAAGTGTTGAAACATTATAAAGCACCACTCATTGCCAACCGAAATATCGTTATTGCTAATAACTACTTAGCACTGAATCGTTATGGTATAGCAGGTGGTGAAGTTGATAAATTGATTGTGACAGATAATATGTTTATCCAACGTTTTTCCGATAGCAGCATAAGACAATATTGGACAAATAACGACGTGTTGTTGCCTTTAGCAAGTAATGTGACATGGCTAAATAACTTGTACAAAGAAGCTTTTACACAAGAAGTGCCCGGTGACAATAGTGCGAGTTTGCAGTTTGTCACTTATCCAGAACATGGCGGAGTTTATTTACCGTAATATAGGAAAACATGGGTATTTTTTTAACTGAACAAGGAAAGTTATTATGAAATTTCTTGAAAACATAGGTATCAAGTTATACCAGCTTTATTGCGCCGTTGGTTTGTTATTACTAAGCCAAATTTGTATGGCACAAACCATTATTATTCATCCTAATACCGTTATTTCATTTCCTAAGACATATGACAATGTGACATTGGACATGAGTAATGGTTCATTCGTTATTAAACATAATGCGACGTTAACGATAAAAAATTGTGTGATCAATGGTAAGTTGTCTGAATCAAATCCTGTGTTGATGACAGTGGATAATGGTAATCTTAAATTAAGTAATAATCAGGTGACTATTACCACCAATGGTTTAAGTCAACATCCTGCGACACAATCATTACAGTATGTGATGCAGTTTACTCTAGGCACATTGGATATGTACAAAAACAACTTCGTGATTGATCAACCTTATACCGCAGGATTATTGATTACGACAGCAAGCATTCCAAGCGCTGGTTACACAATCACGCATAACACTTTTTCTAAATTCCATGGTGTGCTTTATTTAATCGCTTCCGATAACAATGTGATTAAAGACAATGTATTTTTAAATAATACCTACGGACACATTGTTAGCATTGGCAATAATAATCAAATTATTCATAACACTATTTATTTCTCGGGTAATAATCATCTCGGCAATGCAATCGATATCATTGATTCTGGCAACACGGTGGTTAGCAACAATATTTTATTAACACCAACGTGTCATGGTATTTATGTCATTAATAGTCATGATCTCACCTTAGATAGTAATCGTATCTATGGTGGCATCACCCACGCGATGACTATCTTGACTTATCCTGAAACAAGCATGTCATTAGCGGGTGGTAAGAGCAAAGTGCCCGATTATTTGGCTCCTATCCTTGCGCAACATAAAATGACGACGTCCATGAGTCAAAATATCACGATCACCAATAATTACATGTCGCAAAATCGTTATGGTGTTGCTGTCATGGACATTAATGGATTAACCATTAAAAATAATACCTTCGTACAACGCTTTGAAGATGCAGCCAGCAGAAAGTTTTGGACAAACAATGCTATTCTCTTGCAGAATGTGACAGGCCTAACATGGGACAATAACATCTATAAAGAAGCCTATAGTCAATCCATGCAAGGTGACAATAGCCATTCATCAACGCTTGTCGTATTTCCACAAACAGGCGGCATCATTTTCTAATTGCGCAGTCAGTATTAATGCGACTAAATCATGCCAGCTTTTGCTGGCATGATTTTTTTATCGCCCGCTTAAGGGATCTGGTTTTTCAGAGGTGCCATGCCAGCACAGGCGTCGTCCCGCGGGATCCATTATGACCCCGGATGAAATAAAAAGCATTTCATCCGGGCTACATTCTATTGACCGCCCCCGCGTCATCCCGAACGCAGTGAGGGATCTCCTTGCTATTGAGGAGATCCTTCGCAGACTAAAAAGCAGTCTGCGGAAGTCATGACAAGTTTTGTTTTTCAAACTCTGACAGAGACCTTAATAACTTATCCATACTACCCACTATTTTTCAGCGGTAAAATCGTTGCGGAGGTTGAATAGGTGTGTTGGCGTAATAAAGCATCATATTTGTTATTTTCTTTGCCTGTTTTTAAATGATTCATGATGCAGCCATGCAAAACAATACCTGCGTGTTGCCAATTCCTAATAGCTAAATCAATTTCGAAGGCTTCGTGACGATTTGCACCTAACACCAGTAAGTTCATGAAAGCGCAAGTGCTAATAAGTAAGCTATCGCTGGTGAAAAGATTGGGTGAAGTATTAATGATGACATAGTCGTATTGCTTACTAAGATCATGCAGTAAGGGTTTTAGTTCTGAACTTAATAATAGATCGCTAGGACGTTCTGCTTTTGTGCCACGAGGCAAAAATTCAAGGTTGGGTAAATGAGTGGCTTGAATTAAGACATGTTCAAGTGTTGTTTTTCCTAAGATAAGATCGGTCAATCCTAGCCCTAAGTGAGGTTTGAAATACGTATGCATGTGGCCGTTGCGAATATCGGCATCGATAACTAATACTCTATTTCCCATGCGTGCTAGCAGGCTTGCTAAATTAACTGCAATGAAAGTTTTTCCAGAATCTTTAGCGATGCCTAATAAAGTGATGATATTTTCTGGATAAGGCTTGATATGCATTTTTAAAAATGTACGCAAATTGCATAAAGATTCAATGGCCACATCGTGTGGGTATTGATGCGCTAAAAGCGGTAAGGGGTAGGTGGTAAAAGGCGATTCATCGCGGCTCGCTTGTATTTTGCTAAATGGAATCACAGCTAGATTTTTAATATTCCAACGTGTTTCAATCCAATGAGGATCATTGACGAGTGGAACTAAAATTTTCCAGCTCAACACGGCAATACAACTCAACATCATCCCAATGCCAATGCTAAAGAAAAGCAATACACCAAATTTGATTGGCAACGTGATGGTAGGAACGGTAGCTTGATTGAGAATTTCTATGTTGCTAATCAATCCTGCTTGCATCACTTGTGCTTGATGAATTTGGTTAAGCAACATCATGTACAGATTATTCTTTACATTGACATCGCGCATAAGATTGGCTGCTTCTTGATCGGCAGCAGGTAGTTTTCGTAATTGATTGCTTAGTTCGCTACGTTGATTTTCAAGTTCAAGGCGTTCTTGTTCAAGCGCTAAGACAAAAGGGTGCTGTGCAGTGTATTGTTGTAGCATGCTGATGTGTTGAATACGAATTCTTTCTAATTCTTTGTCAATGTCAGAAATATGCGTTAATAAATATTCGGTTTGTAGTTTGACATCAATACGACCGCTTTTTGCACGATAAGCATTTAACTTAGCTTCTGCATTTTTCAGCGAGGATTGCAGTAAAGGAAGCTGTTGTTTTAAAAAAGATAAATGTTTTTCTGCTTCCATGGCTTTGATCGCCATGCTTTTTTGTTGGGTAATGGTGGCAATGGTATTTAAAATAGCAGTGATGAGTCGCGGCTCTGTGCCCGATAAAGAAAGTTGTAATATCGCTGTGCTCGGATTAGGCTCATTGGCGCTGCTTAAATCCGTGATCAATAAATGGGAGCGGAGTGCTGCGATTACTGTAGATTCAGGGAGTAAGGTCAAATAAAACTGACTGCCCAAAGGCGCATCAGGGGCGTCGATCCTAACACTCATTTCATTGTTTTTGATGAGTTTTGCCGTTTTACCTTCCAGCAATAAATCATCATTCATGTTATACAAACGAAAATGTTGTTCGCTATCCAATTGTAAATGTAATTTTTTGTTTTCTGGTGTATTTGGGATGTTTAATTCTGATACTTGAATGGGGGTATTATTTTTTTTTATAAACCGAGATAAAAAGGAGCGATAGGGTGTGACTTGAATATCTAACCCTAGCGTTTTAACCACGGGATGTAGTATGAAATCCGATTTAAGCAATGCCGTTTGCACCGCAATAGAATCGTCCGAATAACGATGACTAGGCAAGGCATTGCCACGCAAATGTTCAGGTTGCATGGTTTGTATTTTTAATAATAAATGTGTTTGGTAAAGTGTAGGTCGTGTCAATGCATAGCTTAATGCTAATAAGCAAGTAACTGCGGTAAAGGTGGCAATAAATAGTTTTTTTTCCGTTAAACTTTTTAATAATGCGCGTAAATCAAGATAGTAGGGTTCCATCTTATTGGCGTTGGTTATCATAAAACTTGTCTTATCCTTAAATATTCTATTTTGCATTAATGACAGCTTTGGTATACCAGACAGTTTGAATCGTGGGCAAGAGCTGATTGATGACACGATTCCATCGGGTTGCCGTGGCAGATGATACATACATGATATCGCCTGGTTTTAAAATAAAATGCTCTGCTAATAATAGTGCTTCAGGTGTTTTCGCATTTAGCCAATAAACGGTAGGACAATAAATGTTACCCCGAATAACATAAATATGTTCAGGATCAGCTGCATTCGGATCAAGGCCACCGACTAAACTGATGGCATCCGTGATTGATAGAGGCTGATCGGAGATAGGAATGAATCCCGGCTTCATGATTTCGCCAAAGACATAAATTTTTTGACCACGAAAATCAACCACGCGTACATTTAGTTCAGGATGGCGTAAATATTTTTTTAAACGTTGGCCGAGCTCAACACGAATTTGGTCCACAGTTTTGTCGGCAACAAATACATTCCCTACCAAGGGAAAATAGATATAGCCATGGGAGTTGACTAAGTAGCCATTTTGTCCAGCTGCCCCTTGGGTGCTTGGCATGCTCATTTCATTGGCCCTTTCTGGTGATGAAAATTCAGGGTGTTGCCAAACGGTGATATTAAGGATATCAGCAGGTGCAATTCGGTAATCGTATTGGCAAATGGTTTCATCGGCAATGAGAGCCGCAGTAATAGGAATTAATGTGGGTTGCGGACGAAATTTAGGGGTGCAAACCATGTGCATACGCGATATATCTGGGTTATGCATCCCCGGCATGATATTGCATCCTGCCAATAAGAAGAAGGGGATTAGTAACCCGTAGTAAAATCGACGTGCGGCCTGTTTCATCTTTTTAGTAACTCACTGCACAGTATCATTTTTTGTCGAAAAAGCGTACGAATAATTCGCCATGCTGACTTTAGAGGTGGATGTATGTGTAATGTCAGTAATTTGCCGTTGTAAATATTCCGGCACTAATTGACACAGCAAGGACAAGAGGCGGTATTCATCACCTGTCTGACAAGCTTCTATAATAGAATCAATAATGGCTTGTACTTCAGGAAAATTAAACTTTCTAACTTTTGCTTGGTGTATTTTATGATGCGAGGTTGCGCAAATATCTTCTGCATCATGAAACAATTCTTCATGAATTTTTTCGCCGGGGCGAAGGCCGGTATATTCAATTTTGATATCTTTGTTAATCGTTTTGCCAGACAGTTTAATCATTTGTTCAGCTAAATAACTAATATTAATCGGCTCGCCCATATCAAGCACAAAAATTTCACCTTCATCATTCATAGTGGTGGTTTGTAAGATTAATTGCGCTGCTTCAGGGATGGTCATGAAATAACGAGTAATGTCAGGATGAGTCACGGTCAGTGGGCCACCTTCTAATAATTGTTTTCTAAACAATGGAATAACGCTGCCAGCGGAATCAAGCACATTACCAAATCGTACGGTAATAAAACGCGTATTGGCTTGCGTGTTAAATGCTTGACAAAATACCTCTGCGGCTCGCTTGGTTGCACCCATGATGCTGGTAGGATTAACAGCTTTATCTGTGGAAATTAATACAAACGTATCGACATTAAACTGTTCTGCAAATTCTGCCATGATTTTGGTGCCAATGATATTATTGTACATCGCGATACGCAAATGAGATTCCAATAACGGCACATGTTTATAGGCTGCCACATGAAAGACCATATCGGGATGATGAAGATTGAAAATTTTATTAATTTCTGTGGGATCAGTAACATTGCATAAATACGTATGTAATAATACTGACGGCATGATTTTACGTAATTCTAAATCAATGTGATAAAGATTAAACTCATTGTTATCAATAATGATTAATTCTTCAGGGTTTAATTTGGATAATTGTCGACACAGTTCAGAACCAATCGAACCACCGCCACCTGTAACAAGAATACTTTTATTTTGTAAGGTTAATTGAATAGCTTTAATGTCATGCGAAATGGGTTCGCGTCCCAATAAATCTTCAAGAAGCACTTCACGCAATGAATCAATTTTTACGCTACCATCTGCAATATCTTTAATGCCAGGCAATGTGCGAAAGGGAATGCGTGCATTTTCACAGTGAGTGACAATTTCACGCATGCGGGTTGCGCTCGCGGAGGGAATCGCAATGAGAATTAATTCAATATCATGATGTTTCACAAGTTTGGGAATATCACTGCAAGTGCCAAGCACGGGAATGCCTTGTACATCACAGCCGATGCGGTTGGGATCGTCGTCTACAAAAGCCACAGGAACGTAATGATGCATGGCCGCAGAGCGGTATAATTCACGCATTAAGCCATCGCCTGCACTTCCTGCGCCTGCGACCAGAACGCGTTTCCCTTGCGAAAAAAAGGCTCGATAATCACGTAACCAACGGAATAATAAACGTGTGCCCGATAAACAAATAACTAACAATAAATCGAAAATGAAATAACTTTTTAATGATAAATTAATGGGAGTAATTGCTAAAATACCAAAATTGAGAAGACTTGCTAAAGCAATAGCACGAATAATGCGAATCAAATCAGGAATCGAAGCAAATCGCCATATACCCCGGTATAAACCACTCTGCCAATAAAAAAACGCATGCACACCGCTAATAAGGATGATTAAATAGAATTGTGATTGCTGTGTAAATAGTGTGTTATTGGTTAAATAATCACAACCCATCCACGCGATAAAGGTGAAAAAAACATCTGATGCAAACGCAATGCTACGTTTTGTCCAGCGTGTTAAAGCAGGTAATTTAACATTCATCAACAATCCTTGTTATGACTTAAATAAATTAGTAAACCAAGGGTAGACTAACCGATTGGTTATCACGGGCTGATAAATAAGCAGCAATTAGAATTTCAAGCGAACGCAAGCCTGCTCGGCCGTCAATGTCTGGACGATCCTTGCCGCGCAAGGTATGTACTACGTTGGTATAATATTGAGTATGCCCTTGATGTGGCAATCGTGGTGATAATGATTTTAATGCGTTCAATTCGTCATCTAATGCATCGGCTTCTGCAAATTCCCAATGCAGAATTTCATTGGCCGATGTGCCACCAATTTTTACACTCCCTTTTTCACCCAAAATGGTGAGGGATGCTTCGAGATTTTTTGGATAAGTAAGCATTGTCACATTCATTGAACCGAGTGCACCTGATCGCCAGCGAATATTTAAAATGCCGGTATCTTCTGCTTGCATGTTAATGGCGAGGGTAGACATCATGGCATGTACACTTTGCACAGGCCCAATTAACCAATCCAATAAATCCACATAGTGGCTGGCCTGATTCATGAATGCACCACCATCAAACTCCCAAGTCCCACGCCAACGCGATTGATTGTAGTATGTTTGCGGTCTCGTCCAAAAAACGTTGAGATTGACTAAATAAATCCGCCCGAAACGTTGTTTATCAATCGCTTTTTTAAGTAATTGTAAGGCAGGTTGATAGCGGTTTTGCTTGACTACAAATAATTCGACATTAGCTTTGTCACATTCATTTATCATTTGCAAGCCATCACTCCATCGCGTTGCCATGGGTTTTTCAGTAACAACGTGTTTATTCGCTCGTGCAGCTTGTATGGTTTGCTGCGCATGCAATCCGCTGGGAGAGCAAAGCGTGATGACATCCAAATGCGGCATGGCAGTGATCATGTTTTCTAAGGTTGCAAAGCCTTGTATGCCAAATTTTTCGGTAACGGTTTGCAAAGATGTCGATGCTGTGTCGCAAACGGCACATAATTCATAATCATTCGATAATTCATGCAGTGCTTGCAAATGATTGCTAGCAATTTTTCCGCAACCAACAATGCCGATACGAATTTTTCGATCTTTTATGGGTGTATAAACAGGTTGCATGCGCTAAGCCTTGATAATTTTTTCATGAGGTGTGCGGTAAACGCCACGTGTATCAACAATTAATTGCGCGTGTTGTTTGATAAATTCAAAATCAAACGCGTCATGTGCGGTGGCAATGATGACAGCATCTTGTTCTGCCAAATTTTCTTTGGTAATGGGTGTGCTCGTTAAATCAAAATGGTGTTCGCGCATTTTAGGAAAAGACATCAAGTATGGGTCGGAATAGGACACGAGGGCTTTTTTTTGCGTTAAAATATCCATGATATGTACAGCAGGTGATTCGCGCGCATCATCCACGTTCTTTTTATAAGCAATGCCTAGCACCATGATTTTGCTATTTTTGATTGGCTTGCCATGTGCATTTAAGCCATCTATAAGCTTATGCACAACCCATTGCGGCATGGTGTTGTTGATTTCGCCAGCAAGTTCAATAAATCGTGTGTGCACGCCGAATTCATGGGCTTTCCAGGTTAAATAAAAAGGATCGATAGGAATGCAATGTCCACCGATACCTGGGCCAGGATAATAAGGTACAAAACCAAAGGGTTTAGTGGCTGCAGCATTAATAATTTCATAAATATCAATATCCATTTTGTCAGCGAGAATTTTTATTTCGTTGACTAAGCCAATATTGACTGCGCGATGAATATTTTCTAATAACTTCGTCATTTCTGCTGCTCGGGTAGAGCTAACGGGAATGACTTGTGGTGTAATTTTTTCATAGAGCGCAATGCCTACGGATAAGCAATTGGGTGTGGTTCCTCCGCACACTTTAGGAATATTTCCTGTTGCAAACGTGGCATTACCTGGATCTTCACGTTCAGGTGAGTAGACCAAGAAAATATCATCACCGATTTTAAATCCTTGGGATTGAATGCGTGGCAATAATTCTTCATCCGTGGTGCCTGGATAAGTGGTGCTTTCTAACGAAACAACTTGGCCTGGACGTAAATAAGGTAAAATGGAATCCATGGTATTTAATACGTAACTTAAATCAGGTTCCCGTTGTCTGCTCAGAGGCGTAGGAAGGCAAAGAACAACAGCATCAGCAGCAGAGATATTTTTAAAATCAGTGGTAGCTTTAAAACCAAAATCATTCGCAGAGGCAATTTTATCATCGGAAATGTGTTTGATATAACTTTTACCGGTATTTAGCTTGTCAACTTTATCAGCATCCAAATCCACGCCCAATACTTGATAACCTATGTCGGAGTAACGCAATGCTAATGGTAAACCCACATAACCTAAGCCGATAATAGCAATGGAAGCATTTTTGGTATTAAGCTTTTCTATCAGTTGATTTTTAATCATCAACGCTATCCTTATATTGTTTATCCTATTTCGTTCAGCTAATTACAAATACTGTCATGCCAGCGAAAACTGGCATCCAGAAAAATTTGATCCGGATACCAGCTTGCTTTTTTATTATTGATGCACAGAATCTCATTTCGATGCATCACCACAAATATTGATTAAGTGATTTATAACAGCTAAATTAGCAGCTGAGTAATTCTACAGGGAAACATGATATATGTATTGCCGATGGAGTAAAAGGATTTTTGATATCATTGCGGCTTGCTGTATTGCCATTTTATGTTTTCCAATCATTGTTTTATTAGCCATATTGACGCGAATTTTTATTGGATCACCCGTATTATTTAAACAATTACGCCCAGGCTTGCATGAAAAACCATTTTATTTAATTAAATTTCGCACCATGCGTGATGCGCGTGATGCACAAGGTAATTTATTGGGTGATGACAAACGCTTAACGCGATTTGGAAAGTGGTTGCGCAGTTTAAGTTTAGATGAGCTGCCTGAACTATTAAATGTGATTAAAGGTGAAATGAGTTTAGTAGGTCCTAGACCTTTATTAATGGAATATCTTCCTTTTTATTCACCCGTAGAAAGATTGCGTCATGCAGTGCGTCCAGGCATCACGGGCTGGGCGCAAATTAATGGCCGTAATACAGTATCCTGGAAAAAAAAATTTGAACTTGATGTGTGGTATGTAAAACATTGTTCGTTTTTTTTAGATTTGAAAATTATTTTTCTTACGCTGGGAAAAATTATCAAGCGCGAAGGTATTAGTGCTAAGGGGCAGGCCACCATGAGTCGATTTGATTTAGAGTCTGACCATCATTCAAATTAATTGATATTGAGGTAAGCATGAAATTATATGGGATCGTTGGCGCAGGCGGTTTTGGTCGAGAAGTCATGCCGCTAGCTAAGCAATGGTTGCAAACGCAAGGCAGTGTACACAGGTTAGTTTTTATTGAAGAAAAAATGATAGACCAACCTCATATTAATCAATATCCGATCATGACCATGGCAGAATTTTTATCTGCAAAAGCGGATGCAAAGTATTTTAATGTGGCAATTGCTAATGCTGATATTCGCCAACGTATTGTCGAAATACTGATTTCAAATCAGTGTATTCCTTTCCAGATTGTTGCCACACAACATATTCAATTGGACAATAATCAAATTGCTGAAGGAGCAATTTTTTGTCCATTTACCACAGTGACATCAAACACCCGTATCGGCAAATTTTTCCATGCCAATATTTATTCGTATGTGGCACATGATTGTTGTATTGGTGATTACGTCACATTCGCGCCGAATGTTCATTGCAATGGTGGTGTGATTATAGAAGATCATGTGTATGTGGGTACGGGTGTGATTATTAAACAAAGCACAGCTGAAAAACCTATTGTCATTGGTAAAGGTGCTGTATTAGGAATGGGTGCGGTGGTTACTAAAAGTGTGCCACCCTTTGCTACTGTCGTGGGTAATCCTGCGCGACCTCTTATTAAAACCGTAGCAGAAACAGCCATTAAAATTTAAAGGATAATAACTATGCATTCTTGGCCTTACCATGCAGAAGACGAAATGACTGCGGTTATGCAAGTGCTTGCTTCAGGAAAAACAAATTACTGGACAGGTAATGAATGTCGAGAATTCGAAAAAGAATATGCTGCTTATATCGATGTACCCTATGCCGTAGCTGTCATGAATGGCACGGTTGCGCTTGAAGCCGCACTGTATGCATTCGGTATTGGTCCTGGCGATGAGGTTATTACATCCTGTCGAACGTTTATTGCTTCTGCCAGTTGTATTGTCATGCGTGGTGCAACGCCTGTGATTGCTGATGTGGATTTAATTTCTCAAAACATCACTGTTGACACTATTAAGCCATGCATTACACCACGTACAAAAGCCATCATTGTTGTGCATTTAGCAGGCTGGCCTGCGGATATGGAAGCGATTATGGCGCTTGCGGCTAAACATGGTTTAAAAGTCATTGAAGATTGTGCGCAAGCACATGGCGCTGCCTGGAATAATCGCAAAGTAGGTGCTTGGGGCGACATCGGTGCCTTCTCTTTTTGCCAAGACAAAATTATTACCACGGGTGGTGAAGGTGGAATGATCACTACCAAAGATAAGCAATTGTGGGAAAAATTATGGTCTTTTAAGGATCATGGGAAAAATTATGAAAAAATATATTTCCAAGATCATCCACCAGGATTTCGTTGGTTGCACGATAGTTTTGGTACTAATTGGCGCATGACAGAAATGCAAGCTGCCATTGGTCGTATTCAACTTAAGAAATTAACTGACTGGTTGCTAATAAGAAAACGGCATGCTGCAAAGTTAAATGATGCTTTTAAACAATTACCGGCGCTATTAGTAACCTTGCCGCCACCACAAGCAGAGCATGTCTATTATAAATATTATGTTTTTATACAACCTGAGCACCTAAAACAAGGATGGGATCGCGATAAAATCATGCAAGCATTAAATGCAACAGGTATTGCTTGCTATACGGGAAGTTGTAGCGAAATTGATTTAGAGAAAGCATTCGATACCATCGAGTGGCTTCCCCGATTAAAACCGAATGCAAAAAAATTGGGTGAAACGAGTTTAATGTTTTTAGTGCATCCTACGCTGACAGATAAAGACACGCAAACGACCATACAAGCAGTAAGGGCTGTCATGGCTGAGGCCATGTGCGAGACAATGTATTTAACTGAGAAGGAGGTGCAGTGAAACTGCTAATGAAATTAATGCAACTTAAACAAGGGTTGTTGTATCTTGCCCTGGTTATAGCAGTGATCGCGCAAAGTCAATATTGTATTGCCCAAGAAGTGGTTATTCCTCGTGAGTGGGTTATCGATAAGTCCACCGTTTATAAAAATGTTATTATCGATTTGAATAAAGGTTCTTTTATTGTAAAAAACAAAGCAACATTGCAAATAGAACATTGCACTATAAATGGAACGATTTCATCTGATAATCCATTCATTATTGCGGTAGAAAATGGCACCTTAATTTTAAAAAATTCAAAAGTGACTATTTCAACATCAAACATTTCACCCCATGCAAATGCCATGACTATTTATCATGCGCTGCATATTATAAAAGGCAATGTAACGATCGATGGCAATGAATTTAGTATTGCTCAACCCTATACGGCAGGATTGTTAACCACAGATACTATTGCTACTAATAATGTGACGATTCGAAATAATTATATTTACCAATTTCATGGTGGCTTATTATTAAAAAATTCCCAATACGCTACGATTGTCGGCAATAAATTTTCTCATGTCAGCTTAGGGAATATTTTTCTTATTGAGAGTGAGCATGCTTTAATTAGTAAAAATTATATCCTGTTTTCTGGCAATAATAGCATTGGTGATGCAATTGATATTGTTGATTCAAACCAAGTTGATATTGAGCAAAATTATATTTTGTCCGGATCATGCTATTCCATTGTTATATTGCGCGGTAACAATATTCGCATTAATCAAAATTCGGTAGTAGGTGGCATCACGTATGCGATTTATGTTGCACCATCCATTGATCATGTCACGTGTTCTAATCGCTACCTTGATAAGGATGGTAATAAATCACGGACAATTCCCGTGGATATGAATACTAATATTTTTATCACGAATAATTACATCGCCCAAAATCGCTATGGGCTTGCTATTCATAGTGTCAAAGGATTATGGGTGCAAAATAATATTTTTATTCAGCGATTTGCAGATAATGCCAATCGACTATTTTGGACGAACAACGATAAATTATTTCAAAATGTGATATCCGTCGTTTGGAAAGACAATTGGTACAAAGAAGCCTATTCGCAAGAAGAAGAAAATGACAATCGAATGGCCAAAAGAATTGTCCCCTTTCCTCAGCATGGTGGCGTCACACTGGCTTAGGTATCTAGAATATGGTAGCCCGGATGAAATGTTTTTTATTTCATCCGGAGTGTTTTACACATTAAACCGGAAATGCATTAAATCGCCGTCTTTGACGAGGTATTCTTTACCTTCCAGGCGTAATTTGCCGGCTTCTTTGGCGCCCGCTTCGCCTTTGTAATGAATAAAATCATCATAAGCGATGACTTCAGCGCGGATAAATCCTTTTTCAAAATCAGAATGGATAACACCCGCTGCTTGCGGAGCAGTCATGCCTTGGTGAATGGTCCAAGCGCGGACTTCTTTTTCGCCGGCGGTAAAATACGTTTCTAAACCTAACAATCGGTAACCTGCATGAATGAGACGATCAAGACCAGGTTCTGATAAATTCAAATCCGCTAAGAAGATTTTCTTTTCTGCATCATCCAACTCTACCATTTCTGCTTCAAGGGAGGCGCAAATCACAACCACTTGTGCATTTTCTTCTTTGGCAATGTGTTCTACTTCAGCTAAGAAAGGATTGTTAGTAAATCCAGATTCTGTCACGTTGGCTACATACAAAGTGGGTTTGAGCGTTAAGAGATGGAAATTATTTAAATAAGGTTGTTCTTCTTTGCTAAATGTTAAAGCACGTGCAGGTTTACCCTGATTTAATTGTTGTTTAATGCGCTCGAGAATACCTTGTTCAATCACCGCATTTTTATCACCAGCTTTCACTGCTTTTTGTAAGCGTTGTAACCCACGTTCTACAGTTTCTAAATCAGCGAGCGCTAACTCTGTGTTAATAACTTCAATATCTTCACGGGGTGAAACTTTGCCGGCCACATGAATCACGTTAGGGTCTTCAAAGCAACGCACGACTTGTACAATCGCATCCGTCTCGCGAATATGGGATAAAAATTGATTGCCTAAACCTTCTCCTTCCGATGCTCCTTTCACAATGCCTGCAATATCCACAAATTCAACCGTGGTAGGTAGGATGCGTTGTGGTTTTACAATGGCGGCAATGGCATCTAAGCGTGCATCAGGGAGCGGTACAATGCCAACATTGGGTTCAATCGTGCAAAAAGGATAATTTTCTGCTGCAACCCGCGCTTTCGTTAAGCAATTAAATAGCGTGGACTTACCCACATTAGGTAAGCCGACAATACCGCATTTTAAACCCATGATTATGTCTCCGTGTGTAACTGTTGCATGGCTTTTTGTATGTCACCGGATAGAATCAATGGCAATACATCCAATGCTTGCTGAATAGCTTGTGTAATTTTGTTTTCATCTGATTTAGAGGGTGGTGCTAACACATAATCTGCAACCACTTTGCTTGAGCCAGGGTGACCGACACCAATGCGTAAGCGGTAAAACTGTTTAGTGTGCAAATGCCGAATAATATCTTTTAGACCATTGTGTCCACCATCACCACCATCAAATTTTAATTTGATGGTGCCCGCGGGCAAATCAATATCATCGTGTGCGACCAAAAGTGCTGCGGGTGATAATTTGTAGTAATTCATGCATGCACTTACCGATTGCCCACTTAAGTTCATAAACGTAGTAGGAATGAGTAAATGGCAGGAGTGTTGATGTGAGCGGCCAAGCGCGTGAAGACCCTGGTATTTGTTGTCATGATGCAACGTAACTTGGAGTAGTTTAGCGACTTCGTCAACGAACCAAGCGCCGACATTATGCCGCGTATCGGCATATTCTTTTCCAGGATTAGCTAACCCAACGATTAACTGAATGGGTGACGACAAAGTGATTCTCCAAAAAGACTTTCATCCCAAGCCCACATTGGCGACTTGGGATGGAAAGTAGCATGACGTTTGTTACTTTTTCTTTTTTTCTTCCTCTGCTGCTATCTCGGCATCGCTTTTTTGTGCCATTGCAGGGACTTCAGAGGCTGCAGGTGCTTCTGTTTCTTCAACAACAGGCTCTTCTTCAACACGTGGTATGTGGATAGACACTACCGGTTGGTCGTTGTTATGAAGCAGTGCAACTAATTCAACGCCTTTCGGTAAAGGAATTTCTGAAAGGTGTTTGATTTGATTAAGTTGCATGTCCGAAATATCCAGTTCTAAAAACTCTGGCAAATCATCGGGGAAGCAAGATACTTCCACATCGCTCATGATGTGCGAAACCAAGCCACCATCTTTGACACCTTGAGCGGATTCGCCACCACGGAAGTGTAAAGGAACATGCATGTGCAATTTTTCATCAGCGCGAACACGTTGGAAATCCAAGTGCTGGATGCGTGGTTTAAAAGGATGACGCTGAACTGCTTTTAAAATGACGCGCTCTGCATTCCCTGCGATTTTTAAAGTCAAAATATGTGAATAAAATGCTTCATTTTCCAATGCCTTAGAAGCTTTATTGTGTTCCAACGTTAAAGAGACGGCTTCTTTACCACCACCATAGACTACGCCAGGAACTTTTTCCTCGCGACGCAGGCGGCGGCTCGCACCTTTCCCCATATCGTGACGCACAACAGCTTCAAGTTCAAATCGATGATTTGCTGCCATGGTGTCTCTCCTATAAGAAATATAATAATTAACCCTTTTCCGCGACCAGAAAAGGATCGACTATTGTACATAGAAATGGGCAAGATACTAGGTATAAAACAACTTCTTTCCTACTCTAAAAACATCCGGCTTAAAGAACCTGCCCCACTAATGCGGCGAATGGCTTCGGCAATCATGTGACTTAAGCTGAGTGAGCGGATACGGCTGCATTGTTTTGCACCATCGTGTAGTGGGATAGTGTCAGTGACGACAATTTCGTCCAATAACGATGAGTTGATATTGGCAATAGCATTACCAGAGAGAACAGGGTGAGTGATATAAGCAGCAACCTTAGCAGCACCGTGTTCTTTAAGTGCTTCTACAGCACGGCATAGCGTGCTTGCTGTATCAACAATGTCATCCACAATAATGCAGTCGCGGTCTTTGACATCACCGATGATATGCATCACTTGTGCCTCATTTTGGCGAGGACGACGTTTGTCGATAATCGCTAAATCTGCGCCCACGATACGTTTCGCAATAGCGCGTGCACGAATGACGCCGCCTACATCAGGCGATACAATCATAATATTTTTATAAGCGCCTTGATGAATGTCCTCTAGCATAATCGGTGTGCTATAAAGGTTATCGACAGGCATATAAAAAAAGCCTTGAATTTGGTCGGCGTGTAAATCCACAGTCACCAAACGACTAATGCCCACGGTGGCCATCATGTCCGCGACAATTTTAGCTGTGATGGGTACGCGAGCAGAACGAACACGGCGATCTTGTCTTGCATAGCCAAAATAAGGCGCAACAGCGGTAATTTTTGCAGCAGAAGCGCGGCGTAAAGCATCTGCAAGTAGAATGAGTTCCATTAAATTATCATTGGAAGGTGCGCAAGTGGATTGAATGATAAAAACGTCTCTACCACGGACGTTTTCTTGAATTTCAACCATGGTTTCACCGTCGCTAAATGTACCCACGATAGCTTTGCCAATAGGAAGGTTTAAGTGCTCGGCAACATTTTTAGTTAATTCTTTACTGGCGTTACCGCTAAAAATCATTATTTCTGGCACGATACACTTTCCTTAAACCTTAAATTATCTGGCTGGGGTGCTAGGATTCGAACCTAGGAATGCCGGGATCAAAACCCGGTGCCTTACCGCTTGGCTACACCCCAACGTCCCGAATAAGGGAAGCGCTATTTTGCTGAGCTAGGGTGTAGGTGTCAATGGGATAAATAAGTATTCCAGTTATAAATTATAATTTTTGTGCGTAAGTTTGGTGCGGTAATAAAAATTTTCTGAGGTAGCTCAATACCGTTTGTATTTATATAACTCAAAAATTGAATATGTGATCCTTGTTGAGTCATATCGCTGATACGGTGATACGCATCAAATTGAGTGTTCGCTGGAACACCGGGTACAGGTAGGCCGCGTATCCAATAATGTAAACTGGAAACAGGTACATTCCAGCCTAACTGTTGGGCAAGCAACTGTTCAGGAGTGCTGGCGGAGGCTTGTTTACCGTTTGCACTAATTAAGGTGACATATCCAGGGCGCCCCGTTAGGCGCACGGCATTGGTACCTAGGGGTCCTGAGAGAGAAATGGTGTATTGTTGTTGATTTTGTGTCCAGTCAATCGTAGCGCTTCCCCCATCTTGTGCTGTTTGCACACCAATTTTGCCGTTTAATTGCCAACTTTGGATGCGATTTAAGGCTTCTTCACGGTTTTTCCAAGGCATTTGCGTGGGCGGGGTGGACGGCAGGGGCATCGTGGTACAACCCGTCAAAAAAGCAGTGAAGGCAATCCATAGTAAAAAGCGCATGCAATAATCCTTTGTTTTTCATGACGGTTTAAGAATAAAATAGGCCCAAAATTACCACTTGGCAATCTTTCCATGTCAATTTTTGTGATCGGGTTTAATTTCAAAACGGCGTCCATTGAGTTGCGCGAGAAAGTTTATTTCGCGACCGACAAGCTACCGCTATATTTGCAAGATTTATTGAGCAGCCGTTTAGTGCATGAAGCAGTACTTTTATCGACTTGCAACCGCTCCGAGTTATATTGTGAAACCGATGATATGCATGCTGCCTATGATTGGTTTTGTGAGCAGACATCATTGCCAGAAACAAAATTGAAAGAAGCTATTTACATTTATCAAGATGAAGCTGCGATTGCACATATCATGCGTGTAGCCGCGGGCCTTGACTCTATGGTGTTGGGCGAGCCGCAAATTTTGGGTCAAGTCAAAGAAGCTTTCTCAGAGAGTTGTTCAGCGGGTGCAGTGGGTGCTTTGTTTCATCGTTTGTTTCAACAAATTTTTTCGATTGCCAAAGAAATTCGTACGTCTACTGCGATTGGTGCATGTCCAGTATCAGTGGCATCAGCGGCAGCACATTTTGTACGTCAACAAGTGAAGGATTTTGCGGAGACAAACGTGGCCATCATTGGCGCTGGCGCGACGGCAGAATTACTTTTGCGGTATTTAAGTCCTTATGTGCATACGCCGATTGAATTAGTGAATCGCAATCATGACAAGGCAGCTTTAATTGCCAAAGACTATAGAGTCAATGTGCATCCACTAATGGCATTAAGGCACATTTTAGCAAAGGCTGATGTTGTATTTTCTGCGACGAGCAGTGCTATCCCAGTGGTTAATCAAATGCTAATGCAAGAAGTCATGATTCAGCGTCAAGGACGACCCATTGTCTTAATGGATATTGCCGTGCCTCGTGATATGGAGCCTAGCATTGCTGACATACCCGGAGCGCTTTTGTATTGTGTGGATGATTTGAAACGCATTATTGAAATGAATCGTAAAGGTAGAGAGCACGCTGCGGAAAAAGCAGCTGATATGATTCGGCTAAAAAGCGCTGAATTTTTTGCAGAATTACAATCGATTGATAAAGTGGCGCATACCATTCGTGCTTATCGCGGTCAAATTGAAGGCTTATGTCGTGCAGAATTATCCAAAGCAAAACAATTGCTCTATCAAGGTGCGGATTCTACGTATGTCTTAGAAAGTTTTGCACACGCTTTTACGAATAAATTAATGCATGCGCCGAGCGTGCAATTACGTCAAGCCGGTGTTGAAGGCCGTTTTGAGTTATTACGTTTTGCTAAACAATTATTTTCCTTGCCTGATCCGGATCCAGAAACTGAGTTATCATGAAACCTACTATTCTCGCTAAATTGCAAACAATGACACATCGGCATGATGAGTTAAAAACACTATTGTCCGATGAAAAAGTTACTGAAGACTTAAATCGCTACCGTGATTTATCAAAAGAATACGCGCAGCTTGATCCTTTAGTAGGAGAATTCATGCGTTATCAGCAACTATTAGCTGAAGTGGATGATGCTAAATTGATGTTGGATGAATCCGATCCCGACATGCAACAATTGGCAAAGCAAGAGATTAAACAGCTCGAAAATGATTTAGAAAAGTTAGAAGCAGATTTGTTATTGCAATTATTGCCTACCGATCCTCACGATAACAACAACATTTTCTTGGAAATTCGTGCGGGCACGGGGGGTGATGAAGCCGCTATTTTTGCCGGTGATCTTACGCGTATGTATATGCGCTATGCTGAAATGCAGCGTTGGAAAGTAGAAGTCATTAGCGAGAGTGAAGGCGAGCATGGTGGTTATAAAGAAATTATCATGCGTATCATGGGTCAAGGGGCGTATTCTCGTTTTAAATTTGAATCAGGCGTGCATCGTGTGCAGCGTGTGCCTGAAACCGAAGCCCAAGGCCGCATTCATACATCAACTTGCACGATTGCGGTATTGCCTGAATTAGAAGAAATAGAAAGCATTGATATTAATCCTACCGATATTCGTATTGATACCTTTCGTGCTTCTGGCGCAGGTGGTCAACATGTTCAGAAAACTGATTCAGCCATTCGCATCACTCATTTGCCTACGGGAACAGTGGTGGAATGTCAGGATGAGCGTTCGCAACATAAGAATCGCGCTCGTGCAATGTCGTTGCTGAAATCTAAAATTTTAGCAGCAGAGCGTGATAAGCAACACAAAGAACAAGCAGAAAAACGCCGTAATCTAGTCGGTACGGGTGATCGTTCCGAACGTATTCGTACTTATAATTTCCCGCAAGGTAGATTAACTGATCATCGCATTAACTTAACGCTTTACCAATTGCCGCAAATTATGGAAGGTGATTTAGCCCCAGTGATTGATGCGCTCAGTCAAGAATACCACGCTGATTTAATTGCCTCTTTGGATGAATAAGATTACCTGTTCATCGGCGTTGCAAGAAGCAAAACAACTTCTTGCTACCATCACCGATCAACCTTTATTGGAAGCGACGATTCTTTTAGCGTTTATTTTGCATAAGCCGCGTAGCTATTTATATGCCCATCCTGAAATTGATATTGATTCATCGACAGTTCAGCAATTTAAGCAATGTATGGAGCGACGCTTACAGGGTGAACCGGTTGCTTATATCACAGGGAAGAAAGAATTTTGGACCTTTGAATTGACAGTGACACCGGCTACGTTGATTCCTCGCCCCGAAACTGAATTGCTAGTGGAATGGGTGTTGCGTCAATTTCCTGCGGAAGCGCAGATACAGATTGCTGATTTAGGAACGGGCAGTGGGGCGATTGCATTGGCGCTTGCTTCGGAGCGTCCGCATTGGAAAATTTATGCAACTGATAATAGTGCGTCGGCTTTACAGGTTGCTAAAGACAATGCCGCCAATTTAAACATAAAAAATATTATTTTTTGTCAGGGCAATTGGTGCGAAGCATTGCCTGTCGAAATGCGAAATAAATTTAACTGCATTGTCAGCAATCCGCCGTATATTGCTGAAGCTGAATGGCCTGCTTTCTCAAAACAACTCGCATTTGAGCCCGTGCAAGCATTAGCCTCGGGCAACGATGGCCTTGATGCGATACGTCTTTTAATTCCACAAGCAAGCACGTACTTATGTTATGAGGGATGGCTTGTTGTTGAACATGGGTATTTGCAAGCCAATAAAGTGCGTGATTTATTGACTCGCGCAGGCTATCGGTCTGTTAATTCCATTGCTGATTTAGCAGGGCATGAGCGCATCACATTCGGGTGTGTATTGTGATCTTTGCTTGCGCCCGGTGTTGATGTGATGTCTATCGGAACAATATTGTCATCCCGAGGAGAGTTCTTTGCGACGAGGGATCTGCTAGATAGCAAGGAGATCCTGAACGAAGCGAGGGATGACAAATCTTCGCTCTGTTAAGTGTAAGTTCACACATAAGAATTTATTTTCTGCTGGGTAGGTTTATGGTATAGCTGTCAGACTTGGACTACAATTAATCTCAGGGTAGGAGATATTTTTATGGCAATTAAAGAAAAAGACATTTTAGAGCCAAGCTTGGACGTTCTAGGGATAAGTCCGTACAAGCAAAAGAAAACTGAAAAATACATGAGCGCCAAAATGCAAGAGCATTTTGTTAAAATTTTGATGGCGTTACGTCAACGTATTTTAGAAGGCGGTGACAAGATCGTGACGCACATGAAAGAAGAAGCCATTAATTATCCTGATCCTAATGATCGAGCCAGCCAAGAAGAAGATTTTCGTTTAGAATTACGCACGCGTGATCGTGAACGTAAGCTTTTGAAAAAGATAGAAGAGTCTTTGGAGTTATTAAGAGAAAAAGATTATGGTTATTGTGAAGTTTGCGGTGTTGAAATTGGCCTGCGACGTTTAGAAGCCCGCCCAACAGCAACACTTTGTATTGATTGCAAAACTTTAGATGAGATTAAAGAAAAGCAACAAAAACAAGAAGAAGAATATTAATAAAAAGGGCTAAGCGTCTGATTCGCTTAGCCCTTTAATTTATTCCCTAATTAAATTTCCTTTTCCCATCTATAATTAAGAATGGTCTTTGCTATTCATTTTAAGAGGTTAAAAACATGGCAGCACCGCAAGGCGGAGGCAATCAGTCCGATAATTCCACGGGTATATTGTGGGGAATTGCAGCAATTTTTGCTGCCATCGGTATTATTTGGTATGCCTTTCGCGTCTATATCGTAATGTTTTATTTATCCATAAAATTATACGAAGTGGATTTGGTGAATGCACTTACTGGAAATCGTTTTGAAGATTTACATGCGGCATTAATCTATGCCATTGCGCATGCAAAAAGTTTGCAATTTGCTGATGTGGTCATGTTAGGGCAAGGAGTAGGTAGTATTTTCAGATATCCCTTTGCCATTTTATTGATAGTGCTTGCGTTTATTGTTTATCTCGGCAATTCAACGCGCGTGTTTCGCAATACGTATAGCATGAAAACACTCGCGAAGAATGAAAAAGAAAATTGGCCACAGATTTCATCCGTGGTGGATTTGGATTTATTAAAGACAGACATCGATACAGGCCCGTGGGCCATGGCCATGCAACCCATGCAATTTTGTAAAAAATACAATTTACTTGAGGAAATTCGTCCGCAACGACGTGAAGGCATGTCGCGTAAAGAATGGGATAAGATCGAAGTGATTTTGCGTCGCGGTGAAGCCAATCGCTTATTTGCTTTGCAATTAGGTCCCTTGTGGAGAGGGACAGCAAATTTGCCACCTTATGCACGCGCATTATTCGCGGTTTTTGCAGCACGTATTAATGCGGATACGCAAGAAGCATTAAAACTTTTAACACAATTCAGTGCCTCTGCCTCCCTAAAATCAAAAACAATTGATATGCGTGGTGTGGATGAGCTTTTAAAAAAACATGAAAATACCAAAGCTGTGCAAGCGATTGTACGCTCCCATGCGTATGTGCTTACAGTGATGGCTTCTATGCTGCAAGGTGCGCGAGACGATGGGGTGCAAGCATCCGCTGACTTTTTATGGCTGAAGCCAATTGATCGCCGCATGTGGTATACCTTAAATGCAGTAGGTCGTCAGACAGCATTCGTCGAAATTGCTGGTGTGTTTGCACATTGGATTGCCGAAAAAGAAGCAGCGCGACGATTATTAGTGCCTATGGTTGAGGAAGCTACCAAAGCTTTAGAAGTTGCATTAAAAGAAGTGGTTTATAAACCAGATGAGACAGCCTCATCTTAAGAGGTAATGTGATATGCCATTACGTGGTCTAGAAGAACAGCACGAACTTGCGCCGCAACTACTGTTGCGTGACACACGCACCTTATGGATGAAGATCATTGATTTTTTCAAAGATCCCATCAATAGCGCTATTCTCATGTTTAGTTTTGCTATCACTGTAGTTTTCTTCCCGCCGATTGCTGACTTCATCACACTCATTGCGCTTCTGATTTTCTTATATGCTTTTACTCGTAAAGCAACGTTGCCTTTCCGTATGCCGCTTCGCTCAAAGGCGGTCGATTACAATGATATTTTGCCAGGGTCAACTAACAAACCTCGAAAAGCACGCGGCATTACTTTTTTTGGAAACAAAAAATCAAATAATGATGAGCTTTGGTTTAATAACGAAGATATGCGTACGCACGTTTTGATTTTTGGATCGACGGGTAGTGGTAAAACGGTAACGTTAACTTCCTTAGCTTTTAATGCGTTAGTGCAAGGCAGCGGCTTTTTATATGTCGATGGTAAAGGTGATAGTTCTTTATTCGCAAATTTATTTTCTATGTGTCGTACCATGGGTCGCGAAGATGATTTGTTATTGATTAACTTCATGACAGGTGCAAGAGACGTGATCGGCGCGCAAGAACGTCGTTTGTCTAATACAATGAATCCATTTTGTAACGGTTCATCCAGCATGTTATCGCAATTAGTGATTAGCTTGATGGATCAAGGCACACAATCTGCTGATGGCGATATGTGGAAAGGTCGTGCCATGGTGTTTGTGGAAGCTTTAATGAAAGTGTTGGTATACATGCGTGATAAAGGCAAAATTTTATTGGATGCCAACACCATTCGTAATTATTTTGAATTAACCCGCCTTGAAGCAATCGCTATGGATAAAATGTTTCCGCGCGATAACCAAGAGCCGGTGAGTCTTGCGGATGCTCCTGACATTATTGTTGAACCCATTACGAACTATATTATTAACTTGCCTGGTTATGACCGTACCAAGAAAGGTAAACAAAGTTCACAAGTATTAGAACAACATGGTTTTATCACCATGCAATTAACTAAGGTGTTTGGTTCGCTCGCTGATACCTATGGTCATATTATCCGTGTTAATTTAGCGGAAGTGGATTTAAAAGACGTGGTATTAAATCGTCGCATTTTAGTGGTGTTGTTACCTGCTTTGGAAAAATCTCCGGAAGAATTGGCTAACTTAGGTAAAGTCATTGTCTCTTCTCTCAAAGCCATGATGGCTTCTGGTTTGGGTGATGTGGTGGAAGGTTCTTATCGAGAAGTGATCTCGCGCAAACCGACGAATGCGGTAACACCTTATATGTGTATCCTGGATGAATATGGTTATTATGCCGTGAAGGGTTTTGCTGTGGTGCCTGCTCAAGCGCGCTCTTTAGGTTTCTCGGTTATTTTTGCGGGACAAGATTTACCTGCTTTCCAAAAGGCATCGAAAGAAGAAGCCGCTTCTATCGGCGCAAATACCAATATTAAAATTTGTATGAAACTTGAAGACCCGACGGAAACGTGGGAATTTTTCCATAAGACAGCCGGTGAATCTTATGTCACTAAAGTGGATTCATTCCAAACCAATGCGGGTAGTTTATTAAATAATTACATGGATAGTCGAAGTGCTTCCTCTGAAAAGCGTGAACGCGTAAATTTGTTAGATTTGAAAGATCAAACTGAAGGCGAAGCACATATCTTTTTCAAATCCAAAATTGTTCGTGCACGTATGTTTTATGCTAACCCACAACCGGCAGAAAAAATGCGTCTTAATCAGTTCTTAAAAATAGAAGCACCTTTAAATCGCACCTTGCTTGATCTTGAAGAACGTTTCGATAAATTTAATGAGCTCATGGCGAGCGATGATGAATTGTTTGAATATGGTCATGAAGAAGGTGAAGAAATTCAAATTATTTCCGAAACATTGCATTCTTCAACAGAAGTGAATCCGATTGAGAAAGCGTTAGCAGCCTTACTGGCTTTCCATAATCGCCATGAAGAGGCTGGTGGCATGCAAGAAGAAGTCGAAATGGAAGAAGAAATGGAGCCTGGTCAACTGAATATTTTTGCTAAAGTGCCGCTTGATGATGCTGTGAAAACGTTGGTGGGTAAATCGCAATTTGACACGTTTGCTGCGCCATTAATTAATAAAAATTTGGCCAAAGATAAAATTGAATTGCTGGAACGTTTAATGGGTAGACCTCCTTCTCAAGCGAACCCCATGACCAGCGAGATTATTAAAGACATGGCTTTGGCTACGGAATACCCACCTCATGTGGAAGGTTTATTATTGCCTGCCGAAGAAATAATAATGATTGCCAATGAGCTGTCGGATTATGTAACCTCTCTTAAGACGAAAGCAAAAGAAGAGTAGGGAGAATGCATCGCAAAGCGTTATTATTTCTGCTGACCTCAAGCTTGATCCTTGCTGGTTGTGCTTCCTCCAACGTTTCTCGCGATGTTAGCTCTAATGTTGACATGGGTGTGCGAAACGCTAAAAATTTGTACGATTCCGACAATGATCTCTCCACTTCTTATCAAAATTCTAGTCAAGCCACCAAAGGTGCTTTATTAGGCGGTGCAGCAGGTGCTGCCACAGGATTGATGTCTTCTTCAATAGGCTTTTTGCCCGGTACTGCTGTGGGTGCCATCTTGGGTGCGAGTTATGGCAGTTACATCGATGCGAATACCACGCTCAAAGATAGACTTGAAAATCGTGGTGTGAATGTCATTGTCTTAGGTGATCAAATATTAATTGAAGTGCCGTCTGCACGTTTATTTGCACCTTCTTCTTCTCGAATCATCCCTGCTTCTTGTTCCACATTGAATCTAATTATTTGCTACATTAACAACTATACAAAGATGTTGGTTAAAATTGCTGCTTATACGAATGATGCGGGTTCTCCGTGTGTCAATTTGGCATTATCTGAGCAACAAGCCGCCGCGATTGCGAAATATTTTGTCGGTCATGGCGTGGATGCGCGATTATTATATGCCAAGGGTTATGGAGGTACGCATTTAGTAGACAATACGTCTAAAATTTGGGATAGCAGCGAAAACTACCGTATCGAAATAACGTTAGAAAAACTGCACGTCTAGTGGGGTGATGATGATAGCACCACGACATGAAATTGCCTGGCTACAAAGTGATTTTTATCGAGACCAATACCGTAAGATGTTACGTTGGTTAGTCTATACAACGTGCATTATTTATTTTTTAATTCTAGCCATCATTTATTTGATTTTATTTCAACCACCAGAGACGTACTATGGCAATACGTCTGATGGTAAAATTTTACCTATGCCGCCTGCACAAACAAAATAAGGCACGTCTTTAGATAGGGAAAGAAATACGATGGCTTTGGCGCAAGTACAAGAAAAATACCTGCCAAGAAATAATGCTTTTTATCGGGATAACTACCGCTATTTCCTATTTGGATTAATGGCAGTGATTGTGATTTTATTAGCCATGGTCTGGGTGTTGCTATTTGAAGTATTACATCGGCCTTTACCTGCGTTTGCTGCTGTGCAACCCAATGGTCAATCCATGCAACTGTATCCTTTCGAAGAGCCGAACTTATTACCGGATACGTTATTACGCTGGGCAGGTAAAGCAGCAAGCACAGCGTATACCTTTGATTTTGTAAATTATGAACAAGAAATTTCTCAAGCACGACCTTATTTTACCGAAGCAGGTTGGGAAGATTTTCGTTCAGCGATTAATAACGTATTAAAAACCGTCGTACAAAATCAATTGTTTGTTACTGGCGTGGTGTCTGGGCCGCCAGTCATTTCGAATCAAGGACCTTTGGTTGGTAAAGGTTATGTATGGCGAATTCAAATCCCTTTTTTGGTCACGTATCAAAGTTCTAATACGACCACGACAGGTAATTTTATTGTGATTGTATCGATTGTGCGTGTTCCTACCTCCACGAACCCGCAAGGGATTGGCATTGATCAATTTATTATGGCATCAGGACATGGCTGAAAATAATGCACTTGAGTTAGTGTTTCAACGCAATCAGTTTTATCGACGTCAATATTTCTTGGCGCTGGGTGCGTTTGGACTAAGTTTAATTGTAATTATGGCGTTAGTAGGGGTGTTGGTTTTTTTAAAGCGTAATCCTACCCATCCTTTGTATTTTGCTACCGATACCGTAGGCCGGTTGATCCCTGTGATTGGCGTAAGCCAACCCAACATGACCACAGAAGATGTGACTAATTGGGCGATTGAGGCGGTCGAAAGGACGTATTCATTCGACTATGTCAATTATCACGCTCAATTCCAAGCAGCCGAAAAATATTTTACAAATTATGGTTGGACAAAATATATCGCTGCTCTAAAAGCTTCAAATAACGTGGTTGCGCTTCAGGAAAGAAGAATGATTGTGCAAGCACATGTGGTTGAGAAGCCAAAAATTCTTGCACAAGGTTTATTAAGTGGTGCCTATGCTTGGAAATTTGAAATGCCGTTGCTGGTTACTTATTGGCTACCTCCTTACGATGATAAGTCTAAGTTTAGCAATCCTCTGACAGTCACCCTGATTGTGCAGCGTCAGCCTATCTTACAAAGCTACAAAGGATTAGGAATTGTACAAATGATAGGAAGCTTTGCTAACACAGGACCAGCACAACCCCAAGAACTTTCAAATACACCCTCCGGATGAAAAATTCCATTCAGTAGTATAGACTCGATGGATTATCTAAAATATTGTCCCGATCAGACGTTTGAGGGTTGGCATGGCTGATGAGTTTCAAGTCGTCACTTTAAGAGATGACTTTTATCACGATAGTTTTACAAAAATGATAAGCATTTTGCTTGCTCTTTGCTTTGCTATTGTAGTAATTGCGATCATGACTTTGTATCTTTATTTGACCAAGCCGCCACCGATTACATTTTCTGTTGATAATGAATGGCGTATTCAGCCCTCCATTCCTCTGGATCAACCTTACCGTTCGACACCTGATTTATTGCAATGGGTGAGTGATGTATTGCCTAGAGTATTCCAATATGATTTCAATCATTTCAGTAGTCAGTTAAAAGATGCTTCTCAATACTTTACTGCGGATGGTTGGAAGGTGTTTTTAAATCAATTGAATAACTATGTAAATTATAATAATGTTCAAACATATAAGATGTTTGTTAGTAGTACGCCAGAAAGCGCGCCCTTTATTTTAAACCAGGGTCTTTTGTTAGGAAGGTATGGTTGGTGGGTGCAAATGCCATTAGTGCTGAAATATACGGGCAATAATCGGAATTCCACGCAAGTGTTGACGCTGCAAGTGTTAGTGGTCCGAGTTCCTACATTAAATAATTTGTCAGGGATCGGAATTGATAACATTATTGTAGAAAGAAGCGCGACGAATACGCCAGCAGGGAATGGATAACCTACATGACTTATATTCTGAGAGTTTTATGTTTGGGATTCGTTTTAGGTAGCGCTTTCTCAACAGCGTTAGCAGAAACCAATCCTGTACCTATTTCTGTGAGTCCATCATCCGATCCAAATCCTTTAGAAGCCTGGCAACAAAAGCGCCACGCACAAGTATCCGCGGTGCCTCAATCGCAAGGTGCAACCACCACGACCACTGTGACGACAACGGCATCCGCTGCTCCTTCGACTTTATTTGGAACAGGCCCCGGTGCTCTGAATGCGCCTCCTAATCCTGCATTAATGATTCCACCACCTGCACCCAGTCGTCAAAAACGTGGTCCTTTGTCATATGAAGAAGGTCAACAAGAGATGTTAAAAATGGTACCGGCACCTAAAACGCCGCTATCGCCTGAGGCTGTGGCTGCTTTCAATAACATGTTGCAACAAAACATGCCGCTTTCTCCGCAACAAGTGATTCGATTGCATCAGCAGATTGATTTGGCACAACGTGCAGCATCGGTTCCTCCGAATGTGCCACCTAAGCCTGTATCATCAACATTAATGATTAATTTAGCGCCAGGTACAACACCGCCTGCAGTGCGTTTAGCACAAGGCTATGTGTCATCGTTAGTATTTGTGGATTCAACAGGATCGCCATGGCCAATTGCAGCGTTTGATATTGGTAACCCGAAAGCTGTTAACCTACAGTGGGATGGCAAAAGCAATATTTTATTATTGCAAGCTGTCTCGCCTTATAGCGATGGCGATATCGTGGTGCGTTTGGTTGGCCTGGCCACGCCGATTACGCTTGAATTGGTTGCAGGTCAACGTGTTGTCGATTATCGGGTAGATATTCATGTGTCTGGTATTGGCCCAAACACCAAAGAGTTACCCATGGGTTCATCCTTACCCAATAGTGCAAATCAATTATTGTTACAAGTATTGGATGGTATTGCGCCGGATGGTAGCCGTCCATTATCTGTGCATGGCGCCGATTGCCTTGCTTGGCAGTTGGGTGAAAAAATTTATTTACGTACACGATTGACAGTACTTTCTCCTGGCTGGACTGGGAAAATGGTTAGTCCCGATGGCATGCAAGCCTATGAATTGCCTAAGACGTCTTCCGTGCTCGTGTCGCGCTATGGAGAGCCTGCAGAACTTAAAATTGAGGGGTTTTAATGGCCATTGATTTTTCAAAGCTAAATGTTTTTGGTCATCTAAATGCGCGCGCGC
>Ga0153956_1000092_pt1 | contig 113737 bp, 106 predicted proteins | sample TSFL040MetaG_FD_104704 | JGI IMG/M metagenome (GOLD analysis project Ga0153956, IMG submission 104704) | Attine ant fungus gardens microbial communities from Florida, USA - TSFL040 MetaG | ecosystem: Host-associated > Fungi > Mycelium > Unclassified | place: USA: Florida, Wekiwa Springs... | reverse complement strand
GATATCGCCGACCGCTCCAACAAGGCCTTTCCGCAGGCCGGCTGGTCGATCCGCACCAGCGACAAGGCGGCCCCCGCGCTGGCCGACAACGTGAACCGCTTCTCGCAGTTCCTGACGCTGGTGGGCCTGACCGCCCTCATCGTCGGCGGCGTCGGCGTCAGCAATGCTGTGCGCGCCTTCCTCGACGCGAAGCGGACGACGATCGCCACCTTCAAATGCCTCGGCGCTCCCGCCTTCGTGGTGGCCGCCACCTATCTCCTGCAGATCCTCATCGTCGCCTCTGCCGGGATTGCGGCCGGGCTGGTGCTCGGGGCCATAGCACCGGTGATCGCCGCCCAGTTCATGGCACGCTTCCTGCCGATTGCGACCGATCCGCAGCTTTACCCGGCGCAACTGCTGCTCGCCGCCCTCTTCGGCCTCTTGACGACGCTCGGCTTTGCCCTGCTGCCGCTCGGCCATGCGCGCGAGGTGCCGGCAACCGCCCTCTTCCGCGAGCAGGGCTTCGAAATGCGCCGCCTGCCCTCCTGGCCCTATCTGCTCGGCGCCGGCCTCGTCGTGGCGGCGCTGGCGGCACTCGCCGTCTTCACCGCCTATGACCGGTTCATCGCTGTGGTCTTCGTCGTCTCGATCGCGGCGGCGTTCGTCGTGCTGCGCGCCGTCGCCGCCCTCGTCGCCTGGCTCGCGCGTAAAAGCCCGCGCGTCCGCTCGCCGGCCCTGCGGCTTGCGATCGGCAACATCCACCGGCCCGGCGCGCTCACCGCCTCCGTGGTGCTCTCCCTCGGCCTCGGCCTCGCGCTCCTCGTCACCATCATGCTGATCGACGGAAACATGCGCCGCGAACTGACCGGCCGGATGGCGGCGCAGGCGCCGAATTTCTTCTTCGTCGATATCCAGAAATCGCAGCTCGACGGCTTCCGCGACCTGATCCGCGCCGAACTGCCGGACGGCAAGTTGCAGGAAGTGCCGATGCTGCGCGGGCGCATCGTCGCCTTCAACGGCGAGGACGTGACCAAACGCGAGGTTCCGCCGGAAGGCCGGTGGGTGCTGCGCGGCGACCGCGGGATCACCTATGCGGACGTCCCACCCGAAAACGCGACGATCACCGAAGGCGACTGGTGGGACAAGGATTATTCCGGCGAACCGCTCGTCTCCTTCTCGCAGGAGGAAGGCAAGGCGCTCGGCCTCAAGCTCGGCGACAGCGTCACCGTCAACGTGCTCGGCCGCAACATCACCGCCAAAATCGCCAATTTCCGCAAGGTCGACTGGCAATCGCTCTCGATCAATTTCGTGATGATCTTCACGCCGAACACCTTCAAGGGCGCACCCCACGCCTGGCTTGCGACGCTGACAGCGCCGGGCGCCGGCGCCGCGCAGGAAGGCGCGGTGATCAAGCGCGTGACACGCGCCTATCCGACGATCACCAGCGTTCGCGTCAAGGACGCGCTCGACGTGGTCAATACGCTCGTCAGCCAGCTTGCGGGCGCGATCCGCGCGGCCGCCTCGGTGGCGCTTGCGGCCTCGGTGCTGGTGCTCGCGGGCGCGCTCGCCGCCGGCAACCGCGCCCGCACGCATGACGCCGTGGTGCTGAAAACGCTCGGCGCGACGCGCGCCACCCTCATCCGCGCCTTCGTCTATGAATATCTGATGCTGGGCGCGGCGACGGCCCTCTTCGCGCTCATCGCGGGGGCTGCCGCTGCGACCTATGTCGTCCGCCACATCATGCACCTGCCCTCCGCCTTCCTGCCGGGGCCGGCGCTCTCGACGCTCGCGATCGCGCTCGTGCTGACCGTCGGGATCGGCCTTGCCGGCACCTGGCGGGTGCTCGGGCAGAAGGCGGCACCCGTGCTTCGCGAACTTTAGAGCCCTTCGATCCGGCAAGCGCGCGGCAAATCGCCATATCTTACGCCGATTTAACCCAATTCCTGATCGTACGGGTCTTGTATGCCGGGCCGCAAGGCCTCATATTCTCCACAGGCATGCTGGGGCTCCGCAGCGGCGCCTGGGCCATATCGGCCCGACACCGTCTTCACACCGGAGCTTGAAAGAGGAAAACATGGCTGACTTTCGCAACTATCCCAACCGGATGACGCGGACCGGCGCGCAGTCCGGCGCGATGATAGATGAAGGCCTCCGCGCCTATATGATCAAGGTCTACAACCTGATGGCGCTGGGTCTGGCGATCACGGGTGTCGCCGCATACGCCGTCTTCGCGCTCGCAACCACGAACGATCCGTCCGCTGCCGCCGCCACGCTCGGCCGCGGCATGATGCTGACGCAGTTCGGCGTTGCGCTCTACACCAGCCCGCTGAAGTGGGTGGCGGTTCTCGCCCCGCTGGCGCTGGTGTTCTTCCTGGGCTTCCGCATCAACTCGATGAGCGTCGCCGCCGCACGCAACACCTTCTGGACCTATGCCGCGCTGGTCGGCGTGTCGCTGTCCTCGCTCTTCCTGGTCTACACCCATGAGAGCGTCGTTCAGACCTTCTTCGTCACGGCCGCCGCCTTCGGCAGCCTGTCGCTCTACGGCTACACGACGAAGCGCGACCTTTCGGCAATGGGTTCGTTCCTGATGATGGGCCTGTTCGGCCTGATCATCGCCTCGCTGGTCAACATCTTCCTGGCCTCCTCGGCGCTGCAGTTCGCGATCTCCGCGATCGGCGTGCTGGTGTTCGCCGGCCTCACCGCCTACGACACGCAGAAGATCAAGGAAATGTACTTCGAGGGCGATGACGTTGCCGTTGCCGGCCGCAAGGCGATCATGGGCGCGCTGACGCTCTACCTCGACTTCATCAACCTCTTCATGTTCCTCCTGCAGTTCATGGGCAACCGCGACCGCTAAGAGGCGAAGAAATGACGGAAAAGGCGGCTTCGGCCGCCTTTTTTGTTGCCGCGCATTTTCCTTCCGAGCATTTCCATGACCTTCAGCCTGAGAGACGCCACCGCCGCCGATATCGCCGCGATCACCGCGATCTATCGCGAGTCGGTCCTGACCGGCACGGCGAGCTATGAGATCACGCCGCCGGACGAGGCGGAGATGGCCGGGCGCTACGAGGCGATCATGCAGAAAGGCTATCCCTACCTCGTCGCCGCCGATCCCGATGGCGCGATCCTCGGTTACGCCTATGCCGGCGCCTTCCGCACGCGGCCGGCCTATCGCTGGATCGTCGAGGATTCGATCTATCTCGCCCGCTCCGCACGCGGGCGCGGCGTCGGCAGGGCGCTGCTTGCCGCCCTTCTCGAGCGCTGCACCGCGCTTGGCTTCCGGCAGATGGTGGCCCCGCCTCAGTGGCGCTTCACCGCTCGGCCGGCTTCTCCGAGATCGGCGCGATCAAGGGCTCCGGCTACAAGCACGGCCGCTGGCTCGACACGATGCTGATGCAAAAAGCGCTCGGCGACGGCGCCGCGAACGACCCCGACCTCACCGTCTATCCCGGCACGCTGTTTTCTGAGTGAGAGCGGCCCGCCACGGGACACTTATTTTTCGACGAGCTTCAGCACCTTGTCGAAGACCTTGAGCACCTGGGCAAGCTCGTGGCCGCGCTTGAGGATCATGCCGTTGGTGTTGATAACGGAAAAGGCGCCCTGTTTGGACGCCAGCTTGGGATTCTTCTCGATGCGGTAGAGCGGCATCTCGCCCGAACGCTTGAAGACGGAAAACACCGCCTTCTCCTTCAGGTGATCGATGGCATAGTCGCGCCACTCGCCCTCGCCGACCATGCGGCCGTAGAGCCAGAGGATGGCGTCCAGCTCGCGGCGATGAAAGGTGACGGGGAGCGGGTCCTTGCTCTGCTTGTATTCCCGAAGATCGATGACGGAAGAGGTCTGGTCGGCGAATCGGTCGTCACCGTTCCGAAATTCCGGCTGTTCGATCATCAATCTCCAGGCCTCCGTTGATGACAGGAGAGTGACAGTGTGCCTCACTGAAGGTAAATTGCAAGGCCAACGAGCACAGACATCGCCGACAGCGTTCGCTTTCTTGTGAGCGCCGCATTTCAGTCAAAACAGCGCCTCATTTCCAAGAGACTTATGTTCACGCAGTTGGCGCCAGCGCGCCAAATGGCCCGGCGGGGGCGTATCGACCTAACCCCAGCCCCGAATGCGCCTCAGCCGGGCCGCCCGAACCGCACCCCGCCGACGATCGCGTCCGGATGCGGAAACCGTTTCCTTCTTATCCCTCTCCGCCGACCGTCAGCACCGTAGCGCCGATGATGCCGGCGGGATCGCCGCTCGGGCTCGCTTCCTGCAGCAGGATCGCCATACCCGCGCGGCCGCCCTTTTCCATAACGCTCGCCGGCAGCGTGACCGTCATCGCCTGGCCTTCCCACATGCCGACGGTTTCGACGTCCGAAACGCTGTGGAAATAGGTGATCTGCTGGCCGCTGTTCTCGCCCTTGTCGACCGAGACGCGCTGCTCCTTGTCGAAATAGGCGGCAACGACGTTCGCCTTGCCCTTGCCCGCGCCAATCTTGATTTCCAGCTCGTCACCCTTGAGCGTCGCGCTCACCGGCACCGTCAATCCCTTGCCGCTCTGGTGGAACTGGTCGAGCTTGACGTTGATGGCGCCGAGATCGGCGCCGTTCAGATGGTCGCGGCCGTTGATGATCGCCTGCGGCGTATAGACGTTGCTGCGGCCGAGCGTGCGCGCATAGGCATATTGCCGGTCGGTGCTGTCCTTGGAACTCAGGGTGTCCTGCCAGCCGAGATAATTCCAGTAGTCGACGTGATAGGCGAGCGCCACAACATCGCCCTGCGCGATCAGCTTCTGGAGCACGGCATCGGCGGGCGGGCAGGAGGAGCAGCCCTGCGAGGTGAACAGCTCGACGACGCCCTTGAGCTTCGCAGGCTCCTGGGCCATCGGCGATGCCGCCGAAGCCAGCCCTGCCAAAAGTGCGATCGCCCATTGAAGACGCATACTGGAAATTCCCTGCTTCAGACCCTGCCGCCTGCGATACGTCGATCAACGTCGCGCCACCCCTTCCCCAGATCGTATCAGACCCGAGGGACCAGGCTTCAACCCCAGTTGCTTGAGACTATACTGGAAAGACTGAAATTAGAGATAGCGGGTTCGGTCCGCGAGGCAAAGTCACGATGGGGTGAGACGCACGCCCCGCCGATACACATCCCCGTGAAAAAGAAGAGGCCGCCGGAAAGTTTTCCGGCGGCCTCGAACGTGGTCGATCCGGGCCTATCAGGCGGCCAGATCCCGCAGGACCGTCTGCAGAATGCCGCCATTGTTGAGGTAGATCACCTCGTCGAGCGTATCGACGCGCGACAGCAGCGGCACTTCCTTCACGGTACCGTCGCCGTAAGTGATCTTGGCGATCTTCTTCTCGCGCGGCTTGATGTTTTCGAGACCTTCGATGGTCACGAGTTCGTCGCCCTTGAGGTTGAGGCTTGCCCAGGTCGTGCCGTCTTCGAAGACGAAGGGAACGATGCCCATGCCGACCAGGTTCGAGCGGTGGATGCGCTCGAAGCTCTGGGCGATCACGGCCTTGACGCCGAGCAGGTTGGTGCCCTTGGCCGCCCAGTCGCGCGACGAGCCGTTGCCGTACTCGACGCCGGCGAAGATGACGAGCGGAACGCCCTCGGCCTTGTACTTCATGGCCGCGTCGTAGATCGACATCTCTTCCTTCGACGGATAGTGGATGGTGTAGCCACCTTCCTTGCCGTTCGGGCCGAGCATGTGGTTGCGGATGCGGATGTTGGCGAACGTGCCGCGCATCATCACTTCATGGTTGCCGCGGCGCGTGCCGTACTGGTTGAAGTCGGCAACGCCGACGCCGTTCTCCAGAAGGTAGGCGCCGGCCGGCGACGCAGCCTTGATCGAACCGGCCGGGGAAATGTGGTCGGTGGTGATCTTGTCGCCGAAGAGACCGAGAACGCGCGCGCCCTTGATATCCGAAACGCCGCTGCCCTTCTTGCCCATGCCGATAAAGTAGGGCGGGTTCTGCACGTAGGTCGACTTGTCGTCCCAGGCGTAGGTCTTGCCGGCCGGAACGTCGACCGCCTGCCAGTTGGCATCGCCCTTGAAGACGTCCGCATACTTCGATTCATAAAGTTCGCGGGTGACGTACTTCTGGATGAAGTCCTGCACCTCGTGCGAGGTCGGCCAGATGTCCTTCAGGTAGACCGGCTTGCCGTCCTTGTCCTCGCCGATCGGCTCCTTGGTCAGGTCCTTCTGGACCGAACCGGCCAGCGCGTAGGCGACGACGAGCGGCGGCGAGGCCAGGTAGTTCGCCTGGACGTCCGGCGAGATGCGGCCTTCGAAGTTGCGGTTGCCCGACAGAACGCCCGAAACGATCAGGCCCTTGTCGTTGATCGTCTTCGAGATCGGCGCCGGCAGCGGGCCGGAGTTACCGATGCAGGTCGTGCAGCCGAAGCCGACGAGGTTGAAGCCGAGCGCGTCGAGGTCCTTCTGCAGGCCGGACTTGGCAAGGTATTCGCCGACGACTTGGCTTCCCGGTGCCAGCGAGGTCTTCACCCACGGCTTGGTCTTCAGGCCCTTGGCAACGGCGTTGCGCGCGAGAAGGCCGGCCGCGATCAGCACCGACGGGTTGGAGGTGTTGGTGCACGACGTGATGGCGGCAATCGCCACGTCGCCATGGCCGATATCGAAGTCGGTGCCTTCGACCGCATAGCGGTTCGCGAGCTGGCCGGGCTTCTTGTAGTCGGTGTCCATCGAGCCGGCGAAACCGGACGCGATGTTTTCGAGCGCGATACGGCCTTCCGGACGCTTCGGGCCGGCCATCGAGGGCACGACGTCGCCAAGGTCGAGTTCCAGCGTGTCGGTGAAGACGAGGTCGGAGCCGTCGCCGTCGCGCCACATCCCTTGCGCCTTCGAATAGGCTTCGACCAGCGCGATGCGGTCATGCGAGCGGCCGGACATGGTGAGGTAGTTGATGGTTTCGCCGTCTACGGGGAAGAAGCCGCAGGTCGCGCCGTATTCCGGACCCATGTTGCCGATGGTGGCGCGGTCCGCGAGCGGCATGTTGTCCATGCCGGGGCCGAAGAATTCGACGAACTTGGAAACGACGCCCTTCTTGCGCAGCATCTGCACGACGGTCAGAACGAGGTCGGTGGCGGTGACGCCTTCCTTGAGCTTGCCGGTCAGCTTGAAGCCGATGACTTCCGGCAGCAGCATGGAAACCGGCTGGCCGAGCATGGCCGCTTCCGCTTCGATGCCGCCGACGCCCCAGCCGAGAACGCCGAGACCGTTGATCATCGTGGTGTGGCTGTCCGTGCCGACGCAGGTGTCGGGGTAGGCGATCGTCTCGCCGTCCTCTTCCTTGGTCCAGACGGTCTGGCCGAGATATTCGAGGTTGACCTGATGACAGATGCCGGTGCCGGGAGGAACGACGCGGAAATTCTTGAACGCCTGCTGGCCCCACTTCAGGAAGCGGTAGCGCTCGCCGTTGCGCTGGTATTCCAGCTCGACGTTCTTGGCAAAAGCCTGCGGCGTGCCGAATTCGTCGACGATGACCGAGTGGTCGATGACGAGGTCGACGGGAACGAGCGGGTTGATCTTTTCCGGGTCGCCACCGAGAGCCACGATGCCGTCACGCATGGCGGCCAGATCGACGACGGCCGGAACGCCGGTGAAGTCCTGCATCAGGACGCGCGCCGGGCGATAGGCGATCTCGTTTTCGACGGCGCCCTTGTTCTTCAGCCATTCGGCAACGGCGAGAATATGGTCCTTGGTGACCGACTGCCCATCTTCGAAGCGCAGCAGGTTTTCCAGGAGCACCTTCATCGAATAGGGAAGCTTCGACACACCGGCCAGGCCGTTTGCCTCGGCCTTGGGCAGGCTGTAATAGACATAGTCCTTCCCGTCCACGGTCAGCGTGGAGCGGCAATTGAAACTGTCAAGAGATTTAGACACGAGAGACCCCGTTTCGTCTGATAGCCAACACAGTCGTGCGAACGCCTATGCACTTCATGCACATCAGGATGCGGGTACGACCATTTCCGCTGTCCGCACGCAGGGTCGTGAAACAACCCCAAGTTCGGCGCAAGGATGAAGTTCACGCCGGCCGCTGGCGTGTTGCAGGTCTTATAGATAATTTCGTAAAGAACCGCCAGAGCACGTATGACCAAAAATGACGGGCAATTTTTCAGGCTCGGAACGACGCAAAAACAGGGGGACCGGCAACATATGCGCCTGAGCGCCGACAAGCTTGCCGCGCGCCGCGGCGAGGATCTGATTTTCGTGAACGTTTCCTTTCACTTGGAGGCCGGCGACGCGCTGATCCTGCTCGGCGCCAACGGCTCGGGAAAATCGACCCTGCTGCGCGTTGTCGCAGGCCTTCTTACGCCCGAAAGGGGGACCGTTTCCTTCATCGGCCCGAACGGCGAATCGGATCGGCCCGCGCGCGAGGCGAGCCACTACCTCGGCCATCGCAACGCGATTAAACATGAACTTACGGTTGCAGAAAACCTTGCCTTCTGGAAGGCCTTCCTCGGCAACGATCCCTCGGGCTCGGGCGTCACGGTCGAGGAGGCGGCCGAGGCGGTGGGGCTCGCCGACATCACGCATCTGCCCTTCGGCTATCTCTCCGCCGGCCAACAGCGGCGCATCGCCTTCGCCAAGCTTCTCGTCGCCCACCGGCCCGTCTGGATTCTCGACGAACCGACCGCCGCCCTCGACGCCGCCGCCAACCGCCTGCTCGGCGGCCTGATCGCCGCCCACCGCAAAACCGGCGGCATCGTGCTCGCCGCGACCCACCAGCCGCTCGGCCTGGAAAACGCCGGCGAGCTGCAGATGACGGGGTTTGCGGGTGCGATGGAGGAGATGTGGTGATGGTCAGGCTTTGCTCTCCTCTGCCGGCATGGCCCCTCATCCGGCCTGAGCTTGCCGAAGGGGCCGGCCACCTTCTCCCCGTTTTCACGGGGAGAAGGACGAGTGCCGCACGCTCCCTGCCCCAATCAGGGCACGTCCCCTCTCCCCGTCATAACGGGGAGAGGGTTAGGGTGAGGGGCAAACGTGCCCGACGAAGCGGTCCAGTCGGGAGCACCCCATGATCGCCCTCCTCCTGCGCGACCTGAAACTATCGGTGCGGGCCGGCGGCGGGGCGCTGATCGGCGTCCTGTTCTTCCTGACCGTCGTCACCGTCGTCCCCTTCGGCGTCGGCCCGGATTTGAAACTATTGGCCCGGATCGGCCCGGCGATCGTCTGGATCGGCGCGCTGCTTGCCGCCCTGCTCGGCCTCGACCGGCTGTTTCAGGCCGAGCGCGACGACGGTTCGCTGGACCTGCTTTTGATGCAGGAGACGCCGCTGGTGCTGACCGTATTGGTGAAATGCGCCGCACACTGGCTCGCGACCGGCCTGCCGCTGGTCATCGCCTCACCCTTCCTCGGCCTCTTCATGAACATGGACGGCACGGCGATGGCGGTCACGGCGCTGACGCTTCTCGTCGGCACGCCGGCGATCACCTTCATCGGCGCGGTCGGTGCGGCGGTGGCGGTGGCGCTGCCGCGCGGCGGGCTGCTGGTCTCGATCCTCGTGCTGCCGCTGACGATCCCCGTCCTGATCTTCGGGGTCAGCGCGACCTATGCCGCGGTGGAGGGGTCGGCGCCCGTCCTGCCGCCGTTCCTCATCCTTTCGGCACTGACCCTGTTCTTCGCGGTGCTCGGCCCGGCGGCAGCGGCCCTTGCGCTCCGGCTCAGCGGCGATTGACGGTGCGGCACCGGGATCGATTGCGGCCATGCGGATAACGGGATAAAGAGACGCCATGAGCGACGTAAGCCCGGCCATCACCCGATTTTCCGACCTCGCCAACCCGACGCGGTTCCTGGCGCTGGCGGCGCGCATCATTCCGTGGCTCGCAGTGGTGACGGTCGCGCTCCTCGCCGCCGGCCTCTACCTCAGCTTCTCGAGCGAAGCCGACTACCAGCAGGGCGACACGGTGCGCATCATGTACCTGCATGTGCCGGCCGCGTGGCTGTCGATGATGTGCTACACGATCATGAGCATTTCCGCGGTCGGCAGCCTCGTCTGGCGCCATCCGCTGGCGGACGTGTCCGCCAAGGCGGCAGCCCCCCTCGGCGCCGCATTCACGCTGCTGGCGCTGGTGACCGGCTCCCTATGGGGCAAGCCGATGTGGGGCACCTACTGGGTCTGGGACGCCCGGCTGACCTCGGTCTTCATCCTTTTCCTGATGTATCTGGGACTGATCGCGCTCAACCGCGCCATGGACGATCCGACCAAGGCGGCGCGCGTTTCGGCGATCCTCATCCTCGTCGGCTTCGTCAACATTCCGATCATAAAATTCTCCGTCGACTGGTGGAACACGCTGCACCAGCCGGAAAGCATCCTGCGCGCCGGCGGCCCGGCGATCGACGCGGAATTCCTCTGGCCGCTCTTCACCATGGCGCTCGCCTTCACCCTGCTCTTCTTCACGCTGCACCTGATGGCGATCCGCAACGAGATCTGGCGCCGCCGCGTCGCCGCGCAGCGCCGCCTTGCCGCCCGCATGGCGGCCCGCGAGGAATAGCCGCATGACGCACCCCTTCTACGTCTACGGCTCCTACGGCTTCGCTCTCTTCCTCGTCGGCGCCGTCGTCGCATGGACCTGGGCCGACGGCCGCCTGCGGAAAAAGGAACTGGCCGCCCTTGAAAAGGCCGGCATCCGCCGCCGCTCGAAGGACGCCGGCCAATGAGCACGAACACAGACGGCAACGAGGCGAAGAAGCCGCGCCGGCTCGGCCGCTATGCGCTGGCGCTCCTGCCGCTCATCGTCTTCGCCGGCATCGCCGGCACGGCCGCCAAGATGCTGTACGACCAGGACGTCCACGGCAAGGACGTTTCGGAAATCCCCTCCGCGCTGATCGGCACGAAGGCGCCGGCGCTGAACCTCACACCGCTGGAAGGCGCGAACGTTCCGCCGCTGACGGATGAGGCCATCCGCGGCAAGCTGACCCTCGTCAACGTCTTCGCGTCGTGGTGCGTGCCCTGCCGCGAGGAGCATCCGATGCTGCTTGAGCTTGCGAAGGATAGCCGGCTCAACATGGTCGCCATCAATTACAAGGACAAGACGGAGAACGCGCTTCGCTTCCTCGGTGAACTCGGCAACCCGTTCCGCGCGATCGGCGTCGATCCGAAAGGAACCGCGGCCATCGACTGGGGCGTCTACGGCATCCCCGAATCCTACCTCGTCGCCCCCGACGGCACGATCCTCTACAAACGCGTCGGCCCCTTCGACGAGAAAAACATCCGCGAAGGCCTGATGCCGGCGGTTGAAAAGGCGCTTGGCAAGCCTGCCTCCTGAGATTCGCTCTAAGCGGCGTGTCCTTCGCCCTCGTCCACAAGATACAAGCCGACCAGATGAACAAGCTCATTCCGAATTGAGGGATCGCCTAACGCCCCGCGACGGGCGGCGTTATGAATTACCCCGTCAATCGCGTCGGAAATGATCAACGCGGCCGTATAGCTGCTCCCCTCCGGCCGGCATTTCCGATAGGCCGCGACCGCATCGGCGTAATATGCGAGGTATTTGCGCTCGAATTCACTATTGGGGTCCCTGTGGGCGTCAGCGCTCGGGGCTTCATCGAGCAAGACCCTATGTAGTCCGGGGTAAAGGCTGTGGGCGGCGATCATATCATCGACGAGGCTCGCCACGAATTGCGCCGGCGATAGCTCCTTGGCGCGCCGCCGCCGAACGGCGGTAAGGCAGTCGTCGAGATGACGGTCGCGGACGGCATCGACCAACGAGAACTTGTCCGGAAAATATTGGTAAAGCGAGCCGATGCTCACGCCGGCCAGCTCTGCGACCCTGTTGGTCGAGAAGCCTGCCCACCCTTCCTCGCTCAAAACGCGAGTGGCGGCCTGGACGATCGTTTCCACGGTTGCGCGGGAGCGGGCTTGGCGCGGCTCCTTCCGCATCGCCGATTGCTGCTTTGCAATGCGAGTAGACAAAAGAACCCTCCCGTAGAAAATGTAAACACATTGCTCACATTTTCACAGTTCGGAGGGACCGGCGCAATGGGCACCTTGCTCCAAAAGCTTTATGGATATCACGCCTGGGCGAACAGCGACCTGCTCGACAAATTGGAAGCGCTGGACAAGGAACAGCACGAGAGCGAACTGACCACTGCTTTGCGGCTCATCAATCACTATCATGTCGTCGCTCAAATCTTTGCCGCACATCTGAAAGGTGAGCAGCACAATTATGCGTCCGACAACACGGTCGAGACGCCGACACTGGAAGAGCTGCGTGCCGCCGTGACGGCATCCGATCAATGGTATCTCGCCTACCTCCGCAATATCTCATCCGCACAGCTATCCGAGGCGATCCCGTTCGTTTTCACCGATGGCGACAAGGGCTATATGACGCGAGAGGAAATGCTTACTCATGTCGCGCTGCATGGAGGGTATCATCGCGGCGAAATCGGCCGGCTGCTCTGGCAGCTCTCGGTGACGCCGCCCTGGGACACGTTTGCCGTCTACCTTCATGGAACCGAGCCGGCCCGACGGCTGCAAGGTGCAAAACAATCGGCCCCCGCTTAAACCCCGCCCTGCCAGGCCTTGATCGCCTCCACCGGCCAGATCAGCATCAGCACGTTGAGCGTCAGATTGTCCCGGATCAGCCAGCCGGTGAAAAGCTCGAAGACGATCGCGATCGCCACCGTCAGCACGACGGGCGCCCGCCAGGCGAAGAGGAAGCCGAGAACCATGAAGACGGTGTCCATCGCCGAATTCAGGATGCTGTCGCCGAAATAGTCGAGCGATATGGTGGCGGTGCGGTAGCGGTTGATGATGATCGGCGAGTTTTCGAGCAGTTCCCAGCCTGTCTCGATCAGCATCGCGAAGAAGAGGCGCATCGGGATCGGCCGGCGCCGCATCAGGAGATGCGTGAGGCCGTAGAACAGAAAGCCGTGGATGATGTGCGAGGGCGTATACCAGTCGGCGATGTGCTGGGAATTACCGCTCGAATTCACCACCGGCTCGAAAAGCTTGACGTAGCCGCAGGTGCAGATCGGCACGCGGCCCATCATATACTCGCCGGCGATCTGCGCGATCAGAACTGCCGCGCAGGCGATCAGCCAGTAGCTTGCGCTTTTCCTGCCGCCCTCGGCCTGCGGCAAAGCGGTCAAGGCTCGCTGCCCGCGGCCGGCGAAACGCTATGCTTCAGGATCAGCGGCATCTGCGCCAGCGTGAAGAGAATGGTGATCGGCATCGTTCCCCAGACCTTGAAGGCGACCCAGAAATCGTCCGAAAAATTGCGCCATACCACTTCGTTCATCGCCGCGAGGAAGAGGAAGAAGATGCCCCAGCGAATGGTGAGCTTGCGCCAGCCTTCCGCATCGAGCTGAAAAGCGGCGTTGAAGACATAGCCGAGCAGCGAGCGGCCGAAGGCGAGGCCGCCGAGCAGCGTCACGCCGAAGAGCGCATTGACGATGGTCGGCTTCATCTTGATGAAGGTCTCGTTCTGCAGCCAGATAGAGAGCGAGCCGAAGACGAGGACGACGATGCCCGAGACGAAGGGCATCACCGGCAGATGCCCGAGCACGAACTTGGAAACGGCAAGCGAAATCACCGTCGCCGCCATGAAGAGCGCCGTCGCCACGAACAGCGGGCCGCCGAGCGCCGCAAGCGGCGGGAATATCTGGATGAGCCAGGGACCGCGCAGGTTGGCGAAGAAGAAGACGAGGAGCGGCCCCAATTCCAGCGCGAGCTTCAGCATCGGGTGGTGACGGTCCGCCGCGCTCGGGGTGACGTCGCTTTCGCTGGTGGTCATTCGTCGGTCCTGATCTTCGAAACGTGTAATAGGTCCGCCCTTGCCGGGCTTCGGTGGCTAATCTGTGACTTCAACCTTATGAAGGCGCAAGACCGGCAATCGCCTGCGCGAATTCTTCCGCCTCGAACGGCTCCAGATCGTCCACCCCTTCGCCGACACCGATGAAATAGACCGGCAGCTTGTGCCTGGCGGAGATGGCGACCAGGATGCCGCCGCGCGCCGTGCCGTCGAGCTTGGTCATGATCAGCCCGTTGACGCCGGCAACATTGCGGAAAATCTCCACCTGATTGAGGGCGTTCTGGCCGGTCGTGGCGTCGAGCGTCTGGAGTACGGTGTGCGGCGCCTCGGGATCGAGCTTGCCAAGCACGCGCACGATCTTTTCCAGCTCCGCCATCAGCTCGGTCTTGTTCTGCAGCCGGCCGGCCGTGTCGATGATCAGCACATCGCTCTTCATCGCCTTCGCCTGCTGGAAGGCGTCATAGGCAAGCCCTGCCGCATCCGCGCCGAGCTTGGTGCCGATGAATTCGGATTTCGTGCGGTCCGCCCAGATTTTCAGCTGCTCGATCGCCGCCGCGCGGAAGGTATCGCCGGCCGCCACCATCACCTTGAGCCCGGCGCCGGAGAGCTTTGCCGCCAGCTTGCCGATCGTCGTCGTCTTGCCGGTGCCGTTGACGCCGACCACGAGGATGACGTGCGGCTTGTGCGAAAGATCGAGCTGCAAGGGCTTGGCGACCGGCTTCAGCACCTTGGCGATCTCGGACGCCATGATGCGGGTGACGTCCTCGCCGGTCACGTCCTTGCCGTAACGCTCGGAGGACAGCGTATCGGCAACCCGCATCGCGGTTTCGACGCCGAGATCGGCCTGGATCAGCAGGTCTTCCAGCTCCTGCAGCGTCTGCTCGTCGAGCTTGCGCTTGGTGAAAAGCGCGGCGATCTGGCCCGTTAGCTGCGAGGAAGTGCGCGAAAGCCCGGCCTTGAGCCGCTGGAACCACGAAAGCCTCGGCTTCGGCGCCTCCGCGACGGGCTCCGGCGCAGGGCCGGTGGCAAAGCCTTTGGGGAGGATGGGGGTGGAAGGTTCGGAGGGCGAGATACCCCCCTCTGCCCTGCCGGGCATCTCCCCCACAGGGGGGGAGATTAGCTGAGTAGCCGGCTCCTCACCCTCATCAACGGTTGCTTCGTCCGTCAGATCGACATTGTCAGCGATCGTTGCAGGCTTCGGCGCATCTTCGGTTTGAACGGCATCGGACGCCACATCCTCCTCATGATCTTCCCCCTTGTGGGGGAGATGCCCCGAAGGGGCAGAGGGGGGTGTCGCCTCGCTTTCGGCTTCAGCCAACGCCTCGGCGGCTTCGACCTCTTCAGCCGCGACCGGCACCTCGTTTTCCACGAGTTCCACGTCGGTCGACCGCTCCTTGCCGAAGGTAAAGACTTTCTTGATGAAACCGAGCGCCATGGACTATCCGTGGAAAATCAGGCCGCTTCCGCGGCCGCAAGTTGCATATGAAGGTGCTTGCCATTGTGGCCGGTGATCGTCACCGGCACAAGGTCGCGCGGGCGAAGACCGGGGGCCGCGACAAGCGTGAAGTTTTCGGTATGCGCCAGGCCGTTGTTTTCGACCAGCAAGTGCTGCGTGCTGCCGACCATGCGGTCGAGATGCGCCTCATGCAGCCTTTGCCCGACGGCGCGAAGCCGCGCGGCGCGCTCCTTGACCAGGGCGCGGTCGAGCTGCGGCATGCGCGCGGCCGGCGTTCCCGGTCGCGGGCTGTAGGGGAAGACGTGCAGATGCGCGATCCCGCCTTCCTCGGCAAGGCTTGCGGCGTTGGCAAACATCTCTTCCGTCTCGGTCGGAAAGCCGGCGATCATGTCGGCGCCGAAGCTCATCTGAGGCCGCAGCCGCCGCGCAGTCTCGATGAAGGCGAGTGCATCGGCGCGCGAATGCCGCCGCTTCATCCGCTTCAGGATCATGTCGTCGCCGTGCTGCAACGAGAGATGCAGATGCGGCATGAAGCGCGGCTCGTCGGCAATGAGGTCCATCAGATGGCTGTCCGCCTCGATGCTGTCGATCGAGGAAAGCCGCAGCCTCAGAATATCCGGCACCTGCTTCAGCAGCGTCTTCGCCAGCAGCCCGAGCGTCGGCACACCGGGCAGGTCCGCGCCGTAGCTGGTGGCATCGACGCCGGTCAGCACGATCTCGCGATAGCCGCTCTCGACGAGATTGCGCGCCTGCGCCACCACCGCGCCCATCGGCACGGAGCGCGAATTGCCGCGGCCATAGGGGATGATGCAGAAGGTGCAGCGATGGTCGCAGCCGTTCTGCACCTGGATGAAGGCGCGCACATGCCCGTCGATGTGGCGGATCATCTGCGGCGCGGTCGCCTTCACGCTCATGATGTCGTTGACGCGCAGCTTCTCTTCCGCCGAAACGCCGAAATCCGGCAAGGCCCGATAGGAAGCGCTTTTCAGCTTCTCCTCGTTGCCGAGCACGGCGTCGACCTCGGCCATGGCGGCGAAGGTTTCCTTCTCGGTCTGCGCGGCGCAGCCGGTGACGATGATGCGGGCATGGGGATTGTCGCGGCGCGCGCGGCGGATCGCCTGGCGGGCCTGGCGCACCGCCTCGCCGGTGACGGCGCAGGTGTTGACCAGAACGGCGTTGTTCAGCCCGGCCTTTTCCGCCTCGGCCCGCATCACTTCGGATTCATAGGTGTTGAGACGGCAGCCGAAGGTAATGACCTCGACCCCGCTCACCGCGCCTGAGCCCCCTGCTCCTCGTCGCGCGTAAAAGTGCCCGTCGCCGGGTCCACCCGGCCGGACCATTCCCATTCCGCCGGCCCGGTCATGATGACGTGATCGTCGCGCTCGCGCCATTCGATGGTGAGCTGGCCCGGCGGCCGGGCGCTCGCCACATCGATCGTCACCCTGCGGCCGGTGCGGCCGGTGCGCGCGGCGCTGACGGCGGTCGCACAGGCCGCCGAACCGCAGGCAAGCGTCAGGCCGGCGCCGCGCTCCCAGGTCCGCGTCGTGATCGCGGACGGCGAGGTGACCTGGGCGAGCGTGATATTGGCGCGCTCGGGAAACATCGGGTGGTTTTCGAGGAGCGGCCCGAAGCGGTCGAGATCGTAGGACATCACATCCCTGTCGACCCAGAAAATCGCATGCGGATTGCCCATGGAGGCGACCGAGGGCGAATGCAGCACGGGCGCATCGATCGGCCCGATCTGCAGCTCGATGCGGCTGGTATCGGCGAACTCTTCGGCGAGCGGTATCTTGTCCCAGTCGAAGACCGGCCGGCCCATATCCACGGAAATCGTGCCGTCCTCGTGCTCGACCGCATTCAGGATGCCGGCAACAGTCTGGAAGGTGAACGCCTTCTTGCCCGTCTCGTTCGCCAGCGCCTGCACGACGCAGCGCGTGCCATTGCCGCAGGCCTGCGCCTTCGAACCGTCGGAATTCAGGATATCGATAAAGGCATCGGTGCCGTTCGCCTTCGGATCGTGCACCGCCATGATCTGGTCGAACTGGGTATCCGCGTCCGCATTGAGCGCAATTGCTGCGGCCGGCGTCACCCGGTCACCACGGCCGCGCATGTCGACGACCAGGATCTTGTTGCCAAGCCCGTTCATCTTCGCGAATTCGACCGTATTGCTCATCGGGGGACCATGTTCCGTTGCTTTCGGCCGTATATGGCGGAATTGCGGGGAAATTACCAGTGGCGGGTTGATCTGCCATATGGCAGCGTCGCACCATGGAAGTCACCGTCTATATTCTCCGATGCAGCGACGGCTCATACTATACCGGCTTGACGAAGCAGGCGGTCGAAGCGCGGGTGTGGGAGCATAATGCCGGCATCTATGACGGCTACACCGCGAAACGCCGTCCGGTGGAGCTGGTTTTTACGGAGACATATGAGCGGATCGTGGATGCGATCGCGCGGGAGCGGCAGATCAAAGGCTGGTCGCGGCGGAAGAAGGAGGCGCTAATTGCGCTGAATTATGAGGCGCTGCCGGAGCTTTCGAGGCGTGGGCCTGTGAAATGAGCGGGGCTGGTGGCCACCCTCGTCCTTCGAGGCCCCTTTGGGGCGCCTCAGGATGAGGGTGGAGTGAACTTCGAGATATGAGCAGCCAGGCGGCATAAACAAGCGACTAGCCCTCATCCTGAGACGCCCCGAAGGGGCCTCGAAGGACGAGGGCGGGTGGTTTAAGAACCCGCCATCTTGACTTTCCGAATAGTTTGCTGTTTATCGCGCCCATCTGCGACGAGCGACAGCCTCCGAGCCACCGACCGGGACCCGATCAAGGTATAAAGAGATCCCGGAGGTCAACACCCGACAGCGCGATGCGCCCTCGGGTGCTTTTTGGCTTTGCGTCTTGTTTTCGTCAAGGAAAAGCAAGAACGTTTCGGACCATCTGAAACGACCAAGGAAGAGCCGATGTTTGAAAACCTCCAGGACCGTCTGAGTTCCATTCTGAATGGACTGACCGGCCGTGGCGCGCTGTCGGAAGCCGATGTCTCGGCCGCCCTGCGCGAAGTGCGTCGCGCGCTCCTGGAAGCCGACGTGGCGCTCGACGTCGTGCGCTCCTTTACCGATCGCGTTCGCGAGAAGGCCGTCGGCGCGGAAATCCTGAAGTCGATCAAGCCCGGCCAAATGGTCGTCAAGATCGTCCATGACGAGCTTGTCGAAATGCTCGGCGGCGAAGGCGTCGGCGTCGATCTCAACGCGCCCGCCCCCGTCGTCATCATGATGGTCGGTCTGCAGGGCTCGGGCAAGACCACGACGACGGCGAAGATCGCCAACCGGCTGACGACGCGCGAGAAGAAGAAGGTCCTGATGGCCTCGCTCGACACGCGCCGGCCGGCAGCGCAGGAGCAGCTTCGCCAGCTGGGCGTTCAGACCAATATAGACACGCTGCCGGTGATCGCCGGTCAGTCCCCGACCGATATCGCCGCCCGCGCCGTTCAGGCGGCCAAGCTCGGCGGCCATGACGTCGTCATCCTCGACACCGCTGGCCGCACCCATATCGACGAACCCTTGATGGTCGAAATGGCCGACATCAAGAAGAAGTCGAATCCGCATGAAATCCTGCTGGTCGCGGATTCGCTGACCGGTCAGGACGCCGTCAATCTCGCCCGCAGCTTCGACGAGCGCGTCGGCATCACCGGCCTTGTGCTCACCCGCATGGACGGCGACGGCCGTGGTGGTGCCGCCCTCTCCATGCGCGCCGTCACCGGCAAGCCGATCAAGCTGATCGGCGTCGGCGAGCGGATGGGCGAGCTGGACGAATTCCATCCCCGCCGTATCGCCGACCGCATTCTCGGCATGGGCGACATCGTCTCGCTGGTCGAGAAGGCCGCCGAAACCATCGACGCCGAAAAGGCGGCCGCCATGGCCGCCAAGATGGCCAAGGGCAAGTTCGACCTCAACGACCTCGCCGAGCAACTGCGCCAGATGCAGAAGATGGGCGGCATGGGCGGCATCATGGGCCTGATGCCCGGCATGGGCGGCATGAAGGACAAGATGGCCGCCGCCGGCCTCGACGACGGCCTCTTCAAGCGCCAGCTCGCCATCATCTCCTCGATGACCAAGGCCGAGCGCGCCAACCCCGATATTCTGAAACACTCCCGCAAGAAGCGCATCGCCAGCGGCTCCGGCACCGACGCCTCCGACATCAACAAGCTTCTGAAGATGCACCGCCAGATGGCGGACATGATGAAGATGATGGGCGGCAAGGGCAAAGGCGGCATGATGAAGCAGCTCATGGGCGGCCTTGCCGGCAAGATGGGCCTCGGCGGCGGCATGCCGGATCTGGCCAACATCGACCCCAAGCAGCTCGAAGCCCTGCAGAAGCAGGCCGAAGCGGCCGGCCTCAAGCCCGGCGGCGGATTGCCCGGCCTTGGCGGCGGTGGTCTGCCCGGTCTGGGCGGCGCCAAGCTCCCCGGCCTCGGCGGCGGTTTCCCCGGCCTCCCCGGATTGCCGAAGAAGAAGTAAAGGATCGTTTGAGCAATGATTGATCCCGAAGTGAAGACCAGGCTCGCGGGCTACCGCCAGTCGATCGACAATATCGACGCCGCGCTCGTGCATATGCTGGCCGAACGTTTCCGCTGCACCCAGGAGGTGGGCGTGCTGAAGGCCAAATACCAGTTGCCGCCGGCCGATCCGGCGCGCGAGGAATACCAGATCGAACGCCTGCGCCGCCTGGCAAAGGACGCCCATCTGGACCCGGATTTCGCCGAGAAGTTCCTGAACTTCGTCATCAAGGAAGTCATCCGGCATCATGAACAGATCGCAGCGGACCACGCTACGGGAAAATGAACCATACCGCCAAACGAAGCGGTCAAGAAAAGCCTAAGGAGTAAAGAACATGGCATTGAAAATTCGTCTCGCCCGCGGTGGCTCCAAGAAGCGCCCGTACTACCACGTCGTCGTTGCCGACGCCCGTTCGCCCCGCGACGGCCGCTTCCTGGAAAAGCTCGGTTCCTGGAACCCGATGCTCGCCAAGGAAGACGCCAAGCGCGTTGAACTGAACGCCGACCGCATCAAGCACTGGCTCGACCACGGCGCCCAGCCGACCGACCGCGTCCTGCGCTTCCTGAACGAAGCCGGCCTTGCGACCCGCGAAGCCAAGAACAACCCGGAAAAGGCAAAGCCGGGCAAGAAGGCCCAGGAACGCGCCGCCGAAAAGGCCCAGAAGGCCGCCGACGCCGCTGCTGCCGCCGAGTAATTGCCGGATCGCATCGGGCTGACGCCATGGCGCCACCCGACCGCGTCCATTCGATCCTCCGTATCGCAAGATGCGGAGGATTTTGTTTTTGACGATATGCTGGAGAAGGATAGCGGGCTGAAATTAGACGCCCAGCTTCTGGATGGTCGCCAGCGCCGCGATACCGAGAACCATCATTCCGCCGAGCCGAACAGTCATCTGCAGCGTCAAACCATCGACCGTCGCCTTAAGATCGGCAAGCTTCAACTCGATGTCCTGCTTAACATCCGCAAGATCGGCCTTCGTCGACGCCCTTAACTCCGCAATATCCGCTTTCGTCGCGGCCTTTAAATCTGCAAGATCGGCCTTGGTCGCCGTTTTCAAATCAGCTAGGTCAGCCTTCGTCGCCAGAAGCGCCAAATCCGCTTTCGTGACTTGTTCGGCCATGATGAAATCCCTTGCCGCGGCTGCATGCGCGGCAGCTTGCTGCGGCGGTACGCCGGAAGCCTCCAGCTTTTGCGCATAGCTCAAACTATCAAATGCAACCGCCATGTTCAAACGCCTCTTGGGGCAGGCAAACAGCCGAAATATGCATGGGAGCATATTGCAACCTTTACGGGATGTAAATAGCACGCAATGTGCGGACCACCCGCCGCGTCAGCCTTTTTGTTTGCGATCCGCTGCGGTTGCTCTATGAGAGGGCGATGTTGATCTTCCAGTTCGCGGGCAGACCATGACAAAGCTCGAAAACCCGGTATTGATGGCGACGATCGGCGGCGCGCAGGGCCTGCGCGGCGAAGTGCGCGCCCGCTCCTACACCTCCGATCCGACGGCGCTCGGCGACTACGGCCACCTGCACAGCATGGACGGCCGCAGCTTCGAGGTGCTTGAAATCCGCGAGGCGAAGAATGTCGTCGTCGTCCGCTTCCGCGGCGTCAACGACCGCAATGCCGCCGAGGCACTGAACGGCCTTGAACTTTACGTCGAGCGCGGGAACCTGCCCGACGAGGAACTCGACGACGACGAGTTCTTCTATGCCGACCTCGAGGGCCTGGAAGCCGTGGACGACAACGGCACCGGCTACGGCGTCGTCAGCGGCATCTACGATTTCGGCGCCGGCGACCTTCTGGAGCTGAAAGGCCCCGGCAAGCGGCCGGTGCTGATCCCCTTCACGGAAGCCGCCGTGCTGGAGATCGACCTGGAAGGCAAACGGATCGTCGTCGATCCGCTCGCGGCCGGCCTCGTCGACGGCTCCGGCGATGCCGACAAGCCGCCGCGCGGGCCCGACAAGTCGAAGACGTGACGCGATGAGCTTCAGGGCAACGGTTCTCACGCTCTATCCGGAAATGTTTCCCGGCCACCTCGGCTATTCGCTGGCCGGCAAGGCGCTGTCGCGCGGCCAGTGGTCACTCGACGCGGTGCAGATCCGCGATTTTGCCACCGACAAGCATCGCACCGTCGACGACACGCCGGCCGGCGGCGGCGCGGGCATGGTGCTGAAGCCGGACGTGCTTGCCCGCGCCATCGACCACGTCTCGGCCGGCGACGACGGCCGCCCGCGTCTGCTGATGAGCCCGCGCGGCCGCCCGCTGACGCAAAGGCGCGTTCGCGAGATCGCCGCCGGTCCGGGCGTCGTCATCGTCTGCGGCCGCTTCGAAGGCGTGGACCAGCGCGTGATCGATGCGCGCGACCTCGAGGAAGTATCCATCGGCGACTATATTCTTTCCGGCGGCGAACCGGCGGCGCTGACGCTCATCGACGCCGTCGTGCGCATCCTGCCGGGCGTGATGGGCAACGATCTTTCGGGGCTGCACGAAAGCTTCGAAGGCGACCTGCTCGAACATCCGCACTATACCCGGCCGCAGGAATGGGAAGGCCGCGAAATCCCGGCCGTGCTGACCTCCGGCAATCACGGCGCGATCGCGCGGTGGCAGCGGGAGGAGGCCCTGCGGCTGACGAAGGAACGCCGCCCCGATCTTCTGGAACGCAGCCGCGGCGACAAGCCCGAAAAGTAACCCCACGGCGCTTGCCTTTTATCGGCGAAACGCCAGATTCCGGGCTGTTCCGGCATAAAAATCATGACCGAGGGATGACAAGCCCAGGCGTTTCGTGTATTTGCGCACGCGGAAATGGGCTGAAGCCCGTCTGCCAGCAAACAAAGAATGGCGAATCCGCTCCGCCCGCAAGGGCAAATCCTTGAGGCATGACCGAAGGATCATTGTCGAGCGCTCTGGCTGTTTCAGAAGAACCTGAGGTAAGACCGATGAACATCATTCAGCAGCTTGAGGCCGAACAGGCCGCCAAGATCGAAGCCAAGCGCACGCTTCCCGAATTCTCCCCCGGCGACACGGTTCGCGTCAACGTGAAGGTCACGGAAGGCACCCGTACCCGCGTTCAGGCCTACGAAGGCGTCTGCATCGCCCGCTCCGGCGGCGGCCTGCAGGAAAACTTCACAGTCCGCAAGATCTCCTACGGCGAAGGCGTCGAGCGCGTATTCCCGATCTACTCGCCGATGATCGAAAGCGTCGAAGTCGTTCGCCGCGGTAAGGTCCGTCGCGCCAAGCTCTACTACCTGCGCGACCGTCGCGGCAAGTCTGCCCGTATCGTCGAGAACACCGGCACCCGCGCCCGCAAGCTCAACGAAGCCGAGCGTCAGGCTCTGGCCGAGGAGAAGGCTCGCATCGAGGCCGAAAAGATTGCGGCAGCTCAGGCGCTCGCAGCCGAGAAGGCCGCAGCCGAAGCCGCCGAAAAGGCCGCTGCCGAAGCCGCTGCAAAGGCTGCCGAAGAAGCACCGGCCGCAGAATAAGCACCGGGCTCACTCGAGCAAAATCTTTTTAGGAAAAGGCGGTCTTTGGGCCGCCTTTTCTGTTTTCCGCGCCCATATCATGGCATGGACATATGCACATATTTTCAACTATGACTGGGCGTTATCACGCTACTGGGGGAACATTCATGCCACTTCGCCGCTCCGTCCTGGCGGGCCTCGCCGCTCTCGTCCTCGCGCCCTTCGCCGCCGCTGCGGCCGACCTGCCCGATCTCGGCGGCAAGTCGGTAGTCGTCGTCACCGAAAACGCCTACCCGCCGCTGCAGTTCGTCGATCCGAAATCCGGCAAGGCGATCGGCTGGGAATACGACGCGATGAACGAGATCGCCAAGCGCCTGAACTTCAAGGTCGAATACCAGAACACCAGCTGGGACGCGATGATACAGGCCGTGTCCGACAACCAGTACAACATCGGCATGACCGGCATCACCATCAAGGACGAGCGCAAGCAGAAGGTGGATTTCTCCGATCCCTACATGCGCTCGCAGCAGTTCATGCTGGTGCGCGCCGATGAAAAGCGCTTCACCGACGCCAAGAGCTTCGGCGCCTTCAAAGACGGCCTGATCGCCGCGCAGCCGGGAACCTCGCCCTTCTACACCGCGGTCTACGAAATCCTCGACGGCAACGAGCAGAATCCCCGCATCAAGCTGTTCGAGACCTTCGGTGCGACCGTTCAGGCGCTGAAGGCCGGCGACGTCGATCTGGTGCTGAGCGACAGCGTCGCGGCCAAGGGCTATGTCGATGCCTCCAACGGAACGCTGAAGGTGATCGGCGAGCCGCTCGGCACCGAGGACTTCGGCTTCATCTTCCCGAAGGGTTCCGATCTGGTCGCGCCGGTCAACGCCGCCATTGCCTCGCTCAAGGCGGACGGCACCTTCGACGCGCTGAACAAGAAGTGGTTCCTCGACTACAAGATGGGCGAATGAGCCCGCTTCATTTCCGCCCGGAGCATTCGCGCTGATGGCCATGCAGCCCGCTCCGGCCAGCCGATCGGAGGGCGACTACCCATGGTGGCTGGTCGCCCTCATCGTGTTCGCGCTTGCCATCGCCGCCGTCATCGTCGCCAACGGTCTCTATACCCAGGTCTTCCTGACGGTGGCGAACGGGATCGGCATCACCATCTTCGTCACCCTCGTCGCCTTCCTGCTTGCGACCGTGCTCGGGCTTCTGGTGGCGCTTCTCGGCCTTGCCGATCATGTCGCGCTACGACAGGTCTCGCGTTTCTACGTGGAGGTCATCCGCGGCATCCCCATGCTGGTGCTGCTCTTCTATGTCGCCTTCGTCGGTGCGCCCGCCATGGTCGCGCTCTGGAACGGCATCACGGCGCCGCTGATTGGCCGGGGATGGCTGCAGCCGATGGTCGTTCGCGACTTTTCTCTGATGTGGCGCGCGATCATCGCGCTGACGATCGGCTACGCCGCCTTCATCGCCGAAATCTTCCGGGCCGGCATCCAGTCCGTCGACCAGGGGCAGATCGAGGCTGCGAAAGCGCTCGGCCTCTCGCGCTACCAGCGCTTCCGCCTCGTCGTCTTCCCGCAGGCGATCCGGGTGATCTTTCCGCCGCTCTCCAACGATTTCGTCGCGATGGTGAAGGATAGCTCGCTGGTCTCCGTGCTCGGCGTCTCCGACATCACGCAGATGGGCAAGGTCTATGCCTCCGGCTCGTTCCGCTTCTTCGAGACCTATTCCATCGTCGCCTATGTCTATCTCGTGCTGACGATCGGCCTCTCGCTGGCGTTGCGGCGCTTCGAAAAACGGATGCGCAGGAATGCTTCGCCGCAGCGGCGCTAGACACCGGTTGGCCATGCGGCGAAATGTGAGGATTGCCGCGCGGAAGAAAAATTGGTAATAGCGAGCCCCATGGAATCGAAGTTCAAGTGCACCGGCGGGGAAACCTTCGTGCTGCAGGACCACAAGCGCCTGCCAGCCCGTTTCTTTGCGATGATTTCGGGCGCGCTCAACAGCCGACTTAGCTGATCTTTCCGCGGCCGGCGGACCGTTCCGTCATTTCCGATTTCCCGACATTATCAATATGGATTTGCAGCCATGAGCGCACCGCGTACCCTCTACGACAAGATCTGGGACGATCACCTGGTCGACCAGCAGGATGACGGCACCTGTCTTCTCTACATCGACCGTCACCTCGTTCACGAAGTGACGTCGCCGCAGGCCTTCGAAGGCCTGCGCATGACCCACCGCAAGGTCCGCGCCCCGGAAAAGACCCTGGCCGTCGTCGACCATAACGTGCCCACCTCGGCCGACCGCCATCTCGGCATCAAGAACGAGGAGAGCCGCATCCAGGTCGAGCAGCTCGCCAAGAACGCGGCCGAGTTCGGCGTGGAGTACTACTCCGAGAACGATAAGCGCCAGGGCATCGTCCACATCATCGGGCCTGAACAGGGCTTCACGCTGCCCGGCATGACGATCGTCTGCGGCGACAGCCACACCTCGACCCACGGCGCCTTCGGCTCGCTGGCGCACGGCATCGGCACCTCCGAAGTGGAGCATGTGCTCGCCACGCAGACGCTGATCCAGAAGAAGGCAAAGAACATGCTGGTGCAGGTCGACGGCCAGCTGCCGCCCGGCGTCACCGCCAAGGACATCGTTCTGGCCATCATCGGCGAGATCGGCACGGCCGGCGGCACCGGCTACGTCATCGAATATGCCGGCGAAGCGATCCGCTCGCTGTCGATGGAAGGCCGCATGACGATCTGCAACATGTCGATCGAAGGCGGCGCCCGCGCCGGCCTGATCGCGCCGGACGAAACCACCTTCGAATACATCAAGGGCAAGCCGCGCGCGCCGAAGGGCGAGGCGCTGGAGCAGGCGATTTCCTACTGGAAGACGCTGACGACCGACGAAGGCGCGCATTTCGACCGCGTCGTCACGCTAAACGCCGCCGAGCTTCCGCCGATCGTGTCCTGGGGCTCCTCGCCGGAAGACGTCGTCTCCGTTCAGGGCGTCGTCCCGAACCCGGACGAGATCGACGACGAAACCAAGCGCTCCTCGAAGTGGCGCGCGCTCGACTATATGGGCCTGAAGCCGGGCACGCCGATGACCGAGATCGCGATCGACCGCGTCTTCATCGGCTCCTGCACCAACGGCCGCATCGAGGACTTGCGCGCCGTCGCCAAGGTCGTCGAAGGCAGGAAGGTCGCCTCCACCGTCAACGCCATGATCGTTCCGGGCTCCGGCCTCGTGAAGGAACAGGCGGAAGCCGAAGGTCTCGACAAGATTTTCAAGGAAGCCGGCTTCGACTGGCGCGAGCCGGGCTGCTCCATGTGCCTCGCCATGAACGACGACCGCCTGAAGCCGGGCGAGCGCTGCGCCTCCACCTCGAACCGCAACTTCGAAGGCCGTCAGGGCTTCAAGGGCCGCACGCACCTCGTGTCGCCCGCCATGGCCGCCGCCGCCGCGGTTGCCGGCCACTTCGTGGATATCCGCGAGTGGAAGTAAGCGCTTCGGCTTGAAACCGATTTGCGAAAGGCGGCCCCTGAAGGCCGCCTTTTTCTTTGCCCCGATTTTCCGGCGACAGGAAGCCGCCATGGTGGCAACATGCGCCCAACCACTCCATCGATGGCCGACGACCGTGACCGAACAGACCAATTCCGCCCCGCCCCAACGCCGCCTCCTGCTGCTCCGCCACGCCAAATCCGCCTGGCCGGACAAAGTCGAGGACCGCGAGCGGCCTCTGGCGAAGCGCGGGCAGGAGGCGGCGCCGCGGATGGGCGACTATCTGGCGAAGAACTGGCTGCATCCCGACTTGGTGCTGGTTTCGAGCGCGAAGCGGACCCGCCAGACCTGGGCGCTGGTGCGCAAGGCGCTGCTTCCGGCCATCGCCGACCGTTTCGTCGACGAAATCTACGAAGCCCCGGCGAGCACGCTTCTACAGGTGATCCACACCGTCGAACCGTCCTTCGAAACGATCATGCTGGTCGGCCACAATCCCGGCATGGAGGACCTTGCGCAGGAACTGATCGGCGAAGGGGATGAGGCGGGGCGCGCGGCGATGCGCGAAAAATTCCCGACGGCGGCGCTTGCCGTGATCGACTTCAAGGTCAGCCGCTGGGACTTGGTCGCGGCCGGCTCGGGCCGGCTGGAGCGCTTCGTGACGCCGCGGATGCTTGCCGGGGAATAGGAAAGGGCGGCCGAAGCCGCGCCCAAAAAAAATCAGAACGTTGCCGTCACCGGGTCCGGCCCGATGCGGGCGCCGGCGGAGTCCAGCGCGTCGATCTTCGCCATGTCGTCGGCGTCGAGCTTGAAATCGAAGACCTTGAAGTTTTCCTCGATGCGGCTCGGCGTGATCGACTTCGGGATGACGATAAGGCCGTTGTCCATGTGCCAGCGGATGATGACCTGCGCCGGCGTGCGGCCGTGCTTGGCGGCGACCGCGCCGATCACCGGATGGGTGAGAAGCTTGCCCTGGCCGAGCGGGCTCCACGACTGCGTCTTGATACCGAGGCTGTCGTGCAGCTTGCGCAGCGCCCGCTGCTGGAAGTCCGGATGCAGCTCGATCTGGTTCAGCACCGGCGTCACGCCGGTCTCGCCGACGATCCGCTTCAGATGCTCCTCGCCGAAATTGGAGACGCCGATCGAGCGGGCGCGGCCCTCTTCCTTCAGCTTGAGGAACGCCTTCCAGCTCTCCTGATAAAGCCCGCGATGGGCGGACGGCCAATGGATGAGGTAGAGATCGACATAGTCGGTGCCGAGGCGCTTCAGGCTTTCGTCGAAGGCCTTCAGCGTCGAATCGTAGCCCTGCCGGTCGTTCCAGAGCTTGGTGGTGAGGAAGATGTCGCCGCGTGCGACGCCGGAGCCGGCGATGCCCTCGCCGACGCCGAGTTCGTTTTCGTAGACCGCGGCGGTATCGACGTGGCGATAGCCGGCGGCAAGGGCGGCGCGGACAGTCGGAGCGGCGATTTCGTTGGGCGTCTGCCAGACGCCAAGCCCGACCTGCGGAATGGCCTTGCCGTCATTGAAGGTGATCGTCGGTTGCGTGCTCAAGATCTCTCTCCGAATAAACTGAATGATGATGGTCGGGCGGGCGCCAACGGCGTTGATATAGGATCGCGCGCCGGAATTGTCAGCCCCTGCCGGCGCGCGTAAAGCTAGAGAACGCGGACGATGGTCCCCTTGCGGAAGAACCGGATCATCCGCCGCATATGCGCAAGGCTGACGGCGACGCAGCCCGCGGTCGGCTCGTAGCCGGGGCTCTTCAGATGAAAGAAGATCGCCGAGCCGCGGTCGCGCCGGCGCGAGGTGATGTTCCAGTCGAGCACCAGGCAGACGTCGTAGAGATCGTCCTTGCGCGCCATTTCCTCGTGGCTCGCCTTGAACGGCGCCTTCACGAGACGGTTGTAGTTGGCATTGCCCGGCTGGTCGCACCAGAGCATGTCGCTGCGGGTGCGGCGCATCGGCAGCGCGGTCGTCAGCCCCCGCACGCGCTCGCCGCGCGTGAAACCATAGAGCAGCTTCATGGCGGCGATCGGCGTACCGCCGTCGCCCTCGCGCTTCAGCGCCGTGCGCCCCGATCTGCCGATGGCCGCCGGTATGGTCGAGCTTCCGAACCGGATCAGCGCGCGGCTCCGCTGGCCGGGCGCTTGGCGGACGGTGACCACGAAGGGCTTGGCGCCGCTGGGCCTTGCCTTTTTCATTTTCCACACATGTTTTTGCTTTGCGCGTGATTCTTTTTGAAACCATAGCAGTTTCAACCGCATGAGACAGCGGAGAGCGCCCTTTGGCTTGCCAAAGCCATAATTTGGCGTAGGACTTAAATATCGCGGGATGCGCTAAGGACCTGACCCTGATGACTGCACGTACGATTCTGCTGGTGGATGACGACGACGATCTGCGCGAGATGCTGGTCGAACAGTTGTCGCTCTACGACGAGTTTACCGTCGCGCAGGAGACGACCGCCGCCAAGGGACTGCAGACGGCGCGCACGGCCGCCGTCGATCTGCTGATCATGGATGTCGGCCTGCCGGACATGGACGGCCGCGAGGCGGTCAAGCTCCTGCGCAAGAACGGCTTCAAGGCGCCGATCATCATGCTGACCGGCCACGACACCGATTCCGACACCATCCTCGGGCTCGAAGCCGGCGCGAACGACTACGTCACCAAGCCGTTCCGCTTCGCCGTGCTGCTCGCCCGCATCCGCGCGCAACTGCGCCAGCACGAGCAGAGCGAGGACGCCACCTTCACCGTCGGTCCCTACATCTTCAAGCCGAGCCAGAAGCTGCTGACCACGGAAGACGGCCAGAAGATCCGGCTCACCGAAAAGGAAGCCGCGATCATCCGCTACCTCTACCGCGCCGACCAGAAGGTCGTGACCCGCGACGTGCTGCTCGAAGAGGTCTGGGGCTACAATTCCGGCGTCACCACCCACACGCTGGAGACGCATGTCTACCGCCTGCGCCAGAAGATCGAGCGCGATCCCTCCAATGCCGAGATTCTGGTGACGGAAAACGGCGGCTACAAGATCCTTCCGTGACCGAGGCCGCAGCATGGCGCTGAACGACGACATCAACCTGCTCGCGCAGTTGCCGCTGTTTCACGACATGAAGGAAGACCAGCTACGGCTGATCGCCTTCGGTGCCGACCGCCGCCACATCGCCGCCGGCCAGACCCTGTTCCGCGAGAAATCGCCGGCCGAATGCGCCTATCTGGTGGTGAGCGGCAGCTTCGAGCTGACGACGCTGGATGTCACGGGTGCCGTGAAGGTCGCGGCGGTCGCAACGGCGGGCACGCTGCTGTCGGAGCTGGCGCTTGTGACCCTCGTCGAGCGGAAATACACGGCGGTGGCGCTGGAAGAGTCGGATGTCATCCGCATCACCCGCGCCCTCTTCCACCGCCTGATCGAGGAATATCCGGAAGCCGCCCGCCTCATCGAGACCCGTGTGCGCGAAAACTTCGCCGCCATGGCCCGGCAGGCGGCGGGAATGCTCCACCGCTTCTCCTGAGGCACCCGCTCTCTAAAGCGTTTGTTTTGACGCATTCCGGACGGAAAACCGCTGCGCACTTTTCCTGGAAGTGCTCTATAGATCGAAATGCGCGATGACCGGTACGTGGTCGGAAGGCCGCTCCCAGCCGCGCGCGGCTTTCAGGATATCGATCCGCTGCAACAGCGGCCCGAGGTCGGAGGACGACCAGATGTGGTCGAGACGGCGGCCGCGATCGGCCGCCTCCCAGTCCTTGGCGCGGTAGCTCCACCAGGTGTAGAGCTTTTCCGGCTCCGGCACATGCTGGCGCATGAGGTCGAGCCAGGCGCCGCGGCGCATCACCTCGGTCAGGCCGTCCGTTTCGACCGGCGTATGGCTGACGATCTTCAGAAGCTGCTTGTGCGACCACACATCGTGCTCCAGCGGCGCGATGTTGAGGTCGCCGACGAGGATCGCCGAGGTATTCGGCTCGCCGTTGGCATGAAGCCGCTTCATCTCCTCGATGAAATCGAGCTTGTGGCCGAATTTCGGGTTGATCTCGCGGTCCGGCTCGTCGCCGCCGGCCGGCACGTAGAAATTATGCAGGCGGATGCGCCGGCCGCCGCGCTCGAAGATCGCCGAGATGTGGCGTGAGTCGCCGACGCCGCAATAATCCTGCCGGTGATCCTCGGTCAGGGGCAGGCGCGAGGCGATCGCCACACCGTGATAGCCCTTCTGGCCGTGGATGATGATGTGATCGTAGCCGAGCGCCTTCAGCGGCGCGCGGGGGAAGAGGTCGTTCGGGACCTTGGTTTCCTGCAGGCAGAGGATATCCGGCCGATGTTGCAGCACGAGCTGCTCGACGATCGGCATGCGCAGGCGCACCGAATTGATGTTCCAGGTCGCGATCGAAAATCCCATGCCTTTCCCCTTTTCGTCTCAAGCGGCCAAGGCTTTAAACCGGGGTGCGGCGAAAGGAAAGGGCCTCAGCGCCGGCGGGCGTTGAGGTCGTTATAGGGAATGCGGAAGACGCTCTCGTCGAAATTCACGTTCGTCTTGACGTTGTTGATGATGACGGAGGTGTCCTTGCCCTGGTTGTCGGTCACCGTCCACTGGCGAAGATCGTAGGTCTTGCTGTCGAACATCATGGTGATCAGCGAATCGCCGAAGATGGTGCGGTTGCCGAGCACGATCGTCGTCAGCTCCGCCTCCGCCTTGACGCTGCGGACCATGTTGTCGGAAAGGTCGATCTTGCTGGCGAGCAGCAGCGTCAGCGGCGTCTTCGAAAGCGGATAGACATCCCAGGTCTTCAGGTCGACATTGCCGACGACGACGTTGCTGCCATCGGCGATCACGCGCATCGGCGACGGCGCATCGTAGTTGAAGCGCATCTTGCCCGGCCGCTCGATGAAAAAGCGCCCGCTCGTCTGCTCGCCGCGCGGCCCGAACTGCACGAACTCGCCCTGCATGGTCTTGGTCGAGGAGAAATGGTCGGCGATCGCCTGGGCAAGGTTCTTGTTGACGGCGGCGGCAGCGGCGGCCTGCGCATGGGCGCCGACGGGTGCTGCACTGACGGCCGCCGCAACGGCGACGAGGTTCAGGAAATGGCGCCGCGTCATGGCAGAACGGCCGGCAGAAGTCAGTCTCATCAAATTCTCCTTTTATGCGCTCTCCATGGCGCCGAAAGTCGGCGTCTTCATGGCGCGCCATCCAGGGGGAAATATAGGGCGCCGGAACGCCGTTCCGAGTCCCCTGTCGGGCGCTGATGGCCTAGCGTTCGATAATGTCGGCCTCGGTCGGCACGAGGATTTCGCGCTTGCCGGCATGGTTCGCGGGGCCGATGATGCCTTCCTGCTCCATGCGCTCGATCAGCGAGGCGGCGCGGTTGTAGCCGATGCCGAGGCGGCGCTGCACGTAGGAGGTGGACGCCTTGCCGTCGCGCAGCACGATCGCCACGGCCTGGTCGTAGGGGTCTTCGGACTCCGAGAGGTTGGATGTGCCGGCCGGCCCGCCGCCGCCCTCGTCATCCTCGCCGTCGTCGGCGGTGATCGCGTCGAGATATTGCGGCGCACCTTGGGTCTTGAGGTAGGAAACGATGTCCTCCACCTCGCCGTCGGCGACGAAGGGGCCGTGGACGCGCTGGATGCGCCCGCCGCCGGCCATGTAGAGCATGTCGCCCATGCCGAGCAGTTGTTCCGCGCCCTGCTCGCCGAGAATGGTGCGGCTGTCGATCTTCGACGTCACCTGGAAGGAGATGCGCGTCGGGAAGTTCGCCTTGATCGTGCCGGTGATGACGTCGACCGAGGGGCGCTGCGTCGCCATGATGACATGGATGCCGGCCGCGCGCGCCATCTGCGCCAGGCGCTGCACCGCGCCTTCGATATCCTTGCCGGCCACCATCATCAGGTCGGCCATTTCGTCGATGATGACGACGATATAGGGCATCGGCTTCAGATCGAACTCTTCCGTCTCGTACATCGCCTCGCCGGTTTCCCGATCGAAGCCGGTCTGGACGGTGCGAGTGATCGCCTCGCCCTTGGCGACGGCCTGCTCGACGCGGGCGTTGAAGCCGTCGATGTTGCGCACGCCGATCTTCGACATCTTCTTGTAGCGCTCTTCCATCTCGCGCACCGTCCACTTGAGGGCCACGACGGCCTTCTTCGGATCGGTGACGACGGGAGAGAGCAGATGCGGGATGCCGTCATAGACGGAGAGTTCCAGCATCTTCGGATCGATCATGATCAGCCGGCACTGTTCCGGCGTCATGCGGTAGAGCAGCGACAGGATCATGGTGTTGATGGCGACCGACTTGCCCGAGCCGGTCGTACCCGCCACCAGCAGGTGCGGCATCTTGGCGAGATCGGCGATCACCGGCTCGCCGCCGATGGTCTTGCCGAGCGCCATGGCGAGCTTCGCCTTGGAGCCCTCGAAATCGCGGCTGGCGATCAGTTCGCGCAGATAGACCGTCTCGCGGGTGGAGTTCGGCAGTTCGATGCCGATGGCGTTGCGGCCGGGCACGACGGCGACGCGGGCGGCGATCGCGCTCATCGAGCGGGCGATATCGTCGGCAAGGCCGATGACGCGGGAGGACTTGATGCCGGGCGCCGGCTCCAGCTCGTAGAGCGTGACGACCGGGCCGGGACGGACATGGATGATCTCGCCCTTGACGCCGAAATCCTCCAGCACGCCTTCCAGCATACGGGCATTCTGCTCCAGCGCGTCGGAGGAAAGCGTCGAATCGCGCACGACGGCGCGCGGCTCGGCGAGCAGGTGAACCGCCGGAAGCTGGAAGCCTTGCTGGCGGATGAAGGAGGTCTGCGCCTCGCGCTCGGAGCGCAGGCCGGGCTTCGGCCGGGGTGCGGCCGGCTCCACACGGCGATGCGAGGCCGAGCGCGCCGGGTTCTGGCGCGGAGCCCAGTCGTCCTCGTCGTCATCGGGCAGGATGTCGGCCGGGCGGCGGTCGAGTTCGAAGGGCGGCTCGTCGTCGTCCTCGTCGTCACCGACCGAGATCGAGGGTGCGGCGATGGAGCGGCGCTGCGCCGGCCCGTCCATGGAGGGCTCCAGCCGCTCGCCGCGGGCGGCGGGCTGCTTGGCCCGCACCGGCTCGTTCAGCGTGCCGAATTCGTCGTCGTTGAAATCGTAGGGCGCGTCGAAGGCATCGCGGCGCTGGCGCGGCCGGATGCCGAACAGGCGGCGCGTCCGGGCCTTGGCATTGTACCAGGCGTGCATCAGCGCGCCGAAGGCGAGGAAGCGCGGCTCGTCGTCGTCCTCATCCTCGTCGCCGACGGTGCGGGCGCGGCTCGGAACGACGTCGTCGTCATCCTCCTCGTCTTCCTCGTCGGCGATGGTGCGGCCGACGAGGCCGGAGGCGAAAAGCATCAGCCAGACGGCGGGAACGGCAAGCACGGCGCCGAGCACCATGCCGAAAATACCGCTCGGATAGGCGCCGACGAAGAGGGCCGGAAAGCGCAGGATCATATCGCCGACGACGCCGCCGATGCCGTTCGGGATCGGCCAGGTGACAGGCGCGGGGAAACAGCCGATCGCGGCGGCCGCGACGATCGCGCCGCCCCCCCAGGCGGCGAGCCGCGCGGGAATGCGATGGACATGGCGACCGGAGATCAGCGCCAGCGCCCAGGCGACGATCGGCAGCATGGCGAGCACGCTCGCAAGCCCCAGCGTCTGCATGACGATGTCGGCGAAGGCGGCACCCGCATAGCCGAGAACATTGGTCGGCGCGTTCCCGGTGGCGTAGGAATAGCTCGGGTCCATGACGTTCCAGGTGGCGAGTGCCGCAACGGCAAGCGCCAGCATCGCAAACAGCGCGAAGCCGGCCAGACCGACGATCTGCCGCCACAGGAATGCCGAAAGCGAGAAGCGGTCGAACCGACCGTCCAACGCTGCGGAATTGCTTCTGCTCATAGTGTCCAGCCCGCCTTTTACCGAAAGCCCACGCGAATCGGCGCGATGCCGATCGCCTGAAACGCCAGCCTCAAGATTAAGCGGAGGAGGGTTAATGGCATATTAACCATGCAAAATTGCCGGCCTTAATGCAAAAACGCCCGGACCTTTGAGGGTCCAGGCGGGAGGCTGGAGCGCCGGAGAATATCCGGCGCCGTGGGTCCGTGATCAGGAGTGATAGGCGGCTTCGCCGTGCGAGGAGAGGTCGAGACCCTCACGTTCGGCTTCGACGGTGACGCGCAGGCCGATGATCAGGTCGACGACCTTGTAAAGGATCGCCGAGCCGACGCCCGACCAGACGATCGTGGTCAGCACGCCCTTCAGCTGCGAAAGCACCTGGGTCGCCGTGCCGGCATAGGTGGCCGCGAAGTCCGGCGTGGAGTAATCGACGATGCCGGCACCGCCAAGTGCCGGATTGACGAGGACGCCGGTGGCGATGGCGCCGAAAATGCCACCGATGCAGTGGACGCCGAAGACGTCGAGCGAGTCGTCGTAGTTGAACTTGTTCTTCACGACATCGACGAAGAAGTAGCAGATCGGCGAGACGAGGAGGCCGAGCACGATCGAGCCCATCGGACCGGCAAAGCCCGCGGCCGGGGTGACGGCGACGAGGCCGGCAACCGCACCCGAAGCGGCACCCAGCATCGAGGCCTTGCCGCGGGTGAAGCTTTCGACCAGGCACCAGGCGACGGCGGCGGCGGCGGTGGCGACGAAGGTGTTGATCATCGCCAGCGAGGCGTAGGCGTTGGCTTCGAGGTTGGAGCCGGCGTTGAAGCCGAACCAGCCGACCCAGAGCAGCGAGGCGCCGACCATGGTGAGCGTCATGGAGTGAGGCGCCATGATGTCCTTCTTGTAGCCGGTGCGCTTGCCGAGCATGATCGCGCCGACGAGGCCCGCGATGCCGGCATTGATATGGACCACCGTGCCGCCGGCAAAATCGATCGCGCCGTAGGAATAGATCAGGCCGGCCGGATCGGTATAGGCGCTCGGACCGCCCCAGAACCACACCATATGCGCCATCGGGAAGTAGACGAAGGTCACCCACAGGACGACGAAGAGCATGACGGCCGAGAACTTGATGCGCTCGGCAAACGCGCCGACGATCAGCGCCGGCGTGATGCAGGCAAAGGTCATCTGGAAGCAGACGAAGGTCAGCTCGGGAATGGCGACGCCCTTGGTGAAGGTTTCCGACAGCGTCGTCACGTTGACGCCGGCAAGGAACGCCTTCGAGAAGCCGCCGACGAAGCTGTTCAGCGCGCCGCCATTGGTGAAGGCGAGCGAATAGCCGTAGGTGACCCAGATGATCATCACCACCGCGGTGATCATGAAGACCTGCATCAAGACGGAAAGCATGTTCTTGGCGCGCACCAGGCCGCCGTAGAAGAGGGCGAGGCCGGGGATGGTCATCAAGAGCACCAGCACGGTGGAGACGAGCATCCAGGTGTTGTCGCCCTTGTCCATGGTCATGGCCGGCGCGGCAGCGGCGGCAGCAGGCGCCGCCGTCTCCTGCGCGAAGGCGATGGCCGGTGCGAAGAGGGCCGCGGAGGCAGCGCCCGCACGGGCAAGAGTGGAAGCGAATTTCGGAAATGACATTGCGGAGAACTCCCTGATCGGCGGTGTCTTACAGCGCTTCGGAATCGGTTTCGCCCGTGCGGATGCGCACGGCATGGTCGAGCGAATAGACGAAAATCTTGCCGTCCCCGATCTGCCCGGTCTTGGCGGCGGCGGCGATGGCCTCGACCACCATGTCGACGGCCTCGGCCGCGACGGCGACCTCCAGCTTCAGCTTCGGCAGGAAGCTGACGGCATATTCGGTGCCACGGTAGATTTCGGTATGCCCCTTCTGGCGCCCGTAGCCCTTCACTTCGGTCACGGTCAGGCCCTGGATGCCGACCGCCGTCAGGGCTTCGCGGACCTCATCCAGCTTGAACGGCTTGATAATGGCCATCACAATTTTCATCTGGTTCCATCCTTTGTTTATGCTCGGCAAAGCCGACTGTCTTGGAAGGCGGCCCCCCCCCTCGAAGGGCCTGCGACCGAGACTAGACATTCAAAGGGCGTGCCAGATTGGACGACGCAAAATAAGATATTGAAAAATAATGGAATTATTTGACAACCGCCAAAAAAGCGGCAGACGCACGAAATATGGATGCTTAAATAAAATGCACATATCGAGACATGGGCATTAATTAATCATCCGCCTTTTTCCGGATCAGGCCCTCCTGCGCGACCGAAGCAACCAGTTCGCCCGAGCGCGTGAAAAAGCCGCCGCGCGTCATGCCGCGCGCGCCCGACGCGCTCGGGCTGTCCTGCGCATAGAGCAGCCAGTCGTCGAGCGTGAAGGGGCGGTGGAACCACATGGCATGGTCGAGGCTGGCGACCTGCAGGCTCTGGTCGAAGATCGAGGTTCCGTGCGCATAAAGCGAGGCGTCGAGCAGCGTCATGTCGGAGAGATAGGCGAGCACCGCCGCCTGCGTCAGACGGTCGTCCGGCACCGGACCGGTCAGTCGCACCCAGATATTCTGCTGCGGCTCGAGCTTGGCATCGGAAATATAATGCGTGAGGGTTTGCGGGCGGATTTCGATCGCCCGGTCGCTCTGCCAGTAGCGGCGCAGCGCCGCCGGCGCATCGGCGAGAAACCGCGCCTTGATTTCCTCCTCGCCCGGCAGCGCCTCCGGCGCGGGCACGTCCGGCATCATAACCTGATGATCGAAACCCGGCTCGTCCTGCTGGAACGAGGCCGACATGGCGAAGATGGCCTTGCCGTGCTGGACCGCGAGGACACGTCGGGTGCTGAAGCTGCCGCCGTCGCGCAGGCGCTCCACTTGGTAGACGATGGGCACCGAGGGATCGCCCGGCCGCATGAAATAGGCGTGCAGCGAATGAACATGCCGGCCGCTCTCGACGGTGCGCTGTGCGGCCACCAGCGCCTGCCCGATCACCTGGCCGCCGAAGACGCGCTGCCAGCCGACCTGCGGGCTGCGACCCCGGAACAGATTGACTTCGATCGGCTCCAGATCGAGCGTGAGGATCAACTGCTCGATGGCGGTCGGCTTCGGGTTTGACGACATTGGCGAATATGCTCCGGCGGGTATGAACGATGACGGCTATGCACTATATAGACCACGATTTGATTGACGGACACTTCGGTCCAGAGGCATTGGGGGCAAGGCGATGAAGGATATGCTGGTCGTGGGCGGCGGATATGTGGGCCTCGCCGCCGCCGTCGCCGTCAAGCAGGCAGCCCCGCATCTCGACGTCGAGGTGATCGAGGCCGCCCCCGAAACCGTCTGGAAGAAGGATATGCGCGCCTCGGCGGTCATCGCCGCCGCCGTAAAAATGCTCGACGTCTTCGGCATCTGGGACGGGATCCGCGCGCAGGCGCAGCCGATCCACCGCATGATCGTCACCGATTCGCGCACCGGCGACCCGGTCCGGCCGGTCTTCCTCACCTTCGACGGCGAGGTCGAAAACGGCGAGCCCTTCGCCTACATGATCGAGAACGCCATCATGGTCGGCGCGCTGCGCGGCGTCTGCGAGCGGCTCGGCATCGCGATCCGCCATGGCCTGACGGCGACCGGCTTCACCACCGGAGACACCTCCGTGACGCTGTCGCTCTCCGACGGCAGCACGGTCGAAACGCGGCTGCTCGTCGCCTGCGACGGCGTGCGCTCGAAGCTGCGCGACATGGCGGGCATCAAGACTGTGAACTGGAGCTACGGCCAGTCCGGCATCGTCGCCACCGTCGAGCACGAGCGCCCGCATGAAGGCTGCGCGGAAGAGCATTTCCTTCCCGCCGGTCCCTTCGCCATCCTGCCGCTCACCGGCAACCGCTCCTCGCTCGTCTGGACGGAACGGACGGCCGACGCCGAGCGCCTGATCGCCGCCGACGAGCTGGTCTTCGAGGAAGAGCTGGAGCGCCGCTTCGGCCACAAGCTCGGGCCGCTTCGGGCGACCGGCGAACGCCGCGCCTTCCCGCTCGGCCTGACGCTCGCCCGCGAATTCGTGGCGCCGCGCTTTGCGCTGGCCGGCGACGCCGCGCACGGCATCCACCCGATCTCCGGCCAGGGCCTCAATCTCGGCTTCAAGGACGTGGCCGCCCTTGCCGAAACCGTCGTCGAGGCGGACCGGCTTGGCCTCGACATCGGCTCGATCAACATCCTGGAGCGCTATCAGACCTGGCGGCGGTTCGACACCTTCCGCATGGGCGTGACGACCGATGTGCTGAACCGGCTGTTTTCCAACGACGTCGCGCCGCTCCGCGTCGCCCGCGACATCGGGCTTGGCCTCGTCGACCGGATGCCGCGCCTGAAATCCTATTTCATCGGGCAGGCCGCCGGCACCGCCGCGCACGGCAAGCCGCGGCTGCTGGCCGGCGAGGCGATCTGAGCGAAGAAAAAACTCAGTCTTCCAGCCGCCGCGCCTCGGATACCAGCATGATCGGAATGCCGTCACGGATCGGATAGGCAAGCCGCGCCTTTTCCGAGATCAGCTCGTTCCTGTCGCGGTCGTAACTCAGCCGGCCCTTGGAGAGCGGGCAGACGAGCAGGTCCAGAAGCTTGGGATCGACCTTGCTGACGGTATCGTCCATCAGACCTCCGCTATTGCAGCATCGAATCGCTGTCGCCGAAGCGCGCCAGCACGATTTCGGTAATGGCGATGAAGGTCTCCGCACGCGTCTTCAGGTCCGGCGCTTCGAGAAGCGCCTGCTTCTCCGCGGGCTCGAACGGCGCCATCATCGCCAGCGAATTGACGAGCGTCATGTTGCTGGCGCGCTCGACGCTTCCCCAATCCGCTTCCAGCTTGTTGGCTTCGAGATAGGCCCGGAAGGCGGCAAGCAGCGCGGCGCGGTCGACCGTGTCCTCCTCGTCGCGCGACTTGAGATCGGAGACGAAGGGCGCGATGCGGAAGGAGCGGTAGGCATGATGGCTCTGCATCTCGTCGATCAGCCGGAAACGGCAGATGCCGGTGAGCGAGGTGATATAGCGCCCGTCGCCGGTCTCGGAGAAGGAGGTGACGCGCCCCAGGCAGCCGACCTGCGCCAGATGCGGCGTATTCGCCGGCTCGCCGAGCGCCGGCTGCACCATGCCGATCAGCCGGTTGCCCGCCATCGCGGCATCGAACATCGTCAGGTAGCGCGGCTCGAATATGTTGAGGGGCAACTGGCCGCCCGGAAGCAGGAGCGCGCCGGACAGCGGAAACACAGGCACCACCTGAGGCAAATCGCTCGGCTTCAGATATCGGGCATTGCCAACCTGCATAAACGAGAATCCCGGCTTGCGTATCGCCTCTTTCGCGGCCCTTACCGACCCCTCGACGAAATGTGGTCCCTTCCGTCAAAAACGCAAGGGGGATTCGATACCGAATCTCAGGAGAAAAGGATCGAGGAAAGCCGCCGGCGCGCAGCGACCATCGCCGGGTCCTTCGGTCCCCAGACCTCGAAAAACTCCAGAAGCTGACGGCGCGCGCCGTCGTCGTCGAAGCTGCGGTCGCGGCGCATCACGGTCAGCAGATGGTTGGCCGCCTCCTCGCGCTTGCCCTCGACATTGCGGATCTTCGCAAGCTTGATGCGGGCGGCATGATCGTCGGGATTAATCGCCAGTTCGTGCTCGAGCGCCACCGGATCGCCGAGCTTGCGGGCCTCGTCGATCTGGTCGAGCCGCTTCAGCACCGCCTGGATGCCCGGCTCCTTGGCAAGCGTTTCCGGCAGGTCGGTCAGCGCTTCGCGGGCGCGCTGGTTCTGGCCGGCGGCGATCATGCATTCGGCCATGCCGGCAAGCGCCTTGGCGTTTTCCGGGTCCGCCTGAAGCACCGCGCCGAAGAGTTCGGCCGCGCCGTTGATCTCGCCGTCGGCAAGAAGCTTGCCGGCCTCTTCGAGGATGGCCGCGATCTGCTCGGCATCGTCGCCGGCACCGCCGGGACCGGCAAGACGGTCGATGAACTGGCGCACCTGGCTTTCCGGCACCGCGCCCATGAAACCGTCGGCGGGGCGGCCGTCGACGAAGGCGATGACGGCAGGGATCGACTGGATGCCGAGCTGGCCCGCGATCGAGGGATGGTCGTCGATGTTCATCTTGACGAGCTTCACCCGGCCCGCCGCCTCGTTGACCACTTTTTCGATCACCGGCGTCAACTGCTTGCAGGGGCCGCACCACGGCGCCCAGAAATCGACGAGCACCGGCTGGCGGCGCGATTCCTCGATGACGTCGCGGGCGAAGGTCGCCGTCGTCGTGTCCTTGATGTGACCGCCGGGGGCGGCGGCCGGCGCCACGCCATAGCTGGCCGATGCCGTCATCTGGCCGCCGCCGAAGGAGCCGCTATAGGGATTGTCTGTGCCGCTCATGAGTATCTCCCGCCTGTCAGGCATCTTTATCTGTCTAGGCTACAGCATCGCGCCCTCATTCGCACGCGCCGTTCCTTGAAGTTTTTACGCCGGATCGGCCCCGAAAAGCCCGATCACGCCGGCTTAACATCATGCGTCAGGCCGTCACTTTCAAGACGACCGGCGTGTGTCCCGTCGCTTCCATGAAGCGGATCAGATCGGCGCTGGCGATCGAGGTCGTCGCGTCGTTGGAAAGCGGATGGCAATTGACGATGTCGTGCGCCATCAGGTCGGCGTCGAGCACGAATGTCACGTTCTTGCCCGTGTCGTTGATCGCGCCGAAGGCGGTGACCGAACCCGGAATGACGCCGAGATATTCCATCAGCTTTTCCGGCTTGCCGAAGGAGACCTTGCTCGCCGCGCCGATAAGGGTGTGCACCGTTTTCAGGTCCACCGCCGCATTCTCTTCCACGGTCAGCAGGAAGAAATTGTCCTTCTTGTCCTTCACGAAGAGGTTCTTCGTATGCCCGCCGGGAATTTCGTCGCGCAGCGCCACCGATTCGGCGACGGTGAAGACCGGCGCATGGTCCTTGGTGCTGTGTTTGATGCCGAGTTCGTCCAGAAAGCGGAAGAGGTCCTCGCGGCTCTTCGCAGGCCGAACGGCTTCATCTGATTCAAGCATGGTCGTCTCGCTGGCATCGTGATGGAAAATACAGGCCTCCTGATACGTCGCGCACCCGTCCTTTGCAATCGCCAACACGCCGCACGCGCCCTAAACCCTTATATTCCCGGCACTTCAGCGCACCGTGAGAAGCCCCCGGAAATTTTTCTTCGCCCTTTCGTCATTTCTCTGTTGCATTTGAAAATCGGTTGGGCCATATAGCGCCCGTCGCCGCAAGGTGGCGCCCACGGTCCACTTCACTACCCCGGACTGATGCGGAATGAGCGGGTGTAGCTCAGGGGTAGAGCACAACCTTGCCAAGGTTGGGGTCGAGGGTTCGAATCCCTTCGCCCGCTCCAGTTTCTCTAAGAATATCAGTATGTTACGTCGGGCCGCCGCAAGGCGGCCTCGTCGTTTCAAGTGCTGGTCGCCACCGGGTCGCCACGCGGATGAAAGCGGCTTCCTGCCCGCTGCGCCGCCTTTCTCGTTCCATTGCCCTGCCGATATAGGGATAGAGAGATAGAGCGCTGAGGGTAGTTCGCTTTCCACGGCCCGCTCTCGCGCTCTCAAATAGCGCTGTAGAGAGCGGGCGGTGGGAAGGGAACGGGAGAGCCTGCGCCTGAGCGGAGGCATCGACCATTAGATTGCAGAAAAACTGCCTCACGCTCTGTTTCAGTCGTTGCGCAGATCATATCGGTGTCTGGAAAATAGACCCCCAAGACAAAATCGTGCCTGTTCGATCAAGGCGGCTCAGTGCCAACTTTGACAGACTGCCAGTTAATTAGAGGTCTGTGGTGGCGAACACAGTAGCCAACTTGGCTTTCTAAGGCATGATTAGTCAGCTACTTCTCCAATGTAAGTTTGAATGCAGGGAGAACGATCCGAGCTCCCTTTTTAATGTACATACGAGGGACGGTAGGCCCATCGTAATAGCCAAAATCAAGATTCTCGCCCTCGATAGTTAATGACCGCCCTTTCCATTGGGCATATCGACCGAGTGTTCCGACAAGGCTGTTCAATGCTGGCCAGCCATCGTCCGGCATCTTCCAATACTCACTGGACTCCAGACCGGAAGCAGAGGTCAGCACATTCGCTCGTTCGACAACGATGTCCTCATGGTGGTAGAGAAAGCCTGACTGCAAATTAATTTGACCCATTATTGTCCAACCACGATCAGCGGCTCCGCGCTGGGCGACCGGCACTAATAAAGTTAGGTCTTGGGCGAGAAGATCATAGATTTCCGACAAATCCCGCCATTCCTGATCGATGCGGGCATTTGCTAGTGGAGCGGGGTCGCCGTTGAAATGACAAGCGGCAACCGCAATATAATTTCGCTGTTCGGGAGTCAGGTCCACCTTCGCCCAAGCTATTGCTTGCTCAGTCGCCCAAGCCGCTAACTCAGAGGAATGCGCGCTCGCTGGATCACGTTTCGGACCTGTGGGCGGCATATCGATTGTTCCGAAGAAGTGTTGCGCCCTCACCACTCCTGGAGTCCTCTTATTAGCAAGGCCACCAACCGAGTAGGTACCCAATTCTTGGGAGGTTGGATTAAGTGCCGCCCGGCCAATCGGATTTTTTTTCGAGCCGATTTCCCGCATCATCTCGGCATTCGCCTCGACAACCGGCGCTATGTCATCAATTCCCCCAGTGATCCGCCTCAACCAAGTCAGTGCATTCTCGGTCTGCCAGTTGGAGCTTATCGTCTTGCTAACCCCGCTTCTGTCGTCGAAGCCGACGAGTTCGACATCAATGGCTGGACAGATCACCCCCAAAAGCTCGGCAATACTAAAAGAAATTGCTGGCAGTTTTGTCGCAGACTTACCAACATGCATGACTGTCGTTTCATCACGAGCCCAAAGCATGCGCTGAATATCAACTTCCTTTAGGAAGACACTTACTTTGGTAACCACACGTGAATTTGGGTTGGGCGCATCTTGAAGAATCGGACGCAGGCCAAGCCCCGACTGGAATCGCAACAGCTTGGTTGACGAAACAGCCGCATCGAATGGCCGCGTGGTTACACAAACCTCATCACTATACATGAACACCGAGAAGAAACCGATACCGAACCGGCCGATATGGTGAAAGCGCTTCCCCACGAATCCGGGGCGCTCGGCCTTGAGTTTGGGACTGGACCAGCCACTTTCACCGAAAGTAAGGAAGGGGCCAACCAAAATGGCGGCTGACATGCCGATCCCATCGTCGGCTATGCTTAACCAGTAGCCCTTTTCGCCAGTTGAATTCTGGCCTACTGCCAAGTCAACCCAAACCGTTCCTCTATGCTCTTCTTCAAGCAACCGACGCGCTCGAACCGCGTCGACTGCGTTCTGGATGAGCTCTCTCAAGGGAACGATTACATCGTCTCCGTAAAGTCCTTTCCCGCCAAGCAATGCGATAAGACTGGCGGTATCGCCCACTCTCACGTCCGCTCTCACAGGGTGCCATCCAGTGGTCCTGACATGTTTTGCAAAACGAGTAGGTTCGCTTATATCCTTCACACGAGCCAACTGAAGAGTAGGTAACCCGAAATCCCGCAACAGGGCATTAGTGGTCTGCAATTCTCGATCAGCAGTAGTGGCAAGGTCGAACGCTATCCACCAAGCCGAAGCATCGGACTGGCTGAAATCCACAGTGCTGTTGATAAGAAGAGCCTCCCTATCATCTGGATCGACACCCTTGGCCAATCTGTTCTGCGCGGTCCAGTGATTATGGGAGACTCCAGAAGGATTCGCCAAGGCAAACTCAAAATCTGGAGCCCTATAGTTATCAATTTGAATGGCGTCGGCGGTTCGCATCAATGCGGCCAACAATACAGGCCGTATGGCTCCAAACGAATGATAAGGCGATACTACATTTGCAGACTTCGGGAGTTGAGCGACCTGTGCCAGATCCCAGTGATGACTGGCAGCTACCTGACCTATCAACCCACCCATATGGGTTCGGATCGTTGCGTCTTCGATCAGGAACAGATCAGCACCAAAAGCGGGATGCTTGAACGACATCCCGATGATCTTCTCGGCCTGTTTTGCGTGGAGCGCTCGCACGGTGGCGAAAAGAGCGGCACGCTTGACGGATTCGTCAAGCTTGCTCGATGGCGGATTTGTTGAATTCTCATCCTCTACAAGTGATGCAACGTTATCAGCCCATTCAGGGGTCTTTGAAAGTGCTTCGAGCCCACCTTTGAATGCCAGTGTAGTATGAGCAGCGTCATGAATTAGAATGGCAACACCAAGTATAAATACTTCTACAGGTGTCAGCTTCATATCGTCGGTGACCAACAGATCAACAGCCTCCCACAAAGCCGCGAAATGTCTTTCGTCGTGCAACGTAAGCCCGACCGCATCGTTTTGGATACGGCTAGCCACTGAGCACGCTCGATCCCATGCGTTGCCGTATTGGCTCGCGAGATTCTGTAGCGGAAAGGATGTTAGATTGCTGAATGCATCATGCCAAATCCGTGTCGTTTCGTAAGGTCTGCCCATTACTTATCGTCTCTTTGCCCGCCGCCGTTTTCAAAAATGTAATATGTCTGACTCGGCCCAATGCACAACATCCCCCGAGCGCGGTATTCTTGATTGCGCCCAGCGGCTGTGGATCGCGAATACGCCGGACTGCTTTTTTGAATAGCGCGGCTCGGAAACGAGCAGCCTACTTTGGTCCTATTCCAGACATTCAGCAGCAAGATAGTGGATGACCGCAAATGGCACTGGCAAAGTTGGACTGTCTGCCAAGGCAGAAATTCACCGACAAGAGTAGATCGCTGAACTACACGGCCGCAACGGCCTCGGCCTGAATGATTGTGATTTCCAACTCCCGATCATCCATCGCATGGGCTGCCACATTTAGGCGGTCGATCAGCATGCGGCGCTCCGCTTTCTTCGAATCGGGGTCAAAGCCCAACAGCACGTTCGGGCTTGTTTGAAGCACGCCGGCTATCCGTAGGAGCGTCGCAAGGTCCGGCTCGTTCCGACCGGCCACATAATGACCATAGCGGCGTTCGCTGACGCCGACGCGGCGCGCGACCTCCGCGTGCGACAATCCCAATTCTTCTGCTCGCCTCCTGAGGCTTTGTGCCAGCGTATCCATAGGAACAAAATGTTCCTGACACGCCGAACTCGTCCATGTATCATATGTTCAGTCAAATGAGAACAAATACTGGGTATGGGCGTGGAGAGGGCAGGAGAAGACTGGGGCTGGCTGATATGGGTTGTCGGCACGTTTCCCATCTGGGGAACGTTGCTCTGGCATATATGGGATTTGAGCATCCGACCCCGGCTGATCCCCGTAGGTGACATCAAGGCCTTGGCTGACGATATGGTCGCCAAGCATGGCCCGCGTGCCGATGAAATCGCCTTTATCGAGGAGGATCGAGCGTGGCGCTATTCCGAAACATTCCAGCAAGGGAAGTGGCATCGGGTGCGACGTGAGCTTTGGCGTCGGTACGAAACCGGGGAGTGGGAAGGGCCAGATGGATAGTCTCGAATGAGCCTTCCAATGCCCGATGGATACCGGACCCGGAAGGCTCATTATTATCATCCCTGAATGATGTGCGTTCCTGTAAGCCCGTAAATAGACCTGTGAATTTTCACCTGATGAATCATCAGTCCGTTGTTGTCCTGGGCAGAAAGGTATTCGCTTTCTGGATTGGCTTTGCGTTTGCGGCGTCGGGATTCCTTCGGAGGGATAATCATTGCCGGCCGGGACCCGACATCGGCAGAGACAATGACCGAAGAAATTGGGTTCGTGGAACTCTTTCGCTTCACAATACGCCCGCACGGACTCGATAACAGGCATCCAAATGCCGATTCCACGGCGGGGATCAGGGATGCTCCCGCACTGTTCGATTGGAATTCTGGCAAGCGTTGCAGGAGGCCTCCGAACTACGTGTTCGCTTTGAAATTTCCGGCGTGATTTTCCGGCAGGTGGCCTTTTGAGCGATCTGTTTCATGCGACTTGGCTAGACGTTTCGGCATTTCCAAGTTCGTATCGTGCCGGGTTTCATCGGCGTTTCGCCTGTTGCATCCGCTGAGGCGGAAGGCACCGGCTATACCTGTATAAGCGTGTAGGAGCGGTATATTTCATGTTGCACGGTGCGGACTCGCCCGCCGGGCCGCTGATTGCGCCTTCCCGTCCGCGCCGAAATGCACCCACATGGAAAGGTCATTTCATCTTCTGTATCAGCCTTGTTCTACCGTTCTGTCGGCCAGCCGATGGCGTTTGTCTCAAAGCTCCACTTCGAAATCCTCGGCGTTCGGATGTCGCCCGGAGGCGATCCACGCGGCCCATGCCGTCCAACTCTCGCTGCCCTTCTTCAATCGTCCGGCCTCGCGCTGCACCGATAGCCAGAGATCGCGCGCGGTCCACGGTTTCAAAACGCCGCTTTCCTGTCGAAGCCGCTCATTGATCTCCCCATAGAAGTTGATGGGTTTCGGCGTGAGAAGCGCACGCGGAGAGGCGAACAGGTAGCCATGTGTTCTCCGGTAGGGTGCGAGCAACGCCATCGCTTCTGGCGCAAGCTCGATCCGGCGCGATGTGTCCATATGCGGGCCGCGCCAGCGATCATACTCCACCGCCCAGGCGCTTTCGGTCCAGAAAACGGCTTCACTCCGTATTTCGCGCACGTCCTCCATGTGCTCGCCGGTGAGGATCATGAGGCCAACCATTGCCGCCCAAGGATGGCCGAGACGTGCGGCGGTCTCAAAGATGGTGCGGATGTCGTCCACCGACAGGAAGGTGGTTTGGCGAAGCGGCGGTAGGTCGAGCTTGGCTTTCGCCAGCGGATTCGCTTGCAGCAAGCCGCGCTCAACCGCCCATGACAAGAAAGCCTTCGCCCCTTTCAGGAAATTGACGCCGCGTGTCGGGCGGTCGGCGGCGATTTTCTCCGCCAGCAACAGCCAATGGTCGCGGTCGAGCGCGGAAAGCGGTTGGCTGCCGAATCTCGGCGTGAGATAGCGGACGAACAGGCGCTCCATCACGCTGAACCAGTCGGAGTCGGTCGGGCTGCGCTCGAAGAAATAGAGCGTCACGACCTCCTTCAACGGCATGTCGCGACGAAGCCTCGGCGTTCGCCGGGCAATGCCGTAATGGCCAGCGTGCCGCCATTCCGCTTTCCGGCGCGCTTCTTCAACGGTGTAATCCGAGGCGCTGCCCAGATGCTCGCGCTCGGCATGCTGCTCGTCGCGGTCCGAATAGAGATAGTACCAACTCTTGCTGCCGCCCGGCTGGATGCGCAAGGCGAGGTAAGGAATACCGCCGTCGCGAATCCATTCCTCGCGGGCGGGCGGCTGCACCGCACGGATAAGAAGATCGGTGAGGCGCACTTGCACGTAGTCCCGCTGGCCGCGTCGGCGTTTTGGCCGTCTCTCGCGGCTTTCCTCGTCCAGATGCCCGACAAGGGCGGGCGGGTCGAGATTTTCATAGGGAAGTCCGGCGCTGGCGGCCATGCGCGATCCTTTCGACGTTCGGATATGAAAATGCCGCCGGGGTCACCGGCGGCATGAATGAGCATGGAAGTGCCGTCAATCGCGGCGGATGTCGGCTACCTCCGCGCTGAGATAGCGGGCGATCTGCGGAATGGTGGCGGTGGTGTAGACGCTCGGTCCCGCCGCCAGATAGATGATCGCACCATCCGCCCCGTTGGCGCGGCCCCCGGCGATCTGGCTGCGGCGCACCAGCGCCCCGCCGCCGGAGACGGCCGGGATCAGGATGAAATTGTCGTTGAGGTCGATGTCTTCACGCATGGTCTCAAATCCTTTCAGCTTGCGGTGAAAGGGCGGAAACTCCGCCCCTCCATTACAAACCAGACCTATTGCGGGTGTCAACTAAGCATTTGTTTTGTATGTACTATTCGGATTTTGTGTTCCTCGAAGCTCGAAATAGCGATGCTTCTCGCCAGCCGCTTGAATCAGGCTGTCCAGTTCGCCGGCTTCCTCCAGCCGCGTCACCTCATCGAAGAAGTGATCTCCGGTGTTGCGGTAATCCCAATCGTCCTCAAGGTCGCCATCGTCCGGCTCGTAGACAAACAGGCCGCCAGCATTGCCGTTCGATGGCGTCGATGTGGAATCGAGAAGGCCGGAACACCGAAGGCTCATCCATTCCAAAAGGTCGCATTTGCGGTACTGCGCATAGCGGCCGAATTTCAGGAAGCGGGGGCCACCGCCGCGTGTCGCCATCGTGGCGAGGCTCGCCGCCGTGGTGCGAAGGCCGTGGCTCTGGAGAAAACGGGCGGCCTGTATGCGTGTGAAGATTTCCATGTTTATATCCTCTTTATGGTTCGGAGCGCTGCGCCCCTACCAATGGAAATCCGATAGGCTCTGTCGCAGAGCCGCCATGCGATATGCTGGTTCATTCCCCATTGGCTCGAGGTTTTGCCTTTCCGGCCATTGCCGCCGCGATCTTCGCGCCGATGCTGTCGGCGGCTTCTGCGGCGCGGCTGTCGATGACATGGGCGTAGATGGCGAGCGTCGTGCGCGGTCCCTTGTGGCCCATCAGTGCCGCGACGGAGGCGACATCGATGCCTTCCGACAAGGCGATGGAAGCGATAGCGTGCCGAGCGTGATAACGGACGCGGTTCGGCAGGCCGGCGCGCTCGCGCGCATCCACCCAAATCTTCTTCGAGCCGACGAAATGTCCGTCGCCGCGCGCGGCCGGAAAGACGAAGGGCGATTTCGGTCTTCTCGGCTGCGCGTTGATGAGGTCGAGTGCGGCCGGCGCGAGCGGGCGCACCGAATAGCCGGTCTTGCTCTTTTCGAGGCGAAGGCAGCGGCCCTGCTGGTCCACCTCGGACCAGCGAAGCTGTTCGATTTCGGACGGTCGCGCGCCGGTCAGCAAGAGAAGGCGCAGGACGGCGATGCCGACAGGATTGACGCCTTCCGCCTCCAAGGCGGTAAGCGCTTCCGCCATCGCGGCGAACTCGTCCTCGCTGAGGAAATCGTACCGCTTGCCGGGTCGGGGCTTGCGAGCCGCCGAAACGGGATTGGCGGTGACAATGCCTTTCTCGACCGCATAGCCGAAAACCAGCGACAAGTCGGCTGCGACCTTGCGGGCTGCTCCCTCTCCGCCGCGCACCTTAATCCGGCCGCGCTTGCGCGGTCCGACGGCGTTCTTCGCGGTTTCGCCTTTCGAGACGCGGCGAATGAAATCGTTGATGTCGTCCACGGTCACTTCGCTGACGCGCTTGCGCCCGAGGATCGGCACGGCATGGTGCCGTAGCCGGGAGAGCGTATAGGCTTTGGTGCGGGGCTCCATCGGCTTGCCGGTGCGGCGGCCGGGAGGGTTTTCCTCGTCCCATTGGTCGATCAGGCCGCTGACGGTCATTTCGCGGCGTTTGGTCTGGCGATCCTCCAACGGATCATGACCGTGGCGAACCTCGCCCAGCCGGTTGCGCGCGAGGCCGCGTGCTTCTTCGGGCGTGATTTCCCCGACGCGGCCGAGGCTCATGCGCTTTTTGGTGACGTTCCGCCCGCCGCCATCGGGCCGGTATTCCAGGATGTAGGTCGCGGCTCCCGAAGGTGTCACCCGAACGCCAAAGCCCTTTACCTCTGTGTCGTAGACGACATAGCGGCTGGCTTGGGGTTGCAGGCTGTCAACGAGCCTTTTGGTGATCTTGGCGCGGGCCATGTTCCGGTGTTCTGGGTCGCCACCGGGTCGCCACGCGGATGTAAATCGGCGTTATTCAGCGTTCGGCAGCGGGTTGCCTCTACCTCAAGAAAAACAGTAATTTTATAATAAAATCAAATATTTAGTTTTATTCTACGTTATGCGCCGCAAGTCGCTGTAAACCGCCCGGCCGGCTTTGCCAAGGTTGGGGTCGAGGGTTCGAATCCCTTCGCCCGCTCCAGTTTTCTCAATCATTATTGCTAGTTAAGCGACGCTGAACCGGCATCGCTTCGAGGCTGTGTTCCAGCCCGACTATTCGCGCCGGCTACCGCTGGACGCTCAGCGATGCCGAAATCGCAGCGATCGATTGGAACAGGATAAGCGGGTCATCCCTCGAAGGCAGGAACCCTCGCCGTTGCCAGAAAGCGCCAGCTTCGGCATCGACTGCGTTGACCATCAGCGCTCGCCCTCCAACGAGACCCGCGACCGTTACGCATCGCTCCAGCGCATGTTTCAGCAGGCCCGTGCCGATCCCTCTTCCTGCCCAACCGATATCGGTCGCCAATTGACCGAGAAGCAGGCAAGGAACCGGGTCCGGTGGTTGTCCTGTGCGGATCGAACGAGGCAAGGCGTTGGGGACGACGGCCGTCGGCGCCAAGCCGTAGTAGCCAACGACCTGGCCGGCTTCATGCACGACCAAAACTGCTGTGAACCCTTTTTCCTGATTGGAGAGTGCGCGGGTTTTCAGCCAATGGTCAAGGGTCGGCTTTCCGCAGGAAAACCCGGCAATATCATGCGCCGCCGTCAACGGTTCCGGAGCCGATAGGGTCACGTCTCAGCGCTTCTCAACATAGCCGGGCTCCCACGGTGCGGGGCGTTTGGCCAGTTCGATCATCTCCGGCACCGGCTTTGCGGGATCGGTGAGCGCAGCCACGAAGTCGGCGAAAGCCTCGGCGCTCATGCGGATCAGCCGATTCTCCATGAGGACGTCTTCCGCGGCGCGAACCGCGGCCTCTCGCACGAAATCGGTGCGGGAGCGGCCCTTGAGACCGGCCGCGCGATCAATCATCGCGATGTCGGCTTCGGGAAGACGCATCGAGATCGGATGCTCCTTACGTTCAGCTTTAGCGGCCATACTGCGCCTCCTTTCACCTCTGAGACTAACGAGATGTAGTGCATATTGCAATACATCTCATGGCATTCCGTTACCCGACTTCCCCTCGTCCCGCCGACATGTATATTGCAGTGCGAAAAATACTCCTGCGGAACTGACTTCGAGGTGGTGCATGGGGTCTCGATCAGGGCAGCGCGACGACCTCAAGGTCGATCTTGCGCTTCAGGGCGGCGGCGCGCACGGGGCTTTTACCTGGGGCGTGCTCGATCGGCTGCTGGAAGAACCGTGGCTCAGGATCGAGGGCATTTCCGGCACGTCGGCGGGCGCGATGAACGCGGCCGTCCTGGCGCACGGACATGCGGACGGCGGCGCTAAGGGCGCGCGCAAGGCGCTGGAGCAATTCTGGCGGGCGGTGTCGGACGCAGCCCGCCTCAGCCCCTTCCAGCGCGGGCCGCTCGACGTGCTTCTCGGCCGCTGGACCCTCGACAATTCGCCGCTCTTCGTCGCCATGGACATGGCGGCCCGGCTCTTCTCCCCTTACGATCTCAATCCGGGCGGCAGCAATCCGCTGCGCGCCATCCTCTCGGACCTCGTCGATTTCTCCCGGCTGGCGGACAGTCCGATAAAGCTCTTCATCACCGCCACCAGCGTCCGCACCGGCCGCGGCCGCGTCTTCCGCAATAGCGAGATCACGCCCGACGTTCTGCTCGCCTCCGCCTGCCTGCCCACCATGTTTCAGGCGGTCGAAGTGGACGGCGAGACCTATTGGGACGGTGGCTATGCCGGCAACCCGACGCTGACGCCGCTGATCCGCGAATGCGATTCGCAGGATACGATCATCGTGCAGATCAATCCCGTCGAACGGGAGGGTACGCCGCGCTCGGCGCGCGACATCCTCAACCGCCTCAACGAAGTCTCCTTCAATGCCGTCCTCCTGAAGGAACTGCGCATGATGGGGCTGCTGCGCCGCGTCGCGCGGGCCGACGACGAGGAAAGCATGCGCTGGGCCACGATGCGCATCCATCGCGTTTCGAGCGAGGCGATGCTGGAATTCGGCTATTCGTCGAAGCTCAATGCCGAATGGGCCTTCCTGTCGCTGCTGCGCGACGAGGGCCGCCGCGCCGCCGACGCCTTCCTCGCCGCCCATGGCGACGATCTCGGCACGCGCTCCTCGCTCGATCTCGAAACTCTCCTGGAAGGGGTCTGAGCATGGGACTGCTCGGCATTCTCGCAGCACTCGCCGTCCTGATCTGGCTGGCGTTCCGGGGCTGGAGCGTGCTCCTGCTCGCGCCGGCCGCAGCGCTGGTTGCCGCCCTCTTCGGCGGCGAGCCGCTGCTTGCCCACTGGACTCAGACCTTCATGACCAGTGCCGCGCGTTTCTTCGCGCAGTTCTTTCCGCTCTTCCTGCTCGGCGCGCTGTTCGGCAAGCTGATGGAGGCGAGCGGATCGGTCTCGACCATCGCGACCTTCATGACGGAGAAGCTCGGCAAGCGGCGCGCGATCCTCGCCGTCGTGCTTGCCGGCGCCTTCGTCACCTATGGCGGGGTGAGCCTCTTCGTCGCCTTCTTCGTTCTGGCGCCGATGGCGGAGGCGCTGTTTCGCGACGCCGGCGTTCCGCGCCGGCTGATGCCGGCGGCGATCGTCCTCGGCACCTCGACCTTCACCATGTCGGCCATGCCCGGAACGCCGTCGATCCAGAACGCCATCCCCATGCCCTTCTTCGGCACCACGCCCTTTGCCGCCCCCGGCCTCGGCATCATCGCCTCGGCGATCATGATGCTCTTCGGCATGTGGTGGCTGATGCGCGAGGCGGCGAAGGCCAAGCGGGCGGGCGAGGATTTCGGCGACGGCACCACCGCCTCCGCCGACAGCCTTGCCGGCAACGAGGCGCTGCGCGAGCGCGCGACGGCCGCACGCGAATTCGATCCCGCCGAGCTTGCCCATGGCGGCCATGCAGCCGCCTCCCCGTCGATCGTCGCTGCCGCACTCCCCCTTATCGTCGTGGTCGCCGTCAATCTCGCCATGTCGCTCTTCATCCTGCCGCGCCTCGACGTCGGTTTCTTAAGCGAACAGCGCTGGGGCGGGACGACGCTTTCCGCCGTCGGCGGTGTCTGGGCCGTCGTCACCGCGCTTTTCGCGGCACTCCTGACGGTCGTCGCCCTCAATTACCGGCGGCTGCCGTCGCTGCGCGAGACCATGGATGCGGGCGCCAACGCCTCCGTGCTGCCGGCCGTCAGCGTCGCAAGCCTCGTCGGCTTCGGCGCGGTGGTCGCCGCCATGCCGGCCTTCGAGGCGGTGCGCGACTGGGTTCTCGGCATCGGCGGCGGCCCGCTGGTATCGCTCGCGGTGGCGACGAACATTCTCGCCGCCCTGACCGGCTCGGCATCGGGCGGCCTCACCATCGCGCTCGACGCGCTCGGCAGCACCTATATGGCGCGCGCCGCCGAAATCGGCCTCAACCCCGAGCTTCTGCACCGCGTCGCCGTCATCGGCTCGGGCACGCTGGACAGCCTGCCGCACAACGGCGCGGTGGTGACGCTGCTTGCCGTCTGCGGGTCGAACCACCGCGAAAGCTACCGCGATATCGTCATGGTCGGCATTCTCGGCGCGCTCGTAGCGCTCGCGGCCGTCATCGCCCTCGGCTCGCTTTTCGGCTCATTCTGACCAAAAGCGGTAGATTCCTGCTTTTTTCATCCACAAATGGCCCCGTTTTATTCTTAAGCAATCATCCACCAATGCGTGCCAGCATCGATCCTGTCTGATTTGCTGCGGTTTCCGGCTGCGCATAACCCTTAAATCGGTATCGATCCGGCGAGGGATTATGCGTAGAATCGCCTGAGCTACTGCGTCGCCAGCGCGTTCCGCCGGAACGCCCGCGCAGCCGGAACCGGAGCCAGGGCACGGGGGGGTGCGGAATGGACGGGTTTGCAATGCTCCAGCGCAACAACGAAGCGGATGCGTCACTGATCGACGGGTTGCAGAAGGCGGCGTTCGACTACTTCCTGCTCCACACCAACCCGGAAAACGGCCTCGTCGCCGATACGTCGATCCGCACCAGCCATTGCAGCATCGCCGCCGTCGGCTTTGCGCTTTCGAGCTATCCGGTCGGCGTCGAGCGCGGCTGGATCAGCAGGACGGACGCGGCGGCCCGCGTCGCCACCACCCTCGACTTCTTCGCCGACAGCCAGCAGGGGCAGGAGCGGCACGCCACCGGCTATCGTGGCTTCTACTACCACTTTCTCGACATGAAGCACGGCCGCCGCGCCTGGAACAGCGAGCTGTCGATGATCGACACCGCGCTCTTCCTGATGGGCGTGCTGACCGCCGCCGCCTATTTCACCGGCGAGAACGAGGTCGAGACCGGCATCCGCGCGCAGGCAAAGCTGCTCTACGAGCGCGCCGACTGGCGCTGGGCGCTGAACAAGGGCGAGACGATCTCCATGGGCTGGAAGCCGAGCAGCGGCTTCCTCCGCTGGCGCTACCAGGGCTATGACGAGGCGATCCTCCTCTATGCGCTTGCCCTCGGCTCGCCGACGCACCCGATCCCGAAGGCCAGCTACGACGCCTTCGCCTCGACCTATACCTGGATGATGTACCAGCAGAAGCCGTTCCTCTATGCCGGCCCGCTGTTCATCCATCTCTTCTCCCATGCCTGGATCGATTTTCGCGGCATCAACGACCGCCACATGGCGGAAAAGAACACCGACTATTTCAGCAACACGCAGATCGCCATCGACGTGCAGCGCGACTATGCCGAGCGCAATCCCGGACATTTCGCCGGCTACGGCCGCGACGTCTGGGGGCTGTCGGCCTGCGACGGCCCGATCCCGACCGGCGGCCGCCACAGCCGCCGCCATCGCCCGAAGGTGCTGGGCTATGCCGCGCGCGGCGCACCGCTCGGCCCCGACGACGGCACCATCGCGCCCTGGTGCGCGCTTTCCTGCCTGCCCTTCGACCGGAAGGCGGCGCTCGACGGCACGCGCGCGCTGCTCGCCGCCTACCCGAACCTCCTGCTCGACGGTCGCTTCCCCGGCGGCTTCAACCCCACGGTCGAGGGACCGGGGCCGGAGGGCTGGGTCGACGATCGCTCCGTCGGCATCGACCAGGGCCTGCTGGTGATGATGATCGAGAACGACCGCAACGGCATGCTCTGGGACCTGATGCGGCAATCGCCAGCGCTCCGCGCCGGCCTCGCCCGCGCCGGCTTCAGCGGCGGCTGGATGGACCAGCCGGCAACCGCCGTCGCCTGAGGACGGGAAAGGGCGTTCAGCGAGCATTGCAAGGCGAGCAGACGAATGAGCGGATGCCTCACCCGATCGCCGAGACGCTTATTCGGAGATGATCTTCATCCGGTCGCCGGGCGAAATCGTGGCGCCCGTCGGGAGCGCGTTGATCAGCTTGAAGAGGTCGAGCTTGCGATCCGTGCCCATCATCCGCGATGCGAGCGTGGTGATGGTGTCGCCGGGCTTCACGGTGACGACGCGCACGCGCAGCGGCCGGAGCGATGCGGCCTCCTGCGGCGTCATATGGCGGAAGCTGGCGCGGAGCGCTTCGGCGGTCTGGTCGAGGGCAGTGCTTCCCTTCGGCACGGCGGTCAGGAAGCGGAAGATCTGCTGCTTGTCGCGGATGACGGTGACGTCGAAATCCCAGCGGTCGGCGGAGGCGCGCGCGGTCGCCGCCTCCATGCCGTTGACGGTGATCTGGCGGATGGTCGAGGGGTCTAGGCCCGTCACCCAGCCGCTGGAGATATAGTTCGTCAGCGCCTGGTTGGAGGTGTCTGAGACGCCGTCGAAGCGGATCGCGACATCGCCCGGCCCGGTCGCCAGCACCGCCTCGACCTTATTGTCGATGCGGAAATCCTCCGGCACGTCGAAGCGGATGCCGAGCCCGCCATGCAGGAAGGTCTGGCCGCGAACGTAGCCTTCCTCCGGGCTGTCGCCGTAGAGCAGGCCGTCGATGCCGTCGAGGAAGTAGCCGCGGCCCGGATCGATCTTGTTGTCGCCGGCAGCCGCGCGCGCGTGCTCGCGGGCAAGCTCGATGCGCTGCGGCGTGCTCGGGTGGCTCGAAAGGAAGTCCAGGCTCTGGTCGGCATCGGAATTGACCGACATGTAGCGGCTGTAGGCTTCCATCGAGTCGAGGAAGCGCGCCGCCGCGTAAGGATCGTAGCCGGCTTCCGAAAGCGTGCGGATGCCGATCTCGTCGGCCTGCAGCTCCTGCTGGCGCGAGAAGGCGGCGAGCCTGAGCTTGCCGCGCGCGAGCGCCTGCTTGCCGGCGAGATCGCTCGACAGCACTTCGGCGACGACGCGGCTCGCGATGACTTCGGCCTCCTCGCGCTTCTGGCGCTCGATGCCGTGATTGGCGGTGACGTGCGCCATCTCGTGCGCCAGCACCGCGGCGACTTCCGAGGCGTCGTTGGCGAGCGCTAGCAGGCCGCGCGTGACATAGAGATAGCCGCCGGGCAGCGCGAAGGCGTTGATCGCCGGCGAATTGAGGATGGTGATGCGGTAGGACTGGTTCGGGTTTTCCGAGACGCTAGTGAGCGCGCCGGCGATGCGGGCCACCAGCCGCTCGGTCTTGGCGTCCTTGTATTCGCCGCCGTAGCTCGCGACGATGCGCGGATGCTCGCGGGCGCCCATCTGCGCGCGCGGATCGTTCTTCTGCACCTCGGAGACGATCTGCGGGCTGTTCGACGGGCCGACATGCGGCTGGTAGGTCTGGTCGAGCATGCTCTGGCAGCCGGCGGCGAGACCGATGCCGAAAAGTATGATGAAGAGAGCCGGGGCGCGGAAGAGGCCGCCTCGCCATGATGCGATGCCGGACCCGAACGCCTTGCCTGCGCGCCTCGTATCAGTCAGTACCTGTTTCCTGCTCATCTTCTGTTCATGCCGTGAGGGGCGCCGGTAGGCCGAACCGCGCTCAGTCAATGTGCGGCCTCGGCCGCCGCCGGCCGGTCGGTCCCAACGGTATAGGCCTTCTGCTTAGCTGATTTCGGCACTGGTTGCATAGCGCGCATCCGCGTTATTCTGAAGGCGTTGTATTTTCGCACGCACGTCGCTTCAGCGTCCGTGCATCTTCCGCAACACTGAAATTATGGCGAAAATTGCGGCGGAATGCTGCATTGCACTCAATGGTCCAGAAATTGCCGCAGGGAAGGCACGGTTCGGCAGGCCAGAAATTCGTCGATCGGTGCCGCCAGCCGGATCTTGCCTTCGTCGATGAAAACCGCAAATTCGGCGAGCCGGCGCACCTCCTGCGGGTCGTGCGACACGAGGATGACGGTATTTCCGGTTTCGCGGTGCAGGTCCCGCAGCAGGTCGGCCATGCCGGCGCGGAGATTCGGGTCGAGGGCGGCGAACGGTTCATCGAGCAAAAGCACCGCCCGGCGGCGGACGAGGGCGCGGGCGAAGGCCGCGCGCTGCCGCTCGCCGCCGGAGAGCGTTCCCGGCATGCGCTTTTCGTAGCCGCCAAGACCGACGCGGGACAGGGCCTCCGCGATCCGCCGCCGGTCGTCCGCCGAAAGCCGCAAGGCCGGATCGATGCCGAGGCCGATATTGGTGAAAAGGTCGAGATGGGCGAAGAGATTGTTGTCCTGAAAGATCAGCGAGACCGGGCGTTCGGCGGGATGCTTATCCGTCAGGTCGATGCCGTCGAAGAGAATCTTGCCGGTATCGGCCGTCTCGAAGCCGGCGATGAGGTTGAGCAGCGTCGATTTGCCCGAGCCGGACGGCCCGGCCACGGCGATGATCCGGCCTTTCGGCAGGGCGCAATCGAAATGGAAGTCGCGCGCGCCGAGCCGCAGCCGCATATCCGATATGACGATGGCGTCATGCATGCCGTGTGCCTTCTCTTTCGTGCGTTTGCCCCGCGGTTCCGAGCAGCGTGAGGACGAAGCAGACGAGACCGAGGATCAGGGCGAAGCCGTTGGCGTCGTTGGTGCGATAGCTTCCGAGCTTGCCGTAGACGAGCCAGGGCAGCGTCACCAACTGGTCCGATCCGAACAGCGCGACGGCGCCGAGATCGCCGAGCGAGAGCGCCATGGCGAAGGAAAGCGCGGTCAGCAGCGGCCGTCCGAGCGCCGGCCAGTCGATCAGCCGCAGCTTCGAGACGCCGGCAAGCCCAAGGCTGGCGGCAAGCCGCCCGGTGCGGCGCTGGTGGATGGCATAGGCGGGCTCCAGCACGCGGATAACGAAGGGGAGCGCCATCAGCATGTTGATGAGCACGATGAGGCTTGCCGCGAAGCGCGCCGGATCGCTGAACGGCATCAGCGCCACGAACCAGCCCGTCGCCAGCACGATCGGCGGCACGAGCAGGATGAGGGAAGAGGAGGCGGCGAGCGCCGTGTCGAGGATGCGGCTCCCTATTCCCCGCACGCGCTCCGCCGCGATGGCGTGGCGTGCGTGTGTGATGGCGAGTGCCGCGGCGACGGCGAGCAATCCGGAGGCGAAGGCGATCGCGAGGCTCGTCAGCGTGGCCCGGAGGAACAGCGGTTCGGAGACGAGCCGCAGAAGATCGGCCTTCAGGCCATCGATGACGAGCGCTGCGAGCGGCAGCGCGAGGAACAGGGCGGCGAGCAGCAGAATGCCAGTATCGGCAAGGCGGGCGCGGGCGGAAAGGCCGTCGATGCGGCGCACCGCCTTGCCTGCGGTGAGGCCCTGGTCGATGGGTGCGGGGAAGAGCGCCATCGCGGCCAGAACCGCGGCCGTCACCACGATCTGCAGCAATGACAGCGCAACGGCGCGGCCAGGATCGAAATCGAAGCGCAGCGCTTGGTAGATCGCCACCTCGATCGTCGTTGCCGCCGGGCCGCCGCCGAGCGTCAGGACCAGCGTGAAGCTGGTGGCGCAGAGCATGAAGATCAGTCCGGCGATGCCGGGAAGAAGCGGCCGCAGCACCGGCCATTCGACGAAGCGGAAGACGGCCGCCGGCCGCATGCCGAGCCCACCGGCCATCAGCCAGTATTCCGCCGGCACGCGCTCCAGCCCCGCCAGCATCAGCCGGCAGGCGAGCGGCAGGTTGAAGAAGACATGGGCGATCAGGATGCCCGTCAGCCCGTAGATGCTGATCGGCTGGGCGAGGCCGAGCGTATGAAGTACGCTGTTCAAAAACCCCTGCCGCCCCCAGATGCCGAGAAGACCCAGCGCGCCGATCAGCACCGGCAAGCCCATCGGCACCGCCATCAGGCGAATGAGCCAGATGCGGCCGGGAAAGCGTGGCTGCCGGGCAAGCGCGCGGGCGACGGGGATGGCGAGGCCGACCGACAGCAGCGTCGACAGCGTCGCCTGCAGCAGCGTGAAACGCAGCACGCGCAGAATGTAGGGATCGAGGACCGGGCCGGCGGAGGGTGCGGCGACACCGGCCCTCAGGAGGGCTGCCACCGCAAGGCCGCAGAATGCGAGGATGCCGGCGAGGCTGATCGCCCCGCCGGCTATCGCATGCCGCTTCTGCGCGCGGTCGAGCACGGGCGGTCCGTCAGTTCGAGCTGGTCGCCGCCAGCCATTCGTCGATCCAGGCCTTGCGGTTCCTGGCGACCTCTTCCGGGCTCATCAGGAAGGTTTTCGCCGGGGTCACCAGCTTGCTGAAGGCGTCGGGCAGCGGCTCGGAGGTCGCCGCGACCGGCATCATCCAGTTGTTCGTCGCGATCGTGTCCTGGAAGCCGGGCGAGAGCATGAACTTCAGGAAGTCGCGGGCAAGCTCCGGGTTCTGCGAGCCCTTCGTCACGCCGGCCACTTCGATCTGGATGTAGTGGCCCTCGGAGAAATCGGCCGCCTGGTAGCGGTCGGTCTTTTCCTCGATCATGTGATAGGCCGGCGAGGTGGTGTAGGAGAGCACCATCGGCGCTTCGCCCTTGGTGAACAGGCCGTAGGCTTCCGACCAGCCGGGCGTGACGGTGAGCACGCGGTTCTTGAGCTTCGCCCAGGCCTCCGGCGCCTTGTCGCCATAGACCGATTTCACCCAGAGCAGCAGGCCGAGGCCGGGGGTCGAGGTGCGCGGGTCCTCGATGACGATCTTCTGGGAAGGATCGCCTTCCACCAGGTCCTTGAGGCTCTTCGGCGGGGTCTTCAGCGTCTCGGTATCGTAGACGACAGCGAAATGGCCGTAGTCATAGGGAACGAAGACGTCGTCCGTGAAGCCGCCCGGCACTTTCAGGGCGGCGGTGTCGATGCCGTGCGGCGCGAAGAGGCCGGTTTCCTTCGCCTCCGTGACGAGGTTCGTGTCGAGGCCGAGCACGACGTCGGCCTTGCTCGTGGCGCCCTCCAGCTTCAGGCGGGACAGCAGCGCGACACCATCGGTGACGCTGACATAGTTGACCGTGCAGCCGCAGGTCTTCTCGAAGGCGGCCTTCACCTTGGCGCCGGGACCCCAGTCGGCGGTGAAGCTCTCATAGGTGTAGACGGTGAGCGTCTTGTCGGCGGCTTCCGCGTTTTCGGCGGCAAACAATGCGGCTCCGGCGGCGAGCGCCAGGCCGGTCATCAGGGTCTTCAAATAGCGGGCGGTCATGACAGCGCCTCCTCCATGGTTTCGTGTTGAACGGGAAAAGGGCGCTTTGGTTTTCAACGCGTCTAATCCCTCCGCCGGTGTTAACCGGATCAGGTTCCGCGGGTTGGCTGAAAAGCCTCTCAGCCGGACGTCCGGGCGGACGTCGGGCACCCCGTTAGAGCGTCATGAGATTTAGCCCCGCCGGAGGCGGATGGCAAGGGGTGGTACACGCCGGCCGTGCGGCTGGCGTGTCTATTCGGCGTGGGCGGCCATATCGGCGTCGGGCCGCTTGGCGGCGCCCGGCAACTGCACGTTCTTCAAAAGGACCGCCATCAGGAGGCCGAAGAGGCAAAAGCCGGCGGAGGTCAGGAACAGCGGGTGGAAGGCGCTGGCATAGGCCTCGGCGATCGCGTGGCGGGCCTCCTCGGGCAGCGCCGCCATCATCTTCGGCGTCAGCTCCTCGATATTGCCGACGCCGGGGATGGAGAGGCCGACATGGCCGAGCCTTGAGCCGATGATCGCGCCATAGATGGAGATCGCGATCGAGGCGCCGCCCATGCGCGACAGCGTGACGGCGCCGGTGGCCGCGCCGACGTCGCGGCCGGAGGCGGCGTTCTGCACGCCGATCACCGGCACCTGCTGGGCAAGGCCGATGCCGATGCCGTGGAGGAGCATCAGGCCGCCGACCACGACGATGGAGACGCCGACGCTCAGTTGCGACAGCAGCAGGAATGCGACGCTGCTGCAGCAGCAGCTGGCGATGGCGAAGGGCTTGTAGCGGCCCGTCGCGGAAATCAGCCGGCCGGCGGTGAGCGAGCCGCAGACGATGCCGCCGGTGAGCAGGATGAAGAGCAGGCCGGCGAGCGTGGGCGAAAGCCCCGTCGTCGTCTGCAGATAGAGCGCGAAATAGTTGACCATGCCGATCGCCACCGCGCCGCTCGTCACGGAAATGACGAGCAGGTAACTGACGGTCGGGTTGCGAAACAGCGAGAGCGGCACGATCGGCTCCGGCGCGCGGCGCTCGACGAAAACCCAGAGGATTGCCGCAGCCACGCCGACGCCGAGGATCGCGAGGCTTTGCGGCGAAAGCAGCGAGCCGAAGAGATCGGTCGCATCGGCGGCAATGACGATGCTGGTGGTGGTCATGGCGAGCAGCACGGCGCCCGCATAATCGATCTTCGGCTTGCGCACCGGCTTGCGGTAGGGAAGCATGGCGATCAGCCCGGCCAGCACGATGAAGCCGATCGGCACGTTGACGAGGAAGATCGAGCGCCAGCCGAAAAGATCGCTCATCGTGCCGCCGAGCGTCGGGCCGATGGCGCCCGAGGCCATCAGGACGAGGCTGGAATAGCTCTGGTAGCGCGCCCGCTCGCGCGGCTCGAAGAGATCGGCGTTGATCGCGAAGATCGAGACCATCAGCCCGCCGCCGCCGAACCCCTGCAGCACGCGGGCGGCGATCAGCGTGTCCATCGACACCGCAAGGCCGCAGACGGCCGAGCCGACCGTGAAGATCGCGATCGCCGTCAGCATCACGTATTTGCGCCCGAACAGGTCGCCGAGCTTGCCGTAGATCGGCATCACGGCGCTCAGCGACAGGAGATAGGCCGAGCCGATCCAGCCGAAGCGCTCCAGATGGCCGAATTCGCCGACGATGGTCGGCAGCGCGGTGGAGACGATCTGGTTGTCCAGCGTCGCCATGAACATCGCGGTCATCAGGAAGAAAAAGAGGATCAGCCGGCGGCGGCGATCCGTCACCAGCGGGGGAAGCGGGGTCTGCATATCCATGGCGGCAAGCTGTCCATTGAAAGAATGAGACAGTATATGTGCCTTTAGCATATAAATGTCAATCGCACTTTAATGCGAGCGGCATATTTAAAACCGGCATCGCCTCTGCTATGATGAAATCATGACAGCAGCCTCAAAGACATACGACATCGAAACCCCGGACAGCCCGGACGGCGAGAACATCCGCCGCATCGGACAGGTCATGACGCGCATGCGCCTGATGACCGGCCGGCGCCTGCTCGGCCGCCTTGCCATCCAGAACGTGGCGCCGGGGCTGGAATTGTCGCATCTCGACGTGCTGGAGGCGGTGCGGCGGGCCGAGGGAGAGGGCGAGGTGACGGTCGGCACGGTGGCGGAGCGCCTACGCATCGATCCGTCGCGCGCAAGCCGCATCGTGGCGGAAATGGTCGCCCGCGGCGTGCTCCGCCGCAAGGCTTCGCAGGCGGACGCCCGGCGCATCGTCGTCGTCGTGACCGCGCTCGGCCAGCGTCTGGTGTCGGAAATCCAGGCGCAAAAGCTTTCCATGATCGAGGCGATCACCGCCGACTGGCCGGAGGAAGACATCGAGGCCTTCGCCCGCCTGTTCGATCGCTTCGTCGGCCGCTTCGAAGAGGCCTTCAAGGCCCGCGAAAAGGATCAGGAAGGCTGAACCTTTTCGCGGGCCGCAGGACTTTCTCTTCCCTAGAAGCCCCACTCTGCGCTATGGGCATGGCCATGAGCCAGACCACCTTCACCATCCTGCTCGGCGGCGAGCTGCACCTGACCGACCGCGTACGCGCAAGCGTCGCCGGCAGCCGCTTCATCGCCGCGGATGGCGGCATGCGCCATGCGGCAGCCCTCGGCGTGGTGCCGGACCTCTGGGTCGGCGATTTCGATTCGACGCCGGCCGATCTGGAAGGCGCCTTTCCCGGCGTGCCGAAGCAGCCCTATCCGGCCGCGAAGGCCGCGACCGACGGCGAGATCGCCGTTTCGGAGGCGATCGACCGCGGCGCGCGGCGGCTGATCCTCGCCGGCGCGCTCGGGGGCGAGCGGTCGGACCACGCGCTGCAGCACCTGCTTTATGCCGTCAGCCTCGCCGAGCGCGGCTTCGACGTGTTCCTCACCTCGGGCGAAGAGGAGGCGGTGCCGCTGCTTGCCGGCACGATCGATCTGGCGCTGCCGGCGAATGCGCTGTTTTCGGTGCTGGGTTTCAGCGAACTCAAAGGGCTGTTCATCGAGAACGCCCGCTATCCGCTGCGCGACTTTCACCTGCCTTTCGGCTCGTCGCGCACCATTTCCAATGTGGCGGAAGGCCCCGTGCGCCTTTCGCTCGCAAGCGGCAGGGCGGTCGTCCTTGCCCGCCCCTACGATCTTTCCGGAGTGTGATCTTGGCGCCGCCCATTCTGAAACTGGACGATATTTTCCTGAGCTTCGGCGGCGCGCCGCTTTTGGCGGGTGCCGCCCTTCAGGTGGAGCCGGGCGACCGGATCTGCCTCGTCGGGCGCAACGGCTCGGGCAAGTCGACGCTGCTCAAGATCGCCGCCGGCCTCGTCGAGGCGCAGTCGGGCGAGGTGTTCCGCCATCCCGCGGCAACCGTGCGCTATCTGGAGCAGGCGCCGGATTTCGCCGGCTACAAGACGGTCGCGGCTTACGCCGAAGCCGGCCTCGGGCCGGGCGACGATCCCTATCGCGTCACCTATCTGCTGTCCCATCTCGGGCTCACCGGCGAGGAAGACCCGCAGATGCTCTCGGGCGGCGAAGCACGCCGCGCTGCCCTTGCGCGCGTGCTAGCCCCGGAGCCGGATATCCTCCTGCTCGACGAGCCGACCAACCATCTCGACCTGCCGACCATCGAATGGCTGGAAGGCGAATTGCAGAAGACGCGCAGCGCCCTCGTCCTCATCTCGCACGACCGCCGCTTTCTCGAAAAGGTCTCGACCGCGACGGTCTGGCTCGACCGCGGCACCTCGCGCCGGCTCGACCGGGGGTTCGGCGCTTTCGAGGCCTGGCGCGACCAGGTGCTGGAGGCCGAAGAACTGGAGCAGCACAAGCTCGGCAAGGCGATCGAGCGCGAGGAGCACTGGCTGCGCTACGGCGTTACCGCGCGGCGCAAGCGCAACATGCGCCGTCTCGGCGAGTTGCAGGGCATGCGCGCCCGCTATCGCGGCCACAAGGGGCCGCAGGGGCAGGTACAGGCTTCCGCCTCCGACGCGCAGGAATCGGGCAAGCTGGTGATCGAGGCGGACAAGATCACCAAGGCTTTCGGTGAGCGCACCGTCGTCGCGCCGTTTTCGATCCGCGTGCATCGCGGCGACTGCATCGGCCTCGTCGGCCCGAACGGCGCCGGCAAGACGACGCTCCTGAAGATGCTGACCGGCCAGCTCGCGCCGGATACGGGCACGGTGAAGCTCGGCACCAATCTGGAAATCGCCACCCTCGACCAGAAGCGCGAGGATTTGAACCCGGAAGAATCGCTGGCGCACTACCTGACGGACGGCCGTGGCGAGAACCTGATCGTCAACGGCGAGCAGCGGCATGTGACCGGCTACATGAAGGAATTCCTGTTTCAGCCGGAGCAGGCGCGCACGCCGATCAAGAACCTTTCCGGCGGCGAGCGCGCCCGTCTGATGCTGGCCCGCATCCTGTCGCGGCCGACCAATCTCCTCATCCTCGACGAGCCGACCAACGACCTCGATATCGAGACGCTCGACCTGTTGCAGGAAATCGTTGCCGGCTTCACCGGCACGGTTATCCTCGTCAGCCACGACCGCGATTTCCTCGACCGCACCGTGACCTCGACCATCGCCCCCGCCGATCCGGATGCGCCCGATGGCCGCTGGATCGAATATGCCGGCGGCTATTCCGACATGCTCGCCCAGCGCAAGGGCGCCATCGAGGAACGCAAGAAGGCGGAAAAGGCGGCCGAGAAGCCGAAGGCGCAAGAGGCCTCCGCCTCCGCCGGCGAGGCTTCCAAGGCCAAGGGCAAGCTCTCCTACAAGCAGAAATTCGCGCTGGAAAACCTGCCGAAAGAGATGGCCAAGGCCGAAGCCGAAATCGCCGCACGCGAGACGAAGATGGCCGATCCCAACCTCTTCTCCAAGGACCCGGCCACCTTCAACCGTCTCGCCGCCGAAATGGAAAAATACCGCGACAGCCTGACGAAGATGGAAGAGGAATGGCTGGAACTGGAGATGCTGCGGGAAGAGCTGGAAGGCTGAGCGGCCTGCATCGGCGAGGGCTGAAGCACGAAGGCTTTACATCGAAAACAGAATGCGCAAGATTTCAGCCGCGACCGAGGATTTATCCCGAGCGGCTGAAATGAGCCGCTTGTGCAGTGCATGACTGATGGCTTGCTGCGGAACTGCGACGGCGAATTCGAAATTCCAAAATCCTCCTCGGGCACAGAATGCGCTCTGATTGATGGTCTTCGGCCGGTGCCGCAAGGCGGGGCTTGCCGATTGCTCGAATGGGGGTTTCCATGTCACGCGATCTGCTGCGGTTTCTGCTCATCGGCTCAGGCTTTTTTCTGCTGACGCTTCCGGCCTCGGCGCAGACGGCGCCGCCACCGGCCCCGGTTACGGTCGCCAAGCCCGTCGTGCGCGACGTCGTCGACAATGACGAGTTTATCGGCCGCTTCCAGGCGGTCGACGAGGTGCAGGTCCGCGCCCGCGTCGGCGGCTACCTGCAGGAGGTGCATTTCCAGGACGGCGCGATGGTCAAGCAGGGCGACCTGCTCTTCGTCATCGACCAGCGGCCTTTCGAAACGGCGCTGAACGAGGCGACGGCGGCGCTGGAAGTGGCGAAATCGACGCTGACGCTGGCCGACGCGCAGTTCAAGCGGACGGAATCGCTCGCCAGCACCGGCAGCCAGTCCGCCTCCAATCTCGACGACCGCCGCCGCGACCTGATGGCGGCGCAGGCGAATGTGCGCGGCGCGCAGGCGGCCGTGGACCGCGCCACGCTCGACATGGACTATACCCGGATCGTCGCGCCGCTCGGCGGCCGCATCGACCGCCGGCTGATCTCCGCCGGCAATCTCGTGCAGGCCGACCAGACGGTGCTGACCACCATCGTCGCGCTCGACCCGATCGATTTCTATTTCGATGTCGACGAACGCCGGCTCCTCTCCTACGCCACCACGGCGCGCGAGCGCGGCAGCGCCCTGCAGCAGGGCGGCGGGGCGCTCGCGGTGAGCGTCGCGATTGCGGATTCGGCGCAGAAGCCCTTCACCGGCAAGCTCGATTTCGCCGAAAACCGCGTCGACAACCAGACGGGCACGATGCGCCTGCGCGCCCGCTTCGACAATCCCGACCTCATCCTGCAGCCGGGCCTTTTCGGCCGCATCCAGATCGCCGGCTCCAACACCTACAAGGCGATCCTCGTGCCCGACGAGGCGATCGCCGCCGATCAGGACAAGCGCCTCGTCTACACCGTCGCCGACGACGGCAGCGTGACGCCGAAGACCGTGCGGCTCGGACCGCGCCTCTACGGATACCGCGTGATCCGCAGCGGCATGGACGGCAACGAAACCGTCGTCGTCAACGGCCTGATGCGCATCCGCCCCGGCGTCAAGGTCGCGCCGCAGATGATCGAGCTGCCCCCCGAAGGCACGTCTCCGGCGGGGGCGAGCCAATGAGGTTCGCGCATTTCTTCATCGACCGGCCGATCTTCGCGTCGGTGCTCTCCATCGTGCTCCTGATCGTCGGCGGCATCGCCTATTCGCAATTGCCCGTCGCGCAATATCCGGAAATCGCGCCGCCGACCATCGTGGTGCGCACCGCCTATCCCGGCGCCGATGCGCAGACGGTGGCCGACACGGTTGCGACACCGATCGAGCAGGAGGTCAACGGTGTCGAGGACATGCTCTACATGTCCTCCTATTCCACCGCCGACGGATCGATGGCGCTCACCATCACCTTCAAGCTCGGCACCGATCTCGACAAGGCGCAGGTGCTGGTTCAAAACCGCGTCGCCATTGCCGAGCCGCGCCTGCCGGAGGACGTGCGACGCATCGGCGTCACCACGGCGAAGAGTTCGCCGGACCTGATGATGGTCGTGCACCTGCTGTCGCCCAACGACCGCTACGACCAGCTCTACATTTCCAACTACGCGCGCAACCGCATCCGCGACGCGCTGGTCCGGCTCGACGGCGTCGGCGACGTGACCCTTTTCGGTGAGCGCGAATATTCGCTGCGCGTCTGGCTCGATCCGCAGAAGCTGTCGGCCTACGGCATGACCTCGGGCGACGTGGTGCAGGCGCTCAGGGACCAGAACGTGCAGGTCTCCGGCGGCTCGATCGGCGGCCCGCCGAACCCCGGCACCAGCGCCTTTCAATATACGGTGACGACGCAAGGGCGCTTCGCCGATCCCCGCCAATTCCGCTACGTCATCGTCAAGGCGACCGAGGACGGTCGTCTCGTCCAGCTTCAGGACGTCGCCCGCATCGAGCTTGGCGCCAAGGACTACGTCACCAACAGCTATCTCGACGGCAAGCCGGCGGTGGCGATCGGCATTTTCGCCCGGCCGGGCACGAATGCGCTCGCAGCCGCCGCCAGCATCCAGGAGCTGATGGCCAACCTCTCGCAGGATTTCCCGCAGGGGCTGGAATACCGCATCGTCTATAATCCGACCGAATTCATCGCCGAATCCATCGCCGAGGTCTACAAGACGATCTTCGAAGCGGCGATCCTGGTGGCGATCGTCGTCCTTGTCTTCCTCCAGTCCTGGCGCACGGCGATCATCCCGATCGTCGCCATCCCCGTGTCGCTGATCGGCACCTTCGCCTTTCTCTCCGCCTTCGGCTTCTCGCTGAACATGCTCACCCTCTTCGGGCTGGTGCTGGCCATCGGCATCGTCGTGGATGACGCCATCGTCGTCGTCGAGAACGTCGAGCGCAATCTTGCAAGCGGCATGACGCCGAAGGAAGCGGCGCACGTTACCATGAACGAGGTGGGCACCGCGGTCGTGGCGATCTCGCTGGTGCTGATCGCGGTCTTCGTGCCGACGGCCTTCATTCCCGGCATTTCCGGCCAGTTCTACCGCCAGTTCGCCGTGACGATTTCGGTGGCGACGGGGATCTCGGCGCTGAATTCGCTGACGCTCTCGCCGGCGCTCGCCGCCATCGTCCTGCGCCCGCACGATCACAGGCAATCGCAAAATCCCTTCGCCCGCTTCGGCCGGGGGCTTGCCAACGGCTTCAATCGCGGCTTCGACCGGATGAGCGCCGGCTATTCCGCCATCGTCCGCCGCTTCGTGTCGACGCCGCTTGCCATCGGCTGCTGCCTTCTCGTCTTTCTCGGCCTGCTCGGCGCCACGGCCTATATGGGCCGCATCGTGCCGCGCGGCTTCATTCCGCTGATGGACCAGGGCTATGCCATCGTCGTCGTGCAACTGCCGGACGGCGCTTCGCTGGCGCGCACCGACGCGGTGATCCAGCGCGCCTCCGACATCATCCGCAAGACGCCGGGCGTGAGGAATGCCGTGGCCTTCTCCGGCTTCAGCGGCGCCACCTTCACCAACGCCTCCAATTCCGGCGTGGTCTTCGCCGCCTTCGAGCCCTTCGACGAGCGCGAAAAGCATGGGCAGAGCGGCGCCGGCATCATCAAGCAGCTCTACGGCAGCCTGCAGAGCATACAGGAGGCCTTCATCATCGCCGTGCCGCCGCCGTCGATCCGCGGTGTCGGCAATTCCGGCGGCTTCAAGATGCAGCTCGTCGACCGGGAATATCCCGACATGCGCCGCATCCTGCCGCTTGCCTATCAGATCATGGGCACGGCGGCGGCGACACCGGGGCTGCAAGGCGTCTTCACCACGTTTTCGGCCAACAGCCCGCAATTCTTCCTGCAGATCGACCGCGACAAGGCGCGGGCGTTGAACGTGCCCATCCCCAACATCTTCGACACGCTCTCGATCAACCTCGGCACGTCCTACGTGAACGATTTCAACGCCTTCGGCCGCGTCTACCAGGTGCGTGCGCAGGCCGACCAGCAATACCGGCTGGATCGCGAGGATATACTGGCGCTGAAGGTGCGCTCCGCCACCGGCGCGCTGGTGCCGCTCGGCACGCTGGTCGATATCCGCGATACGACCGGGCCGACGCTGGTGCAGCGCTACAACATGTATGTCTCGGTGCCGCTGCAGGGCAATCCGGCGCCCGGCTTCTCCACCGGCAGCGCGCTCGACACCATCGAGACGCTGACGAAGAACCTGCTGCCCTCGGGCACCGCCTTCGAATGGACGGAGCTTGCCTTTCAGGAGCGCAACACCGGCAACACGGCGGTCTACATCTTCGTGCTCTCGGTGGTCTTCGTCTTTCTGGCGCTTGCGGCGCAGTATGAAAGCTGGGTGCTGCCGCTGGCCATCATCCTGATCGTGCCGCTTGCGGTTCTCGCCGCCTTGATCGGCGTGCATCTGCGCGGCATGGACAACAATATCCTGACGCAGATCGGCCTGATCGTGCTGATCGGCCTTGCGGCGAAGAACGCGATCTTGATCGTCGAATTCGCCCGGCAGGCGGAGCTGGAGGGCAAGACGCCGGTCGAGGCGGCGATCGAGGCGAGCCATCTGCGGCTGCGGCCGATCCTGATGACCGCCTTCGCCTTCATCTTCGGCGTCGTGCCGCTGATGATCGCCCGCGGACCGGGCGCGGAAATGCGCCAGTCGCTCGGCACGGCAGTCTTCTCCGGCATGCTCGGGGTGACGCTCTTCGGCCTCTTCCTCACACCGGTTTTCTATGTCGCCCTGCGCTGGCGCCGTCGGCGGGCCGCAAGCGAGGCCGCCGCGCAGGAGGCGGCCTGAGCAACGTTTCAAAGATGCGGGTTGCGCGGCCGGTATTTCCTGACCAGTGCCTGGTTGACCTCGCTGGCGCCCGGCATGTTGGCGCTGAGGTAGACAGGCGCGTCGCCGCTCTTTGCGAGTTCGGCCGCGACATCGGCGACGAGGGCGTTGAGGATGGCGGCGCCGACGGCGGTGGAGACCGGGCCGGTCTTGAGCGTGCTGCCCGGCAGGTCGACGACGGCGTCGCCCGGCGGCAGACCGTTGTCGAAGACGATGTCGGCAAGGTCGGCCAGCCGCCGGCGGCCGTTGGCGATGGCGGCGGAATAGGCGACGGAGGTGAGCGCGATGACGGTGGCGCCGATCTCGCGGCCGTAATCCGCCGCCTCGATCGGTGCGGCGTTGACGCCGGAATTGGAGGCGATGATGAGGACATCGCCGGCCCGGATGCCGTAGCGCTCCAGCATCGGGCGCACGAGGCCGGGCGTGCGCTCGTAGACCGAACTCATCACCGCGCCCTCATGCAGCATCGCCGAGCCGACGAGGATCGGCACGGTGATCGCCAGTCCGCCGGCACGGTAATGCACCTCCTCGGCCAGCATATGCGAGTGGCCGGTGCCGAAGACGTAGACGCGCCGGTCGGCGCGCGCCGCCTCCACGATGACCGCTGAAGCCTCTGCCAGCGGTTGCTCAAGGGTTTCCCGCAAGGTCGAGAGCCTGTCGATCAGCCCGGAAAAATAAGCGTCGGTAATCGCGGTCATGTTCTTTCTCGTTACGACGGCTCGCCGCCGATCCAGGTGGCTTTCGCCTCGATCGCATCGTTGATGTGGACGAGGTCGGCGCGCGCGCCGGGCTTCAGGCGGCCGCGGTCGGCAAGGCGCAGGAAACGTGCCGGATAGGAGGTCGCCATGCGCAGCGCCTCGGCGAGCGGCAGCTCGAGGATGGTGACGCCGTAGCGGATGGTCGCGGCCATGTCGACGTCGGAGCCGGCCAGCGTGCCGTCGTCGAGCACCAGCTTGGAGCAATAGCCGCCGGCGCGGCGATAGACCGTGCGGCCGTTCAGCGTGAAGCTCGGCAGGTCCGTGCCGACCAGCGACATGGCATCGGTGACGAAGAAGAGGCGGCCTTCGCCGCGCTTGGCGCGGAGTGCTGTCCTCAGCGCCCGCGGATCGACATGATGGCCGTCGGCGATGATGCCGCACCAGACGTCCGGGTGGTCGAGGGCGGCACCAACGAGGCCGGGGGCACGATGGCCGAGCTGGCTCATGGCGTTGAAAAGATGGGTGACGCCGCGGGCGCCGGCATCGAAGCGGGCTTCGGCGGCCTCCGCCGTGCTGTCGGAATGGCCGATGCTGACGATCACGCCGCCTTCGGCGAGCGCCCGCACCTGGCGTTCGCTCACCTGCTCGGCGGCCATCGTCACCATGAGCACGCCGATCGCCTCGCGCGCCCGGATCAGCGCCTTGACGTCGCTGTCCTCGACCGGGCGCATCAGTTCGGCGAGATGCGCGCCCTTGCGCGCCGGGGCCAGATGCGGACCTTCGAGGTGCAGGCCGACGACGCCGCGATTGCCCTTGACCGCCTCGGCCGCCGCCGCGATGGCCGCGGCGGTTGCCGCCGCGACGTCGGTGATCAGCGTCGGCAGCAAGCCCGTCGTGCCATAGGGGCGGTGGCCCTCGGCGATGGTGTACATGGCCTCCGGCGAGGGGCCGTCGTTCAGCATCCGGCCGCCGCCGCCGTTCACCTGCGCGTCGATGAAGCCGGGGGAGAGCACGCCGCCGTCGAGCGTCACGGTTTTGGCGTCCGCCGGCACGTCGTTCAGCGCCGCGATCGCCTGCACGCGGCCATCGGCGACGACGAGCGCGCTGTCGTCATGAAAGCGCTCGCCGTCGAAGATGCGGGCGCCGGTGAAGACGGTGCGATCCATCACATGGTCTCCGTCACTTTGAGAAGGTTAGCCGGCTTGTCCGGGTCGAAGCCGCGGCGGCGCGTCACCGCCTCGATGACGCGGTAGTAGCAGAGCAGCGAGACGAGCGGATCGATCAGGCCGTTGCCGGTGGAGGGCATCCGCGTGTTGATGCCGGCAAGCGGCGCGGTGGAGAAGGGCGCCGTCGTGGCGCCGAGGTTCCGCAGCCGTTCGAGCGCCGCCACGTTGTTGTCGAAGGCGGCGTCGTCCGGCAGGAAGGCGACGATGGGGAAACCCGGCTGGACGAGGCGCATCGGGCCGTGCATCAGCTCGGCAAGCGAGAAGGCCTCGGCGTGCAGTCCCGCGGTTTCCTTGGCCTTCAGCGCCGCTTCGAGCGCAATCGCGAAGGCGGGGCCGCGGCCGGCGGTATAGAGCGACGTCGCGTTGAAAAGCACGTCCTCGGCGGCATGGGCATCGATGCCCGCCGTTGCCGCGAGCGCCGCCGGCAGCTTGGCGAGTGCGGCCGAAAGCGCGCTGCTTCCGGAAATGGCGGCGGTCACGCCGGCAAGGGCGGCGACGGATGCGATGAAGGATTTCGTCGCCGCGACGCTCTTTTCCGGCCCGGCATTCAGCCCGACCACGATGTCGGCCTGTTTGGCGAGCGGGCTGTCGGTGACGTTGACGACGGCGATCGTCGTCGCGCCGCCGCGCTTGGCGGCATCCTGCAGCGCGACGATATCGGGGCTGGCGCCGGATTGGGAGACGGTGAAATGCACGCCGTTCTTCAGGTGCAGCGAGGAACCGTAGATCGAGGCGATCGACGGGCCGATCGAGGCGACCGGCACGCCGCAGGAAATCTCGAAGAGATATTTGAAGAAGGTGGCGGCATGATCGGAAGAGCCGCGCGCCGCCGTCGTCACCGCGGCGGGCGACGCCGTGGAAAAGAGCTTGGCGATCGCTTCGAAGGCGGGCTTTTCCTTCTCCAGCAGCGTCGCTACGACCTCGGGCGACTGACCGGCTTCCGTCAGCATCAGGGACTGGCTCATAAATCGTCTCCAACTCTCAATTCTGTTACGAAATCATAGGCATCGCCGCGATAGTGCGAGCGCGTGTATTCGACCACCCGTTCGTCTTCCAGCCGCGAGACGCGCTCGATCAGCAGCGCCGGCGCCCCCACCTTGACGTTCAGAGCGGCGGCCGAGGAAGCGTCCAGCGTCACGGCGGTCAGCCGCTGCAGGGCGCGCACCGGCCGAAAGCCGTTTTCCGTCAGCGCATCATAGAGCGATCCGCTGTCGGCCGCATCCTCCCGCAGGAATTTCGTCGGGATCAGCGCCCGTTCGATGGCAAGGGGCAGGCCGTCGGCAAGCCGCAGGCGGTCGAGGCGCAGCACCGTTTCCTCCGGACCGAGGCCGAGAAGGAAGGATTCCTCCGGCGCCGGCCGCGCGATGCTGCGCGACAGCACTTTTGCCGACGGCACGCGGCCGCGCGAGCGCATGTCGGCGGAAAAGGAGGAGAGCCGCCACAGCGACTGCTCGATGCGCTCCACCCGCTGCGACACGAAGGTGCCGCTGCCGTGGCGCGATTCCAGCGCGCCGGACGCCATCATGTCCCGATAGGCGGTTCGGACCGTGACGCGCCCGACCTGCAGCGCTTCCGCCAGCTCGCGCTCCGCCGGCAGCGCCGTTCCGGGCTTCAGAAGCCCTTCCTCGATCAGCCCGGTCAAAGCCAGCGCCAGCCGCTTGTAAAGCGGACCGCTCATGGCGCCGCCGCGAAGGCCGCGGGCGCTGAGTTCGGCGATCAGATTGGTTTTATCCATGGTTTGCAATTGGAACCTATTTGGAACCAATTTGCAAGGTGCCCGGCAAAAGAAAAGCCGGGCGCGAGGCCCGGCTGAATAATGAGAAATATCCCCCGCAGAAGATCAGCTTCGGGTGAAAATATAGTCCGTTTCCTGGCGGAGCACTTCGCCGGGGCGGAGCACGGCGTTCGGGAAGCCTTCGTGGTTGATGGCGTCGGGCCAGGTCTGGGTTTCCAGGCAGAAGCCGGCGAAGGGGCCGTATTTGCGGCCGCCGAGCCCCGGAACGGGGACGTCGAGCTTGAAGGCGGCGTAGAACTGCACGCCGGGCTCGGTGGTGCGCACTTCCATGGCGACGCCGGAATTGCGGCTGCGGGCAAGGGCAACGCTGCGCTTCGCCGTGCGTGCGCCCGAAAGGCAGAAATTGTGATCGTAGAGCGCCTGCTCGCCGTTCTCGAAGCGCTTCATCGGCGACATTTCGCGGAAATCGAAGGCGGTGCCGTCGACGGGGCGGACCTCGCCGGTCGGGATCTGCCGCTCGTCGGTCGGCAGGTAGTGGTCGGCGGCGAGCATCAGGTCGTGGTCGAGCGCGGTCGCGTTGCCGTCGAGATTGAAATAGGCGTGCTGGCAGACATTGGCGAGCGTCGGCTGGTCGCTGACCGTCTCGTAGGTCACGGAAAGCTCGCCGCCGCCATGCACCCGGTAGGTCGCCTGGACGGTGCAGTTGCCGGGATAGCCGGCGCGGCCGTCGGGATCGACGATCTTCAGGACGACGCGGTCGGCGGCGTGCTCGACGATCTGCCAGATGCGCTTGGCGATGTTGTCGCTGCCGCCGTGGAGGTGCGTGACGCCCTTCTCGTTGCATTCGAGCTGATAGGCCTTGCCGTCGAGCGTGAAGCGCCCGCCGCCGATGCGGTTGGCGCAGCGGCCGGGAGTGGCGCCGAAATAGGAGGAATGGTGCAGGTAGTCGTCGAAATTGTCGAAGCCGAGCGTCAGCGGCGCGTCATGGCCTTCGAGCCGCAGGTCCTGAATGACGGCACCCCAGCTCAGGACATGCGCCGTCAGTCCGCCGCCGGCGATCCTGACGCGGTGCACCGTTTCGCCGTTCGCCGTCTTGCCGAAAATTTCCCGTTCCAAAGTAGACATCGCGGACATCCGTTCCTGCTGATTTCAAGTGGGCCGACCCTGCCCTCATTCGCCGCATTCCGCAATCGCCCCGTGCACATAAATATGTGAGCCCTGAGATACCTCAACGCGAAAGTTCGCGTGTCGCCGCTTCGAGCCCTCCGAGCGTCAGCGGATACATGCGCCCGCCGAAGAGGTTGCGCACGAGCGATATCGAGGTCGTGCCGCCCCAATGGTCCTGCGGAACGGGATTCATCCAGACGGCGCGGCGGAAATGTCCGGTGAGCCGGTCCAGCCAGACGCTGCCGGCCTCTTTGTTCCAATGCTCGACGGAGCCGCCGGCATGGGTGATTTCGTAGGGGCTCATGGAGGCGTCGCCGACGAAGACGGCGCGGTAGTCCGGGCCGAAGGTGCGGATGAGGTCCGTGGTCGCCGTCACGTCGGCGCGGCGGCGGCGATTGTCCTTCCACACGCCCTCGTAGACGCAGTTGTGGAAGTAGAAATATTCCATGTGCCGGAATTCGGAGCGGGCGGCGGAGAACAGCTCCTCGACCACGCGAATGTGATCGTCCATCGAGCCGCCGATGTCGAAGAACATCAGGAGCTTGACCGCATTGCGCCGCTCGGGCCGCGTCCTGACGTCGAGATAGCCGTGCTCGGCGGTCGAGCGGATCGTGCCGGAAAGGTCGAGTTCTTCGGCCGCGCCCTCGCGCACCCAGCGCCGCAGCCGCTTGAGAGCGACCTTGATGTTGCGGGTGCCGAGTTCGACGCTGTCGTCGAGGTTCTTGAATTCGCGGCGATCCCAGACCTTGACGGCGCGGCGGTGGCGGGAGGCATCCTGGCCGATGCGCACGCCTTCGGGATTGTAGCCGTAAGCGCCGAAGGGCGACGTGCCGGCCGTGCCGATCCATTTCGACCCGCCCTGATGGCGGCCCTTCTGCTCCTCGAGACGCTGCCGCAGCGTCTCCATCAGCTTGTCGAAGCCGCCGAGCGCCTCGACCAGCTTCTTTTCCTCGTCGGTCAGGTGCTTTTCGGCAAGCTTGCGCAGCCAGTCCTCCGGGATCGGCACGGCGTCCGTTCCGGGGCCGCCACCGACCGCCTCGACACCCTTGAAATAGGCGGCGAAGACCTGATCGAACCGGTCGATGAAGCGCTCGTCCTTGATGAGGGTGGCGCGGGCCAGATAGTAGAAGGCCTCGACGTCGTCGTCGGCGATCCCTTCCTCCATCCCTTCGAGAAGCGAGAGGAATTCCCGGAGCGTTACCGGGATCTTCGCTTCCTTCAGTTTCAGGAAGAAGGGAACGTACATGGTCAGTCCCTGTCGGCGCCGATCTCTTCCAGATCGTAGGGCGTGGTCTGGTAGATCTCGTTGATCCAGTTGCCGAAGAAGAGATGCGCGTGGCTGCGCCAGCGGTTCTGCGGCGGCAGTTCGGCGTCGTTGTGCGGGAAATAGTTGTGCGGCATCTTGATCGGCGTTCCCGCGTTCACGTCGCGGAAATACTCGTCGGCGAGCGACGTGGAATCATATTCGACGTGGTTGAACATGTAGAGGCGGTTGCAGGCCTGCTCGTGGACGAGACAGGGACCCATCTCGCTCGAGTCCATCAGGATGTTCAGGCCGGCGTGCTTCTCGATGTCGGCGCGGCGCACCTCCGTCCAGCGCGAGACCGGAATGGCGAAATCGTCGGAGAAGCCGTTCAGGTAGACCGAGGCGGGCTTCAGGTTCTGGTGGCGGTAGACGCCGAAAGCCTTCTCCTTCAGCGCATGCTTCGGCACCTTGTGGAAGTGGTAGATCGCCGCCATCGCGCCCCAGCAGACGTTGAGCGTCGAGTGGACGTTGGTCGTGGTCCAGTCGAAGATCTGACGCATCTCGTCCCAGTAGCTGACCTCCTCGTAGTCGAGGAGTTCGATGGGTGCGCCGGTGATGATGAAGCCGTCGAACTTGCGGTGCCTCACCTCCTCCCAGGTCTGGTAGAAGGACAGGAGGTGTTCTTCGGAGGTGTTCTTCGCCTTGTGGCCGCCGATGCGCACCAGCGACAGCTCGACCTGCAGCGGCGAGGCGCCGACGAGGCGCGCCATCTGCACTTCGGTCTTGATCTTGTTCGGCATGAGATTGAGAAGCCCGATCTGCAGCGGCCGGATATCCTGGCGGATGGCGACCGTTTCCGTCATGACCCGCACGCCCTCGTTTACGAGGGTTTCGAAGGCGGGCAGCGTATCGGGAATTCTGATGGGCATCGTTTTCACTCGACAAATACAAAAAAACCGGCCGCGAAATAAATCGCTACCGGTCCGCACGCGGCCCTTTAGCGACTTGTTTAACGTGGCTGCAAGCCGGCCGGCCAAATCACCACGGAGCATTTTAGATAGCGCTGGATTGCGGGAAAATCAACCGGTGCGTGGGCGGCGGCTTTACTGCCGCCGCGCCATGAAGGCCAGCCGCTCGAACAGGTGGACATCCTGCTCGTTCTTGAGCAACGCGCCGTGGAGCTTCGGCAATGCGTTCTTCGCGTCCGCTCCGAGCGTCGAGGGATCGACATCGTCGGCGACGAGGAGCCTGATCCAGTCGAGCGCTTCCGAGGTGGAGGGCTTCTTCTTCAGGCCGGGCACGTCGCGGATTTCGAAGAAGCGGGTGAGGGCCGCGCGGACGAGCGCCTGCTTGATGCCGGGATAATGCACCTCGACGATCCGCGTGAGCGTCTCGGGATCGGGAAAGCGGATATAGTGGAAGAAGCAGCGGCGCAGGAAGGCGTCCGGCAGCTCCTTCTCGTTGTTGGAGGTGATGATGACGATCGGGCGATGGATAGCGCGGATGGTGTCGCCCGTCTCATAGACGTGGAACTCCATCCGGTCGAGTTCCTGCAAAAGATCGTTCGGAAATTCGATATCGGCCTTATCAATCTCGTCGATCAGCAATACGCTTTTTTGAGGAGTGGCGAAGGCCTGCCACAGCTTGCCTTTTCGGATATAGTGGGCAACGTCGTTGATTCGAGCGTCGCCGAGCTGGCTGTCACGCAGACGCGAGACGGCATCGTACTCGTAGAGGCCCTGCTGGGCCTTGGTGGTCGATTTGACGGCCCATTCGATGAGGTCGAGGCCAAGGGCGGCGGCGACCTGGCGCGCGAGTTCCGTCTTGCCGGTCCCCGGTTCCCCCTTGACGAGGAGCGGACGCTCCAGCCGGATCGCGGCATTGACCGCGACCATGAGATCCTTGTCGGCAATGTATTGCGACGTGCCTTGAAACTGCATGGAAGGTTTTCCTAACGTTTGAGGCGCAAGCTAGCGATGAGAGGAGTGCGGTTCAAGGGCTAAGGACCGCAGGCGCGGAGGCGCTACCGGGAGGGCATGGATGGACATGCGGGGTGGCCATGACTATCTGAGTGAAAGAGCGTAGCAGGAAAGCGTGATGGCCGGTAATACCCAAGGCAAGCCAGGTGTTCTGAGAAGCGATCGTGTCGGTTACGACCTCAGCGTCTTCTACCGCCTGCGAATGATGTTTCAGGCTTTCTGGAACTCCACCGTCCGCATCAAGCTGATCGCGCTGGTGGTTGCGCTGCTGGCGGTCATCCTGCTGACGGCCTACGTGCAGGTCATGCTCAACGAATGGAACGCGCCCTTCTACGATTCGCTGGCGCGTCGCGATGTCCCCGAATTCCTTCATCAGCTCGGCATCTTCGGCCTGATCGCCGGCACGCTGCTCGTTCTCAACGTCATCCAGGCCTGGTTCAACCAGATGGCCGCGCTCTATATGCGCGAGGGTCTGGTGCGCGATCTGGTCGATCAATGGCTGCAGGCCAAGCGGGCGCTAAGGCTCGCGGCCTCCGGCCTGATCGGCGTCAATCCCGACCAGCGCCTGCATGAGGATGCCCGGCTGCTTTCCGAAAGCACGACCGGGCTTGCCATCGGCCTCGTGCAGTCGACGATCCTGCTCGGCAGCTTCATCGGCGTGCTCTGGGAACTGTCGAGCGGCTTCGTCTTTCATTTCTACGGCAAGAGCTTTTCGATCCCCGGCTATATGGTCTGGGCGGCGATCCTCTATGCCGCCTCGGCGTCCTTCCTCAGCCAGCTCGTCGGACGCCGGCTCGTGCGCCTCAATGCCGACCGCTATTCCAAGGAAGCGGAGCTGCGTTTCTCCCTGATGCACGCCAGCGAGAACATGGCGGCGATCACGGTCGCCGGCGGCGAGGAGAACGAGCGGCGGCGCATCAATATGGACATTTCCTCGGTGCTGTCCGTCATCCGCCAGCTTGCGATCGCCAACACGAACCTCACCTGGGTTTCGGCGAGCTACGGCTGGATGGTGCTGGTCATCCCGATCCTCGTCGCCGCCCCCGCCTATTTCACCGGCGGCCTCACCTTCGGCCAGCTGATGATGGTGGTCGGCGCCTTCAACCAGGTCAATTCCGCGCTGCGCTGGTATGTCGCGAATTTCGGCCCGATCGCCGAATGGCGCGCGACGCTGATGCGCGTCACCGATTTCCGCCAGGCGCTGCTGGAGATGGACAGCGACGCGCAGCCGGCCAACACCATCGCCGTCGACCATTCGGTTCCCGGCAAGCTGACGCTCAACGATCTGGTGGTCTCGACCAGCACCGGCGAGGACGTCGCCGAAAACGGTTTCCGCATCCGCGAGGGAACCGTGACGATCTCCGAGGGCGAGCGCATCATGGTCAATGGCGACCATGGCGTGAACCGGAAGCTGCTGTTCCAGGCGCTCGCCGGGCTGTGGCGCTGCGGCAGCGGCCGCATCGACCTGCCGGACAGCGAAGGCATGCTTTTCATGCCGCATACGGCCTATGTTCCCGGCGGCACGCTGCGGGAGGCCATCGCCTTCCCCGACGATATGAGCACCTACCCCGACGCCGATCTCGAAGCGGCGATCGAAAAGGTCGGCCTCGGACGCCTCAAGGGCAAGCTCGATGCGCGCGCCCGCTGGGACCGCATCCTCGACGCCGACGAACAGAAGGCCGTCGCCTTTGCGCACGCGCTTCTCGCCCAGCCGCGATGGATGATCCTCGACGAGACGCTGGAGGGGCTGGAGCCCGATATCCAGCAGCGTTTCGTGCAGATCCTTGCCGGCATGAAGAACACCACGACGATCTATATCGGGCGCTCGGAAGCCTATCTCGCGGCGCTGTCGCCGCGCGTGCTGCATCTGCAGGCGCTGGTTCCGCCGCCCCCGACGCCGCTGACCTCCGCACGGCACACCGCGACGCCGGCGATGACGGCGGCAAGCGGCGCCACGCCCATGAAGGTTTCCTCCTCTCCGGTTCGCAGCCGCGCCAGCAACCGGCGGGCCTGATAGTCCGACAAAACAAAACGCCCCGAACGGGCGTTCGAGGCGTTTCGAATTGGGTACGGCTGGACCGGATCAGTCCTTGGCGCGTTCGACGTAGGAATTGTCTTCCGTCATGATGACGACGCGGGTGCCGGCGTTGATGTGCGGCGGAACCATGGTGCGGACGCCGTTGGAAAGGACGGCCGGCTTGTAGGAGGACGAGGCCGTCTGGCCCTTCACGACCGGCTCGGTCTCGGTGATTTCGAGCGTGACGTGGCGCGGCAGTTCCATGGCAAGCGCGATGCCTTCATGGATCGAGAGGATGACGCTCATGCCTTCCTGAAGGTAGGCCTTGTCGTCGCCGACGGTGTCGGGCGTGACGGCGACCTGGTCGTAGGTGGCCGGGTTCATGAAGTGGAAGCCTTCGCCGTCTTCATAGAGGTACTGGAAAGTGGTGTCTTCGACGAAGGCGCGCTCCACCTGCTCGGTCGTGCGCCAGCGCTCCGACACCTTCACGCCGTCGACGATGCGGCGCATGTCGACCTGGGTGACCGGAGTGCCCTTGCCCGGATGAAAGTTCTGCGCGGTGAGCACGACGTAAAGCTTGCCGTCGACGTCGAGAACGTTGCCCTTGCGGACGGAAGAGGCGATGACCTTGACCATAAGACTTCCTTGTAACTCTGCTTGCGGCGGCGTAGAGGAAGCCTGAACAGGCCTCCTGCAAGCGCACGCGTGATTTCCTGGGGGCGGCACTAACCTAAAATCGCAAGAATTGCCAGCCTTGGTTGGCGATCGCGTCGAAGAAAGCGGAGAATGACGGCAACGACGAGCAAGGCGTCTCCCTGGTGGACCCGCGGCGTCCATGCGGACCGCCGCCCGTTCCTCATCGGTCGCAACGCCATCCAGGCGGCGCTGCGCGGTTTCTTCGCCGCGCGCGATTTCATCGAGGTGGATACCGCGACGCTGCAGATCTCGCCCGGCAACGAGGCGCATCTTCATGCTTTCGCCACGCAGGCGCTGACGACGGACGGACGCCCGACGCCGCTCTATCTCCATACTTCGCCGGAGTTCGCCTGCAAGAAGCTGCTTGCCGCCGGCGAGCAGCGCATCGCCTGCTTCGCCCATGTCTATCGCAACCGCGAGCGCGGGCCGCTGCATCACCCGGAATTCACCATGCTCGAATGGTACCGGGCGGGCGAGACCTATGAGCGCCTGATGGCCGACTGCGCCGATATCCTGGCGCTCGCCGCCGAGACGGCCGGCGCCAAGCGGCTTGCCTATCGCGGTGCCGAGACCGATCCCTTCCTCAAGCCGGAGCGCGTCAGTGTCGCCGCGGCCTTCGAGCGTTATGCCGGCATCGACCTTCTCGCCTCCGTTGCCGCGGACGGCTCGACCGATCGCGAACATCTGGCCTCCGAGCTGAAGCGCGTCGGCATGCGGGTTGCCGAAGACGACGGCTGGGCCGATCTCTTCAGCCGTGTGCTGGTGGAGAAGGTCGAGCCGCATCTGGGCTTCGGCCGGGCGACGATCCTCGATGAATATCCGGTGTCGGAGGCGGCGCTTGCGCGGCCGGCGGCGCGCGATCTGCGGGTGGCCGAGCGCTTCGAGCTTTATGCCTGCGGCGTCGAGCTTGCCAACGCCTTCGGCGAACTGACCAATCCGGCCGAGCAGCGCCGCCGTTTCGAGATCGAGATGGCGGAAAAGGCCCGCATCTATGGCGAGACCTATCCGCTCGACGAGGACTTTCTGGAGGCGCTTGCCTTCATGCCCGAGGCAAGCGGCATCGCGCTCGGCTTCGACCGGCTGGTGATGCTGGCGACCGGCGCCTCGCGCATCGACCAGGTGCTTTGGGCGCCCGTGGCGGAGACCGGCGCATGAGCGCGGTCCGCACCCTTCGCAGCGTCGGGGAGCTTCAGGCTGCCGGTTTGACGGATGCCGCCTCCGTGCCGGCGCTGGAGGCTGTGGCCGAGCGTTACGCGATCGCGCTGACGCCGACGATGAGCCGGCTTATCGATCGCGCCGATCCGGATGATCCGATCGCGCGGCAGTTCGTGCCCGACCCCGCCGAACTGGTGACGACGCCCGAGGAGCGCGCCGATCCGATCGGCGATGCGGCGCACAGTCCCGTCGAGGGCATCGTTCACCGCTACCCGGACCGGGTGCTGCTCAAGGCCGTGCATGTCTGTCCGGTCTATTGCCGCTTCTGCTTCCGTCGCGAGATGGTCGGGCCGCAGGGGCTCGGCACGCTGGACGAGACCTCGCTGGCCGGCGCCTTCGGCTATATCCGCGAGCATTCCGAAATCTGGGAAGTGATCCTCACCGGCGGCGATCCGCTGATCCTGTCGCCGCGGCGGCTGGAACAGCTCCTGCGGGAACTTGCCTCGATCGACCATGTGAAGATCGTCCGCTTCCATACGCGCGTGCCGGCCGTCGAGCCGGAAAAGATCGATGCCGCGCTGATCGCGGCGCTGAAGGCGAGCGGCAAGACCGTCTATGTCGCGCTGCACGCCAACCATCCGCGCGAGCTGACGCCTCAGGCGCGCGCCGCCTGCGCGCGGCTCATCGATGCCGGCATCGTCATGATCAGCCAGTCGGTGCTGCTGAAGGGCGTCAACGACGATCCGGACGTGCTCGCCGCCCTGATGCGCGGCTTCGTCGAGACGCGCATCAAGCCCTATTATCTGCATCATCCGGACCTTGCGCCCGGAACCGGCCATTTCCGGCTCACCATCGCCGAGGGGCAGGCGATCGTGGCGGCGCTGCGCGGGCGCATCTCGGGCCTCTGCCAGCCCACCTATGTCCTTGATATTCCGGGCGGCCACGGCAAGGCCGCGATCGGCGAAAGTGCGGTACGCGCGACCGGAAAAGGCTGCTATTCCGTCTCGGATTATCGCGGCGAACAGCATGTCTATCCGCCGGTAGAATAACCTCCGCCGGGCGCTTCGACTGTCCCATTGCGGGTATTGCTCGCATTTTACTTATGCCATTAGCGGAATGTTCTGTTTTCCTCGCTAAAAACGAGCCCGGATCAGGCGGCCGGATGGTCGCTTGAATGGGACTTGCAGCGAGGATTATCGGAATGAACGAGACGATACGCACCCTGTTGGCCAAGCTCGGCGGTCTGCCGGTCGCCGTGAGCGATATTGGCGATGACGCCGATCTTTATGCGGCCGGTCTTTCTTCCTTTGCGTCGGTCCAGCTGATGCTCGGCATCGAGGAAGCCTTCGACATCGAGTTCCCGGACAATCTGCTCAATCGCAAATCCTTCTCCAGCATTTCCGCCATCGAAAAGACGGTCACGCTGATCGTCGACGGCAGAAAGGTCGCCTGATGAACGTGGCGGTTGCGATAGCGGAAGACGGCCTTTCGGCCCGCGCGGGCCGCGTCGCGGCCGTTGCCGGCCAGTTCGCCGATGCGGTGGATGCCGAGGGGCGTTTTCCTCACGAGGCGGTCGAGGCGTTGCGCAAGGAGCGGCTCCTGTCGATCCAGATCCCGCGCGACCTCGGCGGCGAAGGGGCGTCGATCACGGTCATCGCCGAACTCTGCTCGATCCTGGGACAGGCCTGTGCGGCCACCGCCATGGTCTTCGCCATGCACCAGATCAAGCTGTCGAGCCTTGTCGAACACGGCGCGGACAGCGAATGGCACCGCGGCTTCATGCGCCGCATCGCCGCCGAACAGTTGCTGCTTGCCTCGGCGACGACCGAAGGCGGGATCGGCGGCAATCTGCGTAACAGCATCTGTGCCATCGTGGTCGAAGGCGACCGCTGCCGGCTGGAAAAGGACGCGACCGTCATCTCCTACGGCGCCCATGCCGACGCGATCCTGATCACCTCGCGCAGCCACCCCGATGCGGCCCCCTCCGATCAGGTGCTGACCGTCTTTCTGAAGAGCCAGTATTCACTCTCGCGCACCGCCGAATGGAACACGCTCGGCATGCGCGGCACCTGCTCCGACGGCTTTCTCTTCAAGGGAGAGGCGCCGGCCGAACAGATCCTGCCGAAGCCTTTCGCGGAGATCGCCGCGCAGTCGATGCTGGCGACCTCGCATCTCCTGTGGAGCGGCGTCTGGTACGGCATCGCCGCCGACGCCGTTGGCCGCGCCCAGGCCTTCGTGCGCGCCGCGGCGCGCAAGTCCCCCGGCGCTCCGCCGCCCGGCGCGCTCCGGCTTGCGGAAGTGTCGAGCCTGCTGCAGGTGGTGAAATCCAACGTGGTTGCCGGTCTCAAGGCCTATGAGGAAGCCAAGGCCGATGCGGATCGCCTGTCTTCGATGGCGTTTGCGGTTGCTATGAACAACGTCAAGATCGCTTCGTCCGAGATGATCCTGCCGATCATCAACCACGCGATGCTGATCTGCGGCATTCTCGGCTACAAGAACGGCACCCCCTACAGTCTCGGGCGTCACCTGCGCGACGCCCACTCCGCGCAACTGATGATCTCCAACGACCGCATCCTCGGCCATACCTCGACGATGCTGCTCGTCCACAAGCAAGACACTAGCCTGCTGGGATAATCGACATGGATATGCAAACTTCTTTCCTCGACCGTTTGTTTGACTCCGGCCTTCTGATCGACACCGGCGTCGATGGGCTTTATGGCCGCAGCGGCCAGTTCGAAGATGTGATCGCCGCCTTCGAGCGCCTGATCGGCCGCTTCGCCGGCGACGGCGCCGAAGTGCTCCGCTTTCCGCCCGGCATGAGCCGCGCGATCTTCGAAAAGAGCGGCTATATGAAGAGCTTCCCGCAGCTTGCCGGGACGGTGCACAGCTTCTGCGGCAGCGAGCTGGACCATATGAGCCTGCTCAAGTGCATGGAAGTGGGCGAGGACTGGACCGCGGAGCAGAAGGCGACGGAGATCGCGCTGACGCCGGCGGCCTGCTATCCGCTCTATCCGACGGTCGCCCGCCGCGGCCGCCTGCCGGCATCGGGCGGCCTCTACGACCTGCAATCCTATTGCTTCCGCCATGAGCCCTCCAAGGACCCGGCCCGCCAGCAGCTCTTCCGCATGCGCGAATTCGTCTGCATGGGGACGGAAGAGCAAGTCACGGAGTTCCGCCAGACCTGGATGGACCGCGGCGTCAAGATGATGGAAGCCGTCGGCCTTGACGTCGCGCTCGACGTCGCCAACGATCCCTTCTTCGGCCGCGCGGGAAAAATGCTCGCCAACAACCAGCGCGACCAGAACCTCAAGTTCGAGCTGTTGATCCCGATCACCTCGACTGCCAATCCGACCGCCTGCATGAGCTTCAACTACCATCAGGACGCCTTCGGTGCGAAGTGGGGCCTGGAGCTGGAAGACGGTAGCGTTGCGTATACCGCGTGCGTCGGCTTCGGCCTGGAGCGCATCGCGCTCGCGCTCTTCCACCATCACGGCCTCGACGTGACGCAGTGGCCGGCGGCAGTGCGCAAGGCGCTGTGGGGTTGAGCGGAGCCATGCCGTCCGTCTTCGAAGGCCTCGATCCCGCGGCCTACCGGCCGCACGCGTTGCACTCTGGCGAGCGGGCCTGGCCGGAAACGAACTGCTACGTCGATCTCTGGATCGAGGTGCTGAACGTGCTGAAGCTTTCGCCGGAGGCGATGCTTTCCTTCACGCTGACGCAGGATTTCGAAGGCGATCAGTTCACCTTCTTCAAGGTTCCGCTCGAAGATCTCGAAGCGCTTTACGGCATTCGCTGCACGGAGCTTGCGGTCTACGACCGGATCGAGCGGCATGTGGCGACCCAGATCGCCCGCGGCCGGCTCTGCCTCGTCGAGATGGACAGCTTCTTCATGCCGGATACGGTCGGCGTCGCCTATCGGCGCGAGCACGGCAAGACCACGGTCGCGATCAACCGGATGGATTTCGACCGGCGGGAACTCGACTATTTCCACAATGGCGGCTTCTTCCGCCTGAGCGGCGAGGATTTCGACGGACTGTTCGCGCGCCACCTTGGCGAGGACGATCCGCCGTTCCTGCCCTATACGGAGTTCGCGCGCTTCCCCGAGCATCTGCCGGACAGCGCCCACCTGCGCAGCACCGCGCGCCGTCTCCTCGACGTCCATTTCGAGCGCCGACCGGCGGCAAACCCCATCCGCGCCTTTGCGAGCGTCTTTCCGCAGCAGGTGGGGGCGGTCGCGGAGCGGCCGTTCGGCTTCTTCCACAAGTATGCGTTCAATACGCTGCGCCAGCTCGGCGCCAATTTCGAGCTTGCCGCCAGCCATCTCGACTGGCTGGACGATGGTTTCGAGACGGCCGCGGCGGAAGCGCGGCGCATTTCGGATACGGCGAAATCGGTGCAGTTCCAGCTTGCGCGGGCGATCGCCCGGCGAAAATTCGAACCGCTGCAGACGGCCCTTGATCCGGCGGCGGAGGCATGGGATGCCTTGATGACGGGTCTGAAGGGGCGGATCGCGTAAACCGGGGAGGCTGCATGCAGCGGCGTTTGGCAGGCATCGGCGCGCGGGAAACGCACCTGACCGATGGCTGGAATCTGGTGCTGACGGAGGCCGGCGCCTGCGGCCGCCCGTCGGAGGTGGCCGCCCTTTCGACCTTCCTGCCCGCGCCGGTGCCGGGAACGGTTGCCGAGGCGCTGGAGAAGGCGGGCCTCTTCGACCGCGAGAACCCGGAGCCGCTGGACGGCAAGGACGCCTGGTATCTCTGCCGGCTGTTCGACGAGGAGCCGGGCGAGGCGACCTTGCGCTTCCTCGGGCTTGCGACCCTCTGCGACGTCTTCCTGAACGGCGAAAAGATCCTGACCAGCGAAAGTATGTTCGAGGCGCATGACGTCGCCGTCACGCTTGGCGGCGGCGACGAGCTGGCGCTGTGCTTTCGCGCGCTCGGGCCGCGTCTGGCCGAACCCGGCGCCCGCGCCCGCTGGCGGCCGCAACTGATCACGCCGCAGGGGCTTCGCAATGTGCGCACGACGCTGCTCGGCTATATGCCGGGATGGTGCCCGGAGGTTCATGCCGCGGGGCCATGGCGGCCCGTCTCGGTGCTGCGCCCCGGCGCGATTGCCGTTCGCGACCTCTCCCTGCGCACGGACGTGACCGGCGAAAGCGAGGGCCGGCTTTATGCCTCGCTCTACCTCGATCATGACGTCGATTCACTCGTGCTTCGCTGCGGCGAGGCCGAACAGGTCTTCGAGCGCAACGGCGGCGGGCAGTATGTGGCGGTCGCCAAGCTGCCCGATGTGCGGCGATGGTGGCCGCACACCCATGGCACGCCGCACCTCTATGATGCCGCCATCGTCATCGACGGCGTGGCGCATGACCTCGGAAAGGTCGGCTTCCGGACGCTCGCCGTCGACCGCGGCGCTGACGGCGCCGACTTCGCGCTGCTCGTCAACGGCGAGCGCGTCTTCTGCCGCGGCGCCGTCTGGACCAATGCCGATATCGTGCGGCTTCCGGGCGGCCGGCAGGATTATGCGCGGTGGCTGCGGCTTGCGGCCGAGGCGGGCATGAACATGATCCGCGTCGGCGGCACCATGGCCTATGAAAGCCCCGCCTTCTTCCAGCTCTGCGACGAACTCGGCCTGCTCGTCTGGCAGGATTTCATGTTCGCCAATTTCGATTATCCGAAGGGCGACAAGGGCTTTTCGGTGCATGTCGAGGCCGAGGTTTCGCAGTTCCTGGCCGCGACCCGCCGCTCTCCCTCTTTAAGCATTCTCTGCGGCGGCAACGAAATGTATCAGCAGGCGGCGATGTTCGGCCTGCCCCAGCGTTATTGGGCAAGCGCCATCGTCGACGAAACCATTCCGGCCATCGCCGCCGAATTGCGCCCCGACGTCCCCTATGTCGCCAATTCGCCGTTCGGCGGTCCCATGCCGTTTACGCCGAACAGCGGCGTCACGCATTATTACGGCGTTGGCGCCTATCAGCGGCCGCTGGAGGACGCGCGCCGCGCCGATATCCGCTTCGCGGCGGAAGCGCTTGCCTTCGCGCACGTGCCGCAGGAGCGGACGCTGGCGGCGCATCTGCCGGCCTCGGCCTTGAATAGTCCGCTATGGAAATCGCGGGTGCCGCGCGACCGTGGTGCGTCCTGGGATTTCGAGGACGTGCGCGATCATTATCTGCGCGAACTCTACGGTTTCGATCCGGTCCGGCTGCGGCGCGAGGACCCGGCCCTCTATCTGGACCTTTCCAGGGCCGTGACCGGCGAGGTGGCCGAGGCCACCTATGGCGAATGGCGGCGCACCGGCTCCGGCTGCAACGGCGCGCTGGTCTGGACCCTGCAGGACCTGCTGCCCGGCCCCGGCTGGGGCGTCATCGACGCGACCGGCTCACCCAAGCCCGTCTGGTATGCGCTGCGCCGCGCCTTCCGGCCGCTGCAGCTTCTTTTCACCGACGAGGGGACGAACGGCATCGACGTCCACGTCATCAACGAGCATGACCGGCCGCTGGAGCTGGACCTCGACGTCGTCTGCCTGCGCGACGGGCGCCAGACCGTCGTCAGCGGCCGCCGCGAGCTGACGCTCGGTGCGCGCGCCGGGCAAAAGATCGCCTGCACGGACCTCTTCGGCGCCTTTTTCGACACCGGCTACGCCTTCCGTTTCGGCGCGCCGTCGCATGACGTGGTGGTCGGAAGGCTCCACGCGCGCGATACCGGCGCGCTGGTCGCGGAAGCCTTCCATTTCCCGCTCGGCCGCGCGGCCGCCTTCCACCCTGCCGAACTGACGGCAAAAGTAGCGAGCCGCGACGGCGACTGGATGCTGGAGGTGCAGACCGACCGCTTCGCCCAGTCGGTCCATGTCGATATCGAAGGCTTCCGCCCCGAAGACGACTGGTTTCACTTGGCGCCCGGTACGGTTCGCCAGCTAAAGCTCATTCCGCAGGATAGCGCGCCCGCCGCGCCACCCTCCGGGCAGGTAAAAAGCGCCGGCGGTGCGCAAGTCGTTACCGTCTAGCCACAGCCTCCCGATCAAAATCAGAAAGACCGCAGCTTGAGAAAGACGTACCGCTTTTTTCGTGCCCATCTCCTGCAGCATATGATCCCGAAGTCTTCCGTGGCGTTCGACGCCGGGGCGCCGATGGAGGTTGCCGGATATCTGGGGATGGCCGTTGGCGTCGGGGAATCGGCGCGGCTTTGCGCCGATGCGCTTGCGGCGGCCGGCCGGCCGATGTCGCTGCGCGATGTCAGCACCGAGGCGGGCGGCGCTTCCGTCGAATGGGTGCCGCCGGCCGTTTCTCCTGTAGCGCCCGGAAGCCGGATCTGGCACCTCAATCCGCCGATGCTGCCGCGCGCTGTCTTCAAGACCGGCATCCGCAGCTTCACGCGCGCCTTCAACATCGGCTACTGGGCCTGGGAACTCGAAGTCGTGCCGCCGGAGTGGCGAAACGGCATGCGCTACATGAATGCGGTGTTCGTGCCGTCGCAATTCACCAAGCGGGCCATCGCACCCTTCACCTCCGCGCCCGTCATCGTCGTGCCGCACCCCGTCTCCGAAAAGCCTGCGGCGCCGGGAATGCGGCGGAAATTCGGGATCGAAGAGGATGCCTTTCTCGTCAGCTTCATCTTCAGTGCCGGCTCCTCCATCAATCGGAAGAACCCGCAGGCCGTCATCGAAGCCTTTTCGATCTTCAGCGCGGAGTGTCCCGATGCCTTCCTGCTGATGAAGGCCAACGGCAACCCCGAGAAGGACGAAGGCCTACGCCGGCTCATCGATATGGTGAAAGGCCATAGCCGGATTAAAATCATCACCGACAATCTCCCGAGTTCGGAAATCAACGGGATTATCCGCGAATCCGACGCCTATCTTTCGTTGCATCGCTCCGAAGGCTTCGGCTTGACTGTCGCGGAGGCAATCATACAGCGAACGCCGGTCATTTCGACCGGCTGGTCGGGAACCGTGGATTTCTGCGATCCTGACAATAGCTGGACCGTCGCCGCGCCGCTCGTGCCCGTCGTCGACACGCATCCGGAGTTCGCGGGGTTGAAGGACGCCGTCTGGGCGGACCCTTCGCCGGCGGAGGCGGCATCCTGTTTGCGCTCGATCTATCTCCAGCCCGAGAGGGCGGCGGAAAGGGCGGAGAGGGCGCGCGACTATCTGATGCGCTATCTCGCAGACAACACTTACGAGAAAGCGTTTACCACGCTTGCCGGCGCCAAGGCTGCTTGAAGCCGATTTTAATATTTCGGCCTTAGAGATCGCTGCTTTGAGTTCCAGGTCTTTGCAGCGGATAAACGGATGTCGAACGGGATCATTGCAAACTCGGTCATGAATGCCGCGGCGGGCATGTTGTTGCTGCTGACCGGTTTTGCCTCCTCGATCATCACGGCCCGCATGCTCGGACCGGAGGCGAACGGCATCATCGCCTTTTCGCTGTGGCTGGTCGTCACGGGCGCCTCGATCGCCGAGCTTGGCTCCAGCATCACCCTGCTCAAGACTTTGCCGCAACTGACGGCGCAGGGCTACGATATCGGACGGCGGCGCGGCTTCGCCGCCATCCTCGTCGGTTTCATGGTCTGCTCGACCTCCGTGCTTCTCGGCCTCTACGCGCTGTTCTTCCTGACGTCGGAAGAGCTTCATTGGGCGAAGACCGCGCCGTCGGTCGCAACGGTCACCGCCGTCCTGTTTTTCATTCAGGCCATCGGCTCCTTCGTGAAGTTTTACCTGATCGGCGAAAAGCGGCTCGGCCAATTCTTCAAGCTGACCCTTGCCGTCTCCGTCATCCAGCTCGCAGGCGTGGCGGTCGGCGCGATCGTTCACGGCGTGGAGGGCGTGCTGGTGGGCTACGCGATGGGGCAGCTCGTCTTTTTCGTCGCGACCTTGCCGATCCTGATGAGCCGCTACGACCGCTGCGGCATTTCGCTGAAGTATCTGGCGTCCTCTTCGGTCATCCTGTCGGCGCAGTTCATCATCGATTCGATATTCCTCAACCGCATCGAACTGCTCTTCCTGCAACAGCTCTGGTCCGTGGAAATGGTCGGCTACTATGCCGTCGGCCTCTCGATCGCCAATATCGCGCTGCAACTGCCGATCCAGATGACGGGCAGCCTCCTGCCTTACTATTCCGAGCGCAGGCATAGCAGCGGCGACCAGACCTTGCCGGTGACGGTCTTTGCGGCGGTGGCGCGCAGCATGGCCTATATCACCCTGCCGATGAGCTTCGGTCTCGCGGCAATTGCGGACGAACTGGTACTCGTGGTGTTCGGCGATGCCTTCCGCCCGAGCGGCCCTGTCGTGGCGCTGCTGGCGCTCGCGGCGCCCGCCTACACCTTCATGCAGATACTCAGCCTCTATCTGCTGTCGATGGACCGCGCCCGCACCCGCCTGGCGATCAGTGTGATCGGCGGCCTTGCCATGGTGGCGGGCTGCGTGCTCATCGTGCCGGTGCTGGCCGCGGAGGGTGCCGCCCTCGTCCGCATCGGCGTCTTTGCCGCAATGACCGTCCTGATGATCCGGCAAACCGGGTTCGGCGCGCATCTTTCGAGCCTCTACGTCAGTCTGGCCAAGGTCACGACCGCTGCGATCCTGACGGCCGGCGCCGCCAGGATCGTTCTCGAAGTCCTTCACGGGCCGCTTGGTCTTGTCGTCAGCATAGGGGCCGGCGCCCTTGCCTATCTTGCGTCGCTCCGCGTTCTGCGGGCAGTACCGGAGGAGGATATCGAGGTCCTGCGGTCGATGCTGGATAAAACCCCCGCGCCTTTGCGCAAATCCGTCAAGCGTATCATCGATTTCGTGACGGTGCCCCATTTGGAGAGTGTCACGTCGGTGGATGAAGAATTCTCGCAGGAGCCGGCGGAAGGCGCGGGGCGCAGCGCCGCCCTGCCGGTCGCATTCGACGGAACCGTAGGGCTGTTCATGCCGGAAGGTTCAGGCGTCGCAAAGCGCTCCGCGGCGGTGCTGTTCGTCAATCCCTGGGGCTTCGAGGAAATGTGCAGCCGCAAATTTTTCCGCGTGGCGGCGGAGCACTTCTCCGACATCGGCGTGCCGAGCCTGCGGTTCGACTACCGCGGCACCGGGGATGCGCTCGACGACGGTGACACCCCGCCCAGCCTTGCGACATGGGAAGAAACCATCCGCACTGCCGCCGCGAAACTGAAGGAATTGAGCGGCTGCGACCGCATTGTCATGATCGGCCAAAGCCTTGGGGCCACGCTGGTGCAGCGTATCGGCCATACGATCGACGGCGCCGAGGGCGTCGCCTTGCTCGCGCCCGTTCTGAGCGGTCGCGGCTATCTGCGCGAGGTCGGCATCTGGTCTCGGTTCATTCACGCCGATCTCGGCCTGGGCAAGCAGCATATCGAAAGCGATGTCGTCTCCATCGCGGGTCTGGTCCTGCCGGAACCGATCGCCAAGGGGATCGGCAAGCTCAAGATCGCCGCTCCCGCGGGCCTGGCCGCTCCCCGCTACCTGCTTGTCGAGCGCCCCGAGCGCGCCGGTCAGACCGATTTTGCCGACGCGCTGAGGGCACTCGGCGCCGAGGTCGAGGAGCAGGCGTTCGAGGGATACGACGAGCTGGCGACCAATCCTCTTTTCGCCAGGACGCCGATGACGGTCGTTCGCCGGCTTTGCGAATGGCTTTGCGCGACGACGACGGTTACGAATGCCGCCCCTTCGCGCAGGGATATCGAAAGCGACTGGCTCGCGGGTGACGGCTTCGAGGAGAAGCCGGTCCGTTTCGGCGATCACGACCATCTCGTCGGCATCGTCAGCCGGCCCATTGCTGCGGCGACCGGCTCCTCGGTGCTCTTCATGTCGACGGCATACGACCGCCATGCGGGTTGGGGGCGGACGACGGTGGATATGGCGCGAGAGCTGGCGCGGCGGGGCGTGGTTTCGCTTCGGTTCGATTCGGCGAATGTCGGTGACAGCGTTCCGCGCCCGGACGCTCCCGAACAGGTGCTGTACTCGGCCACGCAGACGGACGATGCCCGCGCTGCGGTCGATCTGCTGCAGGCCTATTCAAAGGGTCCGATCATGATCGCGGGCCGCTGCAGCGGTGCCTATGCCGCGCTTCGGACGGCAATCGCGGACGAGCGCCTGAAGGCCGTCGTTTCGATCAATCCCTTTGTCTATTATTGGGACCCGGCAGTTCCCGTTCGCAGGCAGGATGTCGTGTCCGTACCGCGCAGCTTTGGCGACTACAGCCAGCGATTGACCAGGCTCGATACGCTGAAGCGGCTCCTGCGCGGCCAGGTGGATGTGCTCGCGGCAGCGCAAAATATCGCTATCGCGGCCGGACGCCGCCTTTCGCCCTGGGTTGCCCCTCTGATCGAGCGGCTGCCGCATCGCGGAGAGATGGCGCGTCAGGTTCGCAAGTCCTTTTCGGCGCTGGGACGACGCAAGGTGCCGTTGACGCTGATCTACAGCGAAGGCGATGTCGGCCTCGACCATATGTATCTTCACTTCGGCCCCAAAGGCCGCAAGCTGACACGATATCCCAACGTGCGGCTGGTGATGCTGCAGGATGCGGACCACAATTTGACGCCGCTGGAATCGCGCCGTCAGGTCTTCGACGAGATCGCGCGTCTCGCAAAGGCATAAGCCAAGCTTCAGCCGGCCTTCGATAGTCTGTAGAGGTCGATGTAGGAGTCCGCCACGCGCTCCCAGGAATATCTGCGGACCTCCCGTAGCAGCGTTTCGCGGATTGCCTGGCCGTTGTCCCGCAGCCGCGCGAAAGCACCCTCCAGCGCATCGGCGGCAGCCTTCGGTTCGGAGAAGTCGGCCAGCACGATTTTCGGATGCGCCTCGGCCAGCGCCTCGTAGGCCTCGTTGCGGTGGAGCACCGGCAGCAGCCCGGCGCTCATGGCCTCGACCGCGACCAGCCCGAAGCCCTCGTAGACGGATGCGGAGGCGAAAAGGGAGGCGCGGGCGATGATGTTGCGGATGGCGCCGTTGTCGATCGCGACATGCAGCGAGACATGGCGCTCCAGACCGCGCTCGGCGATGCCGCGTTCGAGTTCGGCCTGGGTGAGGTCGGAGGGCGACCCGATGATGTCGAGGTGCCAGTCAGGGTGTTGCGGCGCCAGCGCCTGCATGGTGTCGAGCAGGCGGTCGAGCCGCTTGTTGACCGAGAAACGCCCGATGGTGACGATCCGCCGCCGCGCGTCAAGCGCCGCGCAATTGGCGAATTTGGCGATATCGGCGCCGTTTTCGATCAGCGTCGTGCGGCGATCGGCGATGGCCGAAAACAGCCGCTGGTCGGGAAGGCTGCAGGAAATCAGCCGATCGTAGGCGAAGGCGGAAAGCCGCGTCGCCGTATGGAACCAGACCTTCTTGATCGCAGCGTAGTTCGGCGTGTGGAAGAAGCCGCCATGGGTGGTGGCGATCATCGGCCGGCCGTGCAGCGGCTTGCCCCAGGCAAGCGCGTCGAAGAAGAAATCGACAGCATGGACGTGAACGAGATCGGCATCGGCAAGATGCCGGAAGACCTGCGGCGCCAGCGGATAGCGGTTCGATCCCGAGAAGGGAACGCGGACGATGTCGATGCCGTCGATGGTCTCGGAGGCGGCAAGCGGACGGTCGGGATCGGAAAACAGCCGGTCGAGCGTCACAACGCGAACGCGGTAGCCGCGCGCGAGGAGCTGCCGGCCGAGATTGGCGACGACGTCTTCGAGGCCGCCCTTGTTGGGCAGGAACTGGCGCACGACATGCACGATGAGCGGGCTGTGCCTCTCGGCCGCCAGCGTCTCGGATCTCCGCGCCTCCTGCAATGTCATCGCCTTTTTCCTCAAAAAACGCCGCGACCGTGTCACGAAAGGGTGGCGGACGCGCGGCGGAACGCCCCGCCGCACAGGCGTTGCAGGAAGAAAACCATCGTAGCGGTTAAGAAGTCGCTAATGCCGGAGCGCGGCGGCGCGTGCGATCAGAAGGCGCGGAAGGTCAGGGTGGTCAGCGAGCGCACGATGCCGGGAATATTGGCGATATTGTCGTTGATGAACTTGCCGATATCCTGGCTCTCGTCGATGTAGACCTTGAGCAACAGGTCGTAATCGCCGCTGGTGGAATAGAGTTCCGAGACCAGTTCCGTCTGGTAGATGGCGTCGGCGACCTCGTAGGTCTTGCCGGGAGCGCATTGGAGCTGGACGAAAATGGGCTTCATGGGGCGAATCCTGCAAGGGTTGTTTCAGGCGCATAATGGTCGAAAGGCGGTTGCCCGCGCAAGTCATTCCGTCGGTGCGGCGGCATGGTCATTCCCTGGCGGAATGAGTTATTGAGAAACCGTGATTATTCGCGGCAAAGCCGCGGCTGTAAAACCGGGCGCAATACGATACGGATGGATTGACCGATGCTGAACGACCCGCGCTCCCATGGCCTCTGGGAAAAAACCGCCCCGCAGCCGCCGAGGACCGTGCCCCTTGCGGGCGCGGTGAACGCCGACGTGGTGATCGTCGGCGGCGGCTATACGGGCCTGTCCTCGGCGCTGCATCTGGCGGAGGCCGGAAAGAAGGTCGTGTTGCTCGAGGCCAACGAGATCGGCTTCGGCGGCGCGGGCCGCAATGTCGGCCTGATCAATGCCGGCATGTGGGTCATGCCCGACGACCTGCCGGGCGTTCTCGGCCCCGTCTACGGCGAGCGGCTGCTCGACGTGCTCGGCAACGCGCCGCGGCTGGTGATGGCGCTGATCGAAAAGCACGGGATCGCCTGCGAGCTGGAAAAGAATGGCACGCTGCACGCCGCCGTCGGCGAGGCGGGCTTGAAGGAAATCGAGGAGCGCGCCCGCCAGTGGGGCACGCGCGGCGCTCCGGTGACGGTGCTCGATGCCGCCGAGACGGCGCGGCGCGTCGGCAGCACCGCCTATGCCGGCTCGCTGCTCGATATGCGGGCCGGCACGCTGCAGCCGCTCGCCTATGCGCGCGGCCTGGCACATGCCGCCGTCAAGGCCGGCGTGACGATCCATACCGGCAGCCGCGTGACGGAAACGCGGCGCGACGCAAGCCGCTGGCAGGTCAAGACCGCGGGCGGCAGCGTCACCGCCGACTGGATCATCGTCTCGACGGATGCCTACAGCACCGGGCCTTGGGCGCAGGTCCGCGCCGAGCAGGTGCATCTTCCCTATTTCAATTTCGCGACCGGGCCGCTCGGCGAAAAGCTTGGCCGCTCGATCCTGCCGAACCGCGAGGGCGTCTGGGACACGAAGGAGATCCTGTCCTCCTTCCGCATGGATCAGGCCGGCCGCCTCGTCTTCGGCAGCGTCGGCGCGCTGCGCAACACCGGCCTTGCCGTTCATCGCGCCTGGGCCAAGCGCTCGTTGAAGAAGCAGTTCCCTGAGATCGGGAATGTCGCGTTCGAATGCGAATGGTACGGCAAGATCGGCATGACCACCGACGCCCTGCCGCGCTTCCACAAGTTCGCGCAGAACGTCGTCGGCTTTTCCGGCTATAACGGCCGCGGCATCGCGCCGGGCACGGTCTTCGGCAAGACGCTCGCGGACCTCATCCTCGGCGTGGTTTCGGAAGAGGAGCTGCCGCTGCCGCTGACCGAGGTGCAGGAGCCCTCGTTCCGCAGCGTCAAGGAAATGTGGTACGAGGCAGGCGCACAGGTCGCCCATTTCGCCGGCGCTCGCCTCTAGCGATTGCAGTGCGGTGGCGGAATGGCGGTTCCGGACAAGTCCCGTATCAGGCATAGGCCGCCATGCGCGGATCGGCGCTGACCAGCGCGCTGCGCAGCTTTTCCATCGCCCGGCTTTCGATCTGGCGCACGCGCTCCTTGGAAATGCCGAGGTCGGCGCCAAGCTCCTCCAGCGTCGCCCCGTCCTCCGCCAGGCGCCGGGCGCGAATGATCTTCATCTCGCGCTCGTTGAGGTGGGTCAGGGCCGAAGCGAGCCAGACCCGCCGGCGCTCGCCGTCGATCATGTTCGACACCTGTTCGTCCGGCAGCGGATCGTCGCTGATCAGGAAATCCATCCGCTCGGCGCTTTCCGCATCGCCGGAAATCGACGGCGCCTGCAGCGACGTGTCGCTGCTCGACAGCCGCGCATCCATCGTCTGCACGTCGGCGACGCTGACGCCGAGGGCCGCGGCAATCTCTTGATGGATCGAGCGCGCCGTCAGATGCTCATTGCCCCGCGCCAGCTTGGCGCGCAGGCGGCGCAGGTTGAAGAACAGCGCCTTCTGCGCCGAGCTGGTGCCGCCGCGCACGATCGACCAGTTTCTCAAGATATAGTCCTGGATGGAGGCGCGTATCCACCAGCTTGCATAGGTCGAGAAGCGCACCTCGCGCTCCGGCTCGAAGCGGGCAGCCGCTTCCAGAAGCCCGACATAGCCTTCCTGCACGAGATCGCTCATCGGCAGGCCGAAATTGCGGAACTTGCCGGCCATGGAGATCACCAGACGCATATGGGCCGTGGCGATCTTGTTGCGGGCGTTGCGGTCCTCATGCGCCTTCCAGCGCACCGCCAGATCGTGCTCCTCGTCACGGGCCAGATAAGGGGCCGCCATCGCAATCTTGATCATGCGCCGGTCTGCAGACATGGTCTTCATATCGATCTCCCTCAAATCCGGCCACACGCGGCAGCCACAGGCGTCAACGACCCGCTCCGCGCATTGGCGCGCGGATGAAAAGAACTGGATTTCAAAGCAACCGGCCCATCGGCGACGGCCCGGACATTTTCCGGTCCAATCGGACTTGCCAGAACGATGCGGAGACCTACTTACCCAGCGTGACCAGGCTCGATGAACAACGCAAAGTCTCGTCCGACTGGACAGATGCCGCTGCAGCGGGCGGACTGACGCGCGCACGAAAAGCCGCAGAGACGTTCTGAAAACGCGGGCGCCGCGGAAAGGTTCCAGAAAAGCGGGCAAGAAAAAACCCGGCGCGATGGCCGGGTTTTTTGTCATGCCTGCGCCTGAATGGGATCAGGCTGCTTCGTCCTGGGAATCGTCGTCCTCGACGGCCTTGCCGCGCTTCGGCCCCTTGTTGAGGTTAGCCTCCACGAGGCGGACGGCTTCGGTTTCGGACATCTTGTTGACGGCTGCGATCTCGCGGGCCATGCGGTCGAGCGCGGCCTCGTAGAGCTGCCGTTCGGAATAGGACTGCTCCGGCTGGTTCTCGGCACGATAGAGGTCGCGAACGACTTCCGCGATGGAGATGAGATCGCCGGAATTGATCTTGGCATCATATTCCTGCGCACGGCGCGACCACATGGTGCGCTTGACGCGCGCCTTGCCCTGGACGACCTTCAATGCGCGATCGACGAAATCCGTCTCGGAAAGCTTGCGCATGCCGATGCTCATGGCCTTGGCCACCGGCACCTTCAGGCGCATCTTGTCCTTCTCGAAGTCGATGACAAAAAGCTCGAGCTTCATGCCAGCAACTTCCTGCTCTTCGATCGCGGTGATCGTACCGACGCCATGGGCAGGGTACACGATTGCTTCACCGGTCTTGAAGCCGTGGCGCGCGGAAGGCTTTTTCTGCTGGGTCGTCATTCTTTTCAAAAACTCCCTATTACGCACCCGGCAAGCGCCGGGGCCGGGTCAGTCGGGCCCGGATGAGACGGAACGACCGTCGGGGTGACTTCATCTGGTCCAGACCAGACACATGCAAAGAGAACCCGCTCATCGCGATCCATGATCCCGACAACTCAAAACGTTGATATGTCGAGGAAACCGCGCGCGGATGGATTATTTGCTTTCGTGGTGGTTTGGGGCATTCGGGTGCCGCATTTGGAACAGTATCGGGACCTTATCACAAAAAACTGAGGAAATCAATAATTTGCTTCGCCAGGCCCGTGATCGGCATAGCGATCACGGTGCCAAACGGGGCCGGCACGGTCACTCTAGCGCAACTCAAAGGCGCACTCAACAAGGTCCTCGCGATCGGGTTCCGACCGCGGTCTCAGTCGCCGGAGCCGGGCTTGGCGGAAAAGAACTGTTCGAACTTTCCGGCGACCCCGTCCATCTCCTTGGCTTCCGGCATCTCTTCTCTCTTGACCGTGATATTCGGCCAAATCGAGGCATATTCGGCATTGATTTTCAGCCACTTGTCGAGACCCGGCTCGGTATCGGGCTTGATCGCCTCCGCCGGACATTCCGGTTCGCAGACGCCGCAATCGATGCATTCGTCGGGATGGATGACCAGGAAGTTTTCGCCTTCGTAGAAGCAGTCGACGGGGCAGACTTCGACGCAGTCGGTATACTTGCAGCGTATGCAATTGTCGGTCACGACATATGTCATGAGGCACTCCAGGGATCGTGGGTTTTCCGAGGGGCAGGCAACCTGGAACGTCGCGCCGCATCCCCCGGCAGCCGAAACGGACATGGCGAAAGCTCGCATGTCAGCCGGCGATTGCCAGCGGGTTGATCGTCACGTACCGGCTTTGACCGTCGATTTCAAGAATAAACAATCCGCAAAGCAGCCGCGAACGAACAGAGTTTTCTAATCGTCCCCTGACGTTAACCGGTCGATCTCGCGGCGTTCGCGCTTCGTCGGCCGGCCACTGCCGGGCGCGCGCTGCGCCTGTTCGAAGAGGGAGAGGCGCTTCACCTCATCCGTCGGCGGCGAGACGTCCTCGTAGAGGAGCCGCGCCTCCTCGAAAGGGCCGCGCCGCGTGCCGGGCTGCTTGACGATCAGGACAACATCGCGGCGCTGCAGCGACAATTCGACGCGGTCGCCGATTTTCACGTTGTGGCTCGGCTGCAGGACCTTTTCGCCGTTCACGCGCACATGGCCGTCCTGGATATGGGCCTGCGCCAGCGAGCGAGACTTGATCATGCGGGCGAAGAACAGCCACTTGTCGATCCGCTGCCGCGACCCCGAAAATGGCTGTTCTCCGCCCGTCATGGCTTACTTCTTCATCTGCTCCTTGAGCGCCGCGAGCTTTGCGAAGGGTGAATCCGGATCGATCGGCTTCTCCTTGCGCGGCGGCTTCGCCTCGAAACGCAGGGGCTGCGACGGACCACGATTGTTGCGGTCGTTGCGATCGTTCCGGCCGTTGCGCTCACCGCGATCCTGACGCTCGCCGTTGCGCTCGTCGCGATTGCGCTGCGGACGGCCGCCATCCTTGTTGCCGCGCGGACCGCGATTGTCGCGTGCCTCGCGGTTGCCGCCCTCGCCCGCCTGGGCGCCGTCGCGGCGGTTGTTCTGGTTCTGGTGGCCGCCGCGGCGATCGCCGCGCGGCTGGCGCTGATTGTCGCTGCGTCCGCCGAGACGCCACAACAGGACCGGCTTCGGCTCGACGGCCTCGGCCGCCGGCTCCTCGCCGCCTGTGCCTTCGGTCGCAACCGGAGCGGCTTCGGCCGTTTCGGCAACGGCAGCGGGCGCCGCGACAGCGACTTCGGTAGCCGGCTCATCACCGGAGGCATCCGCCTCTTCGTGATCGGCCTTTTCGGCTTCCCCGGACTTGTCTTCGGTCGCGGCAGCGGCGGCCGGCTGGGCGGCGGCGTCCTGCGTGGCGAGATGGGCCGCAGCCTCTTCCGCCGTCACCGGATCGGCACGATAGCCGAGACCCTTCAGAATCTCTTCCATGTCCTCGAGCGTCGCGCCGAGGATGGAAAGCATGGCCGTCGTCGTGGTGAAGCGGCGGCCGTCATAGGCGCCTTCCGGGCGCGAGGCCTGGCCGGGCTTCCACTGCAGAAGCGGACGGATGAGGTCGGCGAGCCGCTCCAGGATGTCGATGCGCACGGCGCGCTTGCCGAGGAAACGGAAGCCCGCGAGCTTGTAGAACATCCGCTCGTAGCTCGCGTCGGTGACGACCGAGGTACGGCCGGCGGCGAGCACCGGAATGAGGTCGCCGTAGCCCGGCTTGTCGAGACCGTCGTTCTTCAGCGCCCAGAGCAGCGTGATCAGCTCGGCCGGAGCCGGCTTCAAAAGCGCGGGCACGAAAATGTGGTAGGCGCCGAAGCGCACGCCGTAGCGGCGCATCGAGGCGCGGCCGTCCTGATCCAGCGACTTCACCTCTTCCGTCACGTCGCGGCGGAAGAGAACGCCGAGGTTTTCGACGATCTGGAAGGCGAGCCCCTTGGCCAACCCTTGCAGGTCCTCGGCGCGCGAAAGATCGTCGAGCGGCTTCAGCACGGTGCTGATGTGGTGGTTCACGAAGCGCTCGACGCGGGCGGCGACATGGTCGCGGGCATTGCCCGTCAGCTGCTCGTCGGCGAGCAGGATGACGCGCGGCCGCATGATGTGGTCGCTGCCCGAAAGGCGCGCGACGGGATCGCCGAGCCAGCGCACGACGCCATCCGCGCCGATCGCCAGATCGCTGTTGCCGGCGGCATGAAGCCGCGCGGCGCGCGCTTCGAATTCCAGACCGAGCGCCTTCTGCGCGGCCGACTGGACCGCCTTGGCGTCAGGGCCTTCCGCGCCCGAGACAGGGGTGAACCGGAAACCGGCCAATTGCCCCACATGATGTCCTTCGACGAAGACATCCCCATTTACACTGATTTCAGCTTCCAGCATCGCATTCTCTCTCAGGCGCTTCATGAGCACAGATGTCCTGCGATCAACAAAGCGTTTCGTCAACCTTTCATGTAACGCATCGGACAATCGATCTTCGATTTCCCGCGTCTTTTCTTGCCAGTGTGTCGGATCGGCAAGCCAACCGGGCCGATTCGACACATAGGTCCAGGTCCTTATCTGCGCGATTCGTGCCGAAAGCGTGTCAATTTCGCCATCGGTGCGATCGGCCCTGCGGACCTGCTCGGCCAGGAATTCCTCGTTCACCGTGCCATGCCGGACGAGATCGGAAAAGAGCGTCGCGATCAGATCCGCATGTTGCGCCGGCGTGATGCGCCGGTAATCCGGCAGCGCGCAAGCCTCCCACAATTTCTCGACCCGCTCCGGCGTGCTCGCCAGATCCCTGATCTCCGGATCGCGCGACAGATATTCGAGCGCCTGCTGGTCCACGGCCGGCAGCGCGCGCGTCAATCCGCCGACGCGGGGTGCCGCGTCGAGGCTCCCCCTCAGCGCGGCGATCGAAGAGAAGTCGAACTCCTTCGTGCGCCATTGCAGCACCTTGACTGTGTCGAATTCATGCCCCTCGATGCGCCGGACCAACTCGTCGTCGAAAGGATCGACGCGGCCGGTCACGCCGAACGTGCCGTCCCTCAGATGCCGGCCGGCGCGGCCGGCGATCTGGCCAAGCTCGGCCGGATTGAGATTGCGGAACTGGTAGCCGTCGAACTTGCGATCCTGGGCGAAGGCCACATGGTCGACGTCGAGATTGAGGCCCATGCCGATGGCGTCGGTCGCAACCAGATATTCGACGTCGCCCGCCTGATAGAGCGCGACCTGCGCATTGCGGGTGCGCGGGCTGAGCGCGCCGAGCACGACCGCCGCACCGCCGCGCTGGCGCCGGATAAGCTCGGCGATCGCATAGACCTCGTCGGCCGAGAAGGCGACGATGGCGGAGCGCTGCGGCAGGCGCGTGATCTTTTTCTGGCCGGCGTAAAAGAGATGCGACAGGCGCGGCCGCTCGACGACGGTGATGCCGGGCAGCAATTGTTCGAGAATGGGCCGCATCGTGCCGGCGCCGAGCAGCAGCGTCTCGTCGCGGCCGCGCAGGTGCAGGATGCGATCGGTGAAGATATGCCCGCGCTCCAGATCGCCGGCGAGCTGCACCTCGTCGATGGCGACGAAGGAGGCCCGCGTCTCGCGCGGCATGGCCTCGACCGTGCAGACCGAATAGCGCGCGTTCGGCGGCGATATCTTTTCCTCGCCGGTGATCAGCGCCACATGCTTCGCGCCGACCTTCTCCACGACGCGCGTATAGACCTCCCGCGCCAACAGGCGCAGCGGCAGGCCGATCACGCCGCTGCCCTGCGCGACCATGCGCTCGATGGCATAATGCGTCTTGCCGGTATTGGTGGGTCCGAGCACCGCCGTCACGCCGCGGCCGCTCAGGATCATGGGATGCGAAGTCAACGTCATAATTCCACGCATAGATGAGGCGGGAGCAGCCGACGGTCAACGGCTCAACCTCGAAGGGGAACAAATGACGGCCTTGCGCCGCAAAGGCAAGGCGCGATTTGACAGCAGCCGTCCGAAGCGATCGACGCACGCCGGCGAGGACACGCATCGCGTGTTCTATCTTCACAGCCGCAGCGAGTCCCGCAACGGCCGGAACAGCCTGAGAACGAATCGGCGACGAATCGCTGACTCAGCGAAGTTCCGCTTTCGTTCATGGCTAGATATAGGGCAGCGCCTTCGGGAATCGCACCAAATCCTGAATCGGAAAACCGGGAGCGGCGGACGGGAGGAGCCTTTGGCAGTCCGAATCCGTTCCGCTTTCGGAACCCGCCGCACCTCCCGGTGGTGACCGTTAACGCTCTGTAAATATGAGAAATTCGGTGAGGAAAAGCCGCAGAAACTTGGGCGCGGTAACCATTGGATCAAAGACCGAACGAATCAGCGACGAATCGCTGATTCCAGCCAGTTCCCGCTTTGTTTCCCACAAGATATAGTAGCCGGCGCCGCCTGCACCACAGGACTCTGCATGATTGAAACCGCCGCAACCGCCAGAATCGGCAATTGCAGTTAACGATTCCAGTCGTCTTTGGTTTGGCGGCGAAAAATGCAATCCATAATTGTTCCCATTAACCTTTCGATCAAAGCCGGAACGAATCGGCGACGAATCATCGATCTTTCGATTTTCGCGTTTTGTTCACCGCTACATCTTGGGCTTTCGCCGATCCGCCTCCTTCATCTAGGGAGGGCAAGGGCAGCTTTCTAAGGCGAAAGCGGTAGGCCGTTAACCTTTTGGGGTGCTGGCACCACCCCTGGAAGAAGCGCAACTCGCGGTCGGATTCCGCGGCGATCTATACGCGGGGTTCCATTCCGGGGCTCGCGCGCGGGCTCTCCTCCCACCGCTGAATTCCGCCTTAGCCGATGAAGCGTTTGAATTTGCTGTGTTTGCAGCCCTCCCGGCGGCGCGCTTAGGACATGACGCCACCTGCCGGCTATGTTAGGCTGCCATCCTGCCGTCCGGGGAGAGCCGCGATTCCACAAGGTTCGCTTGCCTCTTCGGGCAGCATATCCTTTCCCGGTTTCCGTGTTCACGTCCGGGAAAATGCTGTGACCCGTGGACACAACCGCGCTCCGGAAAGGTGGAACAATTGCGCACGACAAGAGTTTAGGCCAAGCGCATTTCGGTCGCGGGGAGGTAGAGGTTCGCATCATGCTTGGCACCATATTGCTCATCATTCTGATCTTGCTTTTGATCGGCGCATTGCCGAATTGGGGTTACAGCAGCAGTTGGGGCTATGGGCCTTCCGGAGGGCTCGGCCTCGTGATCGTCATCATTCTCATTCTCGTGCTGATGGGCCGGATATGACCGGGCAGCTACGACCAACGTCAGGGGAGTAACATCATGAAAAAGATCATCGCGGCTATTGCCATCGTCGGCACCCTCGCTGCCTGCACGCCCGAGGAAAAGGGCACGGTTATCGGCGCCGGCGCGGGTGCAGCGATCGGCGGAGCCGTCAGCCATAGCTGGGGTGGCGCGGCCATCGGCGCCGTTGCCGGCGGCGTCGTCGGCAATCTCATCGGCCGCTCGCATCGTTCCGGCTACTGCATCTACCGCGACCGCTACGGCAACCGCTACGAAGCACGCTGCCGCTAAGCGTCGGAACCATTTCGCCGAATGCAGACGGGCGCCGAGGCGCCCGTTTGTCGTTTCGGCGCAACACTTCTTCGTCAACGCGCCGTTGACGAAGGATGCAGAAAACCAAATCTACCGCCTGCCTAAATTTCGACCGATATTGAACGGACAGAAAGACGGTGCCCGCGCACTGCATATCGCGGGCCAACGGTGGAAAGGACCGGTCCGATGACCGAGACAGTCGCAAACCTCGCAGCCTTCGCACTCATCGCCGCCGCCGCGATCGGGACGGCATTTGCGGCGCTTGTGGCAAACCGCACGGAAGACAAGAGCCGGCGCGTGCGGATCGCGATCCCCGTCAAGACGGCGCGGCACGAGGACCGTCGCGGCTGAGGGCAATTCCGGCAGATGTGCAAAGCGGTTGCCTCCGGAATTGCGCGTAATATCCTCCAAAAGAGCTATCGCCGCAGCGTGAAGCTGCTCTTCCTTTCATCTTTTCTAAAATACACGATCGTCGTAATATCGTAGCACATTCCGGAGCATTTCCGGGAAACGCGCGTGAAAGGCATCCGACGTCATCTATCGTGAGGGCAAACCCATGAGCAAACGATTGCTTGGGGCGGCTTTTGCATGCCTTGTTGCGACTTCGGCATCCGCCACCGGCTTTCACATTCCGCAACTGCCGGATTTCGAACTGCTGCGGGAGGCGACAAGGATCGCAGCCGCCGAACAGGCAGGCATGGCAAGAGCGGACCATGCCGCAAGGCCGCCGGCGAACACGCACGCGAAGCGCGCCCTGCCGCCGCGCAGCCTCGATTGAGGGTCATCCCCGCCCCGCCTTGGCGAACGGGGATGACGTCAATGACAGGTTAGACGAAGAACTGGCCGCCGTTCGCCGAAATCGTCGAGCCGGTGACGAAGCTCGCATCGTCGGACGCGAGGAAGACGACGCAGCGCGCGATTTCCTCCGGCTGCCCGAGGCGGCCGACCGGAATCTGCGGAATGATGCGCTCGTTCAGCACCTTTTCCGGCACCGCCAGCACCATTTCCGTGCCGATATAGCCGGGGCAGATGGCATTGACGGTGATGTTCTTCATCGCGCCTTCCTGGGCGAGCGCCTTGGTGAAGCCGAGATCGCCGGCCTTGGCGGCCGAGTAGTTGGCCTGGCCCGCCTGGCCCTTCTGGCCGTTGATCGACGAGATATTGATGATGCGGCCGAAATTGCCGTCGCGCATGCCGCCCCAGACCTGATGCGTCATGTTGAAAAGGCCGGTGAGATTGGTGTCGATGACCTCGTGCCACTGCTGCGGCGTCATCTTGTGGAACATCGCGTCGCGGGTGATGCCGGCATTGTTGACCAGCACCTCGACCGGGCCGAGATCGGCCACGACCTTCGCGATCCCCTCGCCGCAGGCTTCGTAGCTGGAGACATCCCATTTGTAGACGGCAATGCCGTTCGCATCCTGGAAGGCCTTGGCCTTTTCGTCGTTGCCGGCGTAGGTCGCGGCAACTTTATAGCCGGCATTCTTGAGCGCGATCGAGATCGCTGCGCCGATGCCGCGGGTTCCTCCGGTGACCAATGCTACTCTGCTCATGTTCCACTCCCATTCATTATTTGATTATCACTGCCTGGAAATCGCCGTTTCGCGGGTGCTTTCGCCCGCGAAACGGAAGTTCGGTCGCCTCCCCCGGCGATCAAAGCGCCTCGAAGCACATGGCGACGCCCATGCCGCCGCCGATGCAGAGCGTCGCGAGACCCTTGCGGGCATTGCGGCGCTTCATTTCGAAGAGAAGCGTGTTGAGAATGCGGGCGCCGGACGCGCCGATCGGATGGCCGATCGCGATCGCGCCGCCGTTGACGTTGACGATCGAGGGGTCCCAGCCGAGGTCCTTGTTGACCGCGCAGGCCTGGGCGGCGAAGGCTTCATTGGCCTCGACGAGGTCGAGGTCGCCCACCGACCAGCCGGCCTTCTCCAGCGCCTTGCGCGAGGCCGGGATCGGGCCGCTGCCCATGATCTGAGGATCGACGCCGACGGTCGCCCAGGAAACGATGCGCGCGAGCGGCTGGATGCCGCGGCGCGAGGCTTCCGCTTCGCTCATCAGCACGGTGGCGGCAGCGCCGTCGTTGATGCCGGAGGCGTTGCCGGCCGTCACCGTGCCTTCCTTGTCGAAGGCCGGGCGGAGCTTGACCATGCTCTCGAGCGTCGCGCCGTGGCGGATATATTCGTCGCTATCGACCGTCACGTCGCCCTTGCGGGTCTTGACGACGAAAGGCGCGATTTCGTCCTTGAAGCGGCCGGCCACCTGCGCGGCCTCCGCCTTGTTCTGCGAGGCGACGGCGAACCGGTCCTGATCGTCGCGGGAGAGCTGCCACTGGCGGGCGACGTTCTCGGCGGTCGTGCCCATATGGTAGCCGTAGAAGGCGTCGGTGAGGCCGTCCTTGATCATGCTGTCGATCATCTTCATGTCGCCCATCTTGGTGCCGCCGCGCAAATGCGCGGTGTGCGGCGCCATCGACATGGATTCCTGGCCGCCGGCGACGATGATCTTGGCGTCGCCCGTCGCGATCTGCTGCATGCCGAGCGCCACCGCGCGCAGGCCCGAGCCGCAGAGCTGATTGAGGCTCCAGGCGGTCGCTTCCTGCGGGATGCCGGCCTTCATCGCCGCCTGGCGTGCCGGGTTCTGGCCTTCGCCGGCCTGCAGCACCTGGCCGAGAACGACTTCATCGACCTCCCTGGCGTCGACGCCGGCGCGCTCCAGCGCGGCCTTGATGGCCGCTGCGCCGAGTTCGTGGGCGGGCGTATTGGCGAACGCCCCGTTGAATGAGCCTACCGCCGTACGGGCGGCGCTTGCGACGACGATGGATGGATTGGACATGGGAAGCCTCCTTGAGTGACTGGCCGGATATGGCGAAGGTGGCAAAGCTTGCAGCCGGTGTCAAACCCCGAAAAATTCCTGAGCGATCGGCGGCAGCCGGCGCGGCGATCTCCGAAAATACGATCGGCGGAAAGGGGTTGCCGCATCGCACAAAGCGATTGTCACTGGCCTTCCTTTCCGTCTACACTCTCCGATGGAGGACCAGTCCATCATATCAGACGGGGTTAGGAGACTGATAATGGCTAAGCATGACGGCCAAATCGTAATCAAGAAATATGCCAACCGCCGCCTCTACAACACCGGCACCAGCACCTATGTCACGCTGGACGACCTGGCGGAGATGGTCAAGAAGGGGGAAGAGTTCACCGTTCAGGACGCCAAGAGCGGCGAGGACATCACGCATTCCGTACTGACGCAGATCATTTTCGAGCAGGAATCGAAGACCGGGAACACGCTGCTGCCGATTTCCTTCCTGCGCCAGCTGATCACCTTCTACGGCGACCAGATGCAGATGGTGGTGCCGAGCTACCTCGAGCATTCCATGCGCTCCTTCACCGAGCAGCAGGCGCAGATGCGCGAGCAGATCGACCGCGCCTTCGGGGAGACCCCGATCGGCAAGAACCTGCAACTTCCGATGCAGATGGTCGAGGATCAAGTGCGGCGCAACACCGAAATGTTCCAGCAGGCCATGCAGATGTTCTCGCCCTTCATGAAGCCGCCGGTGAAGGAAAGCCGCAAGGCCGAAGCCAAGGACATCGACGAACTGAAAGAGCAGCTCCGCGCGCTGCAGAACAAGCTCGACAGCCTCTGATCTCCAGCCGCCCGCGCTCCCCCTCCCCGACAAGACGCCCCGAGACGTTGCCTCCCAGACAGGTGGATTTTTCGATTATCGGTTGCGAAACGACAAAAAGCAAAAGGCCGGCGAAACGCCGGCCTTTTGTCCAAATGAATGGGAAACGCTGGATTATGCGTTTTCCTTCGGCGTCAGAACCTGGCGACCGCGATACATGCCCGTCTTCAGGTCGATGTGATGCGGACGGCGCAGTTCGCCGGAGTTCTTGTCCTCGACGTAGGTCGGGGCCTTCAGAGCGTCAGCCGAGCGGCGCATACCACGCTTGGACGGGCTCGTTTTTCTTTTCGGTACAGCCATTCTCGTTACTCCACTTTGCGGACGAAACATATCCCCGGCCAGCCAGGCGGCCGAAACGGATATGCACCGATTTCGGAAATTTGGCGCGCTTATACATGGCCTGTAGGGGTTTGACCAGTCCACGGCTGCATTTTTTTGCGCTATGGCCGAATCAGGCTCAGGCCTCGTCTTCCGGCACGATCCAGGTCTCGGCGAGCGCCGCCGCCTGCCATTCCCGCCAGGCCGGCAATTCCTTCATCGCCGCCATATAGCTCAGCGTATCCGCCGCCGTCACCAGCTCGTAGGTCTCGAAACGGTTGACCACCGGCGCGAACATCGCATCGGCCGCCGAAAAGGCGCCGAAGAGAAACGGGCCGCCGGAATGATCGCGCATCTCGCGCCAGATGGTCTCGATGCGCGCGACGTCGCCCATCACGCCGTCCTCCAGCTCGATCCGCCGCTTCGGCCGGCGGATGTTCATCGGGCAGGCGTTGCGCAGCGCCCGGAAGCCGGCGAGCATTTCGCAGGCGGTCGCCCGCGCCTCGGCGCGCGCCTTGACGTGCCGCGGCCAGAGGCCGGATTCGGGGAAAAGCTCGGCCGCATATTCGATGATGGCGAGCGATTCCCAGACGCGGATATTGCCGTGATGGAGCACCGGCACCCGGCCCGTCGGCGAAATCTCGTGAAAGCGCGGATTGCCCGCCGGGAAATCGAACGGGATCAGCACCTCGTCGAAATCGACCCCGCACCCTCTCAGCGCGATCCATGGCCGGAACGACCAGGAGGAATAGTTCTTGTTGCCGATGTAGAGGGTGAGCCTGTCCATGAATGCGGTCCTATTCTTCAAAATCGAAGATCAAACGTTCGGTAAAGTGGTTCATGTCCTCGAAAGAGCAGAAGGCCGGCGGATCGAGGTCGAGGATCGGCACGCGGCGGCGGATGTCGGAGGCCACCGCATCCAGCATCGCCTGCCAGCGTGGCAGCGCCTCATCTTCCAGCCGATCGATCACATAGTCAAAGGTGATGTGGAGCGGATAGGTGTCGTGGTCGGGATGCCGGTAGCCGAGAAGATCGGCCAGCGCGTCGCGCCAGGCGCGGATCGTCTTGCGGTCGCGCTCCGTCGCGCCCTCGACCAGCAGGCCGGAGGGCCGCGCCTCCGTCACTTCCACCTTGAAGGGCTCGGCCATCGGAAAGCGCTCCAGCCGCGCGCCCATGATCTCGGTCATGTCCTCGATCGGCGTGTCGAGCGGCAGGTCGGCGGGCCAGAAGTCCGGCGTGCGGCGATATTCGATGATGCCCTGGAAGAGCGTCATGTGCAGGCTGGTGATCGGCGTAAACAGGAACTGCGGCGCTTCCGGCATGGCGAGGAATGTTTCGCGCGCGTCGATCAGGGCGGCTTGCGTTTCGGAGCCCTTGGTTACGTGGCAGACGATGGTGTTGCCGGGCTCGGGAAGAAAGCCGCCGACGCGGCGGTAGCGCCTGCCCAGATGCAGCGGGGGATTGGGGTTGTGCGTCCTGGAATAGACCAGCAGTTCGGGAGAAAAGGCGGGGGCGTCCATGGGCGTGATCCGATGATTTATGGTCGGCAGGTCACCCGCCCTTACGTCACGTCCAAGAATGCCAGATGACAGGCCGCCAATCGAACGACAAGTTCTGATCTCAGTCATAAAGACATTTGATGTAGTCGTCGGCATTGCGCGCGCGGCGCTCGATCAGCGAGGCGAGCTGCCTGAGCCCCCGGCCGGGCTTGCTCGCCACGCGGTCGAAGGGATTGGGGAGCGAGACGGCGAGAAGGGCCGCCTGCCGCGGCGAAAGCTTCGAGGCCGGCACCTTGAAATGATGGCGGGCGGCCGCCTCGATGCCGAAAATGCCCGGACCCCACTCGGCGATGTTGAGATAGATCTCCATCATTCGCCGCTTCGACCAGACCGTCGAAGAGGTGACGGCAAGCGGCAATTCCAGCGCCTTGCGCGCGAAGGAGCGCCCGTTCCACAGGAAGAGGTTTTTCGAGGTCTGCATCGGGATCGTGCTGCCGCCGCGCGTCGCCTGTCCGCGCAGCGTATCCTGCAGGAGGTCGCGCATCTCGCCCCAGTCGACGCCGCCGTGGAAGCAGAACTGCCCGTCCTCCGACACCATCACGGATTTGACCAGCACCGGCGCGATCTGGTCGAAAGGCACCCATTGCCGGTCGACGCCGCGCATCAGCACCGCATCCCGCATCATCAGCGTCGAAATGGGACGCACGAAGAAGGGCCAGTAGAGGAAGATCAGCAGATAGGGGAGAAGCAGGAGAGCCAGGACGGCCAATGCCGCGCGTTTCCACAACGGCTGCCTTCTGAGCCACGCCAGCCTGTCGCGCCGCGGCGGCACGGCCACCTCCTCTTCGTTCTCCGTCGACAGATCCAAGTCCCGAAAGCCTGCGCGTTCAATCATCCCCTCGCCTGTCATAGCCTTTGGCGGCCCTGATGACCAGAGAGACACGCATTTGCCCGGCGCGGCGCCGACGATTCCCGTTGCCAGCCTTCCGCGCCCGTGCCAAAGAGCGCGTATGCAAACGATCCGCCCGCCGTTCGACCTCCGCCTGAAGGAAGCAGCCGCCCAGATCGAGGCGGCGCTCGCAGCGCTTTTCTCCGACACCTGCCGCGCCGGCGAAGTCGCGCGCCCCGAAACGCTGCTGAAGGCGATCCGCCACGGCGTGCTCAACGGCGGCAAGCGGCTCAGGCCCTTTCTGGTGATGGAAAGCACCGCCCTGCTCGGCGGCGACGCCGACGCGGCCTTGCGCGTCGGTGCCGCGCTCGAATGCATTCATTGCTATTCACTCGTCCATGACGATCTTCCGGCGATGGACGACGACGATCTGCGCCGCGGCCAGCCGACGGTGCACATCGCCTTCGACGAGGCGACCGCGATCCTTGCCGGTGACAGCCTGCTGACCTACGCCTTCGACATCATCGCCGCCCCGGAAACCGCTCTGGCGGCCGACCGCAAGGTGGAACTGGTGCTGGCGCTGTCGCGCGCCGCAGGCATCGGCGGCATGGCGGGCGGGCAGGCGCTCGACCTCGCCGCCGAAAAGACGCCGCCGGACGAGCAGGGCATCATCACATTGCAGGCTATGAAAACCGGCGCCCTCATCCGCTTCGGCTGCGAGGCGGGTGCGATCATCGCCGGCGCGAAGGCCGAAGACCGCCAGCGGCTGCGGCAATTCGGCGAAAAGATCGGCCTTGCCTTCCAGCTTGCCGACGATCTCCTCGACCTCACCTCCGACGCCGCCGCCATGGGCAAGGCCACCGGCAAGGACGCCGCCCGCGGCAAGGGCACGCTGGTCGCGCTCCACGGCATGGAGTGGGCCGAAACGACGCTTGCCCGCCTCGTCGAGGAAGCCGCCGCCCTGCTTTCTCCCTACGGCGACCGCGCCGAAATCCTCACCGAAGCCGCCCGCTTCGTCGCCAACCGCAGGAACTGAGCGCCGTGAGCAGGTTCTGGTCCCCCATCGTCTCGACGCTGAAACCCTACGTCGCCGGCGAGCAGCCGCGGATCGACAATCTCGTCAAGCTGAACACCAACGAGAATCCCTACGGCCCGTCGCCGAAGGCGATCGCGGCGATACAGGCGGCAGTCGCCGACAGCCTGAGGCTCTACCCCGATCCGGCCGCGCTCGGCCTGCGTCAGGCAATCGCCGGCACCTATGGCGTGGACCCGGACGAGGTCTTCGTCGGCAACGGCTCCGACGAGGTGCTGGCGCATGCCTTCGCCGCTCTTTTGAAGCACGACGAGCCGCTGCTCTATCCCGACATCACCTACAGCTTCTATCCGACCTATTGCGGCCTCTTCGGCATCGAGGCGGTGGAGGTGCCGCTGAGAGACGATTTCTCGATCGACATCGCCGACTATCGCCGCCCCTGCGGCGCGATCATCCTGCCGAACCCGAACGCGCCGACCGGAGTAGGCCTGCCGTTGTCGGCGATCGAGGCCCTGGTGGCCGAGCATCCCGACCAACCGGTGGTCATCGACGAAGCCTACATCGACTTCGGCGGCGAGAGCGCGATCCCGCTGACGCGCAAGTACGACAACCTGCTCGTCGTCCACACGCTGTCGAAATCACGCTCGCTCGCCGGCCTTCGCGTCGGCTACGCCATCGGCCGGCGTCCGCTGATCGACGCGTTGGAGCGCGTGAAGGACAGCTTCAATTCCTATCCCCTCGACCGCATCGCGCAAGCGGGCGCCACAGCGGCGATCGAAGACGCCGCATGGTTCGACGAGACGCGGAAAAAGGTCATGGAATCGCGCGGGCGCGTCACGGCTGCGCTTCGCCGGCGCGGTTTCGAGGTGCTGCCGTCGCAGGCAAACTTCGTCTTCGCCCGCCACCAAGGTCATGGCGGCGCGGAACTCGCCAGGGCCTTGCGCGACCGCGCCGTCCTCGTTCGCCATTTCGCCAAGCCGCGCATATCCGATTTCCTGCGGATCACCATCGGCACGCCGGAGGAATGCGACCGCCTGATCGCCGCACTCGACGAGAGTCTTGGGTAGACGAAGGCTATTCGGCCGCCGTCTTCTCGCCGAAGCGCTTCTCGATGTAGTCGACCACCAGCGCCTCGAAATCCGAGGCGATGTTCGGGCCGCGCAGCGTCAGGGCCTTCTTGCCGTCGATGAAGACGGGGGCGGCCGGCGTTTCGCCGGTGCCGGGAAGGGAGATGCCGATATCGGCATGCTTGCTTTCGCCCGGTCCGTTGACGATGCAGCCCATGACGGCGACGTTGAGCGCTTCCACGCCCGGATATTTCTCGCGCCAGACCGGCATGTTCTTGCGGAGGTCGTTCTGGATGTTCTGCGCCAGTTCCT
>Ga0153956_1000091_pt1 | contig 114501 bp, 115 predicted proteins | sample TSFL040MetaG_FD_104704 | JGI IMG/M metagenome (GOLD analysis project Ga0153956, IMG submission 104704) | Attine ant fungus gardens microbial communities from Florida, USA - TSFL040 MetaG | ecosystem: Host-associated > Fungi > Mycelium > Unclassified | place: USA: Florida, Wekiwa Springs... | reverse complement strand
TTTAACAAATGCCGTACCACTGTCGCTAATTTTTTATCAACCGTTGCACTAAACAACAATGTTTGCCGATGCGTAGGCGTACTGCTCGCGATTTCTTCCACATCTTCGATAAAACCCATATCCAGCATGCGATCTGCTTCATCCAGCACTAGCATATATACGTGTGATAAATCCACGCGTTGATTTTCCATGTGATCCAACAAGCGGCCCGGTGTCGCCACAATAATATTGGCGCCTCGGCTTAATTCACGAATTTGTTGATGGTAAGGCATACCACCCACTAAATTAACAATATTAAAACGTAAAAATTTTCCGTACTCCATTGCCGCTTTCGTAATTTGGGCGGCCAATTCACGCGTTGGCGTCAGAATAAGCACGTTAGTTTTTTTAGAAGCTTCTTGCGTGGCTAAACGATGCAGGGCAGGCAAAACAAAAGCAGCCGTTTTTCCCGTACCTGTTTGTGCAGAAGCCACGATATCTTTTCCTTCCAAAATGACAGGAATACTTTGGGCTTGGATAGGGGTAGGCGTGGTATAACCACACGCTTTCACGGCTTTGATAATCTGGGCGTGTAAATCTAATACTTCAAATGACATAACATTCCTCAAGGGGTGTGCGCCATGTAGGACTGCGCATTTCCTTAAGGAAACAAAGACCTAGATAGCAGCGGTTATTATTTAATCATCGCCAACGTATCGGGTGTCTTATGGAATCCATCTAGAGTGAATGACTTTGGAGGGATTATGTACCAATCGTGATCGTGGTAATGATAATTATTTTAAACTAAGAGGCAATTTGACCATTATTTTGGCAAGAATGCAAGGGTATGTTATGCTGCCCTCCCCCAAAACAATACTACAAGGGAATCGCTACATGCAGCATTTTCCGGAAGAACTTATCCTATTTATACTCACCCACCCTACGCTTTCCTTGGGGGATAAACTACGAGCAACATTGGTATGCCGGCAGTGGCACGATTTGCTTCAATCGGATTTGCAAAAAACAGCATGGCAGCAGAAAGTTTCGAAAGAATTAGGTGAGAGTTCATTGTGGCAACATTTACCTTCCATCGCTCGACGTGAGTACTTCAGCGAGTACGTTCTCGCTTTGTCTCGAGGAAATTTACGTCAATCTATTCTGTTACGTAATAAGCAATTTCAGGCGCAAGAACTTATTCAACGCTTTTGGGATAATACTATTCCTGAGAACTTACATGGCGAGTACGCACTATTTTCCTGCGAATTGCCCAGGTCTGAAGATGTATTAATCCAACAAGCACAATTCATTTTGGATAATGTAAACCAATATCAATCCGGCGATTTTTCTAAACAGCCTTCCCTAGCTTCTTTCCTAACTTTTCGCTCAAATCATGAAGCAGAACAACAAGTCACGCTGTTGGCTTATCAAAAACTTGAAAACCAACTTGCAGGCATGGTCATGTTAATGGATTTATATAAAGAAATGGAAAACGCTGCTCAACGAAATTTTTGGGATATTTTATGTAATCCACAGACACAATGCTGGTTTAAGGGATGCGATTTAGTACGTTTAAACAAACTGCATTATAATTTTCTTATTAATAACATGCTGAGCCTGCATCTAACCTCAGCCACAGAACGTTCTCATTTTTCGCGTAACTCTAAAGCATGCTTTAAAATTATTGAGATTTTTTTAAGCCGTGTGACGCCCCAAGATTGGCATCGCCATTGTGATGAAATGGTACCAACTATCACCACCCCACAAGCTCAACATAATCGTCATAAGCTTATTGAGTTATTAAAAGCGGCCTTGTCGCAAAATGATGAGACGATTACGCCACATTTTGATATAAAACTTTTATTAAAATTATTTCCGGACCGCAATGAAAAAGAGTTATTAAACGATTTTCCTCAATATCGACAACCGAATGATGCATGTGCCGCAATGACTTCTGCCTGGAAAAAAAGCAACCCGTCGCGCCCTACTCAACAGCACTATATCGGCACGCACCGCACACATTTATTATTTGGATGTGCTACCATTGATGCGATAGCAACAGCAATCCCTAACACATCACCTACACTCGGGCGAAATCGAAACTAAGCACTTCTTGAATGGATTCAGAATGCGTAGCCAGCATAACGAGCCGATCAATGCCTAAAGCGACGCCGGCGCAATCGGGTAAACCATGTTCTAACGCGGCTAAAAAATAATGATCTAGCGCCAATGTTGGGAGACCTTGTGCAATACGCTCTTGATTGTTTTTTTCAAAACGTAGTCGTTGTTCTTTCGCATCTTGCAACTCATGAAAACCATTCGCTAATTCAAGCCCGCGAAAATAAACTTCAAATCGTGAAGCAACGGGTGGATTACTTGCTTGTATGCGTGCAAGTGCTGCTTGTGAGGCGGGAAAATCATACACGAATAAAGGTTTTTCTAATCCTATTCTCGGCTCAATCACATGTGTCATGAGTAGATTAAGCCACGTATCACGGTCATAAATATCCATAGCGACGCTCAACTCATGATGCTCAGCACAAGCCTTGAGCTCTGCGAGGGCGGCATGATGCGGATCCAGTTGCAAATGACTTTGAAATAATTCTGCGTAACTTTTTCGTTCTGCCGCGGGCTTTTTTAAAATTAATTGCAACAAGGCATCCATCTCATCCATCAATGCGTGATGGTCAAATCCCGGTCGATACCATTCCATCATCGTAAATTCAGGATTGTGATATTGCCCCACTTCGCCTTGACGAAATGCTTTAGTGATCTGATAAATGGGCCCGCTACCTGCCGCCAATAAACGTTTCATCGCGTATTCTGGCGATGTTTGCAAGTAGTAGCAGGTAGGTACAGTTTGATGTGGGGCTTGAAAATAAGCAGGAATACTTTGAATAAAAGGATCAGTCACTGACGTATGACACATGAGTGGTGTTTCCACTTCCATCACACCCCGTATAGCAAAAAATTCCCGAATCGTTCTTAAAATAGCAGCACGCTGTTGCAAAATCGCTAGACAGGCAGAAGGTTGCCACTGTTTTGTTTCTATGCCAGGTTCAGTCTTTAGAACGAGAGACATATTCACCCGTACGCGTATCTACTTTGATAACCTCACCTTCTTGCAAAAACAAAGGAACTCGCACTACAGCGCCTGTTTCTAGTTTGGCTGGCTTACTACCACCGGCAGAGGTGTCACCTTTTAATCCTGGATCAGTCTCTATAATTTTTAAATTCACAAAAGTGGGTGGCAAGATCAAGATCGGTGAACCATTCCATAAAGTGATTTTGCAATCGGATTGTTCTTTGAGCCAAAGTTTCGCATCCGCCACTTCAGCTTCATGCACAGCATACTGCTCATAGGTTTCGGTTGCCATGAAATGCCACTCTGTGCCATCGCCATATAAATATTGCGCATCAATATCTGCCACATCAGCCGCTTGAATGCTATCGCCTGATTTATAGGTGCGCTCAATCACGCGACCGGTTTTTAAATTGCGGTATTTTAGGCGGTTAAACGCTTGGCCTTTGCCAGGTTTAACAAACACGTTATCTACAACGACACAAGGATCATTGTCGATGATTAGTTTCATACCGCTTCGGATTTCATTTAAACCATACTCACTCATAAGCCCGCTCCCAAAAATTTGGCCTATGATACTCGGTAGTGATTGAATTCTAAAGGGCGTTCATTGAAAGCAATCAAACAATCCCGCTTTGTTTCAGTAAGGCATCAATGGTGGGTGGACGGCCACGAAATGCAACGAAAGATACCATGGGATCGCGCACACCCCCGACTTCCAAAATATTGTGCATAAAAGAACGGCCCGTCGCTTGATCCAAAATCCCCTTCTCTTCAAATGCTGCATACGCATCTGCCGACAACACTTCCGCCCACTTGTAGCTGTAATAACCCGCAGCATACCCGCCAGCAAAAATATGGGCAAAGCTATGTTGGAACCGATTAAAGGTGGATATAGGAATAACTGCAGTTTTTTCACGCACTGCATTTAGTGTGGATTGAATAAAGTCTGGTTTACCGGGGTCATATTCCAAATGAATCTTAAAATCGAATAACGCAAATTCAAGCTGTCTGACCATTTGCAAACCGGTTTGGAAATGTTTGGCTGCAACTAATTTTTCAAATAAGGCGTCCGGTATTTTTTCACCGGTTTTATAATGACCTGAAATCAATGCCACGGATTCTTTTTCCCAACAATAGTTCTCCATAAATTGACTTGGAAATTCCACGGCATCCCAAGGCACACCATTAATACCGGCGACGGGTGCATAATCCACCGTCGTTAACAAGTGATGCAAACAGTGACCAAATTCATGAAACAACGTTAAGACATCATCGTGGGTTAATAATGCGGGCTGACCATTGACCGGTGGCATAAAGTTACATGTTAAAAACGCAACGGGATATTGCAAATCATTCTTGTTTAAACGACGACGTGTACGGCAATCATCCATCCATGCGCCATCACGTTTGTGTTGCCGTGCATATAAATCAATATAAAAACCACCACGCACTTGACCCGTTTCATCGGTGATCGAATAAAAACGCACATCCGGATGCCACACTTCAATATCTAATTGCGCTTCAATACGAATGCCATATAAACGTTGCACTAACGTAAACAAGCCTTCTAACACTTGATCAATCGGAAAATAAGGACGGAAATCTTCTTGCGTAAAATCAAATTTTTGCACTTGCAATTGCTCAGAGTAATAAGCGATATCCCATGCTGCTAAATCGTCCACGCCGTCTTTTTTAGCAGCGACTAATAATTCGTTATAGTCTGTTTGTGCTAACGGTTTGCTTCGTGCTAATAAATCATTTAAAAATCCCAACACATCACTGGGTGTTTTTGCCATTTTGGTAGCGAGTGAATACAGTGCAAAATTATCAAATCCTACCAAATGCGCCATTTCATGACGAATTTGCAAAATAGCATCCATAACACTTGAATTGTCCCACTTACCACCGTTAGGCCCTGTTTCAGAAGCGCGTGTGATATAAGCTTCATACAATGTACGGCGTAAAGAACGGTCACGTAAAAATTTCATTGCCGTTGAATAGGAAGGATAATCCAACGTCAATACATAACCTTCCAATCCGCGGCGTTTTGCATTATCGACAGCCAGCTCGAGTGCCTGCTCTGGCAAGCCTGCCAATTGCGCTTTATCCGTAATGGGTAAGATCCAGCCATTCGTGGCGTCCAATAGATTTTGCGAAAACTTCGTCATTTGCTGACTGAGCTGTTGTTGTAAATCCGCCAAACGTGCTTTTTTTATGGCATCAAGATGTACACCTGATAATTTAAAATCGCGAATATCATCTTCAATAATTTTTTGTTGCGCCGCATTTAGCTTTTTAAATTCAGGACTATTAAAGATAGATAAAATGGCTTGGTACAAAGCTTCGTTTTGTGAAAATTCTGTTTGATAAGCCGTCAGTACAGGCAAGATGGCATTATAAGCTTCTCGAAGTGCCGCGGTTTCCATGGTCGCATTCATATGCCCAATGGGAGACCATGCTTTATTTAATTCATCACTCATGCTTTCCAAAGGTTGCATTAAATTATCCCACGTGTAGGGCGCGTCTTGTGATAATAAATTTTGCAATTGGCTGCGATTAGCTTCCAAAATGGTTCCTATGCTTGGCTGGATGGATTCTGGTTTCAATTCATGGAATTTAGGCAACATTGATTGAGCAAAAGGCATAAAACACACTCCATTTGGTTATTTATGTTTATTATTTAATCAGGCTACGACAGACTAAACACACGGTCTCAATATTATAGAATATTACCTCCTATTACGAACTAAGAATGCTATAATTTCGCACTTTAAATTGGCGTTTTAGTTGGCGAACAATAATGAAACAAACAATTGATATCACCACATTCCAAGGCTTGATTGCTGCTTTGAATGCGTACTGGGGAGCTCAAGGTTGTGTCATCATGCAACCAGTTGACCTTGAGGTGGGTGCAGGCACTTTTCATGTGGGGAGTTTTTTACGGGCGATTGGACCTGAACCCTGGCGCGCTGCTTATGTACAACCCAGCCGTCGTCCTACTGATGGTCGTTATGGCGAAAACCCTAATCGCGTGCAACGCCATCATCAATATCAAGTCATCTTAAAGCCATCCCCTTTTAACATTCAGGATCTTTACCTCGATTCTTTACGTATGCTAGGCGTCGACACCTTAGTGGATGACGTGCGCTTTGTGGAAGACAACTGGGAATCTCCCACCTTAGGGGCCTGGGGATTAGGTTGGGAAGTTTGGTTAAATGGCATGGAAGTCACACAGTTCACTTATTTCCAACAAGTGGGTGGACTGGAATGCCAACCCGTCACAGGCGAAATTACTTACGGACTTGAACGCTTAGCAATGGCATTGCAAGGAGTAGATAACATCTACGATTTAGTCTGGTGCAACGGCCCCACAGGTCCCGTCACTTATGGCGACATTTGCCATCAAACAGAAGTGGAAATGTCGAAATACAATTTTGAAATTGCCGATATCAAAACACTTACTGAACATTTTCATTTTTACGAAACAGAAAGTTTGCGTTTAATTGAACTGGACTTACCATTACCTGCTTATGAAATGGTGTTAAAAGCCTCACATACATTTAATTTGTTAGATGCTCGTCACGCTTTATCCGTATCTGAACGTCAAAATCACATTTTAAAAATACGTCGCTTAGCAAAAGCAGTGGCTGAAAGTTATTATGCTTCCCGCGAAGCTTTAGGCTTCCCGCTATTACATGAGAAATCCGCATGACCAATGATTTTTTATTAGAATTATTTACCGAAGAATTGCCTGCCAAATTGTTACCGGGTTTAGCTGATCAATTGCGACAACACATCCAACAGCGGTTAGAAAAAGCTGATCTTCGTTTTACAAACATAGAAACATTTGCGACACCGCGTCGCATTGCTATTTTAGTAAAAGATTTAATTGCTGAAACACCCGCACAGTATATAGAGCGTAAAGGCCCTGCCTTAAGTGCCGCTTATGATAAAGATGGTAAACCATCGTCCGCTTGCCTTGGCTTTGCTCGCTCTTGCGGTGTAGAGGTGAGCGCATTGCAAATCATCAAAACAGCACAAGGCGAATGGGTCGGCTTACAACAAGAGGTGCCTGGCAAACGCACGCTTGAAATTTTACCTGACTTGGTGAATGCCACCCTTCAGGCATTGGCACTACCCAAACGCATGCGCTGGGGAGCAAGCGATACTCAATTTATTCGACCCGTGCATCATGTGGTGATGCTTTATGGTAGCATCGTTGTGCCTGCAACCATTTTAGGTTGCACCACTTCGAATATTACTTACGGACATCGTTTTCTTGCACCGCAAGCGATTACACTCACACAGGCCAGCGACTATGAGGCTGCTTTAGAAAAACACTTTGTGATCGCGAATTTTGCTAAACGTCGAGAACGTATTCAAGAACAAATCACTCATCTTCTTAAAGATGGGGCGCCTTTGATTTCAAGCTTGGCTTTTTTAGATGAAGTCACAGGGTTAGTCGAATGGCCCGAAGCGTTATGCGGCAATTTTGATGCAAGCTTTTTAGAGCTACCGCAAGAAGTATTAATTTCATCGATGCAAGATCATCAACGCTATTTCCCTGTTGTAAACAACGCAGGCGAATTACGTCCGCAATTTATAACAATCAGCAATATTCGTAGTCGTGACCCGGCACGCGTCACGCATGGCAATGAACGCGTGTTGCGCGCGCGTTTAGCCGATGCCGCCTTTTTTTATAACAGCGATAAAAAAGAAAATTTATTTGCACGCCTTGATCGCTTACGCGGTATTACATTCCAAGCTAAATTAGGCACACTTTATGATAAAGCTGAACGCATGAGTCAACTGGCAACTTACATTGCTGAAAAAGTAGATGGCAATAAAGTAGACGCTGCGCGCGCTGCTTTATTGGCAAAAGCAGACTTAACCACACAGATGGTCAATGAATTCCCCGAACTGCAAGGCATCATGGGTGGGTATTATGCTGAGCACGATGGCGAACCGAAAAATGTTTCCGCAGCAATTAAAGAACATTATTACCCCCGTTTTGCAGGCGATGCGATTCCTCGTCAATTAACAGCACAAATCGTTGCACTCGCTGATCGCATCGACACACTCGTAGGCATGTTCGGTATTGGCTTGATTCCTACCGGTGATAAAGATCCTTATGGATTACGCCGTGCAGCATTAAGCATTTTGCGCATCGTCATTGGCGGCAAATTGAATCTGGATTTAAAAGAAGTGATGGTATTTGCTTTTAATGCTTATGGCACAGTGCTTAAAGATCCCACCTGTGTTCAAACAGCACTGACCTTCATCCAAGAACGCTTGCGCGCCTGGTATCAAGAACAAGGTATTCCAGCTGACGTCTTCGCTGCAGTGGCCGCATTAAACATCAGCAATCCTTTAGATATTGATGCGCGGATTCATGCAGTGCAAACATTCAAACAATTGCCTGCTGCTGAAATGTTAAGCATTGCCAACAAACGCGTTAGCAATATTTTGTCAAAATACGCTGACAAATTAGAACTCCATGCAGTTAATCCCAACTATTTTGAACATCAAGCGGAGCAAGTGTTGGCAACGCAATTAGATAATGCACGTGTTGCGATCACACCTTTGCATGTATCGCATCAATATGATCAAGAGTTAATGCGTCTTGCTGAATTGCGTGAACCCATTGATGATTTTTTTGAACACGTGATGGTGATGACAGAAGACAAACAGCGCCGAGAAAATCGTTTGTTATTGTTAACAGAACTTCGCACGCTGTTTTCACAAGTTGCAGACATTGCTTTGCTACAGTGATGGACGAAGCGTTACTAGCTTTTGGTTAGCTTCCCGATTGCATTACTCAATTTCTCGACTTTTATAAGATGCAGAGACGTTTTATTTACGTAGGGGGATGTATTTCTTGCAAATATCGACAATCCTGCCAACAATCCATCTAAACTTAAGAGATCATTCTCTTGTCTATGAACCTGCATATCCGGTATTTCGCCTTTAATTTGCGTAGGTTGATCTCGCTCTTTTATTTTTTGATATTTCGCGTTGACAATAGTCGTCAGTTTGGTTGCTATGACAATCTGTGCATTCATGTCCTTGATAGCCAGAGACGTTGCCAGTTGTCCGTTATCAAGTGCACCTTGTGCTTTTCCTTTATCTTCTACTGACCGCTCATCATCAGCTAGTACATCACGCAAAAAATTGCGCTCTTCAATCATTGCATTATACTTGTAAGCCACACCTAACCAATCAATGGCGGGCTTAATCCATTTCTGAAACCCAGCGCGACTTTCAGCGATTTCAAACCCACCGCTAACCCCAGTAATAATTGCACGTAAAGGCATGCGCAAACCCCAAGTCAGTGGCGCCGTTACCATTTGTGTCAAACCGCGGAAGATACCTGATACACCTAATCCGAATGATTTATCTTTTTGCTGACGAATACGCCCAGTAATCTCAAGCACCCCTAATTTGAGATTCTTCCATCCCTCATAAGGCTGCTTTAAATCGCGTTTCACATAAAACCAACCTTTATAAGGTTTAAAAGTATCTAAGTAATCTTTAGCAAAATAAATGGGATGCAGCACAGAACGAACATTACCATTACTATCACGCATAAAAACCCCAAGAAATATTTTTGAAAAAATAAAATGCAGTATATCGCTCTCCTGTATTAAAAATCAACAATGAAAATTGTTGCTTTAATTTTCAAGCGTGGTTGTATACTATTTTCCCAATATAAAAGGAGATATGGACTATGGCTGGCAAAAAGCACTTATTAACCCTCGCGGCATTTGGCATGCTGTCTTTAACCTCTCTCGCGCATGCTGTCGTTTCAGTCCCTTATGGGTGGTATATTGATGCCAATGCTGGCTCAACACACTTATCCAATGTGAATTATCCCGGTTCATCCAGTTCCTCCGGCCTGGGCGGTAATGTAGACGTGGGTTATAAATTCATGCCCTATTTTGGTGCGGAACTTGGCTACACGCTCTATGCCAACTCAAGCATTAAAACGGGTGCCGGCACAAAAGCAGCCACCGTCAAACATTATTCTTATGATGCCGCTGCAAAAGGTATTTTACCGATTTCATGTTCAGGTTTTGAATTATTCGCCAAAGTAGGTATCGATCGCGTAGTCTCTTCGAATAGCATTAGTAACGCAGCTGCAGCAAGCTCTATTGGTATTTCCAGCGGGTCTCATAGTGCCACAGGATTATATTTAGCTGCTGGCGCTAGCTATTTCTTCATTCCAGAAATGGCAATTGTTGTGCAATGGGCTCGCGCTCAAGGCAATAGCAGTTCCGGCAACCTTGACCTCTTGTCCGGCGGTTTAACGTTTATTATTGATTAACCTGAAACCGAATGACGTTCTGGATTAAAGACATTCATCAACCACTGATGCATGTCTTGCAGCTCCTCAGCGCAAATGGAATGAGCCATGGGGTAGCTGTGCCAAGTAACGGGATAATGCGCTTGATGTAACACTGAATAAGCAGCTTTGCCTAAAGCATAAGGAACCGTGGCATCTTCTGTGCCATGGGCAATAAAAATAGGAATGGTTTTGTTGACTGTATTGCCTTGCTTGATGATCTCATCTGCCAATGGCAAACACCCCGATAAAGCAATGATGCCAGCCAACGGTTTAGAATACGTAAGCCCTGCTATCGTTGCCATCACAGCGCCTTGCGAAAACCCTGCTAAAAGAATTTGATTCGAAGGGATGCCTCTGTCTTCTTCATGTTGAATTAATTCCCCCACCCATTGGGCAGATTGCTGGATTCCCGTTTCATCCACCTTGGAATCGATTGAAAACCCATAAATGTCAAACCAGCCGCGCATTTTAAAACCTTGATTAATAGTGATTGGCATCACCGGCGCATGCGGAAAAACAAAACGCACGCCCAAGGTTTCAGGTAGCATCAGTTCAGGCACGATAGGAACAAAATCGCTACCATCAGCACCTAAACCATGCAGCCAAATAATGCTTCTTTTTGTTTGACCGGAGGGATCGATTTCAATGCAGGATAAGGTTCTTTTGTCATTTAGAGGCATGGGATAAATTTGGATTCCGCTTGCTATATTGACGCGAAAAATAACATAATAATCTACTTAAATGAATTAAATTTTGTCATCAATTCAGGATTTTTTACACAAGGATGCGACCATGAAAAAAATTCCTCGATCAACATTCGGTGTCACGCTGCTTGAAATCTTATTAGTGCTAGCAATTGCGGCCCTCGTTATTATTATGTCGATTCGTTATTACCAAGCATCAACTTCCGCAGAAAATGCCAATACTGCTATGGAACAAATCCAAGCCATTGCATCCGCCATGGATAACATTGCCAACGGCGGCGCAGGTACTTATTCAGGCATTTCTTCCGACACTTTAACATCCGTGGTCGGCTCCGCTAACATGACTTCACCTACTAATGGCGCGATTACTTACACACCTGGGGATGCGAATACCTACTCCATCTCAATGCCACTCACACCTACCATTTGTAATTCGGTAATGGCAAAAATTTCCAGCAACACCAAAATAACAAACCCTGCTTGCGATACCAGTGGCACACTGACTTATACTTATGACAACTCAAAATAATGAGCTTATGGACAACATAAAGGAGTCTTTTCATGAAATGCTATCGTAAAAAACTTGCTGGCGTGACCCTGCTTGAAATCTTATTGGTGCTAGCCATTGCTGCAATGATCATTATCATGTCCATTCGCTACTACCAATCAGCCACTCAATCCGAGCAAGCAAACGTTGCCATGGAAGAAATTCAAGCCATTGCTGCTGCAGCGGATAACTTGGCGTTGGGCGCAGGATCTTATTCCACTACCGTTTCGACCAATGCAATTTCTAACGTGGTCGGCTCGGCAAACATGATTACGCCCAATGGACAAGACATTACTATTACCTCTGTTACCGCAACCTCTTATGGGGTAAAAATGCCCTTAGGCACAACGGTGTGCGCTTCTGTAGATGCTAAATTGGCTGGTAACAGCAAAATTACAGGTGCCTCTTGTGATAGCACAGGGACGCTGACTTACACGTACGATAATACTAAGTAAACCTTACCGACCTCGCAATAACAGATAACCCCGGATGAAATAAAAAACATTTCATCCGGGCTACATGCTTACGATAATACGAAGTAGCGATAAAGATACCCCCCGGATGAAATAAAGAGCGTTTCATCCGGGCTACGTGCTTACGATAATGCGAAGTAACGCCCGCGACAGGCTACGGACGACGTTTTCCATGTTTGCCTCTAACCCAACCCCTTGGTACTATCTTCCCTCTTCACGTATTGTTTAATTATTGGGGTTAGCGATGGCATTGCATAATACTTCTAGCAGTTATGGCAGCGTTGCAAAATTTTTCCATTGGGTCATTTCTTTACTCATCATTTTTATGTTGGTCTTCGGCTATTTTTTAGGGGACTTTCCTGAAAGCATGCAAGACTTCATTTACAACTTTCACAAGTTAATCGGTTTATTGGTCTTAGCACTCATGCTATGCCGCTTTGTATGGGCACTTTTTAATACCAAACCCGCTTTACCTAGCCTAACACCGGCTTGGCAACAATCCGCCGAACGTATTTTTCATTTTGCCTTATACTTGTTTGCATTTTTAATGCCGTTATCGGGATGGGTTGGCTCTGTGGCTGACAACAGACCACCGCATTTAGGTAATTTTCAATTTAACTTACCCATCAAACCGAGCAAAGCATTGGGTCATGCCGCGTTTGATGTGCATGGTACAACTGCCATTATTTTAATTGTGCTCATTTCAATTCATGTATTGGCCGCACTCTATCATCATTTTATTAAACGCGATGATATATTATTGCGAATGCTGCCGAACCGGTGTCGTCGCTAACCAATCACACCGCAATAAATGACCCGTTTCATTCAATTGTAAAAATAATTGATTGGATGGAACGTTGTCTGCTTGATTTAAAAGCGCTTGCTCAACACAAAAATATAATTGTTTAAGCGCTTTTTCGGGGTTGATAGCGGGATGATTTTTATCCGCTGCTAAAACAGCTTGAGTCAAGAAACGCGTGACCTCAGGTGCATACCCTAATTCAATACCATAACGTTGATCTAATTGTTTGCCTAATGTTCTTAACTTGCGTCGAATAATTTTTTCGACAGCCATTTTATTTAATGGCAAAAAGGGTACCACGTGTAAATGCTGACAAAAAGGCAAAGAAAATGCTGCCACAATGGCAGGTGTAATTTTTTCAATAACTTCTTGTGGAGAATAAGGCAAAAGGGGTTGCGGTTCTATTTTTTGATCGCTCATGACTAACTGCATCAAATCCATCGTATAAAGATCTTCATGCGGTGTAAATTCTTCTGCAAAAACCGTTAATTGATCAGCGCCCACTGTGCTGCTTAAAATTACTATTGTTTGTCGGAAGTTGTAAACACTACCATCAATATCGTGATAATACCCTGTACTCAAAATTTCTTGCAATGCATCCAACAATGATCGAGAAAGGGTTTCAATATTTTCAAACATAATCACAGCATAGGGCATTTGCTGAATGACTTGCATTAACGGAAAAAATTGCTTATCCATATAACGTTGTAGTTTTAATTCTGCAAGTGTTGTGCGGCCCAATGTAGAAGGAACAACATAAAATGCATTTAATTGTTTAAATAATTGCTCTGCTAAGGCAAACGCCGTGGTTTTTTTACCCGTATGCTCCGCGCCTACAAACAGAAAACTACTAAAGGGCCCTTGTTTTTGTTGTAATTGCGTTTGCGCTTGCAACAATTCATGCCCCAAAATGGTTAATGCCGTTTCCTGACCGAAGATATTTTGCTCCAAGCCAGAAACAAAATCATGATGTTTAAAAGAATTGATTTGCAAATGACTGACGGGTATTTGCGTCCAATCAGACAATACTTCAAGCAAAGTGGCAGTCGTCAAAACGGGTTTCATTCTATTTGCCATGTCCGACAATTCGAGCGCGCTTGCACGTGCTGCACTGCTATCCAATACCAACAAGGCTTTTTCTAATGTTTGCGTCGTACTTAGATAACGTTCTGTCAATAACCATGCTTGCATTAGCAATTCATCCGGGATCAAAACGCGATGAAATGCTCCTAACTCAAGACCGTGCTGTCTAAGAATAGCCAATATGTCGGTTTCCGTAGGCCCCGCTAATTGCAACTGTGCAAATTCATTATTTAAATGAATGGCGTTATCGTCGTATGTGGTCGTTAACAGCAATAAACGACATTTTGGATGTGCCATTAAGTTTTCTAATTGACGCCGCAAAAAACGATCATCTATTTTTTTAGAATCTTTCGAAAACAATTCTAAACGCGTTAACACTATCAATCGACAATGCTGAGAATCATTTAATGTTTCACACAACGCATCAAAATCTTTTTCGATGGCTAACTGCTTAATTTCTGCAAAAAGTATATTTTCCAAATTAAGTGTCATTAATTCAGCATGACGCAAATAGGAAGGCACGCGCTCTTGGTCAAGATAATGCGCCAAAGCTTCTAAAAATGCTGAATAAAGTGCCGGCGAAAAATCAGCCTTCAATTGCACATGATGGCAATGTTTTCTGCTCAAAATATCAATCAACACAGAAAACTGCGGATGATGTTGAAAAGGCAACGCAGTCGATTTCTTGCTTTTATCTACGCTAATAAACTGCGCATGTTGCTCAAAGAAATTATGTGATTCGCCGGCCACTATCATTTTTTATTTCCTTAATTATCGCTTAGCAAACTGCGGATCTGCCGTTAAGTTGCTTTGGAAAGAACATTTTTCATACCCTGCCGCACAATGCATATAGCCACTCACTTCATACCATACGTTAGCTGTGTTAATGGGTTTAAAATTATCTTTGGAAAAATACGCTTCTAAATTAGAACCATGTTTGTCGCGATAGTAACAATGTACTGTACCAGGTTTTTTATCAGACCATTCAGCGAGGGCAAATTGATCAATATGCTTAGCAAGTTCGGCCACGCGCGAGGAAGGAATTAACGTGTTATCGTCAATATCATAAACTCGCCATCCCTTAGTCAGGGCATTATTCTTAATCTCACTCACACTTGGACAGGTTTCTGCCATTGCAATCGAGCTTATTACGAACAAAGCTAGCATAATGCTGATTTTTTTAAACACGATTACCCCCAGATGATGAAAGTTAGATTTATCTAGTCTAACCAATCCCAGGGGGAAATAGAATTGGGGTGGTACCCAGAAAAAGTCCAAAAAGTGGATTGCTTCGTCGCTTCGCTCCTCGCAATGACGAGATAGGTGTTGTACTTACGCACAAGCGTCATTGCGAGGAGCGAAGCGACGAAGCAATCCACTAATGCAAGGATGCCATCTAAAAACGTGCTGGCATGAGCTCTACGAATAATGAATCAAAACTTCTTCATTGCATCAAAGAATTCGTCGTTTAGCTTGGTATCGCGCATCTTATCCATGAGGAATTCGACAGCGCCTTCTTCCATCGGCTGCAACAATTTGCGGAGGATCCAGCGTTTTTGCAACTCTTCTTTCGAAATAAGTTTTTCATCGCGGCGAGTACCACTGCGGTTGATGTTGATAGCAGGATAAATACGACGTTCGGCGATACGACGATCCAAATGAATTTCCATGTTACCGGTACCTTTAAATTCTTCATAGATGACATCATCCATCTTAGAACCGGTTTCAATTAAAGCGGTGGCAATAATAGTGAGACTGCCGCCTTCTTCGATATTACGCGCTGCACCAAAAAAGCGTTTCGGGCGCTGTAAAGCATTTGCATCCACACCACCCGTAAGCACTTTTCCAGAAGCAGGCACTACTGTGTTATATGCACGTGCTAAGCGAGTGATAGAATCTAATAAAATCACAACATCACGTTTATGTTCTACTAAGCGCTTCGCTTTTTCGATAACCATTTCTGCCACTTGAACATGGCGATTCGCAGGCTCATCAAAAGTACTAGCGATGACTTCTCCTTTCACAGAGCGTGCCATTTCCGTTACTTCTTCAGGACGTTCATCGATTAATAAAACAATCAAATAACACTCAGGATGATTATGTGCGATAGAGTGCGCAATGTTTTGCAACATCATGGTCTTACCGGCTTTCGGTGGTGACACGATTAAACCACGTTGACCTTTACCAATCGGCGCGACTAAATCAATGATGCGCGCAGTAATGTCTTCCGTGCTGCCATTGCCACATTCCATTTTCAATAATTTTTCGGCAAACAACGGCGTTAAATTCTCGAATAATACTTTGTTTTTAGCATTTTCAGGCGCTTCAAAATTGATGCTATCTACTTTCAATAAAGCAAAGTAACGTTCACCTTCTTTAGGTGGGCGAATTTTTCCTGAAATAGAATCACCGGTACGTAAATTAAAGCGACGAATTTGACTGGGTGAAACGTAAATATCATCTGGACCGGCTAAATAAGAGGCTTCTGCTGAGCGTAAAAAGCCAAAACCATCCTGGAGAATTTCTAGCACACCATCGCCATAAATGTCTTCACCACGTTTTGCGTGTTCTTTCAAAATTGCAAAAATAATATCTTGTTTTCTCGAGCGGGCTAGATTTTCTAAACCATATTGTTCGGCCAAAGTGATTAATTCCGCAGCACTTTTCTTTTTGAGCTCAGTTAAATTCATAGATGTAAAGGTCCTAAATGCTTTATTGATTTAATAGAAGGTATAATAAAATCGCTTCACGACTCAGGCCATGACGCGTGCCTGATAACCACAAAAATAGTCTCTAGATGATTAAATAGGTAAAATGGGGTTATCTATAAACAATAAAAGTATCACTATTTCAGAAGAATATCTAGCATCTCTCGCATTTTTCTCGAGTGAACTAAAAACCTCTGCTTGAAAAAATAAACAACAATTAGCTTAAATATTTGAATCAATAAACTTTGCTAATTCTGTTTTATTCACCAACCCTACCTGGGTAGCTTTCACTTGACCGTCTTTAAAAAGGATCAATGTAGGAATGCCACGCACACCAAATTTAGGTGGGGTTAACGGATTACTATCAACGTCCATTTTTACAAATTTCACTTTATCGCCATATTGCTGCGCGATGGCATCAATAATCGGAGCAAGCGCTTTACAGGGACCACACCATTGTGCCCAAAAATCCACAATGACCGGCAAAGAAGCTTCAACCACTTCTTTTTCAAAGGTATCGTCACTAACTGCAAGAAGATTGCTCATGATGAATTTCCATTAAAAATTAAAAACGATAAAAGCAATATAAGCCCATTTGAAAAGAATTCAAGCCTTTTAAAGAATTTTCTTGTTTAGAAATTTATTTAATAAAAACAAATTATTATTGGATCTTGACCGGCAGCATTAAAAGAGCGCCCACCGCAAAAAATACCAATACCGTGGCCATGCCGGCACGCTGGCTTTCAAAAAGTACGGTCACCATTCCTAAAATCCAAGGACCAATAAAAGCGGTAATTTTGCCTGAAAGGGAGTAAAGCCCGAACATTTCCGCTGATGATTTGTTATGCAACAAACGCACCATCAAGGACCGACTAGCTGATTGCACGGGGCCAACAAAAATACACAGGAATAAGGCCACCGCCCAAAAGATATATTTTTGATGCAAGAATAAGATAGGAATACCAAAAACACTGAGGCAAGCCAAAGAAAGAATAATCGTCGCCCGCGAGCCTAGCCAATCATCTAACCAGCCTAGCAAAATAGCGCCGATGCCAGCGGTAATATTCATTGTAATCCCAAACACCAATACTTCTTCAAATGAAAGACCATACGTGCCCGCCGCATAAATACCACCAAATACAAAGAGCGTATTCAACCCATCGGTATACACCATGTGCGCTATTAAATATAAAAAAATATTTCTTTCTTGTGGCAATTTTTTCAAAGTGGAAATTAGCTCATGGCATCCTTGGCGAATAGCCGTGAGCAAAGGACGTGATTTGGTATGAATATTGGAAACACAAAAAAATAAAGGCAATGAAAATAGAAAATACCAAAGCGCCACATAAGGGCCACAAATACGAATTTGTTCTGATGTTTGAGTATTTAACCAACCCCAGTGCGTGCGAAAAAACACGAACAATGCCACAGAGAGAGCAACAATACCGCCTAAATACCCGCTCCCCCAACCCCACCCAGAAATACGGCCCAAATAACTAGCGGGCGCAATGTGCGGCAAAAAGGCATTATAAAAAACCAAGGCCACTTCAAAACCCACGGTACCGATAACCACGCAACTCAGCATAAAATGAATTGAACCAGTGTTTGGATAAGCAAACCACAGTAATCCGCTACTGATGACACAAATCATGGTAAAAAAGAACAACCACCACTTATGATGACCGCCGTGATCGGCAATGGCACCAAAGAGCGGACTGGTAATCGCAATAATCACACCCGCCAATGAGGTCGCATTAGCCCATTGATAAGTGCCACTGATTTTATTGACTGCCACCATAGAGGTAAAATAGGCAGCAAAAATAAATGTCGTCACAATAATAGAAAAAGAAGCCGCGGCCCAGTCATACAAACACCACGCAACAATAGCCATGCTTGGTTTTTTTATATTTGCCACCCAAAACCTCATTTATAAGCAGTTATGTTTGTGACTACCAATTTATCGCTTGGAAGCCACCGTTTGTGCAGCAATAAAATTTAACGATTCCTCTCCACAATATTTAGCGATTTCGTTGCGAACTTCCTGACGTAGACGACTAACCTCTTGCCACTCTGTGCCAAAGGGTTGAATAGGCTCACCCATGGTGACAGTGATCGCACCTGGCCACATTAATTTTTCATCATCACGTAAAATGCCACGTGTTCCCTTTAAAGCAATTGGACAAATGGGTATGTTTGTTTCGGCCGCAATTTTAAATGCACCTAAACGGAAAGGACGCAAGCCGGATGAATAACTAAATGTGCCTTCGGGAAAAATAATGATGGAATGCCCTTCTTTCAGTACTTCAGCGATTTGCTTCGTATCTTCGATGCCTTGAGACAAATCCGTACGATCTACCACCAGGCAATTTAATTTACGCATGAACGTTTGAATAATGGGTGCAGATAACAACTCCCGTTTACCAATGAATCGAGTGCCCGCTGGCACACAAGCAAGAGTCACAATAGCATCTACATAGCTTGCGTGATTAGAAACATAAATCATGGGCGAATCAGTCGTTAGGTATTTTTGACCTACTACCTTCATTCGACATAGCGTGGCTGCTATTAAAAATCGAGACCATTTTTGACAAATCCGAGCGGCTCGTGCCGATGATGAAAAACGCACCAAGACATATACTGGCAAAAGAGTTATTAACACCACACATGCGACATAGATAGTGTAGATACATTTTATTAAGCGTTTGCTCCATTCCTTGAGCTTATTGCATACCATTTGGCTACTCAACTTAACCACTTGCAACCATGCTGGCACTTTCCATTTACCTAGCCGTTGGTCTAAATATAATTTTTTACAGGCAGCACGCTGTAATTTACCACTAGAAGTTTTAGGCACGGTGTGAGGCGCCACTAATATCACTTTATCTGGAACAATATCGAGAGCGGCAACCACCGCTTCGTTAACAATTTGTGTTAACGAAACTCGGCGTTCCGGATCGTTTTCTCGAGTCTCTGCAACAATGATCAGCTGCTCTGTGCCTCGCGCTGTATCATTTATCCCAAAAGCCGCCACACAGCCTTGGCGGATTCCCGGCACATCGCCTACTAACTCTTCTATTTCAGCGGGGTATAAATTTCGACCGGCTTTAATAATTAAATCTTTACGTCGCCCCGTCACATAAAGCTCACCTTCCGCTTGATAAGCTAAATCTCCAGAATCCAACCATCCTTGATGATAAATCGCTTCTGTCGCTGTTTGGTTGCGATAATAACCCTGCATGCTAGAAGGACCACGGAATTGCAAATTACCCACATGGCGCTCAGGCAATAAGCTGCCTTCGTCATCCACAATGCGAAATTCATGATTTTCAATCGGACCGCCACAACTGACAAACGCTAACGCTTGTGTATGTTCTGATTCAGGGATAGCAAGACGGTTTTCTTCGAATTGCAGACGATTTACATAATCCAACCGAAACCCACGTTCTACGGGGGGAATGGCTAAAGCGACAGTGGATTCAGCAAGACCATACATTGGTGTGATGGCTTCACGCTTGAAACCGTACGCAGCAAATTTAGTTGCAAATTCTTCAAGTGTTCGCGGATAAATTTTTTCTGCACCATTGGCTGCTACTCGCCAAGAACTTAAATCTAACCCTTCGAGCACTGCAGGATCGATTTTTCGCACACATAATTCATAGGCAAAATTAGGCGCACCTGAAATAGTGCCCCGGTGATAATGAATCGCCCACAGCCATTTCTCTGGGTGATTTAAAAACGAGAAAGGTGTCATTAAAATTAAAGGAGCACCATAATAAAGACTGCCTAACCACGAACCAATCAACCCCATGTCATGATAAAGCGGCAACCAACTGATCACTACGTCGTCGGCACTGGCTTTAATCGCTTTGCCATAAGCACGGATATTGGCTAATAAATTTTGATGCGTTAGCAAAACACCTTTCGGATCATTCGTGCTACCAGAAGTATATTGAATTAATGCAAAATTATCTTTTTTCGCTTTAAAGGGCACGATCGGCGGTTGGGATTTTAATAATTCATACACCGTGGTTACGACTTTTAAACTGGGCACAAAAGTTTGCAACAATCGGCTTAACTTTTCTGCTTGATCAAAGGTCACTAAAATACGTACTTCAGCATTACTCAACATGCGTGATTCTGTTTTAGCATATGCTTCTATCATGTGCGCGCGAAAAGGGGGATAAATAGGAACAGGAATACCACCTGCTAATAGCACACCCAAAAATGTGTAGAAAAATAAAGGTGTGGTTGGCAGCATAATGGCAACCGTTTCACCTTCAGCAAGGCCATGTTGTTTTAAATTAGCCGCAACTGTCAAACTGGATTGACGCAACTGACCATAGGTAATCGGTTCTTCATGACCATCTTCATTTTGAAAATAAATATGAACTTTTTCAGACGCATTTTCACCATACAAGGACAAAATATCCAACAGTGTTTCTGCTCGTGAAGGATCCAATTTGACATGATCTCTTTGCAACACATGCGGAACATGTTTTTTCGTCGCGCGCAGTCTCGGCTCAGCATGTTGGATGTAATTTAAAATATCTTGCAAATTGTCAGCTTCAGCCAATAAGCGATCTGGCAAAGCAATGCTGAATTTTTTCTCGATGCGCTGAAATAATTCAGCTCGACCTAAACTATCAATTCCCAAATTGCGCTGCAAAGAATCTTGCAAACGAATATCACGCTTATGCGGCTCACCTGTTTCAGTTAACAACTGGGTAGTAATATAAATTAAAACATGTTCAATCGTTGTTGTTGATGTTTCTTTTATCATTTACTTTGCACTCAATAATAAACGCGGAACGCGCCCTGCTTTGCCAATCATGCGAGTAATGAATTGTTTTTTAAGCGGCCGCAGGGTATCTAATCCCAACATGCCTAGCTGTACAAAACAACTCGCCAATGGCGAATCATTGGCAATAAACTCGGCAAGATGATGTGACAATCGCATGCTTGCGGCTTGCTGTGTTTGTAATTCGTTACTTAACTGATTTAAATCCAATTGATTTGATTGTATCTTTTCCACCAATGCTGCCACTTCATAGAGCGCAAGATTTAAACCTTGCGCAGCAATAGGATGCAACGTGTGCGCCGAATTGCCTAACAACAGCACACGGCCCGCGGCATTTTTTTCTGTGGTGACCATACGCAGGGGATAATGAAAACGTTTACCTACCGCTTGCAATCGTCCTAAACGGTAACCAAAACTACGCTGCAAAGTTTGCAAAAAGTCTGCATCTGATTGTTGCATTAAATGCGCGATATCGCTTTGTTCCCCCGACCAAATCATTGCGCATTGATTATTAGGTAAAGGCAGCATGGCGATGGCATCTTTATCATTGAATCGTTCATAGGCAATGTGCTGATGCGAACGTTGTAGCGTAATATGCGCGACCAATGCTGTTTGCTGATAATCAATGCATTTTGTGGTGAGCGATAATTGCTGCCTCACTGTAGAATCCGTACCATCGGCACCCATGACAAAAGCAGCATGCAAAATTTGTTCTTCGTTGGTTTTCGTTGCTATTGTCAATGTCACCGCATCATTCGTCTGCGTCAGTTGTTTTAATAATGCAGGACGATAAACGGCTACATTAGTTAGCGTGGCTAACTTTTCATTGAGTGCTTTCTCAATTTGATAAGCGGGAATAACATGCCCTAACGACGCTAAATTAACATCGCTGGCATGAAGCCGCACAGCCCCAAAATGACCACGTCTAGAAACATGTACTTGTTGAATCGGTGTAGTATGCGCTTTAAGAACGGACCAAACACCGACATTTTGCAAAAACTCACAACTGCTATGATTTAAAGCAAATAAACGTTGATCATTATTGCTGGGTTCTCGCGCATCGATCAAAGCAATTTTCCATGAAGAATCTTGCAAAGCAGCAGCCAATCCAGCACCCACTAAACCGCCACCCACAATAATCAAATCATAGTGTATTGTCATGTAAACCTTTCGCTTTATTTTGCCATGAGCGCTTCTATCGCTGCTCGTGTTTTGGGTAATGCAGCGCTTAATACCTTAGCGCCTGTTTTGGTGACCAGCACATCATCTTCAATACGAACACCAATATCATGCCAACGTTTTGCAACACCGGGAATACTCGAATGAATATAAATGCCCGGCTCAACCGTCAATACCATACCGGGTTTTAATTGCCGCCATTCGTCTTTAATTTTGTAACAGCCTGCATCATGCACATCCAAACCCAACCAATGCCCTGATTGATGCATGTAAAAAGGCAAATACGCTTTTTTCTGCACCAAGGTTCGCCAATTGCCTTTCAATATACCAAGCTTGATTAATCCTTGCGTAATCACTTTTATGATTGCATCTTGCATCATAGGCCAGGTAATGCCCGGCTTAATTAAAGCAATGGCTGCTTCTTGTGCTCTTAACACGATATCATAAATAGCCGCTTGCTCTTCAGTAAAACGACCATTCGCTGGAAAAGTACGCGTAATATCGGCAGCATAATTTTCATATTCAGCACCCGCATCGATTAATACTAAATCACCGGCCTGAATTTTTTTATCGTTTTGGATGTAATGCAACACACAAGTATTTTCACCCGCACCCACAATAGATGTATACGCGGGCGAGAGTGCGCCTTGTTTTTTGAATTCAAAACTAATGACTGCATCCAATTCACATTCGTTGCGGCCTGGTTGACAATAACGCATTGCTGCCTGATGTGTTTTTACACTGATGTCTGCCGCTTTCTGCATTAAAGCGACTTCTGCAGGACTTTTAAATAAACGCAATTCATGAATAAGAGGCTGCACATCGACGAGCGTGAGCGGTGTTTCAGATTGATGTCTACCTCGAGTTTGTAATTGGTTCATGAGTTGGATCATGAATGCATCAAAGTCTTTGTATAAACCCATTGGGTAATACAGTGTTTTTTTATTTCCAATGAGGGTGGGCAAAAATATTTCTAAGTCTTGAATAGAAAAAGCATGATCGGCTAAATAATGCTTGCGCGCGCCTTCTTGTCCTGCTCTAGGACCATTCCATACTTCTTCCTTCGGATTACGCACCCGATTAAATAATATATATTCACCTCTATCATTTTTCGGCGACAAAATAGCCACGGCTTCAGGTTCATTGAAGCCGGTTAAATAATAGAAATCACTGTTTTGACGATAAGGGTATTGCGCATCACCATTACGCAGAACTTCCGGCGCAGAAGGCATTAGAACAATCGCATCATGACCTATGTGGCGCATTAACGCTTTGCGACGCTTGGCATACTCAATCATGTTAATCATGCAGCCTCCCTGACAACCCTGTCATTCATTAATGTAAACGGCGCGATGCTTCATCTTGGTCTTCAGGTGCTTTCGGCTCAGAGTGCAAATCTTGATAGATAAAAATAACCGCCATACGCACATATTCAACAAGCTCGATATAAGCCGCTTCATCTTCTTCGCTTGCCACCACTTCTTCATAATTCATTTTAGCAATTTCGATAATATCATTGATGGCTTCTGTCATTTCGCTAGGTTCACGATCAACAATAGGTATTTGCATTAACTTTAACCCTGTCAAAAACCCTTGCGACCATAGCGTTAATGCTTCAGCACGATCTCGCAAACCTTCTTCTTCACTGGGAAGCAATAAATCAAGCTCAAATAAAAATTCGCGCAACTGCTTAGCGCTGTATTGATACAAATCTTCAATGGCTTGATTCGCTTTATCTATTTGATGATCACCGAGCACCCATTCTTTCCATGCAACCGTTTCCGTGGGGCTGGCGCAAAGAATACCACAAATCAATCCATGTGCTTGTGAAGGGTGTAGCTTCGCCTTGGTTTTATTTAATATGGCACTAATTTCATCAAATTCGGGTAAATCGATTTGTTTCATAGGGAACACCGGCATAAAATAACCAATATTAACGAAAACGGTATTAGATAGAAAGTATGAATACATCCACCCCCCGCCTCTCTGCCATTGTTGCCATGGCTGAAAACCGTGTGATCGGCAAAAATAATCAATTACCTTGGCATTTGCCGGCTGACTTGCAACATTTTAAAACACTGACCACGGGCCACCCCATTATCATGGGACGAAAGACCCATGAATCGATTGGCAAACCTCTGCCCCATCGCACCAACATTATTATCACACGCGATCCGACCTATCGTGCCAATGGTTGCCTCATTGCCACTTCTTTTGAAGCCGCCCTGCAACATGCCACCGCTACCGATGAGATCTTTGTGATCGGCGGCGCAGAAATTTATCGCCACACATTACCTTATCTACAACGCATTTACTTAACCATCATTCATCATGCGTTTGAAGGCGACAGTTTTTTCCCTGAATTTAATAGCACTGAATGGAAAGAAACCGCCCGCGACTATCATGCAGCCGATGAAAAAAATGCCTATGCGTATAGTTTTATTACGTTGGAGCGCTGTCAAAACTATTGGTGTAAACATCCTATATCTTTATATTCAAATCAATTTTCTTAATACTTCTCCAAATTGAAAAGGAGCAAGGAATAAAGGATTGAATGAATAAAATAGGTTTATTTACATTAATTATTGCACTAAGCAGCAGTGTTTATGTTACTAATTGTGATATTTATGACGGCTGGTGGGATAAATAAAAGGAAAATGAAATGAATAAAAAAATATTAGTATTAGCTTTGTTCGCTCCATTAATCGCCATGGCTGCATCAGATAAAATACCTTTTCCTAAAAATGGCGTACAGGTAGTTTCCTTTGAGCAAATGGATATTCCTGAATCTTTTAAACAAGATTTCTACAAAAGACAAAAAGAAATGAAAGAAAAAGGATATATTCAAAGTGACTCTACTTATGCGCGTGATTTATTTAAAACGCGAGAAGAGGCACCGCAAGAAATCAAACAATTTAAATCTGAATCTAACCCCTACAGCGGCCATTATAAAGCCAATCTATCCGACATAAAATTATCTTTTCCGTTTAAAGAACTATCCATAATTAAAAAAGAAGATATTTTAGGTTATGTTCCTGCTGGTGGCTATGTTAAAGACAAAAACATCGTTAAACCTTACAAAGAGGGCTGGACAGGAATAGGTATCTTTTTTAACAACGGCCCTAAAGAGGTATGCGTTTATACCTTTTTTAATTTAATTGCTTCTAAAGGTGCTGTTCAAATGGGAAAAGAAAATACAACTTATGCAGTCAACCATAAACCCAGCTACAGCGCCATTGAAGGAAATTACAACACAGGCTTTGTTTATAGCGTGACTTGGAATGACAAAATTGGCGAGCACGAAGTTGAATGCGCCGACATGCTATTTGATAAAGAAATCATGACAAAGACGCTCGCACTGGCTAATAAAATTGATAGCGATACTATGCAGCCCTAAGCATGTAGCCCGGATGAAATGTTTTTTTATTTCATCCGGGGTGGCTTTGCATTAACACCCCACGTTAAACAGCTGTGCGTCTTCCAAGCGGAATGCGGTAAGACAATTACCCCACACGCAGCCGGTATCCAATGGATAAATATTCCTGACTTGTGTTTTTCCTCCCAATGCTGCCCAATGGCCAAAAATAATTTTAATATCCGCATTCACTCGATTGGGAACTTCAAACCACGGCAATAATTCTTCAGGTTTATCTTCCACACGACCTTTATAAGTCAAATTTAAACGACCGTCCGGATGGCACAAGCGCATGCGCGTCAAATAATTTATCGCACAACGCCAGCGTGCTGGGCCCACCAATTCTTGAGTCCAATCATCGGGTAAGTTACCAAAAATCTCACGCAGAAAAATTTGTCTCGAGTCGCCTTGCAATAAGATCGACAATTCTTCATTAATGGCTTTTGCTTGTGCAAGCGTCCACATCGGCGCAAGGCCTGCATGTGTCATGACGTAATTCATTTCTGCATCATGCACGAGAAAAGGGCAATGACAAAGCCACTCTAGCAAGTCATCACGGTCCTTCGCTTCTAAAATAGATTGCAACGTATCCGCAGAACGCACCTCACGCACACCATAAGCAACGGCTAATAAATGCAAATCATGGTTGCCCAACACAATGCGTTGCTGTGTACCGAGCGCTTTGATAAAACGCAACGTCTCTAGCGACTGAGGGCCGCGATTCACTAAATCGCCTACACACCATAATTGATCCTGATGCGAATCAAATTGAATTTTTTTTAATAATTTTTCTAATGCAGAAAAACAGCCTTGAATATCTCCCACTGCATACGTCGCCATGCCAATGTCCTTTTAGCCGGATAAAATCACATTACTTAAATGAACAAAATCCGCTACGGATAAATTTTCCGCACGTAAATCTGATCGAATCTGAACACTTTCCCACGTTGCATCACTGACCCATTGCTTCAAACTATTGCGCAATGTTTTGCGCCGTTGTGCAAAAGCATGCTTTACCAAGGTCTCAAATAACTTAAAATCCTTTGCTTGTGCTGGATATTGCCGATGCGGAATTAAATGCACAATGCTCGACTCCACCTGCGGTGGCGGATAAAAAGCCGACGCTGGCACATTAAACAATAACTCTACCGTACAATGGTATTGCACCATCACACTCAAACGACCATAAGCGCTTTCATTGGGTTTTGCTTGCAAACGTTCCGCCACTTCTTTTTGCAACATAAACAACATGTCATCCACAATAGACGCGTAATTTAACAAATGAAAAATTAAAGGCGTTGAAATGTTGTAAGGTAAGTTACCGAAAATTCGCAACAAGCGCTCATCATTATGCAATGTTGCAAAATCAAACGTCAGCGCATCACCCACATGAATACGTAAATCTTGATGTTTGCGATTTCGTTCTTCTAGAACGGGAATTAAATCACGATCTAATTCCACCACATCCAAATGGCCTGCAAGATTTAACACCGGAAATGTTAACGCACCTTGCCCAGGACCAATTTCCACCAAGTGTTGCATTTTGCTAGGAGCAAGTGCCGCCACAATACGATGCACGATGGATTGATCCGCTAAAAAATGCTGACCAAATCGTTTGCGAGGGGCATGATGTTTTGCAGGATGCGTCATGATAATTGCAACAGTGCGCGTTTGGCGGGTTCAAATCCGCGTGAAGCTGATTTTTCATACCATTGTTTGGCCAAGGTCAGGTTTTGTTCCGTGCCTATACCATTCGCATAGAAAAAACCTAGATTATATTCTGCGCTGGATAAACCGTGATTCGCTGCTAACTGATAATAATGGAATGCTTTGGCGTTATCACGCGCTGTGCCTTTACCTGCTGCATAGAGATAACCCAATTCATTTTCTGCAAAAGGGTCATCGTCTTCATTCGCTGCTTCTTTAAAATAAGCAAATGCTTCACGATCATTTTGCGGCACACCGCGACCCAATAAATAACGCACCCCCATTTTGGTAGGATTTTCATTATCATTGGCTAATGCATAAGGTGTATTGCCTACGGACATATCTGATTGCGTTGAAACACATCCTGTCATGCCTAACATTACTCCCACGATCAACATTACATTTTTTATTATCATTGCATTACACCTCGTATTGCCTAACACTTTTAAAATTATTACTCAAAAGGAAATATTATTTTTCGACTCAATCGTTACATTGCCGTGACCTTCTGAAGGTTTTCTTTCCGGCAAAGATTCCTTCACCGCTTTGTTTTCCCATATTTTAACAACCTCCATCAATGACTCGATGTCAGGGATAGCACCCTTAGAGTCCTTCAACTCAAACCGAAATACATAAGGATAATAGGCTTCAAAAAGTTTTACTTGTAAGGGCTCTCCAATGTCATAAGGATTACCGGCCGTTGTTATGACCATCCCTTCACTAAAATTAGCCTCTTTCTTAATGGTATCTGCAAATATTTCCATAAAGTAATCGCGCGCTGTAGAATGAGCCTCTGTTGATGTGACAGGGTCTAATTTTACACGCCTTTCTTTCCCATTTTTTTTATAAACTCCTTTTGCGTTCACTAATTCAATTTTTTTATACAATGCATAGTATTTCCATGTATTTAATTTCTTTTCTAAATCAGACTCCTTAAACCGCTTCAGCTTCAGCATGGCCTCAGCAAACGAAGCATTATTCGTAATATCCCCAAAACAAACCAGTGCATTACAAATATTTCCTAAGTGGCTTATAAAGAATTGTCGCTGCTTATCAGTAGTCATCCTGCTCAATAGGTCTTCGAGTGCAGGCTTATAGGCAGTGATACCACGCATAGAACTCAGATTATATGTTTTAAACTGCGTTTTAAATTTTTCTCGCCATTGTCGCGGCACTCTCGCAAATTTAGGCAACGCCGGTTCCATTTTTGCAGTGATCTCTCGACCTTTCACATTCCAAAGTCCAAACATTGCTGCAAATCCCGCCGTAAAAATGGTTGCCACCACTTTTAAAAATAATCGGGTTCCGCTATCACGTCGCGTTTCCAATAAATCACGATGTTCTAAAAATTTGGCATAAAATATTTCCAAACGAAGCGCGCTCTTTTCTTTTTCAGTGAGTTTTTTTGTTGGCTCCGCTAGATATTCTTCTAGATACTCTGTTGGAATCGGCACACTCGAATTTATCAAGTTTAGCATTTCCACCACAACGGCATGCTTTTTGAAAACCAATGAATTTTCATCGTCACAACCTTTCAATTTTGTAAGATAACTTCGGTATTCCTCCGCCGCTTCTTGCAATGTATGAAGGCGTCCATCGATTGAAAGCGGCGCTCTTGGTTGTTTAGATGATTCTTTAGATGTTGTCATACTTTCTCCTCATGACTGATTAAGATAAGCCACGTTTTCACGCAAGTGCGTAACGTTAATTGTGCCAATCACAATACTCGTTATGCCTTCTTCTTGGGCAACAAATTGCAATGCATCACGTGCTGATAAATGACCGCTTGCCAATGCTTTTTTAATTAAAATACCTTTCTTTTGTTGTTGTGCATAAGCAATCACTTTTCTCTCTTCAGTATAATCAGGATTAAATGTCACCATGGCTACATCACTAGAATCAATTGCTTGCAAGCCACCGGCTATCGTCTTGCTAGACATACCAAAGGCACGTAATTTGCCCTCTTTTTTCAATCGCGCAAGCGTTGTAAACACTTTATCGTTTTCAATTAATGATTGATCATTACCATCAGAATGTACCAACACCATGTCTAAATAGTCTGTGCGTAAGCGCTTTAAACTGCGCTCCACACTTGCGCATAGAGTAGGCGCAGAAAAATCAAAATGCGAGGCATCATCAACAAATTCTTCGCCCACTTTGGTTGTAATCACCCATTGTTGACGCTGACCTTTAAGCGCTTTTCCTAAACGCTCTTCACTGGTACCGTACGCCGGTGCAGTATCTAGTAAATTAATACCTAACTCAGAAGCAACACTTAATAAGTGATCCACTTCTTTGTCTGTTGGTAATTGAAAAGGATGTGGGTATTTCACACCGCTTTGGCGACCTAGTTTGACAGTACCCAGTCCTAATAAACTGACATAAATATCACTTTGACCTACACGACGCTTTTGCAAAAGGCTTCCTCCCATATCGGTTTTGCAATAATAGGCATAGGCCATGAACGCAATTCTCGCGTATCTATCCATTGCGGTTGCAACGCATGCTGTTGCAATTGTTGAATAATGTCATCAGCCAATTTAGGTGCGAGCGCCAATTTCGTCGGCCAAGCAATGGTCATATTATCCACCGTTTTGATGGAAGACGATTCAGGTTTTACACCATTTCTTTGCAATAATTCCGCACGATCAATCATAAACGTGGTTATCTCTGCCTGTGTTAAATCTAAGCGTGGAAATAATTGTTTTAATTCGTGACGCGCGGCTTCAATTTGCGATTCTCGATCACGCTCTATTCCTTCTTCAGCCAATGCGCCGCCCAAATACCAAACTGAACTGCCATCATGCAAATAATGCGTCGTCACTGTTAAACGCGGACGCATACCTAATCCCACACAGTGCGCATAAAGCGGATAATGTTCAGGCATTTTTACCAATACCATATGTAAGGGACGCCGTTGCATAGCAAGACCGGGGTGGCGCAATTTTTTAACAATGACTTCATTACCCACACCTGCAGTAAAAATAAATTGTTGCGCTCTAATCTCTAGTGCTTGGCCTGCCATGTATACCGTAGCGGAGAGCAGTTTACCTTGTTCATCAAATTGCAATTCTTCTTCGCTTAAAGGTTCAATTTTAAATAAAGCATCTTGATTCGCTTTTGCCAATTCACGCACCAACACGGGCACATCAATGACCATCTCATTCAACGCAAACACATGACCTTTAAAAGCAGGTTGCCGGAATACTTCCGGATACTCGTCTCGAGTGAGTGCAGTGACTTCACTCGATAAGGTTTTGCTAGCTAAAAATCCTGATAACTTCGAGGTAAATTTACCCGGCGCCCACAAATAATGCTTAGGAGAAAGAATAGGTACGTGTGAAAGATCAATAGCTCCTTTGCCTTCCAGGCACGCTTGCCACCGTTTGGGCAAATCCACCATACTTTGAGCTTCTGTCGTCAGCACCCCTTGCAAGGCATATTTCATGCCCCCATGAATAATGCCCTGTGCTTTATTGGTTTGACCACCTCCTAAAGCCCCTGACTCAAACAATAAAGCAGAATATCCTAGTTGGCGAAGTCGGTTTAATAACCACAAACCGGCCACCCCTCCTCCAAAAATCGCAATATCCGTTGCCGCATTTTTTTTCATGGAACCCTCTAATCCTGCTGCGTGCAAAAAAGAGCAAGAATTCTAACCCTTTTAGCCGGTTCAAGCTATAATTGGCCGCAATCAGTCACCGCATACAAGTGCTGTACAAAATTTATATACTAGGCAAAAACATGCTCGACTTAAAAAATACCTTTGAGGTGATCGTCGTTGGTGGCGGCCATGCCGGCACTGAAGCTGCGCTCGCTGCAGCTCGCTCAGGCGTGAAAACACTTTTACTCAGCCACAATGTTGAAACTTTAGGGCAAATGTCTTGCAACCCTGCGATCGGTGGCATTGGTAAAGGGCACTTGGTCAAAGAAATCGATGCCTTAGGCGGCGCCATGGCGCAAGCTGCTGACCGAGCAGGCATCCATTTTCGCATTCTCAATGCCAGCAAAGGTCCTGCCGTGCGAGCCACTCGAGCACAAGCGGATCGATTGCTCTATAAGCAAGCCATCCGCACTTTATTAGAAAATCAGCCTAATTTGCTCATCTTCCAACAAGCCGTAGACGATATTTTAATTGAGCAAGATCAAGTCAAAGGCGTGATGACACAAATGGGACTTCCTATTTATGGCAAAACCGTCATCTTAACGGCAGGTACTTTTTTAGCAGGGAAAATTCACATTGGGCTTAATCATTATGAAGGCGGACGCGCCGGCGATGCGCCGGCCAAAACGTTAGCCATGCGCTTGCGAGATTTGCCTTTTCGCGTGAAACGCTTAAAAACAGGCACCCCCCCTCGTATCGACGGACGTAGTGTTGACTTTAGCGTGATGGAAAAACAAGAAGGCGACCAACCCACGCCAGTGTTTTCATTTTTAGGTAAACGCGAACAACATCCCCACCAAATTCCTTGCTACATCACGCACACCAATGAAAAAACACATGAACACGTTCGAAATGGTTTATCAGAATCGCCTCTCTATACGGGTGTCATTGAAGGTATTGGTCCGCGTTATTGCCCTTCGATTGAAGATAAAATTATTCGTTTTGCAGAAAAAACCTCACACCAAATTTTTGTGGAACCTGAAGGGTTAACCACGCCGGAACTCTATCCTAACGGCATTTCCACCAGCTTGCCTTTTTCAGCACAGCTTGATTTTGTGCGTAGCATACGTGGTTTTGAAAATGCGCACATCACACGACCCGGTTATGCTATCGAATATGATTTTTTTGATCCTCGCGATTTAAAAGCCTCTCTCGAAACCAAAGCCATTCGTGGTTTATTTTTTGCAGGTCAAATCAACGGCACCACCGGTTATGAAGAAGCCGCTGCACAAGGCATTGTTGCAGGTATTAACGCTAGCCGCTTTGTGCAAGACAAAGATGCCTGGACACCGCGTCGTGATGAAGCTTATATCGGTGTTTTGATCGATGATTTAATCACTTGTGGTACACAAGAACCTTATCGCATGTTTACCAGCCGCGCCGAATACCGCTTGCTCTTACGCGAAGATAATGCCGATGAACGTTTAACACCGAAAGCACGTGAATTAGGTATCATCAGCGAAGCACGCTGGCAACGTTTCAATGAAAAGCAACACCACATTCACACAGAACGTCAACGTTTACATAACGTCATTGTTCGCATTGATTCCAATGCTGCAGTGCAATTGCAAGAACGCGGTCAGGCACTCGCACGGGAATCGCGTGTCTTAGAATTGCTACGTCGTCCCGAACTTTCTTATGCTGATCTAATGGCTATTGATAATTTAGGGCCAGGACTTGCAGACGAAGAAGCAGCACAGCAAATTGAAACACAAGCCAAATACGCTGGTTATATTGAGCGTCAAAAAGATGAAATTGCACGCACACTCAAACAAGAAAATTTAAAAATTCCTGTGGATTTAAATTATGCAGACATTCGAGGCTTATCGAATGAAGTGCAACAAAAATTATCTACTTCCCGTCCACAAACATTGGGTCAAGCTTCACGCATTCCAGGAATGACCCCTGCCGCCATTTCATTATTACTCGTGCATCTAAAAAAACGTCATGGCTAATTTTTTGGAGTTATTAAAAAAAGGCTTCGCGGATAATCACCTTGCCGCGTCTGACAAACATCTGCAGCAATTGCAAGCCTACTTAGAATTAATGTTGGTTTGGAATCGCGCTTTTAATTTAACAGCCATTACCGAACCCAAAGACATGGTGTATTTACATATTCTTGATAGCCTTGCCATTGCACCTTTTTTGCGTGGCACTCGCCTATTGGATGTCGGTAGCGGCGCAGGCTTACCAGGCATACCGCTGGCGATTCTCTATCCTGAACAGCACTGGGTGTTATTGGATAAAAACAGTAAAAAAACGCGTTTTTTAACGCAAGTAATCAGTGAGCTTGGCTTAGACAACATAGAAGTCGTGCATAGCCGCAGCGAAGATTTTCAGCCCTCGAAATGTTTTGATAGCATCGTAGCGCGAGCACTCAGCACCCTCGAATCTTTTATTAACACGACCCAACACTTGATCTGTCCGCAGGGTGTGTTCATCGCGATGAAAGGCAAGTATCCTGAAATGGAATTGAATGCAATGCCAAGGCATTATAAAGTGCTAAATGCGACGCGTTTAGAAGTCAATGGATTAACGGCTGAGCGCCATGTCATTGTGATCGGGAAAAAACTTATTTAAGGGGATTAGGATTGTGAGCAAAATCATTGCCATTGCAAATCAAAAAGGCGGCGTCGGAAAAACCACAACCACGATCAATTTAGCAGCTTCTTTTGCTGCCATGCAGCGCAAAGTGATGTTGATCGATCTTGATCCGCAAGGCAATGCAACGGTTGGCAGCGGCATTACAAAATCACAAATCGTTTTCTCATCGAATCAAGTATTGTGTCAGGAAGCCAGTCTCAGGGAAGCCTTAATTAAAACGGCGAGTGGTTTTGACGTATTGGCGACCCATCAAGAATTGATTGTGGCAGAAATGCAATTATTACAAATAGCACAACGTGAATACCGTTTAAAAACTATTTTGCAAACTATTTCTGCAGATTACGATTATATTCTTATTGATTGTCCCCCTTCACTCAACATTCTCACGGTGAATGCATTGGCCGCGGCTAACTCTGTATTAATTCCTATTCAATGCGAATACTTTGCATTAGAAGGTTTAAGTGCCTTGTTAAACACCATCGAGCAAATTCGCTCTACCGTTAACCCACATTTACGTATCGAGGGCTTATTGCGCACCATGTACGACGGCCGCAATCGTTTAGCTTTAGATGTTTCAGCGCAATTGCTAGCCGCATTTCCTAATCAAGTTTACCGAACCGTTATTCCACGCAATGTCCGTTTAGCCGAAGCACCCAGCCATGGCGCGCCCATCTTGCTCTATGATGGAAAATCTCAAGGCGCCGTTGCTTACCTTGCACTCGCAGGAGAAATCCTACGCCGCGACGAAGTACGGTCTGACTCAGCTGTAGCATAGGACATCGTCCCGCGGCTTATCCGCGGGATCCAGAAGCTAATGGCGTGATAATTTTCACCCTATAGTCTATAGTAAACAGATGGATGCACGTTCTTAACGAAGCAGGGAAGCGAAGATGAGAGCAAATCTTAGGCGTATCCTCAGTGTTTGTGGTCTAGCCTTTCCTTTGGGTTGTTTAGCCGTGGATAGCACACAAAGTCCTTTTATGACTGGCACCACTGCCACACAAACTCCACCTGTTATTCGCGCCCAACCTTATGTACTCGAACAAGGTTATTTAGATATCTCTGGCTCTTCGGTGAGTAACGCGTATTGGCTCTATGGCACGGCCCTCTGCGCAACAACTATCGCCAATTCCGCAGGCACTTTAACTTGCCAAACCTATTTCATGACCACCAAAGGCTGCCCTACAACCGACTCACCTTACATTGAAGTGTATCCCATGAAACCGCAAATCACTCAGGGCGAAACAGGTGGCATTTGTATTGGTGCAATTGTTAATTATGGCCCTACCGCAGGTATGTTCGTGTATTTAAATGGAGGCATGAGTTATGGCACCTCTTATCCTTATAATTATGGCGCCTATGGCACATTAAATGTTTCCATGGTTGGTTTTACCGCTTATTGCTATCCGCCTGGCATTACACCGCCACCCTATGAAGGTACTTATTGTGGTCCTGCGCCAAGTAGCTATAGCGCTGGCACGCCCATTCTCTGGGACACTGGCTATGTCAGCTGGCCCACTAATACAGGCTCTGAACAACATTTCCTCACAACCAATCGCATTTGTCCTTATGGTTATCAACCCTATGCCACCATTGTCTCCACAAAAACATGGGTTAATGGGGGAAATTATTTCATTCTTGGTGGGGGTGTTTGTGTTAATGGCATGGCTAATAGTGGTGGAAACTATTACTCGGTTGCTTATCTCGCCGTAAGCAACTACACAGCACAAGGTGTGTCCAACTTTAGCAACCTCTATCAAGGGAATACCTATACATTACGCGAATATGGGAATGTTAATGCTGGTATTGGCCCCGGCAATTACAATTTTGTAAGCAGTATTTCCGATACTTATGGAACCGGCATCAATGATAAAGGGGGTCTCCAATGGACGGTGTATTGTTATCCGCCTGGCGTTTCCCCTCCAGGTTATTCTCCTAATTGCGCCATAGGACAAGCACCATTCTAGTGGATCTCGTAAACTCACGACAACTTCGCATTTTAAAGTACGATGAGTATACTATTGCCTTCCTTTTAGCCGGGACTGACTCCATGACTATTGAGCCCACCAAAACAACCCATTTTGGTTTTCGTGATGTTCCCATTGAAGAAAAATCATCCCTTGTAGCAAACGTATTCCGCTCTGTTGCAGGCAAGTATGATTTAATGAATGATGTCATGTCATTGGGCATGCACCGTCTCTGGAAACAATTCACTTTAGCGCAAGCAAATGTTCGCCCTCATGATCAAATTTTAGATGTTGCCTCAGGTACCGGTGACTTGGCACATGCTTTTGCAAAAATCATTCAAGCACCTGGTTTGGTCACGATGAGTGATATCAATGATGCCATGCTAACCATAGGACGTGATCGGTTGGTGGACGCTGGGTTTCTACAAACCATACGTTGCATTCAAGCGGATGCAGAATGTTTACCATTTATCGATAATCATTTTGATCTTGTCACTATTGCGTTTGGCTTACGCAATGTGACTGATAAGACGAGTGCATTAAAATCTTTGTATCGCGTACTCAAACCCGGCGGCAAATTACTGGTGCTTGAATTTTCACATCCCACCACCGCTTTGCTTAGCAAACTTTATGACCTTTACTCGTTTAAAATGATTCCTGCTCTCGGCGAAAAGATTGCCAATGACCGTGATAGTTATCAATATTTAGTTGAATCCATTCGCAAGCACCCTAACCAAGACACATTAAAAGCGATGTTAATCGATGCAGGCTTTGAAGATGTCGAGTATTACAATTTAAGCGGCGGTATTGTCGCGTTACATAAAGGGTATAAATATTAATATGCTTCTACGTACTTTCACTAAAGCACTGAATGCTTATCTTGCACTTGATCCTGAATCTGCTCATCGTTTACGCTTACTGAATCATCGCATCATTACCGTCGAATTATTACCTTTCCATTACCTATTTCAATTGGCATGCACTGAGCAAAGTGTTCACCTTCACCCTGGCGATGCATTGAACGCAGAAACTAAAATCACCGGCACCCCTTTGCAATTTTTAGGCATGTTTTTTGATGCCGAGAATCGCAAACGATTTTTTGCTGAAGATATTCACATTGAAGGCAATGCCCTCATAGGACAAGAAATTATAAATTTATTTGATGAATTAACGATTGACTGGGAAGAACATTTATCACAAATCACGGGGGATGCCGCAGCTTATTATCTTGGCCAAGCCACCAAACGCTTCAGCCAATGGTTTAAACAAACTGAAACTGCTTTCAGCACTCACATTAACGACTATTTGCATGAAGAAGCCGAATGGTTTCCTACCAAAGAAGCTTTACAAGATTTATTTGCTGATATCGATAACTTGCGCATGGATACTGATCGCTTGCAAGTAAAAATGCAGCATCTTATTCATCTCACTCAACAATTTCTTGAAGAGAATTAACTGCATGAAAATTTTTTCACGTTTGATTCGATTAATACGGATCAATTTTATTTTAATCCGCTATAACATTGACGAAATTGTGCTCGGCAAACACCGCTTTTTTCCCTTGCGTCTGTTTATATATTGCAATCCTTATTATTGGACATCCAATAAAAATTTAAGCCGCGGTGAAAGAATACGTCTCGCTTTGATCGCTTTAGGCCCTATTTTTGTAAAAGTCGGACAAATTTTTTCAACCCGTCGCGATTTATTACCCGATGACATTGCGTTTGAACTTGCAAAACTCCAAGATCGCGTGCCACCCTTCTCCGGCACCAAAGCAAAACTCATTATTGAAAAAGCCTTAGGTGCTCCTATCCAAACAGCTTTTTCAAGTTTCGATCCGAAAGCGCTAGCCTCTGCCTCCATTGCACAAGTGCATGCAGCCACTTTATTAAACGGTGACTCGGCAGTGATTAAAGTGTTGCGTCCCAATATTCATAAAATCATTGACCGTGATATCGATCTATTAAAAACGTTTGCTAAAATCGCTGAACGTTATTGGTACCCTGCTCGACATTTTAAACCACAACAAATGGTTAACGAAGTTGCACAGACATTGCAAGATGAATTAGATCTGTTGCGCGAAGGCGCCAATGCTTCGCAATTACATCGAAATTTCAAACATTCGCCCTTGTTATATGTTCCGAAAATTTATTGGGATTATAGTCGCGCGACTATTTTAGTTTTAGAGCGTGTGCACGGTATCCCGATTCATGACATGACGCGGTTGAAGCAAGCAGGTATTGATTTAACACAATTAGCCCAACGCGCTATTGAGGTTTTTTTCACACAAATCTTCCGTGACAGTTTTTTTCATGCGGATTTACATCCGGGCAATATTTTTGTTTGCGACAAAAATCCACAAGATCCCAAACTGATCATTGTTGATTTTGGTATTGTTGGTTCTTTAAGTCGCAATGATCAACGCTACATTGCCGAGAATATGCTGGCGTTTTTTAAACGAGATTATCAACGTGTTGCTGAGTTGCACATTGCTTGTGGTTGGTTACCGCCAAACACACGGATTGATCAATTCGAAGGCGCCATCCGCAGTGTTTCTGAACCAATTTTTGGTCAGCCACTTTGCGAAGTTTCGTTTGGCAAGCTCTTATTACGTTTATTTCAAGTAGCCAGACGTTTTCATATTAATATTCAGCCACAACTTTTATTATTACAAAAAACATTAGTGGGTATCGAAAGTTTAAGCCGCCAATTGGCGCCTGAACTGGACCTATGGGAAACCGCTCGTCCGCAAATTGAACGTTGGTTAAAAAAACAAGTGGGACCGCGCGCTTTATTGCGCCGCATTCGCGAAAACTTTCCACTATGGTCAGAACAACTACCTGAGATTCCTTCGTTGCTTTATGAAGTGCTCTTGGAAATTAAACAAGCACACGAAAAACGTCGCTTCAAAGGCAACAAAGTTTAGATTGTATTTATGCATGCTTAAGAGAAGCACAAGGTATATTATTAGTAAGCGGTATTGTTGTTTGCAGCAATTTATCTTTAACCGCTTTTAATTGTTGTAAACGAGCAGACTCACAAGTAAAAATTTCTTCCTGGGCAGGCAAGTTGCCTGTTTGAATAAAACACTGAATGTCTTCAGCAGCAAAAGGTTTTTTTATAATCGTGTTGTCGTTCAAAATAAGAAATAAATGCTGAAAATCTTTCATCACATTGACTATAGGATAATTAATGGGTAATTGCATGGGTACAGAAAACCGGGGATTATGACTTGCTAGATCTCCTCCATTTACCCATAATGTATTGTCTTTCTTGATATAAAAAACATAATGTTCGTCCATATTACAAATTTTTTCTATTTGACTTAAGCCAGACATCTTCATAGGTACATCATAGCGATTGCGATTGCCAAAGAGACAGCTCACATCCATGCCTTGTATCCAAATATCGCCTGCCGTATCAAGGTACAATAAAAGTGTTTGATTGTTCAGACCCGTTACTTGCTTAATAGGCACAGGAAATTGAAATACAAGGTCAACAACCTCGTCTTTTACTTGATAAGTACAACTGTCTTCCTTTAATACCAACATCTTGCCTGAGGGCGTTACACGTAGTACTTTCTGGATACCTTCGGGCAAACAAAAGGTGCCAAGCATCGCATCATTTTTCATATAAACAATGCTATTTTCTCGTTTAAAAAAACCGCAACTATCCGTTGTATTTTCACAAATTGATTTAACATGTTTAATGGGCAAACATTTGAGTACACCGTTAGCACTCCGCCATACAGTACCATCTTGTTTTAAAATAAATGTTGAGTTACTTGTAAAATAAGTTTGTGACACTTCACCTAATGATGGTATGTGCGTCAACGCTTTAAATAATGCTGTAGACTTCAATTCTCCCAAGCTTCCATAATGTTCGTTAACAAATTTATTATAGCCATACACCCACATTTCTCCGTTTTCTTTCAGGAAGCTAAAGCGAGTCGTCACGTTGGCAATACTACGAATCGTGGAAGCACGTTTAATTTCAACATCCAGTTGTTTGCATAACATCGGAACAGTGACCTTGCCACGAAAAAAACGATTAACGTGGTTTATAGCTAACAGATCTTTAAATGATAAAAGCTCTAGAATAATGTTGAGTAAGTCTCGAGGAATTTCTTCTAACATACATTTTTTCTCCGGCAATTATGCTTGTTATCCTGAGCGAAGCGAAGGATCTCCCACTATTGAGGAGACCCTCACTTCGTTTGGGATGACAGTCGCGCTGAGAGATTTTTCGCTTCGCTCGCACCACTTTGCTTTTCTTCCAAGGCCATTTTGGCTTGTTTTAAGTTTGACAGATAAGAAGAATCACAAATGATATCTTCCATCTTTATTTGTTTTATATTCCATGCCGCAATGTCTTTATCATCAAATTTGATTTTTTTAATGCTATTGTCTTGCAAGACCAAAAATAAATAATCTTCGCACTTAAATGCTTGTTGTATTTTATCTTCTAGCAAAGGAATAAACATACCGCTTGGATTGGCATAAAGATAACCATTTTCGGTAAGTACAATAGCAAAACGATGCAGAGCGCAAATTGTCTTTACAACTTCATTATTAAAAATAAGCGTCGGTTCAGTATATTTTTGGGGCTTGCCCAGTTTGCCATATTTATCATGCCCAGCGACCCAAAGCTTGCCTTTATTATTAAGACATAACATAAGCCCGTTTTGATCGGATACGGCCTGGATAATGTTTTGACCTATCGGCTGATAAATAGACAATTTAAAAGTATTATAATCTATCGTATAAAGTTGATTATCTTCAGCCAAACCTAATAATTCATGTTCAGTAATGTCCATTGCCATGATTTTTTTTAATAAAATCGTGGGCGCCACTTCATGCGCAGAACGATTCCCTCGCCATAAAATAGTATTATCGGCGCGTAAAAAAACTTGCACGCTATGTGTGGTAAGCGAACAAATATGAGTAACGTGTCCCACGTCAGCAAGTTGAGTAAGCATGGGTTGATTGTCTTGCGTGCGCCATACCGTACCGTCTTCTTTTAAAAAATACGTAGACCGTGCCGAAAAATGCACTTGCTTTACGCCGGTCAATTCAGGCGCTTGGGTGAACACAGAAACATAGGCTTGGTCTTGAAAACCCAAACGCCCCCATCGACCGTTTTCAAATTTATTATTACCGCAAGCCCAGACTTCGCCATTTTTCTTGAGAATAATAGTGCCATTGTCTTTTCTGATCACTTGCTCTAATGCAGATGCTTGCTGAATGGTCTTTTCTAAACGCTTAACAAGATCATCTGCCAATTCTCGATAAAAAAACCGACTGGTACTTCGCCAATTAGAAAGCGCCGCTAAAGGAAGGTCTTGACTGATAAGATGAATAACATCACGCTTGTCTTCGACGTCTTTGCTAAACATACACACTCCTTGTTTTATTATTATTTTTACCGCAACATAGCAGCCTGGACTGGGGTTGTTTCACCTTTCACTAACAAATCCCTGGCTTCGCAAAGACGGTTTATGTTCACACCCACACCACCAAAAATGTCTTCTTCAACTAATTCTTGTAATTGATTTGCTTTTAGTTTTTCCATTTCAGCTTGACCAAATGTTATTTTTTTAATGCTGTTATCTTCTAATAAAACAAACAAATGGCTCGCCGTTTGTGCGGCCTGAAGAATAGGATAATTGATGGGTATTTGTAAAGCCTTGTCAAATCGACAATCTCTAATATTATTACCAATGCCGTCAATCCAAACTTCCCCACTTTGCCGAATAAATAACACGTAGCCGTTGCCATTAACCATTTTTACTATGTTTTTATTAGTATTAACTTCTTGCTTGTTGTACTCGCCAAAGGCTTCATCTAATGCATGAACATCACCTTTCTCATCTGCATACAAAATGTGAGACTTGTAGATAAGGGCATGGCTAATTTTTTCAGTGTCGATAACATTATTCCCTTTCTTTTCGCCATTTTTATAGTGGGAAATTAACTGACCGTCCATGTTTACCCATAACACGCCATACTCATTCTTATCCTCATAAGAATAACTCAATAATTGTCTTATGTTACCTTCGAGAGGCAATTGAAGGTGATGTCCAATCTGCACTTCTCCCTCTACAAAATTAAAATCGCTAACACACAGAATACCTTTAGCATTTTGTACGATTAGCCTCTCCCCATTCGTCGACTTTTCAAGAATAGCGATCACGCCTTCAATAGCCACTTTCAATAGACCTTTTCCTGCGTAATAACCCCACACGGTGCCATCGTTTTTTAAAAAATAGGTCACTTGTCTCTTTAAACACACTTGTTTCACATCAGCTATGCCTGGGACGGGCGTAAAGGTATTGATATCGCCGCCCTCTTCAAAACCCAAAGGTCCCGGTGAGGCAAATAAATTCATCCCACATGTCCATACTTCCCCCCTTCCATTAATGAATAGAACGGAATCGTTTTTACTAACCAGTTGATGAATTTTTTCATCAGCTACCTGATTCAATTTTTCAAGAAGCACCTTCTGCAAGTTGGGTTCACGATAGAAAAATTTGCTGGCGCGCTTTAGGCGCAACAAATCTTGCCAAGAAACCCAGTTAAACATTAGCTGATAAAGATCTTTTGGAATTATAGAACTGCCAAACATCATTTTTCTCCATAAGGAAGTTGTTGGCTACCGAACATAGCTTATCCTCGTGTTATAGTTTTTTGTTGTTTTGATGGACGTGTCGCCGTAGAAGATTGTTCATCAAACGACGAAAAAGCTGAAGGTTGCGCGGGGTTTTTTGAAGTAACTTCTTTTTCGTACCACCCACATAACTTTTTCATGGCTAGTGATTCTGTATTTATTTCTGTAAAAGCAGTAGGCAATATACCTTTCAAGTGAAAATTTTTTTCTTGCTCTCTTTTAAACTCCAAATGAAATAAACGCCCATGCTCTAATACAAAAATTAGATCTTCTCTATCTCTGTAAATATCAATGACTCTTTCATCGAGTGGAAATGATTTTTCTTTACCCGTGTGCATCTCTCGCAACCATGCCTTCCCATCTTCAAGATAAAATCCGTAAGGATACCATGCTTTTCCATTGACCGGTCGACGATGTTCAATCATGCCTAACGCAACATGAACTTTCTGCACACCGTCGAGCCCTTCCACTGCCACAAATTTAGAAACATCGGAAGGAGCCGTAAAAATGGTGCCCTTCTCATCCGAACAATAAATTTCGCCTGTTACAGATTGGTATAGCATTGAAGAAGACGCAAGCAATTGCGGCTGTCCATTAGTAATTCGAATAAGTTTATTGTCTTTGCTTAATGCAAGAATGCTAATATCATTCCCCATCTTAAAACAAGCAAATATTGCTTTGAAAGAATATTCATTTTGTATATCTCCCTGGATATTTACATCCTCCATCGTTGTTGATTCATCCCATTGAGAATGCCAAAGCTGTTTAAACGTACCCTCTTCTGTCTTAATAATTAAATAGAGGTATTTTTCGCCATTACGGCTGCATAAATCAGAAACATTTTCACAGACAAGCTCAAATGTATAAGTATTATTAGTAACTAAAGTACCTTTAAATAATTTACCGTTTTTTTGTAAACAATACATTGATCTATCGCTAGGCACCCAAACTTGCTTAACATTATCGATACCTAACAATTGTTCAGAATGTTTTTCTTTTTGATGATAAATCCATACGTCACCTTGGCCTTTTACAAAAAACCAACGTCCAGAACCATACAATCCGGAACTATACCTCCGACGCAAAAAAACATCGTGCACTTGATTCATGTTGCGCATTACTGTTTGAACCATCGAAACACATAACGCTTTTTTGTTGCTATTGAAAAACCGATTCGCTGAACAAAGTCGAAGCATGTCTTCAGGCGAAAGAAACTTGATGATTTCTTTATAAATATCTAAAGGAATTTGTGGACTGCCAAACATGATTTTTATCCTCGTATTGATGGTCTTTCTTTTTTTAACGGCGGTTCCATCAAGGAATCTTCGTCAAGCTGCTTACCCGAAGGAAGCTGGGGTTTTCTTCCAGAAAATTCTTTCTCATACCATTCACGTATTTTTTTCACTGCGGGTATTTCTACTTCTATAACGTGATTAGGCAATACGGAATTATTGAAGAATTGCAATTCTTCTTCCTTTCCAAAACGCACGTGCTGGATGCGTCCACTTTCTAGAATAAAAATTAAATTATCCCTATTTCTGTGAATATCGATAACTTTTTCATTTAACTGAAAGCATTTTTCTGTGCCACTGAACATTTCACACAACCCAGCAGAACCATCCTTTTGATAATAAAACCCATACGATGCCTTTTTATTACCTTGCGCAGTAACGATATCAGTGCCTGATCTAATGTCAATTTTATGCACATTCTGAACCCCTGCATACACTTGTGAAATGCCAAAGTTTTTTAAATTTATCGTACTTCTTAATACTTCATTTTGTCCGTTAGAAATGTAAATATCCCTGAAAGGACTTCTTCCCTTTTCAGAAACTATATGCGTAACCCCTTGTGTACGCTGTTTGATTTCTTTATCACTCATTTCAACAAGCAAGTTGTTTTCTGTTTCTACTAAACCGAAATAGCCCCCATTATTCTTATATCTCGTATAAGAAAGAAATCGCTTAATGGGATAGGTAGTATGCATGCAAACTGAAACCGGTATATCAATTTCCTCTTCGCCCGGCTTAAACCCTTTAAAAATATTATCCATTTTTTTAACAATCAAATGGCACCAAGGAAGTCCATACCCTGCTAGCTGAGAAACATTTTCACAAACCGACGTAAATGCATAGTCACCTTTTTTGTCGCGCACACCTCGCCACAACATGCCATCGGTTTGCAAACAATAAAAAGCGTGCTCTTCCTTTACACCCCAATCAAAACAGATCTGTTTTACATTCGATATTCCTCTTAACTGCTGACACTGGGTAGTTTCCTGACTATATACCCATACCTCACCTTGGCCTTTTACAAAGTACCAATTTTCCGAAGCATAAAAAACATCGTGCACTTGATTTATGTTACGCATCGCTATTGGAAACATCTCAATACACAACGCTTTTTTGTTGCTATTGAAAAACCGATTCGCTGAACAAAGTCGAAGCATGTCTTCAGGCGAAAGAAACTTGATGATTTCTTTATAAATATCTAAAGGAATGTATTGATTACCAAACATGGGGTTATCCTCTCACTCGTATTGTTTATTGTTTTTTTATAATAATTTTAAGCGGCAAAATAGTAACATGATTCGCCATAGATGGAAAATAAATAAACAAAGTTGTTAAATTTTTAACCTGAACTATCAAGTGAATCGTTTATAGCGAGTTAACGCAGTTGCAATCTTATCTTCAAGCGATTTATACCGCCAACCAAAGCCTCGGCTACCATTGATCATGATGACAAATGCAAGCGGCTCGCGATCTTTACTTTCTACATAGCCCGCCAAACTGACAACACCTGAAATGGTGCCAGTTTTTGCACGCACTTTGCGGGTGATATTTCCCATGCGATGTTTTAAGGTGCCATCCACGCCTGCAATAGGTAAAGCAGAAATAAAATCCGTGCTAATGGCGGGATGATGATAAGCATAATCAAGCACTTGCATCATTTGCAGCGGTGTCGTGAGATTATCCGGTGATAAACCCGAACCGTCTAAGATACGCATGCCAGCAATATTGACACCTACTTGCTTCGATAAAATTTGAGAGACCGCTAGACTGCCATTTTCCCAACTACCGGGTTGATGCGTATAGAGTTGGCCTAGCTTTTTAAATAGCGCACCGGCAATCACATTATCGGATTTTTTTAACATTTCATTGATAAGCACAGGTAAAGGTTGCGAATTATGGCTATTAATTAACGAAAGTGTTGCGGGTGCGGACCCAAATGTAACACTGCCATACACGGCTACACCCAGCTGATTCAAAATACCTTTAAATAGCGTGCGATTATATTCTGGAATATCAGTAACCACTGCGCTGACTCCAAACGCATACCGATTTTTAGCAATACAATTATCAAATGACATGGCATTGCGCGATGTACGTGACATATGCACAAGACAGCCGCGCGAACGACGTAGCTTTGAAACAGAAGACAACTTAAATGCAGGTGGCGTGTAATTTTTAGCAGGGCTTGCTCGAAAAGATAAGCAATTGTGATTAATAATGCTGGCACTAATCGGTGCAGCATAACAATAACTTTTGTCTTGCCAAATCCAACCCGGTCCATAAAAGCTTTGATCATAGGCTGTATTATCAATATAAACATTACCAGCGATAGCTTGGATTTGTTCTGCCCGTAACACTTGTAGCATGTCGACTAAATCGTAATACGTTAAACTCGGATCCCCGCTTAACACAATATATAAATTGCCTTGCAAAACGCCATTTTTAACAGCTTTTGCATTCGTCAATAATTGCGTAGAAAAACGGTATTGAGGCCCCAAAAATAGAAGCGCTGCTTCCGCCGTCAACATTTTTAATGTACTGGCTGGCGTTAACGGTTGATTAATATTGCGAGCATATAAAGAATCACCATATGCCATGGATTTAACATACACAGCAATATCGGCGCTGGAATTGCTAGAGTTAATTAAATAACTCAGCTCATTGGCTAATTGATCACTACCTAAAATAGCTGGGGTCGCTGTGCGCACATAGTTAAAACGGGTATGCTGTTTGCGGGAATGTTGTTTATGTTTTGCGAACGTCATGTTACTTATACAAATAAGCAGGCCCAAAATAAGCAAAAGGTAGCGTAATTTCATTCAATCCCCGATTTTAAGCGTGCTACTTTTATGTACAACGACTAAGACTCACCTTACTAAAGTTGGATGTCGATGTAAATAATTATGCTATACTTTCCAGCTTTCTAACGTGATTTTTCTGATGAGATTTATTGTATGGGTATTAAAGCATTTCTAGGCCTCACCATTTACATTAGCCCTCTCGATAAGTTCCTTGATGGCTACCGAAATCAGCATCCCCGTCTATCCGCTTCTCAATCGGCAGAAAAACAAAAATATGATCAAATTTTTGCTAAACGTGACAATCCTGTGCAATCAGTAGTCCCGCCCAGTTTCTGGGATAAATTTTAAGAGGAAATTATGCAACGGTTACTTAGCCGCCTCATGCCATTTTTGTTAGCAGGCATTGCCTTAGTGGCTCTCGGTTTTGGTATTTTCATTTTAGCTTACCTCTTCTTATTTGGCGCTTTAGTCGGCTTAGCATTGTTTTTTATTAACTTATTCAAACAAAAATTTTTCTCGAAATCCCCACCCCTCGTCAAAACACGCCCGGGTCGTACGTTTGACTCTGATGACTGGAAAGTCTTATAACAGCGCGCCTTTGTTCATTTCTTAAATATCCTTTAAAATAGAGGAATAGACCTTTATTAGGATGAAAGGCATGGCGCTGACATGGAATGAGCAGCTACAAAAAAAATTAATTCAAAGCTATGGTAAGAAAAAAGGTTTATCTCTCAGCAAAAAATATGCCAATGCTTTTGCAGCTGGCTATACCGACGAATACAAAACCACGGTAGCGGTCGACGATATTAAACACATCGAAAATTTATCTGCCGATATGCCGCTTAATGTGAGTTTCTATTTTGCGCCCGAAAAATATGAATACCCTTTGCATTTACGTATTTTTCAGTGGCAAAAAGCGATTCCTCTTTCTGATATTTTACCGATGCTAGAAAACTTAGATTTACGTGTTTATAACGAGCGACCGCATCGCGTTCGTTTAGGAAAAGACCAATCCATTTGGATCAGTGATTTTGCCGTTGTTTATGCCAATGGTGATTTTGAAATTGATAAAGTAAGTGCACTTTTTCAAGATGCTTTTGTGCATATCTTCTTAGGATTGTGTGAAAACGATGGATTTAACAAACTTTTATTGAGCGCATCGTTGGCCTGGCGTGACATTATTATCTTGCGCACCTACGCCAAATATTTACGTCAAATTGGGTTTCGATTCAGCCAGCCTTACATTGAAAGTGCACTCGCAAAAAATGCGGTTATCGTTAAACAATTAGTGGATTTATTTCAAACCTTACACAATCCCAAAAAACAGACGCGCGCCAAAAACACGGCGCTCAAACTCGAAGCAGACATTCTAGCCGCACTGGAAAGTGTAACCAGTCTTGATGAAGATCGCATTTTGCGTAAACTCTTGGAGTTAATTAAAGCCACCTTGCGGACGAATTATTTTCAACTGGATAAAAATGGACGTCCTAAAGAATATTTATCCATTAAATTAGATTCACGTGCTATTTCTGAATTGCCCTTGCCTGTACCTTTGTACGAAATATTTGTTTATTCGCCACGTTTTGAAGCCATTCATCTACGCAATACCAAAGTAGCACGCGGTGGACTACGTTGGTCAGATCGACGTGAAGATTTTCGCACCGAAATACTGGGTTTAATGAAAGCACAAAAAGTGAAGAATGCCGTTATTGTGCCTTCGGGTGCAAAGGGTGGTTTCGTACTTAAAACATTGCCTTTGCCTTTATCGCGCGAAGCACTGCAAATTGAAGTCATTCATTGTTACAAATCCTTCATCTGCGGGTTATTAGACATTACTGATAACATCAAAGAAAAACGCATCCTCCGCCCTGTGGATGTGGTTTGTTATGATGATACCGATCCTTACTTAGTGGTTGCTGCAGATAAAGGCACGGCCACATTTTCAGACATTGCTAATGACATTGCGATCAGTTATGGATTTTGGTTAGGCGATGCCTTCGCTTCGGGCGGCACCACAGGCTATGATCATAAAAAAATTGGTATCACTGCGCGCGGCGCTTGGGAGTCCATTAAACGTCACTTTCGTGAACTGAATATTAATGTCATGGAAACCGACATCACGGTCACTGGCATTGGTGATATGAGTGGTGATGTGTTTGGCAACGGCATGCTGTATTCGAGAAGTATTCAATTGGTTGCGGCCTTTGATCATCGGCATATTTTTCTTGATCCACACCCTGACCCTGAACGCTCTTATTACGAACGACAACGCTTATTTAATTTGCCTACATCTTCTTGGGAAGATTACAACGCTAAATTAATTTCCAAAGGCGGTGGTGTTTTTAAACGAACTTTAAAATCCATCCCTATCTCTCCTGCCATGCAAGAAATACTCGGCATTACTGACAATGCTTTAACACCCAACGAATTAATCCGTGCCATTTTAAAAGCACCGGTCGATCTATTATTCAATGGCGGTATTGGCACTTATGTAAAAGCTAATTTTGAAAGTCATGCCGACGTGGGCGATCGCACTAACGATTATTGTCGCGTGAATGGCGATGAATTACGTTGCAAAGTCGTGGGCGAAGGTGGGAATTTAGGTTTTACGCAATTAGGGCGTGTCGACTATGCACTCATAGGTGGTTTAATCAATACAGATTTTATCGATAACTCCGCTGGCGTGGATTGTTCTGACCATGAAGTCAATTTAAAAATATTATTAGATCATGAAGTGCATAAAAATAAATTATCCCATAAAAAACGCAATGCGGTGTTGGTTTCTGTCACCAAAGAAATAGCGCATCTGGTTTTGCATGACAATTATTATCAAGCCTTGGTCATGAGTTTTTCAGCATATCATGCGAAACGTAATATTGGTTTGCATCAAAGCTATATAAAAAGTTTGCAAACACAAGGTGTTTTGGATCGCGAAGTGGAATTTCTTCCTGATGATAAAACGATACTCGAAAGGAAAGCATCCGGCATTGGTCTGACACGGCCCGAACTTGCTGTATTACTTGCTTATTCCAAAATCCACATTAAATCTGAAATTTTAAAATCCAAATTGACAGAAGACCCTTATCTTAATCAAATTGTCGAAACAGCATTTCCTGCTTCATTACGTAAAAAATATCAAACGGCAATGCAAGAACATCGCTTACATCGTGACATTATTGCCACACAATTAAGTAATGATGTCGTTAATCAGATGGGTTTTACTTTTGTCTATCGTTTACAAACCGAAACCGGGGCAACCGTCGAAGAAATTATTCGTGCTTATACAGTGTCGGTGCATATATTTGGTACCACTGAACTACAAAAATCCATCGAGGCATTGGATTTTAAAATCCCCATGGCCGAACAATATGATATGTTATTCAATTTACGTAATCTCTTAAACTTAGCCACACGATGGTTCCTACATACCACTTATTTAAAACAAAATTTAAGCCAACTCATTAAAAAATATGCCACGAGCATCAAAGTACTCGAACCCATCATTCCCGATATTATGTCTGGCTTCACTAAAGATTACGCCGAATCACTCACTGAGACTTTTGCGAGAGCTGGTCTTCCTAAAAAATTGGCCCGTCGCATAGCGACTTATCGTGCCATGTATACCACTTTAAATGTCACTGACATTGCACTCACCAATCGTCTTGATTTAATTAAAACTGCTAAAGTGTATTTCCTGGCCGGCGAACGCATTAACTTGGTTTGGTTCCGTGACCAAATTGCAGCCGATGCACGCGATGGACATTGGAACATATTGGCACGTTTAACCCTGCGTGATGAATTAGATTTTTGTCAACGTGCATTCACCATTGCCGTCATGAAAAAAGATAAAAAAGATCTACCCGCTAATAAACTCATCGAAAAATGGGTAAGCGCTAATCAACGTGCGTTAAGCCGATGGGATCAAATTCTAGAAATGGTGCATAGCAGTTCTGATATTGAATACAGCATGATTTTTATTGCGATTCGCGAATTATATGCTTTAATCACGACGAGCCAATAATTTTACGCCTTGTTCGGTCACCACACCATCCAAATGCACATCCCAAGGGTCTGCCGGCAATACGGTTGCCTCTTGGTTACTATAAGCATATCCCAATAAAATCGGCTTTTTTTGCAGATTTTTGTTATGCAAAAAAGCAAATGCCCGATCGTAATAGCCGCCCCCAGCACCCAAACGATGTCCTTCTTTATCAAACGCCACCAAAGGAACAATGACCAAATCCAATGTTTCTGGGCAACATTTACAAGCAGTATTTTCGGGTTCCAAAATCGATAAACAATTTGGTTTTAGCACATCGTTTTCATTGTAATGCACAAAAAACAAAGACTTTCCTTCACACAATACCGGTAAATAACATTTTTTTTGTTGCTTCCAAATGGCTTGAATTAACAATGCTGTCTCTAATTCTTTCTGATAGGCCAAGTAACATGCAATCCGTTCACTTTCCTTAAAAAGAGGATGGGTAATTAAATGATGTGTGGCAGCCTTTGCCGCTTCTTGACGAGTTTGCTCGGGGATATCATTGCGCTGTTGTCGATAAAAGCGACGTAATTCAATTTTGCTCGGTTGAATAAACAAACTCCGTTTGTAAATGCTTATTGATCGCATTGTCCATGCGATGCTGCAAGTGAGTTAAACGTTGATTAATGTTATCAACGTAATGGGTATTTTGTTGGTTAGCCTGCAAAAATTCATGCGCAATATTAAGGGCGGTAATAATGGCAATACGTTCGAGATTAATAGCTTTGCCCGAATCACGTACTTCGGCCATTTTTTGATTGAGGTATTCCGCTGCCGCTTGTAGAGACTTTACTTCAGACTCAACACAACGGACCGGATAAAGCTTCCCTAAAATTTCTATCGTAGTACTGACGGTTTTTTCAGTCATGACATTTTCTCAATGGATTTAAGTTTAGAAACTAATGTTTCAATTTGCGCAATTGCTTTTTGTTGCTTTGCTAGGAATAATTCTTTTTCTTGAGATTTAATGGAATGCAAATGTTGATGCGATTGTTTTAAATGATGATGTTGCTCGATAAGATCTTTAACTTTTTGCTCGAGGCGTGTTAATAATTCTTCCATGACGATCAGCCTTATCATTATAAAGATACAAATCATTTCAGTTGCATCATATAATATACATGGTGAAAACAAAAGTGTACACAATGACCCAGGAATTTACGTGCCTTACAAAATTGGATGAATGGCAAGCGCTGTCTCAACACCACTATACCATTAGCGAAAAACATTTGCGTGACTGGTTTTATGAAGATCCTCTGCGTTTTGATCGGTATTCGTTATCGTTTCAAGAAATTTTATTTGATTATTCGCGCAACCGTATCAATGACCAAACCCTTCGCTTGCTCGAACAATTGGCGCACGCAACACACCTTCCTGCAAAAATAAATGCATTGTTTAGTGGGCAACCAATCAATATCACAGAAAAACGTGCTGCGTTACACACTGCGCTTCGAGATAGAAATCACACCCCCATTTTTATTAACAATGAAAATATTAAGCCTCTTATTGAACAAACACTGCAAAAGATGCGAGATTTTACACAATCTATACATGCAAGAAGTCGGTTAGGGGTCACCGGAAAACCCTTGCGGCATATTGTTACCATTGGTGTAGGGGGTTCTTACTTAGGCACTTTAATGTGCTGTCATGCTTTAAAAGACTTTGCTGTTAGTCAGTTGCAGTTTCATTTTATTTCAAGCATCGATAAAACGTTAATGCGTGATGTGTTATCCGATATTGACCCTGAAACGACCCTTTTTATTATTTCATCAAAAACCTTTTCAACGATGGAAACCATGACCAATGCACGCACGTTGGTGGCATGGATGCAAGAACGTTTGGGCAAAGAGGCACTAATACATCATTTTGCTGCCATCACGAGCCAGCCTGAAAAAGCACAAGCGTTTGGCTTAACACCGGCTCTTATTTTTAATATTTGGGACTGGGTAGGGGGACGGTATTCCATTTGGTCATCCATTGGTTTACCTCTCATGCTAATGATTGGTGCAAATGCCTTCGATGATTTTTTAGAAGGCGCCTTTGCCATGGATGAACATTTTCGTCAGGCTCCATTTTTGCAGAACATGCCTGTGCTGATGGCACTGCTTAGTATTTGGTACATGAATTTTTTTAAGAGCAGCGCTCAAGCCATTATTCCTTATGCGCATCGCTTGCGTTATCTCATTCCTTACTTACAACAAGCAGACATGGAAAGTAATGGCAAGCATACCAACCTGCAAGGTAAACCCGTTCCCTATGCAACGGGTCCGGTTATTTTTGGCGAAGAAGGTTGCAATGGTCAGCATTCTTATCACCAACTATTGCATCAAGGTCAACATTTAATTCCCGTTGATTTTATTTTGCTTGGTAAAACCGCAACCACACAGCGTGATATGCATCAAGACATTTTAGTCGCCAGTGGTTTAAGCCAAGCGCAAGCCCTCATGTTGGGCCGAAATTTAACCGAAGCGCAGGCATTTTTGCAGAGGGAAGGGTATGCGCCTGAAGACATTGCCACGCTCGCACATCATCAAGTCAATCCTGGTAACCGCCCGAGTAATGTTTTATTCCTTGAATGCTTGAATCCCAAAAATTTGGGAGCGTTGTTGGCCTTGTATGAGCATAAAATTTTTGTACAAGGTGCTATTTGGAATATTAATTCGTTTGATCAATGGGGGGTAGAATTAGGCAAGCAATTGCTTCCTCCCATCTTAAACCATGTGCAAGGGGATACGCAGTTAACACTTGATTCAGCAACACTGGGTCTAATCCAACATTTTCGAAAAATCCAAGGTGAAACGTGAAAATTTGCTTAAAACTGCTTATCATCAGTAGCATTCTCGGTTTAGTTGTGGCTTGCGGACAAACAGGACCGTTGTATTTACCTGCTCCTCCACCAAAGGTACCTTCAAATGAAACGTGATATTGAATTCAGTAAAATGCATGGCTTAGGTAATGACTTTGTCATTATTAACTTGCTCGATCATCCGATTGAAATGACATCCTTACCCATCGAAAAACTCGCGCATCGTTATTTAGGTATAGGTTTTGATCAATTAATTACTATCGAACCGTCAACCAAAGCTGATTTTTTTTGTCGTATTTTTAATGCGGATGGCACACAGGCAGAGCAGTGTGGCAATGGTTTACGCGCCGTGGCTCGTTTTTTGCATGAAGAAAAAAAAGTAGCATCGCCTACATTCACGCTTGAAACTATCGCTGGCGTTTTTCCTGTTTTAATCAAAGATTACAATCACATCCGTCTTACCTTAAACTCCCCTGAAGTGCTTGAGAAAGAATTAAAATTGCCTTTTGGAACCATTACGATTATCTCGACGGGCAATCCGCACGCTATTTTAAAGGTCGAAGATATTGATGGCATTGCCGTAACACCGATCGCAGCACTGATTGCTGCTGAACCGCATTTCACGCACGGTGTAAATGTTGGCTTCCTGCAAGTACTGACTAAACGTCAGGCGCGCTTACGCACGGTAGAGAGAGGCGTCGGCGAAACCCTCGCCTGTGGAAGTAATGCATGTGCCGCCGCTGCTGCAGGTATTGTGAATGATTGGCTGGAAAATCCTGTCACTATTGAATTCCGTCATGGTTCACTAACCATCGAATGGGAAGGCCCAGGCAAACCCTTGCACATGACCGGCCCCGCCACCTTAGTATTCAAAGGTATTATTCCGCCCGCTGTGTTAGCAGCTGAATTATTAAATGATTAGCGTATTGCCGCTTTAAATAATCGGAACCAACGATACTTTACGGCGCACGCCATCTTTTTCTAACACCACACCATAGCGATCAATGGATACCACGGTGGATTGATCCGGGGGTAAGACATCACCGACCAACACACCGTACAATTTTCCTTGATAACCCAACACAGCGCTCCAACGGTGCATCAGTTCAGATACAGAAATCACAATATATGCGGGTTCAGTCGTTTGCGTCGTCACTGTGACCGTACCTGGCATCGTGCCAGGAGCATTGACCGTAGGGGGATGAATACCGCCCGGCGCAACCAAGCTGGATGAAAAAGATGCCGGTGTTTCTTCAGGTGGGGTGGGTTTCGTTAATAAATCCACCACACCTTTTTCTGCCGTCACCGTTGCTAAACGTGCAGCAGCAATATCTTTATTTGTCTCAGCAATTTGCTGAGTCAATCTCAGCATTTGCAACTCATTCAATGCTTCTACATATTTCGCTTGCGTATCTTGTTGCAATTTCAGCAATGCTGCTTGTTGTTGTGCAGACATCGAGGGTTGTTGCGCAACTTGTTCCGCTTGAGGGTGCGGACCTGAATGTTGCGTGGTGGTTTTGGTAACAGTCAATGGTGTCTTTGAGGGAGTGGTTTTTGTACGAAACAAACCGATAATTTGCCAAGCAATAATCAGAATAATTAAAATAATACCGCCAGCGATGGCTTTCTGTCGGGTGGTCATGTTGGAAAATTGCGTTCTATTTAATGTCATGGTTAGCTACCCAATGCGTCAAGAGAAATCGTGCCAGTAAACAAACCTTTGTCCATTTTTAAAGAAATGGCTTTTAATACCAACGGTAATTGCTTGCATGCATCACCTATTAATGCAATTGCTGCAGGCGAAAGTGACTCAATAGCAATCGTAATGGCTGCGTTGGTATAAGCCACTTTATTGGAAAAATTACCTAATTTTAAATGATTCCCGGGATAAACCACGGCAAGATTATCTGCAAATTTCATGATTATTTCCCTAACAGGATAAATCCCCGAAGGTGGTGGTCGGTTCACCAGGGGGACAGTCATCATCACCGTGACGCCTTTGGGATTAAGATCTAAATGAAGACCATTTCTATTTGCCCAATCCACCAATGTTTGAATATTACTTCCCTCCGACTTTACGGCAGCCGTAATTGTACCGCGCGTATAATCAATTTGATTAATACTCCAACCTGGCATGGTAAATAATACATTTAACCGTGCAACAAATTGATTAATTTCCACGTCGGGTGCCGGGGATTGCAGTGCATCATCAAAAGCTTGATAGGTATTTACCTGACGATTATAAATTTGCTTTACCTCTTCGCGAGGAGCAGTCATGTATTCCCACATAATCCATAACAAAGCAAAAATGACTGCACCAATAATGATTTTTTTAAAAGGAAAAACCCCAATACCACGTGCCTTTAAAACTTGCTCCACACGTTGCAATTGATATGCTTTTACTAAGGGTAACGTCTGAAACACGGGTGCATCTAATTTTGTAAATGCGCTGACAGATCCCTCTTCAAAGCTAAATTTACCTGGCTCGGGTGTTTGACTAATGGGAACATCGCCATAGATATAAATTTTAAAATTATTTTTTTGCGTTAAAAAAATAATTAATTCTTCTGGAATGCTATCTACAGGAAAACTACCATCCAAATACACACTGCTATCTTTAACGATCACTAATAAAGCTTCGGTCGTATTTGGAATTGCTTCGCAATAAATCATATCCAATGGGCGTTTAAAATAATGCCACACTGATTCGCCTAATAGATAACCCGTGTCTGGCGAAAATGCGATTTCGTATTGAATGGCACTTTTAGATTGCAGCGTGATATATTCACCATAATTGCTGCTAAGTAATAAAATTTCTTTACGGAGAGTGCTATTGCTTTTTGCTGTGATGACATCACGGTACGAAGGGATAACAAAATGCTCTCCGTCTTCGCGCGCGATGTAAGGCATTAGGCAGTACCATTTAAAATAATGGGCGTGATTAAAATGATTGTTTCAGTATTTAGCTGCTGAGAACCTTTACCACCTAAGGCTTGCGACGTTAAAAATTGGTTTGCATTGGCTTGATTACCAAGTTGTCTAAAGCCCGATAAAATCAACGTATCGCCTGTATGGATTACGCTGCGCTGATTGAAATGTTTCTCAGAAATATTAGGCAACTGAATACTGGACGCAGTGCTGCCTGAACCCGCAGTAAAGGTTTGTAAACTGTTTTTCACAGAAATATCAGCATTCACTTGCATATAAATGTTATTGCCCAATATTTTCGGCAACAAGTATAAGGTTAACCCTGTAATCATGGTGCCCGGTGTGATTTGCGACGTTACAGTATTTTGCGCCGCCGTTGTTGTACCACCACCCCCGGTCGATGTATTTTGAACACTCGCCACGTAACCTTCACTGTTAATAATACGAATTACAGACACTTGGTTATTTAAACAAACCACTCGCGGTTCAGTCACAACAGATGTTTTCCCTTGTTGGCTGAGTGCATTAAATAAAATAGTCCAGCTTGGAATAATGGCCGTATTTTGTGATTGCGTACCCAGTTGAGGATAAAGCGGCGCTGGATTTGCACCAATACCACTTTGTGCACTAAAGACATTACTAATAGTAATAGGCGTACCATAATTACCATTAATGACAAAAGGTGAATTATGGAAAGCCCTGGCAATGATTTGCCAATCTAAACCAAAGTTGTAATCATTTTCCAATTGAATTTCTAAAATTTGAATCTTTACTAACACTTGTTTAGAAAGATTACGGTTAAGATTATGAATGTATTGTTCGACGAGCTGCACATTGCTAGGTCTATCACGTACTGTCACGCTAGTCGTGGCTTGTGAAACAGTCGCATTGCCATCCTTTGACAACATTTGTTTCACAGCAGCTTCTAAATCCGTCCAAATCGATAATTTGCCACTAAGGTTGCTATACTCAGAATCCGATGAATCTGAGGTCGTGTAATTCATTACATTTGTACCCGAGTTGCTGGAACCGCTTGACGATGAGTTGTTAGTGTTAGATGAGCTACTGTTCGTGTTGGTCTTACCCATTAAATAATCTGTAGAGCCAGGCATAAAAGCAATATCAAGTGTTTTCGTGACAAAAGCCTGCCAATAAATCGTATTACCATGCACGCCATAGACATAGCCTGTTCTTGCCGCTAATAAATCCAGTGCACCTTTGATAGAGCCGCTGTAGTTCATGCTAACTGAAACCGAAGGATCTAATCCCGTTTGGTATTTATTTAACACCATCGCTGACGCACCACTGGTGACTGTGCGGCTATAGTAAGAAAATGGCAATTGGTCGCCACGAATCACGATGTGGTTATGCAACCAACTGGGATCACGCTCTAAACTAATGGGGGACGTGTCTACATACAAACCAGATCGCATCGTTAAAGGCGGGCAAGGTTTTGCCGATTCATCGGATCGATTCCGCGCTGCTTTCAATTTAAGTTTAACATCCGCCACATTGGTTTCAGTCTGGTTATAAACAGGTGCACGGCAAGCTGACAATATCAAAGTAGCCGTTAAAAGTAAGACAATCCATTGTTTTACCATTATGCTTTTCCTATGCTCGGGTTCTTGGTACCACCATTAATGTTCGATTTGCCATATACATTACTGCTTGCAGGGGGAAAGGTTGTAATAATTTTTCAACCACGTTAGGCAAACTAGCACCCGTGACACGGCCATCAAAATTATAATCGTAGGGAGCTTTCCAAACCACTTTCCAATGATAGCGACCCATGATGCGCTCAAGATTTTCTTTCAATGAACCACTGATACTGACAGCATACACTTGAACCGGCTGACCAAGATTCGCATATTGTGCGGGGAATGCTTTCGCACCATAACTCGAAGGACCGCGGCATCGGACACCGGCTTGGAAAAAAGGTTCGCGCGGAATTACCGTGCCAGGTCTTGCGACCTGCCAATTAGCAAACGAACAGAGAGGAATGATGCAAAGAAGTGTACTCATTACCCATGTCGGTATTTTTCTCATCTGACATCTCATCCTTATCTCTTTCATACAAGATAACTGTCATGTTAGTAGCTCAGTATAAGAGATTTATCTGAAATGTGTAAGTGGGGCGCGTTCACCACATGAAAGAGTAATCCTAATGGGTATAAACCGTAAAATCTGAACCGGCAGGTTCGTTAGAAATGGCACATCGAGTAAATGCAGCAAGAGTAACATCATTGCCCCATTTATCCGTGCGTGTGACTGCAACCTCGCCTTTTTCAGTAATGACTTGTAAACAAACTCGCCAATATTCACCCGATGCAGGGGCATTTCCATTGATCGGTGTGCAATCATCGGCCGTTCCCGAATTACAAGCGGGCGGAGTTTCACCCATGGCAGTAGCATATGCCGTAAAACTGCTGATGGGATAAATATTATTGCTACTTGGATCATTCACACCCGACACAGAAACAGGTACCACAAAAACTTGCGGTGTCGTCGTGACACCGCCTGAAGCTGTCGTATTAGGACACACGGGTACTGGAACACAAGCGCCATGATGATACAAACCAACAAAATTAACAGCCATGGCATTGTTAAGATTTTGTCCTGGAATAGCAACGTAGGCATATACAAATCCTGTTGATGAGTAATATGCATTCGGTAGTTTTCCTGCTAACTCCTGGCCCCGTGCTTGTTGTTGTGGTGTGGTGCCCACGTACAAGCCCACTTGAAAGGTATTTGCAGGCACAACGCCACCTAAGACGTCAGTCCAATGACCAATAAAATAATAGGGATAAATCGGCGATAAATCCGTGAGTCCATAAGGTCCAGGTATAGGCTGTGGAGGTAAAAAATTTGGTTGCAGTGCCGTCGACGTAGAGGTTGTTAGAAAACTCCAATTATTGGCCGTATCAGGCCAAGCACCATTCGCCACATAGTAAGCTAATCCTGCATTTAAGATATATTGCATTTGCAATGCAGCTCGGTCAGAACGTAAATTTTCTGCACGTTGTGTCATGTAAGCCGTACCCATCATAATAATGACAGACATGATTACCATCACTAATAACAACTCAACTAACGTAAAGCCCTTTGCATATTTTCTCATTCGCTAACCTCTAACCGTTACAATAGTAATATTGATACTCAGGTGTATGGCTTTGATTGGTCAAATCTGTAATCGGATTGGTGGTATACATTTGATTAAACTGTTTTAACAATGGCATCGACAACCAATCTGGCGATCTTGCTCGTAAATCTGAATTAACAAAAGAGGGCAGGCGTTCAAAAACCAAATAAGTACCCGTCGTGGGATTTGTACTGCATAAAGCAGACATCGGCGGCGAGCCTGAAACTGTCGAGACACAATCTGCCTGTAAGAAAGCTTGTGTATTCGCTAGTCTGACCGCCGTCATATTATTGGTTGCTACGGCGACTTGTATTTTCCAAATGATAATAGTACCTACTTGAATGGGGGTTGATGTCGTGCAATCGGGTGGATCGCTGCACACGGGCTGCATACGAGGCATAGTATATTCATTAAATTGGACAACATAACCGCTGCCTGGGGCAGTGCCATCGACTAAAGGATTGGGTATAGGAAAATTCGAAGCTAGATAGCCTGCGTTAATTAAATCCGTAGTGATATTAAGAGGTTTTCGCGTTGCTGTTGTGACATTAGGGTCTAATTGCTTACCCGGTCCGCAGTTTGCTTGGTAATAAGCAGCTGCTGCCTCAAACAAGGTGTTTACATTAAAACTCAACTGCATCATGTCGGCATCTAAGCGGTAGCTATAATATTGTCGCAAACTCATGACAAGAATGCTCATTGCAATGGCCAACACCAGCAGCACTTCAATTAATGTCATTCCAAATTCACGATGCATACGTCCTACCTTACACCTGGCTATAATGACCCCATCGACATACCTGTCAGATAAATACCTTGCATCACCAATACAATTAAAATACCACCAATAACTAAAAAAATGCCGCCTAAAATGCGGGAAATTAATTTTAAAGTATTTGTGGCTTGTTCAGCCCCACGAATACCCATACGAATTAAACCATGCTCAAAGCCTTTCACTTCTGCCATCACTTTCAAACGCATTAAGTCACTATTATCAACAAGCCCTGTACTCAACACGTCGGCAATATTGGTTTTACCCGTACTTAATAAATGCTCCATCATAATTAAATGCGAGCTAACGTAAGGATTCGCTTGATATTGCATTACCCGCAAAGCAGATTTAAATACCACGCCATTAGCAACCAACAATCCCAACGTTTCTAATAAACGTGCCGCTACTAGACGTTTATATAAAGAGAAAGGCGGGTACCTATCTAAAATAGGACGAAAATCACCAATATAATTGGTCATCAAACGATTCATGCCAAAACCAATGGCAATTACAACAATAATAAACAGCCACCACCAATGTTGGACAAGGTAAGCAATCTCAACCAAACGTTTACCTGCCTCTGGCCATTGATCCTCGGGTTTAATAGCACGGAATTGCACAAAGACCGATTGGTTTAAATACACAATCACACCACACGCCATACTAATCACTAGTAAAGGGTAGGCAAGTGCGGCAACGAATGAGCCCATGGCCACACCCCGTTGAGATAAAGCGGTAATGGCTGATTTCATGGTTTGATTCAAGGCACCACCTGCTTCACCGACTCGTATAATTTCAATGACATTCGGTGTAAACCAATCCCGCATACCTTCAGCAAGCGCAGCACCTTCACTGATTTTTTGTTCGATTGAGAGCGCCACTTCGCGCGTAATACCGGTGGTGACTTCAGACATCATCTCTACCGCGCGATTAGCAGGGATACCATCATTAATGAGTAAATATAAATCTTCTAAAAAAGCCAACTGCTGCTTATTGCCGAATTGCAAGTGTCGCAATGTCAGCGTCAGTATATTCCAGCGATGCTTTAAGTCATTTACCCAGGATAATTCCATAGGACCTCTTCATTAAAAAAAATAAACAGTAATTAATTATACTTATATATTTTTCCTCGAGTTGACGGTGTAATGGGTCCCACCACTTTTTCTGCGTCAAGAGGATCGCAAGTGCCTTCTGCAATCAACTCAATAGCCCGTTCATGAAAATCTTTCCAACCCTGCGCCTTTAGATAATTCTCCCATCCCAGCGTATCGCATTTTTGAATGAATTGTCTGCCTTCTTCATCAACCCAAATGACTTCTGCAACAACTGTACGTCCACTGACGCCTGTATGATTGCATTTATCACAGCCATCCCCACGCGCTTTTGCATGATCTAACATATCTTTACCCAACACAGCTTCCCAATCGGCCATAAACGGCTGATGCTTAATGGATGTACGTAAAGGCACCGCACAATGAGGACAAACTTTTGCAATCAAGCGCTGAAACATCAAACAACGCAATACACTGCTATCGGCCAATAAGACAGGAGAAATACCCATATCAACTAAACGCGTTACAATAGCCGTCGCTCGATTGGTGTGAATGGTGGTTAAAACCAAGTGGCCCGTGATTGAAGCACGTACCATCACGTGCGCCGTATCTTCATCACGCGTTTCGCCTAAGATGATAACATCAGGGTCCATGCGCAAAGCCGCACGGCCCATGTGAGCAAAACTTCGATCTTCTTTTTCTGTATTCACAGGTACTTGAGTCGCCGACTCAACCACTTTTTCAACGGGATCTTCAATGGAGTAGAGTTTAGAGATGGGTTCCACCATTTCCATACAAGCAGCTAAAGTGGTTGTCTTACCAGAACCGGTCGGGCCTGCCACGATAATGCAGCCGAACGGCAATTTCATTGCCATCTTAATTAATTCAATTTGTTTAGGCGTATAACCCAAATCCTGTAATGATTGTTTATGCTCTTCACCCGTGGCCAAAATACGCATCACCATATCAAAACCACCGTGCGCGGGCATACTGGCTAAACGTAAACGTATATCACGCCCCCCTAATATGAGAGGCATGGACGCATCTTGAGGAATAAGCGGATTAAAATGGGAAGTGGCATGGTCAGTTTCTTTATTAAAAGCAACGGATGCAATTTCGCGTCCCAAGCGTTCAGACCATTCTGCGAATACACGTAACTCACCGTGTTGTCGCATGCGAATTTTAGTTAGCCCTTGCCTGACTTGAATATGGATATCACTCACGTTTTGATTTACAGCTTCATACACTAGATCGCGCAAATGACGTTGTTGATCACTGAATGAGATTGACGTTTCGCCTTTATGACGTCGAGCCGTATCTTCTTCTTGGCTAGTTGCCATCAATAATTTAATTAAACCTAAAGAAGCTGCGTACACTTGACCAGGATTAATGCCTTTGCTCAGCATAAGGGATTTACAATTCTGGACGGTACGTGAGGTCGGCTTGCTAGAAAGGATGACAGCACTTTTTAAAACCACGATGTTGCCCTGTTCTTTACACCAGGTCACCATTTCTTCCATGATTTTATCTTTGGTATCAATATCGCCTGGACTATGCAACACACGTGTTTTCGTAGCCGCCGCGTATTGATCTAAGAGCGTATCATGGTCTTCTTGCTCACGCTGTTGAAAGTAAGCATCCATAAAAACCTCGTGGATTCTAAACTAAATTTATAGCGAAATAGCGAACGCTACTATTAGTATAGATTGTTTTATGGGTCTTTATGGGCCGTGATCGCTTAAATATCTAAATTAACAACCTCTAAGGCGTTGGATTCAATGAAGGCGCGCCGAGGTTCCACTTCATCACCCATTAAAGTGGTAAACATTTGATCGGCAGCTACAGCATCTTCTACCTTCACTTGTAATAAAGACCGCGTCGCCGGGTCCATGGTAGTCGTCCATAATTGATCAGGGTTCATTTCTCCTAATCCTTTATAGCGTTGAATAGTTTGACCTTTTTTGGCTTCAACCAATAACCAATTGACTGCTTCGCCAAACGTGGCAATCGATTGTTTCTTGTCATCCCGTTGAATGTAAGCTTCTGCTTTTAGACTTTGATTGGCTTTACTACCAAAATCCACGAGTTTTCGGTAATCCGGCGATAAAAATAAATCTTTATTTATCAATATATTATGTACAGCACCGTGGCTTGTTAAACGGAGTTTCGGTAACCACCAATGACGTTCTTTGTCTTCTTCCAAACTAAATTCGTAAAAATCAGTCAATGCTGTTTGACTGCTTAGGCTTTTCTCCAATTGTTGAATGACTTTTTTCATCGCAGAATGATCGCTCAATTCTGCTTCGCCTAAGAAAGGCAGGTTCATCAATTTTTCGAGAAATTCGCGAGGATAGCGCTTAGAAAAACGTTGAATGATACCTAATACAGATAGGTATTCGTTCACCCATTGCTCTAACTGCGCGCCCTCAATGGAGGTACCATCACCTGGAAATAATGTGGCCCCTTCCAATGCCGTTCGTAAGAGCAAACCTTCCAGCGTTTTTTCATTTTTTACGTATTGCTCTTGTTTATTCTTCTTCAACTTAAATAAAGGTGGTTGGGCAATAAATATATGACCTCGCTCAATCAATTCCGGCATCTGCCGGTAGAAGAACGTAAGCAAGAGAGTGCGAATATGGGAGCCGTCCACGTCCGCGTCGGTCATGATAATGATGCTGTGGTAGCGTAGTTTGTCCGGGGAATATTCTTCACGGCCAATGCCACAACCCAATGCGGTAATTAAGGTGCCAACTTCCGCTGATGAAATCATCTTATCGAAACGGGCTTTTTCTACGTTTAAAATTTTACCTTTTAGGGGTAAAACAGCTTGTGTTTTGCGATCACGGGCTTGTTTTGCAGAACCACCTGCCGATTCACCTTCGACTAAAAACAATTCTGAGTGTGATGGGTCTTCTTCCTGGCAATCCGCTAATTTTCCAGGCAAACCAGCCACATCCAATGCGCTCTTGCGCCGTGTTAACTCACGTGCTTTACGAGCCGCTTCGCGTGCACGTGCAGCGTCTATCACTTTAGAAACAATATTCTTTGCATCTTGCGGATTTTCCATCAGATATTCTTGGAATTTTTCATTCATTAAGGATTCAACCACTGACTTAATTTCAGAAGAAACCAACTTATCTTTAGTTTGTGCAGAAAATTTAGGATTAGGCATTTTTACTGATAAAACCGCTGTTAAACCTTCACGCAAATCATCGCCTGATGTGGAAATTTTTTCTTTCTTAGCAAAACCTTCTTTCTCAATGTAATTATTCAATACCCGCGTTAGACCACTGCGAAAACCAGCAACATGTGTACCGCCATCCTTTTGTGGGATATTGTTTGTATAACAAAACAATTTTTCTTGGTATGTGTCATTCCATTGCATGGCCACTTCCACGAAAACACGGTCTTTTTCCGCATTAAAATAGAAAATTTTGTTATGAATGGGTGTTTTGTTTTTATTAAGGTCTTCGACAAACCCTTTTAGACCCCCATGGTATTCAAATGCTTCACTTTTACCCGTACGTTCATCTGCCAAGTAAATACGAATGGAAGTATTTAAAAAAGCAAGCTCGCGTAAGCGTTTCACTAACGTATCATAGTTAAAGCTAATATTTTTAAAGGTTTCTGCACTGGGTTTAAAACGAATTTCCGTACCACGTTCATTGGTGTCGCCAATCATCGCCAAGGGCGCTTGCGGCTCTCCAGAGCGGTAATATTGTTCGTAAATTTTATTATTAATTCGAATAACTAAATGCAACTCTTCGGATAAAGCGTTGACCACCGAAACACCCACGCCATGTAAACCGCCAGAGATTTTATAAGAATCATTATCAAACTTACCGCCAGAATGAAGCACTGTCATAATGACTTCTGCAGCGGAACGGCCTTCTTCAGGGTGAAGATCCACAGGAATACCGCGCCCATTGTCTTTCACAGATACTGATTCATCGCTATGTATCGTTACCCAAATGGTATCGCAATAGCCACCAAGCGCTTCATCAATGGAATTATCCACCAATTCAAATACCATGTGGTGCAACCCGGTACCATCTTCGGTATCACCAATGTACATTCCGGGGCGCTTTCTGACAGCATCTAGGCCTTTTAGCACTTTAATTTTGGATGAATCGTAGCTTTCGGCTGCATTGATCGTCACTTTAGTACTCCTAAGTTGCCTCAATCACATTCATATTAACCCAATCCGCCCTTAACCAACGTTCTTTCGCCATTTCATAGGCCTTCTGTATCCTAGGAAGATGTTCCACGTGGAACATTAGTCACACAACCATGTTCCACGTGGAACATTTTCACCGCAGTCTCTTTTATCAACGCGCTAGCAATGGTTTCTTTCTCAATGGCCGTGATAAAAGCCTGCGTTTTTTGCTTAGTTAAAAGAGAAATTAATTTTTGCCTTCCCTGTCCATCCAGCTCGGCCGGTAAGTCATCCAATAGGTAGATAGGGCGTTTATTGGTTTGATCAGCCAGCAACATTCCTTGGGCAAGTATCATAGCACAAACAAGTAATTTTTGCTGTCCTCTTGATAAAAAATGCTTCACGGGAATCCCGTCAATTTTAATATCTAAATCAGCACGATGCGGGCCTAAAAACGTATGGCCTAGCCGATATTCGTCCAAATAACTGTCATCCAGCTTTTCTGCATAATCCACAGCTTCATCCCAGCCACGAAAATAGCTAATTTGTAAGGCAGGCAAGTCTAATAAAGACTGAGTGGCGACATGAATAAAAGGGACCAATTGCTCGATATATTGCTGACGAAAAATATCCAGCAACGTAGCATATTTAACTAACTCTTCCGACCAACATGTTAGCTCAAACTTAGTGCATCTTTCTTTTAACAGCGCATTACGCTGTTTGAGCACTCGCTCGAAATGGCGCCAGCAACTTAAAAATTCACTTTGTTGATAAAATAATCCCCAATCCAAATAAGCACGCCGGTGGGAGGGACCGGATTCCAATAGTTGATGGGAGTGTGTATTAATAACGCGGGTAGGTAAATGGCTGGCGATTTCAGCCAAAGAAGCCGCGTCTTTTTCAGCGATTCTTAATCGCATCGATCCATCCAAACCACGCTCCATACCAAGCGATAGATTATTTTCCATGGGAAGCGCTAAATTAGCAAAAATGGTGAGTTTAGACGCAGAATGTCGAATTAATTGGGCGGTATTACCACTTCGAAAGGAGCGACCGAGGCCTAAGTAATGAATGGCTTCGAGTAAACTGGTTTTACCACTGCCATTATTTCCATAAATAACATTCAAACCCTCTGAGACGGGCGATAATTCAGCAGCTGCTAAATTTCTAAAATCACCCATTCGCAGAACAGAAATTGACATTCTAATCAGCTAGTTACAGGCGCATGGGCATGACCACATAAAGGCTATGATCTTCTTCTGTGGATTCAATGAGAACCCCGCTATTGGGGTCTGAAAACAAACAACGAATCACTTTAGCACTGAGTGCAGAAACAATATCGAGCAAATAAGCCACATTAAAACCAATTTCCATTTTGGTGCCTTCATAGTCAAGCGCAACGGCTTCTTCAGCTTGTTCCTGATCAGAATTATTCGCAGTAATAATGAGTTTACCGGCCTCCAGTTGGAACCGAACACCGCGAAATTTCTCATTCGATAAAATTGAAGCCCGCGTTAATGCTTGTTTAATGGCTTCTCGTTCTCCCAAAGCAATCACCGAGCCGCGGGGAATAAGGCGGTTATAATCAGGGTATTGAGCATTAATCAATTTAGACGTAAAAATAAAATCCGCAGTGACTGCACGAAAACGGCCTTCACCAATGCTTAACTCCACGTCTTGATCCTCAGCCGTGAGTAAGCGCATCAATTCCAGCACACTTTTACGAGGCAATATCACTTTTGCTTCCACGTCACCTATTTGACTATCTTGAATGGACGTTAAAGCGAGACGATGTCCGTCCGCTGCCACACACTTGATCGCATGCGGTGTGATATCCAAAAAGGCCCCATTGAGGTAATGTCTCACGTCTTGTTGTCCCATGGCAAAATACGTGCGAGCAAATAAATTCTTTAAACTCAATTGCTTAACCTTAAATTGGACTGGGTAGGTGATTTCTTCGAGACTCGGAAAATCATCCGGCGGCAATGTATTCAGCGTGAAAGAACTCTCACCAGCCCGCACTAATAAATTGTTCTTATGTAGTGTAAGACAAATCGATGCGCCCTCGGGCAATGTGCGGCAAATATCAAATAATTTTCGCGCCGAAACCGTGGTTGAACCTGCTTGTGTCATCGATTCCAAAGGCACCACACCAATTAATTCCACTTCCAGATCAGTGCCGGTGATATAAAGAAGATTATTCTTCACCGTGAGCAATGCATTGGACAAAATTAACAAGGTTTGCTTTTTTTCTACCACACTGCTAACAGCTTGAAGGGGTTTCAATAAGGCTTCACGTTGTACGATAATGTCCATAACGTTCTCACTAAGTCGTTAATATGCGGAGTAAATTGGTATAGTCTTCTTCAATGTCTGCATCCGATTGACGGAATTCAACAATCACACGGCAAGCGTGCAACACCGTCGTATGATCTCGTCCACCGAACACATCGCCTATTTCAGGCAAACTGTGATTGGTGAGTTCTTTCGCTAACGCCATCGCGATTTGTCGCGGGCGAGCCACTGAACGGTTACGGCGCTTGGATAACAAGTCGGCTACTTTAACTTTGTAATATTCTGCCACGGTGCGTTGAATATTCTCAATAGTGACCAATTTATCCTGCAATGCTAATAAATCGCGCAATGCTTCTTTCACAAAATCTAAAGTGATGGCTTTGCCTGTGAAATGTGCGTTAGCAACAATGCGTTTCAAAGCACCTTCTAATTCACGCACATTCGAACGAATACGTTTGGCTACAAAAAAAGCCACTTCATAAGGCAAATGCACTTTAGTTTGCTCCGCCTTGCTCATTAAAATGGCTACTCGGGTTTCTAGTTCGGGCGGTTCCACCGCCACAGTTAACCCCCAGCCAAAGCGTGATTTTAAACGTTCTTCAACGCCGTTGATTTCTTTAGGATAGCGATCACACGTTAAAATAACTTGTTGCTGACTTTCTAAAAGTGCATTAAAAGTATGAAAAAATTCTTCTTGAGTGCGGTCTTTACCGGCAAAAAACTGAATATCATCGATCAAAAGTGCATCCACGTTGCGGTAATAACGCTTGAATTCATTCATGGCATTGGTTTGCAATGCTTTCACCATGTCTGCTACAAAACGTTCTGAATGTAGGTAAAGCACCTTGGCTTTAGGATTATTTAAAATGATTTGATTACCTATCGCATGCATTAAATGCGTCTTTCCTAAACCCACACCACCATATAAAAACAAAGGGTTATAAGCCACGGCTGGATTTTCTGCCACTTGTAAAGAAGCTGCTTTTGCCAATTGATTGGATTTACCTTCCACAAAATTATCGAACATAAAATTGGGGTTCAAATTACTAAGAAAAACAGCCGGCGGTTCAGCCACTGCTGACGGTTTCGATACAGACGATGAAGATGACTTAAACGGTGTTTGTGCGATGGACGCATCTGTGCGCTTACTGCCGATTTCAAGTCGCACATCCGGTGCATCAGTGCCACTAAATTGTTTGACTAATTCATTAATGCGTACTAAAAAACGTTCAACGATCCAATCCAGCACAAATCGGTTCGGAGCAAATAGGATTAATTTTCCTTCCACTTGCTCAGCTTGCAACGGTCTAATCCATGTATTGAATTGCTGAGAGGGAAATTCACTCTCTAATGAACTCAAACATTTTTCCCAAAGTGATCCACTCACTTGCATTATGCTCCGATTCTTTCAAATAGAGACACGTCATCCCTGCCTAAAAGAGTAAGAACTTTAGATTGCAGCAGACGTATCGAGAACTAGCGGTACCGTTTTTTTGCACTAAATCCAATAAATAACGCGATCACAGCAATAACCACATTTAAGCAATTATCAGCCATGTTGGTATGGATAAGGTAGACATCACCCTGACGCCAAAACCCGACTATCGCTATCGCAGCATAAAAAAGACCGAAAATGATGAAAAAAAGTTTACTCAGTCTAAAGCTGGTCGCCGCCATGATGGCAAGTACACCTGTCACCACGTGGATAAGATTGTGTAGGGAGTTAACTTCAAAATAACCTAGCAACAATCCATTTTCGACGAATTGCGGCATGATTCCATAACCCGCTACACCGCCAAAAATAAAAGCGATCCCAAATAAAATTGCCAAAATCCTTACCAACATAATGGTCTCCCTGTAATAAGCCCAATGATTATATATCAAATCCAGAATCAAGCTAGTTGAGAATCTTTTTGCAAAATAATAATTTAAAAATTGATCTTGTTGCTAAAAAATGATAATTGTTTGCGCTTCTTGTGCAATGGCGTAATTTATATTACGCTCACTCAAGCTTTTTAAGCCTTGGTGAAACGATGCCCACACCCACTAAACCGTTTGTTCTCGTTGATGGCTCCTCTTATCTATATCGTGCGTTTCATGCGTTACCGGCACTCATGAATTCAAAAGGCTTTCCGACCGGTGCCGTGTATGGTTTAGTCAATATGCTCAAGCGATTATTGGCTGATTTTCATCCCGATTATTTAGCTGTGGTGTTTGATGCGAAAGGTAAAACCTTCCGTGATGAACTTTATCCCGCTTATAAAGCCACGCGTCATGCCATGCCGCCCGAACTTGTCCAGCAAATCAAACCTATTCATGACATCATTCGTGCCATGGGTTTGCCTATTTTAATGATTGAAGGTGTAGAAGCCGATGATGTGATTGGTACATTGGCTCAACAAGCTGCCAAGCAAGGCCATCCCGTGCTCATTTCAACGGGCGATAAAGATTTAACGCAATTGGTCACTTCGCAAGTGACATTAATTAACACGATGACAAACAGTATCTATACGCCAGAAAGTGTTAAAGAAAAATTTGGCGTCCCGCCCGAAGGTATCATTGATTACCTTACTTTAGTTGGTGACACCTCCGATAATATTCCAGGCGTACCTAAAGTAGGACCAAAAACCGCTGCAAAATGGCTACAAGAATATCAAACGTTGGATCAGCTTATTCATGCTGCCGACAAAATTCCTGGCAAAGTGGGCGAAAACCTGCGCGCTTTTCTAGCGCAAATTCCACTTACCAAAACATTAGTGACCATTAAATTGGATGTTGAAATTCCTACGCACTGGGCTGAGTTAAAAATTCAACCGGCAAATACAACGGCTTTAATTGATTTATTTAAAGAAATGGAATTTAAAACGTGGCTAAAAGAAGCATTAGAAACAACGTCTGATCAAAAACCACCTTCGGTTGCTCCTTACACATTGATTCAAACAGAAAAAGCCTTACAAGAATGGATAAATACTTTAGAAAAAAGCCAACAGTTTGCATTTAGTACGCATACAGATAGTCAAGATTATATGAAAGCCTCATTGGTGGGACTTGCTTTCGCTTTGGAAGATGGCAAAACAGCTTACATTCCTTTTAGTCATCAGGGCATGCAAACATCGCTCGCAAAAGCTCATGTGCTCGAGCAATTAAAACCTATTTTAGAAAACAGCCACCTTAAAAAAATAGGCCACAACTTAAAATATGATCTCGAAATATTAGCTAGCCAGGGTATCACACTACGCGGCGTTGCATTTGATATTATGTTAGCTTCTTATATCTTAGAAAGCACGAGCAATAGCCATGATCGCGATTCATTAACACTTAAATACCTTGGTTTACGCACCTTAACTGCTGAAGAAGTGATGGGCAAAGGCAGTAAACAAATTCCGTTTAGTGCCGTGGATGTGCAACAAGCGGGCGCCTATGCCGCAGCAGACATTGATGCAACATTAAAATTGCATGCCATTCTAAGTCCGCGCATTGAAAAAGAGCCAGGTTTAAGCCGTATTTTTACAGAAATTGAAATGCCACTCCTTACTGTGCTTGCTAACATGGAACGCACGGGTGTATTGATTGATCCCGAGTTGCTAAAACAACAAGGCAAAGATTTACAAGCACGACTAAATGCGCTTGAAAAAGAAGCCTACCAATTGGCTGATGGTGAATTTAATATGAATTCACCTAAACAATTGCAAGAAATTTTATTTCAAAAATTAAAATTGCCTATCTTGCAAAAAACACCCACGGGTCAAGCATCCACTGCAGATAATGTATTACAAGAATTAGCGCTTGATTTTACATTACCGCGATTAATCATCGAATATCGCAGTTTAAGCAAATTAATTTCAACATACACCTCTCGGTTAGTGGAACAAATCAATCCGGCTACGGGTAGAATTCATACTTCTTATAATCAAACCGGCGCTGCAACCGGACGATTGTCTTCCTCTGAACCCAACTTACAAAATATTCCTATTCGTACGCCGGAAGGTAAACGCATTCGCCAAGCATTCATTGCACCGAAAGGCTATAAAATTATTAGTGCGGATTATTCGCAAATTGAATTGCGTTTGATGGCGCATATTTCCAATGATTCGAGCTTATTAAATGCATTTATCAATAATTTAGACATTCATCGTGCCACTGCTAGTGAAGTTTGGGAGGTGCCCTTAGAAAAAGTCACGGCTGACATGCGGCGTAATGCTAAAGCAATTAATTTTGGCTTAATTTATGGCATGTCTGCGTTTGGTTTAACGCGCCAATTAAATATCGATAGAAAAGCGGCTGAAGATTATATCCAACGTTATTTTGCACGTTATCCTCAAGTGAAGCGCTACATGGATGACACGCGTCTACAGGCAAAAAAAACCGGTTATGTGGAAACTTTGTGGGGGCGACGCTTATACCTTCCTGATATTAATGCAAGTCAATTGATGCGCCAACGAGCCGCCGAACGGGCTGCTATTAATGCGCCGTTACAAGGAAGCGCTGCTGATATTATTAAACTTGCTATGATCAAAATTGATCGTTGGCTGCAAGAAGAAAAAATTGATGCACGCATGATCATGCAAGTACATGATGAATTAGTGTTTGAAGCGGCAGAAAAAGACTTGGAAGCAATCACTGCCGCCATTCGTCACTACATGACTGAAGGCATTCCACTCAAGGTGCCTTTACTGGTGACGCTGGGGGTTGGGAATAATTGGAATGAGGCATCGGATCATTAATTAAAAATCATGCTCTTGCAACAGTAGTAGGATTTTTTTGGCTCTTGGCGTTGAAGTGATGCCTCCCAGCTCCAAACGCGCCATCCTTGGCGCTTTGTCGATATCCTATCTCCAGTCGCTTGTCGGCATCACTTCAACGCCAAGAGCGATAGAGCATTTCTATGAATACCTGCAGCAATAGGACTCCGCGTGATAGGATGATAAATGGTACAACAACGCCCTTAGCATCTGTTATGATAAAAAAATTGTACCGAGGAACTAGAGCATGGATTCGCTTTTATCTACCAAACCGCAGCCCTACCGTGAACTCATTTGGCGCAGCCTTATTCTTTATCGTCTCACCCTTAGAAAGATTGCGTTTATTGCGCTGTTATTAAGCATCATTATTTTCATTCCTCGACTTTTGGAAGACCTGGTGGGTCAATCGATTGTTAATACCCTTACTGTATTTAACATTCAACGGTTATGGATCTGGGTCATTGATATTTTCTCACTGTTTTTTTTCATTACGATTATGTGGCACCTGTTTTGCGAACTGCATCACAAACATGAGCCGCTCAAAGAAGACTTTATAGTAGGTACGCAAAAAGTCGTGCGTGCATTTTTTGCCGCCGTACTCCAAACCCTAATTATCTTTATATTTTGTTTAATGGTGTATGGCTGTTTGCTCTTATTGCATCATTTACAACTATTATTTATTAATTCACTGCTTGGCATTATTGTGACAACTTGCATTTTTCTCGGACAATTAATTTTATTGCTATATATTTCTACACTTTTTGTTTTTATTATTCCTTCCATCGTTATCGAAAACAAAAGCATTATAGCCGCTATTAAAAACAGTGTTTCGTTGGTATGGGATCATTGGTTCCGCGTGTTTATAACACAAATTACGCCATGGGTTTGTTATACGTTGCTGTTGGTATTGCTAAAATACGCCATTAATTTAGACATTCATATTTATCTTACTCACCCTACGGATGTGGGAATTTGGACAACCTTATTGAATATCGTTATATTTGCTATCTTTATTCCATGGGTAGCTGCATTATTAGTCATCCAACTTAGAGACCTTGAGCTCAGGAAAAAACTTGTCTCACAACAACGATCAAAACATAAAAGAAAGTAACGCCTATACGATTCTGTTTGGATTTGATTTTGGATTAAAACGAATCGGCATTGCCATTGGTCAAACCGTGACAAAAACTGCTCGACCGCTTGAAACTATTCGCGCTAACAATGGTGAACCACAGTGGGATGTGATTTACAAACTCATTCAAAAATGGCATCCCCATGCATTGGTGGTGGGCATTCCGCTGAATATGGATGGAACAGATCAACCTATCACGGAAAGAGCCAGGCAATTTGCCAGCGCTTTACATGAACGCTGCCAATTACCTGTGCATGAGATGGATGAACGCTTAACGACAAAAGCTGCTCGAGAGCGTTTGTTTTTAGAAGGTGGCTACAAAGCACTTCAAGATGGACAAGTGGATCAAGTCGCTGCACAATTGATCTTACAAAATTGGTTTATCGAACATCCCAACACTACGTAAAAATAAAAATGTGAGTAATTTATGTCAATCCGGTCTACATATGGTTTAGGATTTTTAATTATTTGTGTGATATTGGGCACCAGTTTTTACCTGCAATTGGTGAGCGGCGTTCTTCCTTGCCCCCTTTGTACGTTACAACGTTTTTCTTTCATTCTATTAGGGGTGTTATTACTGGTAGGCTTTATTTTCAATGCTCACCGTTTTGGACGATTAATCATTAACTTATTAGCTGCTCTGGTCAGTCTTGCAGGATGCATTCTTGCCGGGCGACAAGTGTGGTTGCAACATAGTCCCAACGCAAACGCAGGCGAATGTGGCGTCAGTTTGGATTACATGCTCAAGGTACTTCCTCTTAATGAAGTCATGCAAAAAGTATTTACCGGTAGCGCAGAATGCACGCAACGCGGTTGGGAATTTTTAAAATTAACCATGGCGGAGTGGTCGCTACTTTGGTTTGCGATATTTTTTATCGTCTTACTTTATGCGCTGATGAGAGAATTTAATTCTCGTTAAACTAGAATAGATGCCAGCTTTCGCTGGCATGACAAAATGAACCCCGGATGAAATAAAGAACATTTCATCCGGGCTACATATTTCTGCTGAGACATGCCCTAAAAGAAGAATATGGTATGATGAAAACATACCTCTAGGCTGTGGGCCTTATTAACGATGAAGAAATTAATTCTTTGGGCATGGATGTTGTGGATAATTACCAACAGCATGCCTATCGCTCACGCGGAAATGCCTGAAATAGGCCAAACCATTCAAATTACCACGCGTTTTCATTCTTTTATCGGTAAACCCAGTTGGTTGATTATCGTTCGCGATGTGGATAATGACTTATCCATGCCTTACTTATTTACCATCCAACGTGGTGAGAATTTTTGGTTACTGCCAACACATGGCCGCAATTACCTCATTACAGTTTCCAATTTGCAAATCAATACCTATCAATCACGTTCAAATGGTTATGGTGCTTACAAAATTAATAATTTTTGTCATTTAGAAAGTCACGGCCGAATTATTCACGGCGAATCTCTGTATATTACTATTGAAGGCGATTTAACACCGGATCCATCAAGTGTGAATTGCCAAGTGCAACGATTTAAAGATCCAAACTTTAGCATGGCTTATTTAATGTCGTCTCGATCAGAGGATGTATGCTCCTAAATACCATTTTAGATGCGATCGGCCATACACCCATTGTGCGTTTGCAGCAAATCGGTAGCGATTTACCCTGTGAATTCTATGCTAAATGTGAATTTTTGAATCCGGGTGGCTCTGTCAAAGATCGAATTGCATTGCATATGATTGAGGCTGCTGAAAAAGAAGGACAAATAAAACCCGGCGACACTTTAATTGAAGCAAGTTCCGGTAATACAGGCATTGGTTTTGCGCTGGTGGGTGCTATCAAAGGTTATAAAGTGATTATTACCATGCCAGAAAAAATGAGTCGCGAAAAAGAAGTACTTATTGAAGCTTTGGGGGCGAAAATTTATCGTACACCCACAGAAGCAAAATGGGACGACCCAGAGAGTCACATTTCGCTCGCAAAAAAATTAGCGAGCGAAATTCCTCATGCACACATGCTGAATCAATATTCACATCCTGCTAATCCTGAAATTCATTATCAAACCACTGCTCAAGAAATTCTTGATGACATGGGGCATGATCTTGCCATGATCGTCATGGGTGTGGGTACAGGTGGCACCATTACCGGCGTTGCAAAACGTTTGAAAGAAGTGATACCGCACCTTCGTGTTATTGGTGTTGATCCTTACGGATCAGTTTTAGGAGGTGGCCAGGACGTACATCCTTATTTAGTGGAAGGCATTGGGTATGATTTTATTCCGGAGGTTCTCGATAATGCGTTGGTTGATGAGTATATTAAAGTGACTGATAAAGATTCTTTTTTAACGGCGCGACGCTTGATTCGTGAAGAAGGATTGTTAGTTGGTGGATCATCCGGCTCAGCCACTTGGGCTGCATTACAAGCAGCATCTACTTTATCATCTGGGCAAAAATGTTTAATCATTTTGCCAGATAGCATACGTAATTATTTAACAAAATTTGTCGATAATCGATGGATGAAAGAGCATGGATTTATTAACAATATGCCTTAACTATTAAAAAATAATAAGCATAAATACGACAATACTAATACCGACAATTTTCCAATCATTAATATAACTAAACCATCCTTGCTCTAGTACCACTGTACTAGGATTGGATGCATCGAACCAACATGGGTATGTTTCACCAAAATAATAAGCATCTAGAACAGATTTTAAACTGGCTGAAGACAACCAAGCTTCATCTAAAATTGTTAATTTTGCATCTTGCGTCGTGATTTGCCCTTGTAAGGCATATTGCACTTGCAAATTCGGATGATAGGTTGTTAAGTTCAAAAAATTGCTGCTCTCGATGTGCGTATTCATGATTCTGCATTCTGCACCCGTAAACAAATAATTGACTTGAAAATCTCTAAATAAATTATTTATTAAAATTAAAGCGATAATTACGACATACAAACAACCAAATAAAGCGCGCTTGCTCCAGCGTCTTTCAATGATAGTCACGTACAGTATTGCTAAAAGACAGAGTAAATTAATAAAAAGTGCCATCTAATCTTTCTCCACTTGGACCTTTGGATGTCTTTCTGATACGTTTTAACATTATACCTTAGATGTTAGGAAAGGAAGCACAATGAAAGAAGACATTGCCACACGTGTCATTCATGCAGGTCAAACACCTGACAAAAGCACAGGCGCCATCATGACACCGATTTATGCAACATCAACCTACGTGCAAAAAAGTGCCGGGCAACATCAAGGCTACGAATATTCCCGGACCAAAAACCCAACGCGTGCTGCTTTTGAAGCTTGCATTGCAGATCTAGAATCGGGACAACATGGGTTTGCTTTTGCATCCGGCATGGCGGCCATTGCAACGGTACTTGAATTATTAAAGCCCGGTGATCATGTGATTATTTGTGATGATGTGTACGGGGGAACGTTTCGGTTGTTTGATAAAGTGAGGCAGCGTTCCGCAGGTTTGCAAGCTTCATTTGTTGATTGTACAAACATAGAAAATATTCAACGCGCCATTCAACCTAACACGCGTATGATTTGGATTGAAACGCCAACCAATCCGATGTTGAAATTAATCAATTTACGCGCCGTTGCTAAGCTTGCTAAACAACACCATTTGTTATCTGTTGTCGACAATACCTTTGCCACACCACTCATACAACGTCCATTGGAACTCGGATTTGATATAGTTGTGCACTCTGCAACTAAATATTTAGGCGGACATTCAGATATTATTTGTGGGGCTGTTGTCGTGAATGATAATGATTTAGCACAACAATTGGGTTTTTTACAAAACTCGATTGGTGGTATTGCCAGTCCTTTTGATAGTTTTCTTGCTTTGCGAGGTCTTAAAACGCTTGCTGTGCGCATGGAACGTCATTGCCATAATGCAAGTGTGCTTGCAGAGTGGTTAGAAAAACAACCACGTATCAAACAAGTAATTTACCCAGGGCTTACGTCTCATCCACAACATGCGCTTGCTAAAGAACAAATGCGTTACTTTGGTGGCATGATTTCTATTATTATCGATGGCGATAAGCAAACCACATTAAGTGTGTTAGAACATTGTAAATTGTTTGCATTGGCAGAAAGTTTAGGCGGTGTGGAAAGTTTAATCGAGCATCCGGCGATCATGACGCATGCAAGTTTATCTGCACAACAAAGAGCAGCGTTGGGAATTCATGATAATTTGATTAGATTATCAGTGGGCATCGAAAATATTGAAGATTTAAAACACGATTTAGCGCAAGCATTGCAGTAAAAAATGTTCTCCCACAGAAATTCTGCGGGAGGACAATTTAATAAATCATTATACTAATTACGACTCCCTAAGCGAGATACCGACGGGGTATTTGTTCCTGAATTTCCATCAGCATTCCCATTTCTAGATTGAGGTGATCGTGGGATATTTAGTGGTGGCAATGGAGGTGGTGTATTACCGAGCATCGAAAGTTTTGTTAAACCATCTACCTTTAATCCGGCTAATTCTAACTTCGTTTTTGCTGACTCGTAATATCCAATCTTTTGAGTCAAGTTAGCATTTAGCTCGTCATAGTAGTCAGAGAATACACGTTTATCTATTCTTAACTCTAATATTTTTTGTTCCGATCGTAAGCGATTAATAAATTCACGCAACGCTCGAATCTTCGCTGCATCATCAGGCAATGCAGTTAAATCTGTTTCAAACGTTTCACAGATTGTCTTTATACTATCGGGATTAACCACATCAATTAATAAAAAAGATTCAGATGGTTGTAGAAACTCTAAAAATTGTTTTGAAATTTTTTGATAAAACTCATATTTACCATAAAAATCGTTTCGTACATTCTGTACATATTCCGTTACGTTTTTCTGTTCAGCTAAAAAACGATAAATATTTTCCATTTTACCTATAATAGACAATTTATTATTTTCACAAATTTTAGAAATTTTTTCCCACAACTTAGTGATGGAAGGATCATATGTACCCTCCATGGACATGGATTCATCTTTTATTAGTAATGCCCTGTTAAGTTCATCGATAGTTCTTTGAGAATGAGAATACATACTCGCAGCACATGTAAAAATCTTTGTTCTGGCTTCTCGATGAAAATCGATATCGTTTTGTTGTGCATTAGCCCTTGCTAGCTCTGATTTAAGTACGGTTTGTGCCGTTAACAATCCTACTTGCAATTGTTCATCATTGACACATCGCAATAATTGCTCAAGAAACAAGGGATATTTGAGGATTCGCTGCATGGGTTTAATGAGCATAGCATCGAAATCCAAACCACCACCACTTGTAGCTTTAGTATCAGCTTTAAGCTGGTTAAGGTGTCGTATTAATGTTTTATCTGGATTTTGTTGTAATCGATTTAGAAGTTGCTTGTCATTAATAATCGCCGTCAATCGCAAAATCAATGTGGCGGCCTGATAAAAAGCAGTTGCATTAGTAATTTCTTTAGACAAACACTCAACTTGTGTGTTTTTATCCGCAGTGTCTTTAAGTTGCAAAAGGGAAGGAAGCAACGTCGATCGGTAATAAACTTTATAGAATTTACCTTCCGGTTTAGAAACCTGCTTGGGTGAGCCCAAATATTTTGTAATTTGGTCTAATTTGGAAGAGTCTACTTCTATATCTTGTTTAATCAATTGCAGAAGTACTCTGCGAAATTCCGCTAACAATTTCCGATCTTGTTCAGCAATTGCAGGAAGATGAATAAACTTTGCTAAATAACTATCCAATACCTTCATATCATTTAAAAAATCATTCTCTGTTTGAATGATTTCATTGATAACATTCGAATATTGGTCACGCTTTTCCCCGTTTCGCCCGATAGTCATACCTACCTCTCAGTTTTGTGTGGATTTTTATAATAATTTTAATAATTAAGATCATTTTTTACACAGAATAGACAGTTTAGCGAATAAATCGCTTAAAAACAATAGGTTCATATGCCCTTGTACAGAAACAATTGTCATCATGCATGTCATGCCAGCGAAAGCTGGTATCCAGAAAATCCAAACGTGGATGCTAGCTAAAAACATGCTGGCATGACAACAACGCGAGGTTTTGGATAAACATCGAAGAAAATCAACCCATTGACCTCTTTTAGAAGGGATTTATACTCAGCACATTTCGAGAGAAATCCCTCATGACAAACGCATTGCGAAAAATGATTCAACACCAAGCGTATCAAATCGTACTTTTGCAATTAGGCGGTATTGCCTTTTTAAGCTTATTGGCCTGCCTATTCAAAGGCACTGCCAGCGGTTTTTCGGTACTGTGCGGAGGGCTTGCTTATGGCTTGCCGAATCTCTTTTTTGTATGGCGTGTTTTTCGTTTTACAGGTGCACAAGAAATGCACCGTTTCATTGCTGCTTTTTTTGCAGGAGAAGCTTTAAAGCTTATTCTAAGCGCTATTTTATTTTTAGTTATTGTTAAATACTTGCCAGTTAGTTTATTATCCACGCTCATTGGTTTTGTAGGAGCGATCGTTTCATTTTGGATCGCATGTATGTGGTATTTTTCAGGGCAATCTAAGCGAGGCAGCAAATTCTAATGACGGAAGGCACGGTTACTCCAGGTCAATATATCCAGCATCACCTCGAGCATTTAACACTGAACTTAAAAACCATGACCATCGGCGAAGGCGGTGGGTTTTGGAGCCTAAATCTCGACACTCTTATTATTTCTATTCTGTTGGGCGTACTTGTTTTTGGGGGTTTACGACTCGTGGCTGTGCGCCTACAAGAAATCCCTCGTGGCGGCCAAAATATCGCTGAAATGATATTGGATTTTGTCAATAATGCTGTGCATGAAATTTTCCATCATAAAAGTACCTTCTTACCTTCGCTAGCACTCACCATCTTCCTATGGGTATTCGCCATGAACGCCATGGACCTTTTACCCGTTGATTTCTTACCCAACTTGCTGAGTCATGTCGGTATTAAGCATTTCAAAAGCGTTCCTACCGCCGATCCGAATGCTACATTTGCCATGTCACTGAGTGTGTTTGCTTTAATTATATTTTTTAATATCAAAGCGAAAAAACACCGTCTTTTAAAAGAAATGTTAACGTTTCCATTTGGTCCCTGGTTGTTTCCCATCAATTTTGCCTTCCGCTTGGTTGAAGAATGCGTAAAGCCACTTTCTCTTGCTTTGCGATTATTTGGCAATATGTTTGCAGGTGAGTTGATCTTCATTTTGATTGCTATTTTACCTTGGTGGGTTCAATGGCCACCCGGCGCTATTTGGGCCATTTTCCACATCTTAATTATTACATTACAAGCTTTTTTATTCATGATGCTTACTATCATCTATCTTAGTATGGCGCATGATGCTCACTAACTTTGTTTACCTATAGAGGAGAGTTACATGGAAATCGTCAATATTATTGGTCAAGTACAAGGGTTTAGCGTATTGGCTGCAGGTTTGCTAATTAGCTTAGCAGCGCTTGGTACTGGCATTGGATTTGGTTTGTTGGGCGGAAAATTCTTGGAAGGTGTAGCCCGCCAACCCGAATTAGGTCCTATGTTAATGATGCGTATGTTCATTATGGCGGGTCTCGTCGACGCTTTTGCTGCTATCTCTATCGTGATGGGTTTATTACTTTTCTTTGCATCCAACCCATTCTTAGCCGCAGTCGTTAATGCAGCCAAACCAGCGGTTGTCTAATTGAGGAAAAACGATGGATATTAACGCCACTATTATCGGTCAATTCATTACGTTTGCCATCTTGGTGTGGTTTACGATGAAGTATGTCTGGCCGCCGATTATCAAAACGATGCATGACCGTGAGAAAAAAATTTCCGCGGGTCTTGAAGCGGCTGAACGTAGTAAGCGTGAGCTTGAAGTTGCCGAGCATCAAGCAATGTCGATCATTCGTGAAGCAAAACAACAAGCGACACAAATTATCGAACAGGCGAATTTGCATTCAGCTCAATTAATTGAAGAAGCAAAGCATCAAGGCAAGTTAGAAAATCAACGCATTGTCGAAATGGCGCAGCATGAAATCAATCGTGAAGTCACGCAAGCCAAAGAAGCGTTAAAAAACCAACTTGCTACATTGGCCATTGCGGGTGCAGAAAAGATTATTCATCGCCATTTAGATGCATCCACTCATAATGACTTATTAAACGAACTCGCAGCTGAGATTTAGGCTTAGGATTAAAACGATGGCTAATCTTTCTAATATTGCACGACCTTATGCTTTAGCTGCTTTTTCGTGCGCGCATGAAGCAAATCAGCTTGACGCTTGGAAAGACTTTTTAACCATGGCTGCTTTCATTGCAAATGACGCTGCTGTCGTTAAATTGCTCGCTAATCCTGAAGTGTCTGATAACGTATTGTTTAAATTATTTCAGGATGTCATGTCTAAGGCAGACTTGAGTGGGGAACAAAAAAATTTCTTACACTTACTCGCCCAAAATGCTCGATTTGTTATTCTTCCTGAAATTGCCGCGGCATTTAATGCATGCTATGCACAATTGGAAAAAATCAGCGATGTGCGGGTAGTCACGGCTATCGAGGCTAAAGAAGATTTTCGCCAAAAATTAACGACTGCGCTCACCAAACGTATCAAACGAGACGTGACGCTTCATTGTGAAATTGACCCTACCATTTTAGGCGGCGCCATTATTTACATTGGAGATAGCGTTATTGATGGCTCTATTCGCGGGAAATTAACTCGCTTACTTGAATTTTCATTAAGGTAACCATTATGCAAGTCAAGCAACTCAGTCCAACCGAAATTAGTGAACTCATTAAACAACGTATTGAACATTTCGACTTAAAGCCAGAAGTGCGAACGGAAGGAACCATTGTCAGTGTTAAAGACGGTATCGTACGTCTGTATGGTCTTGCGGATGTCATGCAAGGTGAAATGGTCGAATTCTCTGATCACACGTATGGTCTTGCGCTTAACTTAGAGCGTGATTCTGTAGGCGCTGTGGTATTGGGGCGTACGGAACACTTATCTGAAGGACAAACGGCTAAATGCACAGGTCGTATTTTAGAAGTGCCTGTGGGCGAAGAATTATTAGGCCGAGTTGTGGATGCATTAGGCAATCCTATCGATGGTAAAGGACCTCTTCATGCTAAACAAACATCGCCGGTGGAAAAAGTCGCACCCGGTGTGGTCTATCGTCAACCCGTGTCACAGCCCATGCAAACGGGTTTAAAAGCGATCGACTCCATGGTGCCAATCGGTCGTGGTCAGCGTGAATTAATCATTGGTGATCGTCAAACCGGTAAAACAGCCATTGCATTGGATGCCATCATTAATCAACGCCATACCGGTGTGAAATGTATCTATGTGGCTATTGGACAAAAAGCATCATCCATTGCTTCCTTGGTTCGCCGTCTTGAAGAACAAGATGCACTGAAACATACCATTATTGTCGCTGCAACTGCTTCTGATCCTGCTGCAATGCAATACATTGCACCTTACGCAGGTTGTGCCATGGGCGAATATTTCCGTGATAAAGGTGAAGATGCATTAATTATTTATGATGATCTCACAAAACATGCCTGGGCTTACCGACAAATTTCATTATTGTTACGTCGTCCACCCGGTCGTGAAGCATATCCTGGCGATATTTTCTATTTACATTCACGTTTGTTAGAACGTGCAGCACGTGTAAACACGGCTTATGTCGAGAAAATGACTGACGGTAAAGTGAAAGATAAAACCGGTTCATTAACTGCATTACCTATCATTGAAACACAAGCCGGTGACGTATCCGCTTTCGTGCCTACTAACGTCATCTCGATCACTGACGGACAAATTTTCTTAGAAACGGATCTCTTTAATTCGGGTGTTCGCCCAGCTATCAATGCCGGCTTGTCCGTATCACGTGTAGGTGGTGCTGCGCAAACCAAGATCATCAAAAAATTTGCCGGTGGTGTTCGTTTAGCCTTAGCTCAATACCGTGAATTGGCAGCATTCTCGCAATTCTTATCTGATTTAGACGAAGCCACACGTAAGCAATTAGAACGTGGTCAGCGTATTACTGAAGTCATGAAGCAAAAACAATACATGCCGCTTTCCGTAGGAGAAATGGCAACAATCTTGTTTGCTGCAGACCAAGGTTATTTGGATGACGTGCCACTCAATCGCATTGCCATCTTTGAACAAGAGTTAAATAGCTACTTAAATGCAAACTATAAAGACTTTGTTGCACGCATCGATAAAACCGGTGAGTTCAACGACGAAGTAGGCAAGACACTTCGTTCGATTTTAGAATCTTTCAAAGCAAATCAGGCATGGGATTAATAGAAGGTAGAACATATGTCTAATGCCAAAGAGATACGCCAAAAAATTCATAGCGTGAAGAATACGCAAAAGATTACCAAAGCGATGGAAATGGTGGCAGGAAGCAAGATGCGCAAAACGCAAGACCGTATGCGACGAGCCATTCCCTATGCTAAGAAAATCTTAGATATTATTAGTCATGTGGCTTTAAGTCATGCGGAATATCGCCATCCTTACATGGAAAAACGCGACGTCAAACGCGTGGGCTATATCATTATTTCGACAGATCGTGGTTTGTGCGGAGGATTAAATAGCAACCTTCTAAAGCTTACGATCAAATCAATCAAACAACACATCGACAATCAAGTTGACGTTGATCTTTGTTTGATTGGTGGTAAAGCCATGGCATTTTTCAAACGTTTTGGCGGTAATATTGTTGCGCATAAAAAAGATTTGGGTGATGCGCCAACCATTACTGATCTCATTGGCGTGGTCAAGGTGATGTTGGATGCTTATCTTGAAAAACGCATTGATGCTTTATACCTGTGTACGAATGAATTTGTCAGTACAATGCGTCAAGAACCTTGCATTCAACAAGTATTGCCTCTCATTCCTTCTACAGATACCGCATTGCAACACCATTGGGATTATATTTATGAACCCGATAATGCACCTATGCTATTAGAAACTTTGTTGACACGCTATGCAGAGTCACAAGTCTATCGGGGTGTGATCGAAAACATTGCTTGTGAACAAGCAGCACGCATGCTTGCCATGAGAAACGCAACAGACAACGCAGCGGAATTAATTTCTAGCCTGCAATTGATTTACAACAAGGCACGTCAAGCAGCAATTACTCGCGAACTATCCGAAATTGTGGCTGGCGCGTCCGTATTATAAGTTTATGAAGAGGTACTGAAAATGAATCAGGGTAAAATCGTAGAAATTATCGGTGCAGTTGTCGACGTAGAATTTCCTCATCATGCTGTTCCTAGAATTTATGATGCGTTAAAAGTTGAAGAAACCAATCTCATTCTCGAAGTGCAGCAACAACTTGGGGATGGCGTGGTACGTACCATCGCCATGGGTACAACAGATGGTTTACGCCGCGGCTTAATTGTTATTAACACAGGCAACCCCATCATGGTGCCTGTAGGTCAAGCTACCTTGGGTCGCATCATGAATGTATTAGGCAACCCCATTGATGAGCAAGGTCCGATTAGTACCGATCAATATTTACCAATTCATCGCCCTGCGCCTACGTTTGCTGAACAAGCACCTTCTCAAGAATTGCTTGAAACCGGTATTAAAGTGATCGATTTAATTTGTCCGTTTGCGAAAGGCGGTAAAGTAGGTTTATTTGGTGGTGCCGGTGTGGGTAAAACCGTCAACATGATGGAACTCATCAATAATATCGCCAAAGAACATTCTGGCTTATCCGTATTTACAGGTGTAGGTGAACGTACGCGTGAAGGTAATGACTTCTACCTCGAAATGACTGAATCGAAAGTGTTGGATAAAGTGGCACTGGTTTACGGTCAGATGAATGAACCACCGGGTAACCGTCTACGCGTCGCTTTAACCGGTTTAACCATTGCAGAAAGTTTCCGTGATGAAGGTAAAGACGTATTGTTATTCGTGGATAATATTTTCCGTTATACCTTATCCGGCGTTGAAGTATCCGCTTTACTGGGTCGTATTCCTTCTGCCGTGGGTTATCAGCCAACACTTGCTGAAGAAATGGGTGTGTTGCAAGAACGTATTACTTCGACCAAAACGGGTTCGATCACTTCCGTACAAGCGGTATACGTGCCTGCTGACGATTTAACCGATCCGTCCCCAGCAACTACCTTCGCTCACTTGGATGCAACGGTGGTGTTATCACGTCAAATTGCAGAAATTGGTATTTATCCTGCGATCGATCCCTTAGATTCTACGAGTCGTCAATTGGATCCACTGGTCGTTGGTCAAGAACATTATGACGTGGCTTTAGCTGTGCAACGTACCTTGCAGCGCTATAAAGAACTTAAAGACATCATTGCCATTTTAGGTATGGATGAATTATCTGAAGAAGACAAGCAAACCGTTTCTCGTGCACGTCGCATCCAACGCTTCTTATCACAACCTTTCTTTGTGGCTGAAGTATTTACCGGCACCAAAGGCCGTTATGTTTCCATCAAAGAAACGATTCGTGGCTTTAAGGGCATTTTAAGTGGTGAATACGATCATTTACCTGAACAAGCTTTCTATATGGTAGGTACCATTGATGAAGCAGTGGAGAAGGCTAAGACATTATGAGCGCTGCTACCTTACGCTTAGAAATTGTTAGCGCCGAAAAAGAAATTTTTTCCGGCGAGGTTGTCATGGTGTTTGTGACAGGTGAATTAGGCGAATTAGGCATTGCGCCAGGCCACTCACAATTATTAACCGTGTTAAGACCAGGTTATGTCCGTGTTGTACAACCTGATCAAAAAGAAGAAGTCTTTTATATTTCAGGCGGTATGCTTGAAGTGCAGCCGTATGTCGTTTCTGTGTTAGCAGATACAGCGATTCGCGCCAATGATATTGATGAAGCGGCTGCTCTAGCAGCAAAAGAACAAGCTGAAAGAACCCTGGCTGGAAAAATGTCTGCCATCGATATTGCACGTGCTACGGCAGAGTTGGCAGAAATTACAGCACAAATTCGAGCCATTCAGCATTTGAAAAAACATGAGCATATAAAATAATAATTTTCTTCCTCAAGGAATGGCAATGGCTGATGGAATCATTAAATGCTTAAATGCTGAGCCTTCTCTGCGACGTATTACGCGTCGTCAAACTACCAATCGTCCGCTGGATAGTCTGTTGCGTTATGCCAAATACCTTGGCTATGGTGACGTGCATACTAAAATTGACGATAAAACAGGTTTGTATGCCATCGTTGCTATTCATAATTTAACAAGAGGCCCTGCGATTGGCGGTTGTCGCATGGTGGCTTATTCTTCGATGAGTAAAGCCATGGAAGATGCTTTGCGATTAGGTTATATGATGAGTTATAAATCAGCGATCAGTAATCTTCCTCACGGTGGCGCGAAAGCCGTGCTGATTAAACCTAAAGTCATTAAAGATCGTGACGCTTATTTCGAAACGTTTGGTGAATTCTTAAATGAATTAGGTGGTCGTTATATTACGGCCGTTGATAGTGGCACGAGTCCCGCGGAAATGGACATCATTGCTCGTAGAACCAAATTCGTGACTTGTACTTCACAGTTTGCAGAAATGGCCGATCCTTCTCCTTTAACTGCCTTGGGTGTGCGACGTGGTATTGAAGCCGCCGTTAAATATAAACTAAATCGCGATTCACTGGACGGCGTGCACGTTAGTTTACAAGGTGTAGGGCATGTGGGTTATGCATTAGCTAAAGAGTTGCATCAATTGGGTGCTCGTCTCACAGTGACAGATATTAATTCACACGCAGTGGAACGTTGTGTCGATGAATTTAAAGCCACCATTTGTCAGCCCGACGCCATTTATGATATCGAAGCAGATGTCTTTGCGCCGAATGCCTTAGGTGCAGTGATTAATCGCGACACCATTAATCGATTGAACGTCAAAATTGTGGCGGGTGCTGCCAATAATCAATTGGCACATCATTTGTATGGAACACTGTTACTGGAACGCGGCATTTTATATGCGCCAGATTTTTTAATTAATGCTGGTGGTATTATTTATGTTGCTGTTATGTATGATCATGGCTCTGCGCAAAAAGCCATGCAGCAAATTGAAAACATTTATCATTCAGTAACCGATATCTTCGCTCGCTCTGCAAAAGAAAATAAAGCAACCAACTTGATTGCAGAAGATATTGCCCGTCAACGATTAAAATAATATGACAACTTGTCCTTGCTGCTCTGGAAAACCTTACCAAGATTGTTGTGCACCTTACATTGAAAAAAAACAATTTCCTGTCACGCCCGAAGCGTTGATGCGCTCTCGCTACACGGCCTATTCCCAAGCAAATATCGATTATATAGCCGATACTATGAAGGCTCCTGCCAATCAAAATTTTAACAGAAAGGAAGCCTTTGAGTGGGCCTCGCATGTTACTTGGCTAGGTTTACAAGTCGTTCGTGCAGAGACGCAAGGCAACATCGGTTTTGTTGAATTCATTGCTCGTTTTGAAGAAGATCAGCAAAAAGAAATGCTCTCTGAACATAGTGAATTTCGCAAAGACGATGGTCGGTGGTATTACGTTGCAGGCAAACCCTTAACGTTGAAGCTTGGTCGCAATGAACCGTGCTATTGTGCCAGTGGCAAAAAATATAAAGCTTGTTGTGGCAAATAAATTATAATGCTGAAGCTACAACAACAATTATTATAATTTCTTACATTAAAACAAAACGAGGTAATTTATGTTTCATAAAAATGCGATAACGCCTTCACTTGATCCAACAAACGAAACACTTGCTGATTCTATTGTTCCACAACCTCAAGAAATAGCGACGGAGAAAGCTGCCTCTAAAATAAGCAATAAAGAGGAAAGTTATAAAGCTCTTCATAATGCACGCAATCGCAAATCTTATCATAACAATAAGGAAAAAATTAGCAAAAAAAGACATGCATACTACATGGCAAATAAAGAAGAGTATAATTTAAAACACCTTAAACGCCGCATAACTCGAGAAGTGAACAAATATATAGAAGATGCAGCCCAAAAAGAGGTCTCTCGAGAAGATGGAACAACCTGGACCACAAAAAAAGCAAAAATTTTTATGGAAATAAAATCTCCCGTAACTCATGTTCCTTATGATCCGACCAGTAGAAAAGCCTGGTGCCAGTCTGTTTTTAATCAACTTATTTCCAAAACAACCCCCAACGAACGTCTTAAGCAACCAATACCTTCGACATCTCAGGAAAAAGTAGACGTAACAGCACCTGCTTCCACAAGCAATAATGCCACCTGGTGTATGTTTCACGCACCAACACCGGCGCCCGCAGCACCATCGCCGGCACCTGAAGATAATCTTCATCGTATGCGGATTAGTAATATTATTGATTAAAAATTCGTATAAAAAGCTCAGTGACATGCATTGAGATGGGTCTAGCAAAGTCATTTTTTTTGCTTGATAAGGTTACTGGCATCCATGTTAGAAATCCTAGATCCCGCGGCTTATCCGCGGGATAACGTCTTTCATGCATAATGCGGGATGACACCTGAGCATGACATTTACAAAATAATTCATCGTATTTTAATATAGCAAGTTAGCGCTATGGGATATCATTCATAAATCAAAGGAGTAATTATGAAAATCAAAAGGATATTTTCACTTTTTGCTCTCATTATTTTTTCTTCGACAACGTTTGCTCTCACACTAAGCAGTCCCTCTATTAAAAATGGAGGAGCGTTGCCTTCACAATTTACTTGTGATGGTAAAAATATACCGCCCGCATTCGTGTTCCGCGATATACCAGCAGATACACAATCACTTGTGTTTATTATTGCGGATCCTGATGCACCCAAGGGCTTATTTTATCATTGGATAGTGTATGATTTGTTACCGCAGACGCAAGGATTGCCTGAAGGTGGCGCATTACCTGTCAATGCAAAGATGGGTAAAAATAGCTATGGCTATCAAGCTTATAATGGTCCTTGCCCGCCAGCTGGCAAATTGCATCATTATCACTTTATCTTATATGCCTTAAACACACCTTTGTCGGTTGCTTTTGGGTCCACTGGCCCTGAAGTTTTTACTGCCTTACAGCCTCACATGCTGGCAAAAGCAGAGTTAATTGCTGTGTATTCAAGAGGTTAGCTGGATTAACGTTTTCACAGTTGACTAGCTTTGTTTTCAAGACTAGGCTGTGCGTTTTAATCCCTCCATGGGATTTTAACTATTTCTCTTATAAATTCTAATAAACTAACAAAACGAGGTATGTATGACTTTAGAAGCACTCTTAGATGTTGTAAATGAGGAAAAAAAAGAGGTAGATGCTATTGAAGAAAAAAAAGAAGAAGAGAGAAAGTACCATCGTAATTATTACAAAAAAAATAAAAAACGTCTTAAGAAGCACAAGGAAACCATAGAAGCTGAGAAACAGAAGGGCAATAACGATATCACCAAAATCCCAAGTTCACACCGACCTTACTCTAGAGCTTTTACAGAAAACCAAATTAATAAAATTAAGCAATCTTTGGAGAACCATTCTTTTTTTAGTACTTTCCAATATAAAGGTCTTGCAAAAAACATTAAACAAGATTGTGTGACTTCGCAAACAGACTCCGAGCCGACACTCTCTACATTCTCAGCTTCCGAAAAAAATAATGCCTGGCATACTTTCTACGCGACATCGCCGATCGAACCTAGGAAAACGGAAACTACAGTGGAACCATTAGAGCAAATAAAAATTACCAATCTTCTTAATTAAACAGCGTACTAACAATCGAAACTAACTCTGTAGATGCCGAACAGCACTTCGCGAAAAGCGCTATGTGTTTTCGGCATGGCAGCTTTCTTAAATAGATTTTAACAAAGCAAACACTTCTTCATCTTCGGTTTGCGAAAAGTCATCGTACCATTGCCCTACCGATGAAAAATAAACTGGGCGTAAAGGACAAATAAGTTGATCCACTTCTGTTTCTAATTCAGCACACAATGATTGAGCTGCCACAGGCACAGCCACCACGATGCGGCCCACGTGAAGTGCGCGTAGGGCATAAATAGCAGCACGCAGCGTAGCTCCTGTGGCAATGCCATCGTCAATTAAAATAATTGTTTTATCGGTCACATCTGGAAAAGGCTTAGCCTGTCGATAAACTTGATTTCGGCGTGCTAACTCTTGTTTTTCTTTTTGTAGAACATGCGCTATCGCTTCAGCAGAAACATGGGCGAGTCGTATCACTTCTTTATTTAAAAAGGGTTGATCTGCTCCCATCGCGATGGCTCCCATGGCAAGCTCTTCTTGTCCAGGAACACCCAGTTTACGCACAATAAAAATATCCAAAGGAAGATGAAGTGCAGTAGCCACTTCATAAGCGACAGGCACACCACCGCGTGGCAATGCGAGCACCAGCGTATTTTTCGCCTCTTTGTAAGCTTGTAAAGCAACCGCTAATTGCTTGCCGGCATCATGTCGATCTAAATAAGTTTCCATACGTAATCTACTAGTCATCTAGTCATGTTGACAATTCGAAGTTGGCTTTTTGTTTTTAGGAAGTAAAGCGCAGGAGGGCGGAGCCCGACGAGCCATGAGTAAAAACAAAAAGCCAACTTCGAATTGTCAACAATGACCTAATGAAATAGTGAAGTCAATGCGCTTAAACCCGTTATTTACCGATGCAAAAATTGGAAAAAATGCGGCCTAATAAATCATCCGTTGTAAATTCACCGGTAATTTCATTCAATGCTTGTTGGGCCAAACGTAATTCTTCAGCAGCTAATTCTCCTGACCGATACGTATCGAGTTGATGCTGTGCAGCTTGTAAATGCAACTGCGCAGATGCTAAAGCATCAAGATGACGCTGGCGCGCTAAAAAAATGCCTTCGGATTGTTGCTGATAGCCAATGACAGCTTTGATCTCTGACTTTAATAAATCAATACCAGCACCGGTTTTTGCAGAGAGGTGAATACGGGTAGTACTATCCGTTTTTTCTAAACAAGGTGCTGTCTTCGTTAAATCAATTTTGTTACGAATATAAATAACGGGTTTCTTAGCCATTGTCTGCAATACATGCAAACGCGCTGCATCAAACATATCATCTGTTGTGACACACAAAATCATGTCAGCTTTTTCAATCTCTGCATAAGCACGGCGTATGCCTTCTTGTTCAACAACATCTTCACTATCACGTAAACCAGCCGTGTCGATAATATGCATGGGAATGTTGTCTAGTAAAATATAATCTCGCAATACATCCCGTGTGGTACCAGGGATCGGGGTAACGATAGCAAGATCTTTGCCACTTAAACGATTTAATAAGCTAGACTTGCCCACATTAGGTTCGCCCACAATCACTGCCGTGAAACCCTCGCGCAATAAACTGCCTTGCTCGGCATTCGATTGTATTTCACACAATAATTGCAATGTCGCTGCCAATTGCTGTTGCAACATCGCATCACTTAAAAAATCAATTTCTTCGTCGGTAAAATCAATCGCTGCTTCGATATACATACGCAGATAAATGACCTTTTCGGTCAATGCGGTGATGGCTTTAGAAAAATCGCCTTGCAACGATCGCAAAGCAAGCCGCGCCGCTTGCATGGATGAAGCATCAATTAAATCAGCAATCGCTTCAGCTTGAGCAAGGTCTATTTTGCCATTTAAAAAAGCGCGTTCAGAAAATTCGCCCGGACGCGCTAAACGCGCACCTTGTTGAATCAGTGTCTCTAGTAATGCTGTAATCACGTAAGGACTGCCATGACAATGCAGCTCTAATACATCTTCCCCAGTAAACGAATGGGGATTAGGAAAAAAAATCGCGATGCCTTCATCCAGCACATTCCCTTGACTATCCCGAAATGCAGTATGCACTGCATCGCGTGGCGCAAGTGCTTCACCAAGCATGCGCGTCATTAGAAAAGGGACGTGTGGACCTGAAAGACGTACAATGGCAATACCACCGCGCCCAGGCGCAGTGGCTTGGGCTACGATAGTATCTGTCGTGTTATTTAGCTTTACCATGAGTATGGTTTACTTTGCGCATGATGTACCACTGTTGTGCAAATGACAGGGTATTATTTACAAACCAATAGAGCATCAAGCCGGCTGGGAAATTGGCAAACAAAAAGGTAAAAATAAGAGGCATCAGCATCATCATTTTTGCTTGCATAGGATCTGCCGGTGGCGGATTTAAGCGTTGTTGGATAAACATCGAAATACCCATCATGATGGGTAATACGTAATACGGATCATGCTGAGAAAGATCATGAATCCATAAAATGAAAGGTGCTTGTCGCAATTGTACACTTTCAACCAATACCCAATACAAAGCGATGAATACCGGGATTTGTACCAAGATCGGCAAACAGCCACTCATGGGGTTTACTTTTTCTTGGCGATACAATTCCAACGTGGCCTGGGTTAATTTCTGTTTATCATCCCCATACCTTTCTTTAAGCGCTTCAATACGAGGTTGAAGTTTTTTTAAGGTACTCATTGAGCGATAACTTTTAGCGGACAAACGATAAAAGAGTAACTTAATGATGATGGTAACGAGAACGATAGACCATCCCCAATTGCCAACCACATCATAAATCTTTTGCATCATCCAAAAGATAATGGCCGAAATAAACCAAAACCAACCGTAATCAATAGTGAGCTTTAATCCTGGTGCCGTCTTTTCTAAAAGATCAGCAATCGCAGGACCCGTATACAATTTCGTTTCAACACTATTTTTGGTACCTGGAGCGACGTTAATCTCTTGGCCCATCATCCCAATCGTATAAAGACCATTGTCTGTCACTTTTGAATAATACGTGGATGTTGTTTTACTTGGTGGCACCCATGCGCTAATAAAATAATGCTGAATCATCGCAGCCCAACCATCTGGACTTTGTACTTCAACGGGTTTTTCGTGCATTTGTTTAAAAGTAATTTTATCGAAAGGCTTATTTGGCGTGGAAATAGCGGCGCCAAAATACGTCGACAAATTCACAATGCCGCCTTTGGTGACGGGTGGCGTATTGGTACGCATTAATTGCGTATAAAGATTACCTTGCCATGCTGCTGTCGATTGATTATCGATATCGTACTTTACTTTTACTTCATAGCTGCCACGTTCAAAAATAAAGGACTTCGTTACTTTGATGTTATTTTTTTCCCAGTGCAGCGCGACCACCAATTCTTGCTGATCTGGTGCTAACGCATAGTTAGAGTGCGTGGTGGTGTAATGGGCTTGTGCTTGAGGCAAATCAGGACCTTGTTGACTCACCAAACCACTTTCAGCAATGTAGCGAGTTTTAGAATCGTTATTCAATAACACAAAAGGTGTGTCGGCATGTAACGATTCGGGGTAATCAAGAAGTTGTGATTCAATGACCTCACCACCCAAGGTATCAATTTTGATGTTGAGCAAGTCTGTTGAAACCGTCACGATTTCACTGGGCGCCTCAGTAGGTGTAGGTGCGGCTATAGCACTCGCGGCATTCGCAGGTGCAGACGCTGCGGCAGATGCGACCGTGGGTATGAAATGTTCAGGCGTAAGCGATGCGGCAGGCGTCACACTCGCCGTCGGTTGATGTGTGCTTTGCCAAGCTTGAAATAATAAAAAAACCACCGCAACGAGGGCTGCGTAGAGCGCCATGCGAACAACATCGAGTGTTTTATCTAACATAGGTATATTGCTTCTCTTATTTAGGAACAGAATCCATACCGCCTGAATGCCAAGGGTGACAACGCAGTAAGCGTCGCATCATGAAATAACCCCCTTTCAGACAGCCATGTGTTTGAATAGCTTCAATGGCATAAGCAGAACAACTGGGCTCAAATCGGCAACAGCGACCCATGAGGGTACTAAAAAAATAACGGTACACACGAATGCAACCGATTAAACCTGCGCTGAAGAATTTATTAATAGTTGCCATAACTTGTCAATTTCACTTCGCCAATGCGTGGAAGGGAGAGGAGACTTAGATCGTACCAACACAATAATATCTAAGCCTTTTAACGCCTGCTGAGTATGCCGAAACTGCTCACGACACAAACGGCGTAAATAATTTCTATCCACCGCCCGCTTAATATGGTGCTTGCTGATTACAAGGCCTAACCGAGCATGCAATAGCTGATTAGGCCGGTATAAAGCAATGAACTGTTTGCGTGTAACCTTACATGATTTAGCAAATACATGCTGAAAATCATGCGTTGTGATTAATCGGCAAGCGCGTGAATAGGCAAACATTGCTTCCTAGACGGCGAGCCTTGCGCGGCCTTTGGCACGACGACGGCTTAACACAGCACGGCCATTTTTAGTCGCCATGCGAGCGCGGAAACCATGGGTTCTTTTTCTTTTTAAAACACTGGGTTGAAAAGTTCTTTTCATAACAAAATTCCAAATTTTAGATCTCTAGAGGGGGCCTATCTTAGGGTGTGACGCATGGATTGTCAAATTGGGTATAATATGGTCAGTTTTAAATTTTAAGAATAAATGACGCTCTCTTTATGTTGCATTTTCAAGCAAAACTATTAGGATTGAGCGGATATTTTATGGAGAAAGATGTGATGGCGAACGAATCGACTGATCTTATTACCTTTGATCTTAACCATTCAGCGCACCCTTTGGTTCGATCGGCCTTAATTGATGGCTATTTTTCTCTATCCAGCCCCAATAAGGACAATCTTCAAGAAGATGCTAAAGAGTATTTATTGGACCCCTCTTTTGTTGATTCGAGAGAATACCATGAGTTTAAAAGGGATTTGAAAAAAGGGAAAACAACGGATCAACTTGCCATTCGAGAGTTTTTAAAAAACCGATACCTTCAGGATTATTTACCACGCATCAGCGAAGAATATTGTACAAATCTAGTAACGCATTGGAAATCGGCTGCACTCACATGGCTCTATGACGTCATGTCTTTTCATGTGGACCCGGCTCATAAGCTTACTGCCGATCTGAGTTTTTCTTTAGGTATGGTCGAAAACCAATGGCAACTTACCAGTAAATTATCTAATTTTGCATTGCAGGATGAAAAAAACGAAACTTATTTTTTTCCAGGCTTTTTAAATGCAGTCTTTTGCTTAGACACAAAAGGTTTAAAGTGTTTACATACAAATACCAATAATCCTTTGTTTAAAGAATTATGCTGTAGTGCTGCTATTAAAAAGGAAGCCTGGATCGAGCAGCAAAATGAACTTCATTATTTCCAACAAGCCATTACCTTTTTAGAAATCGATATCAATGCCTGCAAAGATCATCGTAAAGATGCGGCTGACGCCATTCTCAAAGAATTAAAACGTCTACAAACCACGGGTGAAATAACATTGACCACCTTAACCGATATTGCTGAAACCACCAGTAATTTACTAAGAAATAAATTTGACGAAATTGAGCATTTCAAAGAACTCATTGCTGAGATTGAAAAAATATCAATTGCTAAGTTATTAGGAACACTAATGTTGGGTTTTGTCGGTTTGATAGTAACATTTGCAAGCACCGCCGGACTCATTGCAACCAGCAGCTCATGCGCCCCTTTAAGCGTGCCGGGATTGGTCATTGGTATAGGCGCTTTAGTCGCCAGTGGGATTTTGTTATTTCATCAAGTAAAGAAAAAACCTTTAGCAATAAAGGCAGAAGCTTTTTTGGAAGAGGTGAATGCCATTCCGGCGTATAACCGGTAGGTTTTTATTTAAAAATAACAAACTCAGTGCAGCTATCACCATTCCAAAAATGAGTCGTGTTTTTATAATTCCATTCATCGCCTAGTATATATTTTATTTTAAAAGCAATATAAGTATCGTCTAATTGCTTAGGCGATACTTCATTTTTCAAATTGGGAAAGGGGTCAGTATAAAATTGATAAATTATTTTGTTATTAGATACTTCAGGAAATTTAACAAGTAAGCCAACACTATTATCTCTTTCGCCCGTTAGCCGAGCGAACTCCGAGGGTAATCCTCTTTTGAAATCTTGACCGTAAGCTTTTGATAATCCTAGCTCCATCGTTTTTCTAAAAAGATCGAGCGCTTTAGCTTCGTCAAACTCTTGTTTAAGTAATTTAAACCAATTTTCATATAAGCCAAAAAAAGCAGCGTTGTATTCTTTCATGATTTTTTATTCCTTCATTATTAAAAAATTGCAATGGAGTATTTAGCTGAGATAGGTTGACGTTAAATTCCTCTGCTTCGCGAAATTTGTCACGCCAGCGGAACTCTGACATACAAAAATATAACCCCGGATAAAATAAAAAACATTTCATCCGGGCTACTTTAGAGCATGAGAGCATGGATTGCTTCGCAGGGCAATCGAAGGAAGCGTTTGATATTCAGAATATTACGCCGGATGAATTGATATCACCCGGCGTACAATAGGATTTACTCGACAGGAACTTCTTTCATGCTTAAACGGATGCGCCCTTGGCGATCAATTTCAAGCACTTTTACTTTAACGACTTGGCCTTCAGCCAATTTATCACTCACTTGCGCGACGCGTTCGTTAGCAATTTGTGAAATGTGCACTAAACCTTGTTTACCAGGTAAGATGTTAACCAAAGCCCCAAAATCCATCAGTTTAGTGACCGTGCCTTCGTAAATATTCCCAATCACCACATCCGAGGTTAGGCGTTCAATACGACGAATAGCTTCTTGGCAAGCCGCTAAATCAGCAGCAGCAACTCGAACTTGGCCATCATCACTAATATCAATGACGGTACCTGTTTCTTCGGTCAATGCTCGGATTGTCACGCCACCTTTACCAATCACATCACGAATTTTATCCGTGGGTACTTGCATGGTTAAAATGCGTGGTGCATACGCTGACATTTCTTGACGTGGCCCCGTAATGGCACGATTCATGATGCCTAAAATGTGAATACGACCTTCTCTGGCTTGCTCTAATGCCGTATGCATAATGGTTTCAGTGATTCCATCGATTTTGATGTCCATCTGCAAAGCAGTTACGCCCGCTTCAGTACCCGCCACTTTAAAATCCATGTCACCGAGGTGATCTTCATCACCTAAAATATCGGTTAACACGGCATATTGATCGTTTTCTTTAACCAATCCCATGGCTACACCTGCCACGTGCGACTTAGTAGGCACACCAGCATCCATTAATGCTAAGCTGGTGCCACAAACCGAAGCCATCGAGCTTGAACCATTGGATTCAGTGATTTCAGACACTACACGCAACACATACGAAAAATCGCTCTGCGAAGGTAACACCGCCACAATTGCACGCTTGGCTAAATTACCGTGACCAATTTCACGTCGCTTTGGACTGCCTACCATGCCCACTTCACCCACCGAGAACGGCGGAAAGTTATAATGCAGCATGAAGTTTTCTTTACGCTCACCTTCTAACGCATCAATGACTTGCGCATCCCGTTCTGTACCTAGAGTAGCGATAACCAATGCTTGCGTTTCACCGCGTGTAAATAAGGCAGAGCCGTGGGTACGAGGCAAGATGCCAACCTTAATATCGATGGGGCGCACGGTTTTTGTATCGCGACCATCAATACGAGGTGAGCCTTGCAAGATACGTCCACGAACCACTTGGCGCTCAAGTTGCGAGAAAATGTATTTACTATCTTGCACCAATGCCAACTCTTCTTCTGTCGTGGCTTGGGTTTTTTCAGCTAATAATTTTTCGAGAACACGATCACGCACATCGGCGATTGCTAGCAAACGTTCTTGTTTATCGCGAATTTGATATGCTTTTTCAATATCTGCTTGGCAATAATCCCGAACACGTTTTTCTAGATCAGCATTGACTGCGGGCGGTGTCCAATCGCAAGCAACTACGCCAGCTTCATTCACCATTTCTTTAATCACTTGGATCACTGTTTGCATGGATTGATGTGCAAACATCACCGCACCCAACATGACGGCTTCAGGTAATTCGTCGGCTTCAGATTCCACCATTAACACGGCATTTTCTGTACCAGCAACGACCATGTTTAGTTTCGATGATGCCAATTGCGTTGCTGTAGGATTAAGCACGTAGTTATTATCCACATAGCCCACACGTGCTGCCGCTAAATGACTTGTGGCTGGCAAACCTGATAAAGCAACCGCTGCGGCTGCTCCCAGCATGGCTGGAATATCTGGATCAATTTGTGGGTTCATCGATAACACAGTGGCAATTACTTGTGTTTCTGCCGTAAATCCTTTAGGGAAAAGTGGGCGTAATGGCCTATCAATTAAACGAGACGTCAGTGTTTCTTTTTCACTGGGACGGCCTTCGCGCTTGAAATAACCGCCAGGCACTCTACCTGCGGCATAACTGCGCTCTTGATAATTGACCGTGAGAGGAAAGAAATCTTTATCTTCGCCTGAATCGGTGCTGACAACGGTCACTAATACCACCGTGTCATCCATTGTCACCATTACTGCTGCTGTCGCTTGCCGGGCAATGATACCCGTTTCAAACGTTACGGCATGATCACCATAACGGAAAGTCTTTTTAATTGCTGTCAAATTGTTCACCTAATAAAATTTGAATTAAAAACCGCCTTAGCCGCGGATGTCTAACTCTTTGATAATATGTTGATAACGCTGCATGTTTTTACCTTTCAGGTAACGCATTAAACGGCGACGTTGGCTAACCATGTTGGTTAAACCATACCGAGTATGATAGTCATGCTTATGGACTTTTAAATGTTCAGTTAACGCATTGATACGTGCGGTTAACAAGGCAATCTGTACTTCCGGAGAACCCGTGTCGTTTTTGCTTTGCTTGTAGGTTTTGACAATATGCGCTTTAGAAGCGGTCGTTAACGCCATGAATACTTTCTCCACTAATTCTAAAATCTATAAAAGCCCGATATTGTAGCGGGGAGATTCTTGACTCACAAGACAAATGTGAAGATAAAGACCATATGGGCAAAAAATGTTCTGCCAAACAAGCGTGACATTCCTATCTGTTTATTATTAAGATCAATGAAGAGATTAATGAACCGGGAAGCAATGGATGTCCTATCGAATTAAACTATGGGTATGGAGTTTTTTTGGTGTACTGCCCATGATTGCGGTAGGTAAACCCCTCACTTGTTATCCCACGAATCAACAACTGTATGATCAATACCCTTGGTCTGTGATGTATTATTATGGTCAAACCGTGTCTGTACCTTTAATACAAATATTCGAAGGAAACCTACGTCGCTGGCCAGAACACATTCAAACGCTAGAATTAGCTCACACGTTTAATGAAAACAATGTTATTCGTCGTTTTTTTTGTCCCATTGTAGGTGTCGTGCAGCTTGCGGGTAATGTCACCGTGCGTTATGGCAAAAATGAGTCGACCATTTACGAATTTGATCCTTACCTTATTTTTCGCTGGGCGAATTTACCGTGGAATCATTATGTCACTACCTCGCTTGCCGTCGCAGAAGGTATCTCTTATGATTCATCCATTCCTTTCATTGAAAGGCGTCATAACACAAACACCAAACGTTTATTAAATTACTTAATGTTAGAAGCCACCTTTGCATCTCCAAACTATCCGCGTGCACAATTACTGGCGCGCATTCATCATCGTTCCGGCGCATTTGGTTTATATCATGCGGGAAACACGGGCTCGAATGTCGTTGGTTTGGGGTTGCGCTACTTATTTGATTAATTCTCATGACTCTTACTGTTAAACATTTGCATTACATGAAGCAAGAACGTTTGTTATTGAATAACATTCACTTCGACAGCAACTGCGGCGAAGTCGTTCTAATTGAAGGACCCAACGGCTCAGGTAAATCAAGCTTATTAAAATTGTTAACCGGGTTAGTCACGCCTTATGCAGGCGATGTAGAATGGCAAGGAGAATCCATTTATAGCAACCCCTTTCATTATTCGGGACAATTCCATTACATTGGACATACGAATGGCTTGAAGTTAGGTTTAACAGTGATGGAGAATCTGCACCTGGCCTGTCGCCTTACGCTGACAGGTAATGTGTCACTGGATAATGTATTAGCCTTGTTAAAACTTGAAACCGTAAAAACCACTCTAGCCGCGCAATTATCTGCGGGTCAGAAACGGCGTGTTGCCTTAGCAAAATTATTTTTGGTGCCAAAACCTTTGTGGATTTTGGATGAACCACTGACAGCATTAGACACCGACATGCAGCAACTTTTTTTAAAACAACTCAGTGAACACTTGCAGCAAAATGGCATCGCTATCATGAGCACGCATCATGCTTTGTCATTCGCTCATTCGGTTAAAACGATACGGTTAGAACAATGTTAAGTGTTTACATAATGCTATTTAAAACTGAATTGGCATTGCGTTGGCGACGTTCGCAAGAATGGCTTTATCCCTTAGGATTTTTTTTGATTGTAGTCAGTTTATTTCCTCTAGCATTTACACCCGATCCACAATTTCTAATGACTTACATCCCAGGCTGCATTTGGATTGCCGCTTTATTAGCAAGCTTATTATCCATCGATAATTTTTTTTACGCGGACATGGAAGAAGGTCATCTTGAACAATTGTTATTAAGCCCAGCTTCGTTAGCCGGTATTTTATTTGCCAAACTGAGTGCGCAATGGTTGGTAACCGAATTGCCTTTATTATTATTGATCCCGATGCTCGCATGTTTATTTCATTTACCGTTGGAAACAACACTGGCCTTATGGCTAAGCTTAACGTTAGGAACACCGATCTTAATTTTATTAGGCGCACTAGGCACCACGCTCACGTTAGGATTGCGTCAACAAGGCGTGTTTTTAGGATTACTCATTTTGCCTTTAGTGATGCCTATTTTATTGCTTGGTATGTTAACCACGGAACAAGGTCTCACTTTGACGGGCCCACTCGCTTTATTAAGCGGATTGTTGTTGATTAGTCTTACTTTGTTTCCTTGGTTAATCGCAATTAGTTTGCGTATTAGCTTTGATGATTAGGACACGTGATCAAGCCGAAGCTCCCCTTTGTTTTTATCCATGGCTCGTCGGGCTCCGCCCTCCTGCGCTTTACTTCCTAAAAACAAAGGGGAGCTTCGGCTTGATCACGCCCTAATATTCCCTAACGCTTTGAAAGCTTGGATACCTGTTTGGGCACGTCCTAAAATTAATGCATGAATATCCGCCGTGCCTTCATATGTTTTAACGGTTTCTAAATTCATTAAATGTCGCATCACATGGTATTCTTCCATGATGCCATTGCCCCCATGCATGTCTCTCGATTCGCGTGCCACATCCAATGCAATTAGTGTTGAATAACGTTTCATCATTGAGATCATTGGGCTTTCAATGCGATCTTCATCTTTGAGACGACCTAAGCGCAAGCAACCTTGTAACCCCAGTGTAATACTGGTTTGCATGTTTGCTAATTTCCATTGAATCAATTGATCCGCTGCTAATGGTTGTCCGAATTGATAACGATCAAGCGCATATTGTCGTGCAGCATGCCAACAAAATTCGGCCGCACCCAACGCACCCCATGCAATACCATAGCGTGCATTATCCAAACAACCAAAGGGGCCTGATAAACCATCCACCAACGGTAATTCATTGTCGTTAGGAACAAACACATTATCCATTCGAATTTCGCCAGTGGTTGCTACGCACAAACTTAATTTTCCGTGCATCACCGGTGCGGATAAACCTTCCATGCCTTTTTCTAAAATGAATCCGCGAATTCGATGGTTGTCATTTTTGGCCCACACAATAAATACATCGGCATAAGGGGAATTCGTAATCCACATTTTAGTACCCTTTAAGAGATAGCCACCTGTCGTGGATTGTGCACGTGTATCCATGTCGGCAGGATCTGATCCATGGTTCGGTTCAGTTAAGCCAAAACAACCAATCATTTCGCCGCGCGCCATGCGGGGTAAAAATTTTTCTTTTTGCGCGTCACTACCGTAACTATAAATGGCATGCATGCTCAAGCTCGATTGCACACTCGCCATGGAGCGATAGCCTGAATCCACTCGTTCCAATTCCCGCATTATCAAACCATAAGCCACGTAATTAATGCCTGCACAACCATAGCCTTGTATAGTGGCGCCTAAAATACCCGCCTTTCCAAATTCACGCATGAGTGTAGGATCAGCTTCTTCGGTTTTAAAATCTCGAATAACGCGAGGCAATAAACGCTCTTGTGCAAACTTACGTACAGCATCGCGGATCAGGCGTTCATCTTCGGTTAATTGCTCTTCCAATAACAAAGGGTCTTCCCAGTGATAATTCGACGGTTTCATGTCTTTATTCTCCCTTCTTGCAAAGTAACAATGCGTTCACAATAACGACTGATTTGCGGGTCATGCGTAATCATAACAATGGTGCAGCCTGCCTGGCGATTTAAATTTATTAAAATATCAAGAACTGCTTGAGCAGTCGCTCCATCCAATGCACCCGTCGGTTCATCGGCTAAAATAAGATCCGGATCACCCACCATAGCGCGTGCAATGGCGACGCGTTGTTGCTGACCACCGGAAAGTTGATGAGGAAAATGATTTGCAACAGCAAGCATATCTAATTGCTCAAGGCACTGTAGTGCACGTCTTTTTCCTTGTTGATGCGAATACCCTCGATACAACAACGGTAGCATGGCATTTTGCCACGCCGTGCATTGTTCTAATAAAAAGAAAGATTGAAATACAAAACCCATGTGTTGATTACGGTATTGTGCCAACGCTTGCACCGACAATGATTTTAAATGCGTAGCGTTAAAATAATAATCGCCAAGGTAAGTTAGATCTAAACCACCCAAGATATTTAACAGCGTGGATTTTCCTGCACCCGATGGACCGACTATAGCGACTCGCTCGCCTTTTTGAATGGTAAGTTGTATGTCTTTAAGAATGCTTTGCTGAGACGTAATCATTTTTGTCACGCCATGTAATTCAATTAGGGATGACAAGCCATTCTCCTTCAGACAATCCGCTCGTCACTATCATGGTATCGACCGTGGTTTTATCAACGCCAATAGAGCGGCGTACGATTTTTTTGCTACGCGGATCGTACACATCCACAGACAGCGCACCATTTTCTTCATGCACAGCAGTAATGGGAATGTGAATTTGCAAATCTGCAGGCAAACGAACGTTAGCTTGACAACTCATACCAAAATGAATGATTTTTTTCTGCGTGGGTGTTAACGGAACAGTAATTATGACGGTAAATTCAGGCAGCGCGTTCAGATTCATATCGCCTTGATGATCAATAGCAGAGAGGATGCCTTTTAATTCTTCATTTGCAAATCCAGGCCCAGTGATAAAAACTTGCTGTCCCACTTGCAATTGATTAACAGTCAATTCATCCACTTTAATACGCACGTGAATGGCTTCTTTATTGCTAAGCATCGCCAACACGTCGCCTTGTTTAATGATTTGACCTACTGTCATTTTTGCATGTTCATCTTTCGTTATTGACGGTGCCAAGATGACACCTGCACAAGGCGCATACACATTGACTAAACTAGTATTCGTGGATGGATGTAATAATGCCGCCACTTTATTAATATCACCAATGTTTAATGCATAAGCTTCTTGGGTATTGATGCCTGACTGCGTCAAGATATCGCCTAAAGCATCTTTCGCTTGTAAAAATGTCAACTGTGCAGTGTGAAAATTAGCTTGCTTTGCTTTGAATTCATCATCCGATATTAATCCTTGTTGATGCAAAAATTGACTTTCATCGAATGCAGTCTTTGCTAATGTGAAATCACTCTTTGCTTTAAGAAACATCAGCAACGATTCTTTATACGCCGTATGCATTTTCTGCGCGGTGAGTGTAAACAACAATTGGCCTGCTTTAATGGTTTCACCGTATTGAAACGCCATGCGTTGAATGGTTCCCTCCACCGGACTGGTGATGGTATGCACATCAACGGGTTCAATAATGCCTGCGTATAATAAGGTCGCGGTGGTTACTGATTTTTTGATTTCAATGCAGTGCGGCGCATTCGTCAAAGAAGAACAGGATCGAGAACATACATACATTAACAATGCGCCAATTAACGCAATGCCTAGTGCCCATTTAATTTTCATAAATTTGTTTTACCGGCACATGCCACGTGCATAACGTGCGTCCAATTAATTCATCCAATACAACCAATGCTTTTAAATAATTAATTTGTGCAGCAACATAAATTTGTTGCGCTCTGATGAGTTGTAATTGTGCGGATTGCAATTCCAAACTATCAATCAATCCGTGTAAATATTTTTGATAATTGGTGTTATACGTTTGATGTTGAAATTTTTCTGCCTCTCTAGCAAATTGCACTGCATTTTGTAAACTCTGCACCGCATTCCATTGCGTAATCGCATCGGTTTTTTTATTCCATTGCTCTTGCAATAATGCCAACTTTGCTTGCTCTAATGCTATCTTTGCGTTCACTACAGCTTGTTTTTCGATTTGATTATCAATCGGTACTTGTAATGTTAATGCCACCGAAGAATTATGTGGCGTTCCATAGAAAACACGATTACCACCGGCAACAGCCGTTGCTGCCATGTTTAATTGCCAACGCGTATTGTCTTCGGCAATAAATAATTGTCGTGATGTAGAACCGTGTAATGTAATTTGATCGATTTTATATTGAATGTCATTTTTTAAAATAAATGCAATGGTATCGTTTAATGTAGGAAGCGGGTATTTTTTGATGAGTGATGTTAAATCCAACGGTGCGATTGTTAATGTTGAATTAGGATCCAATCCAATCGCTGCCAATAAGGCATAACGTGTTTGACTTAATGTATTCGTATCATTAATCAATTCAGCACGCGCGCTCGCAATGTTTGCTTTAGCCGTCATTAATTCTGTTTTTGCTTTGTGCCCAGCACGAATAAATAGCGTTGTTTGTTGCACCGTTTGTTTAGCACGTTGTAATGCAGCATTATCAATGGCTAGCATTTGCTCTACCATCATGACATCTAAATAAGTCACGATAACGTTGGTGATCGTATGTCGCAAAGTACCTTCAACCATTAGCTGTGAAATTGTAGCACTGTCTTTAGCATTATTCAGTGCCGCCTCAACCACTGCTGGCCCAAAGCCACGCAATAAAGGTTGCATGATTTGCAATGACAAGCCTAATGCACGTTGATTTGGAAAATTACTAACACCGTACAAGCCAAATTGTGTGCCCGCCGTTGTTTGTAAGGAAATTCCTGGCGTAAAGCTTGAACGATTTGGCCCTGTATTTGCCACGGCTTGTAAGCTGTAATGCGGATAAAATTCCCATTGCTGTACTTGTAAATTAAATTTTTGTGCGAGATGTGTCAATTGCGTGGATTTGACATGCGGATTACAACGCGTCGCGAGTAAAATGGCTTCTTCCAATGTTAGTTGTTGTTTGGCATACACTGCGCCATGCAGCAACACTAAGCCCGCTAAAAAAGCAATGCATTGCCTGCTCGCACTCACTGCAAGTCGTGCAGTTAACCATCGCACCCACATAAAAACTTAATCCGTGTAGCTGCGCAGCAACTGACTTTTATTTCCTTGTCGTTTAATGGCGAGATGAATTAAATGCGTAAGTAAAGCAGCATATTCGATACCCGATGCCTGCATTAACTTAGGGTACATACTAATTTGGGTAAAGCCGGGAATAGTATTAATTTCATTAAAACAAATTTGACGTGCATCTTTATCATAAAATAAATCAATGCGCGCCATGCCTTCGCAATCTAAGGTGCGAAATATTTTTTTAGCAACGTTGCGTGCTTCTTCTTTAGTAGCATCATCAATTGAAGTGGCAGGGATTAACAATTCCGCACCATTTTCATCTAAATATTTTGCTTCATAAGAATAAAATTCATGACGTGATTTGATTTCGCCTACTACGCTCACGATAGGATCTGCATTATCTTCCAGCGATTCTAAGACGGCTACTTCTAATTCAACAATATTTAATGCTTTCTCAATAATAACTTTCACATCAAATTTTAATGCTTCTTGAATTGCCACTGCTAATGCTTCAGGCGTTTTTACTTTGGTGATTCCTACACTTGAACCTGTATTCGCCGGTTTAATAAAACACGGATAGCCAATAGACTTCTCGATTTGTTGGGTAACGATGTCTGGATTAGCCTGCCACTGATCTTTTTTGAAAACAATAAAAGGCGCCACGGGAATGTTGGCTTGCATTATCAACCGCTTGGAAATGTCTTTATCCATGCCCACAGCGGAAGAAAGCACACCGCAACCCACATAAGGTAAACCTGCTAATTCGAGTAAACCCTGTAAAGTGCCATCTTCAGATAGACTGCCGTGCACAACCGGAAATACAACATCAAATTGATGGCCAGGTTTTGCTAAAGCGGGTTCGGTAGTTTTATTGACCGCTTTCCCAACCCAATCCGGTGTGAACCAAGCGGATTCATCGTCTGTTAATTTAGGCACGTTATTTTGTTCGAGGCTGCGCGCAAAAATATTATTGCTCATGGTCCAATTGCCTTGTTTATCAATCCCAATGGGAATGACATCAAAACGTTCTGGATCAAGGTTTCGTATAACGTTTTCCGCGGAGCGGAGGGACACTTCATGCTCTGCAGAGCGGCCACCAAATAACACAGCGACTCGGATCTTAGGTAAAAAACTCATTAAAAATCAACCTACTAAAAAAATATTCCTCCCCCATTGAGGAGGAATATGTATATAAACAATGACTTGTCTAGCCTTCACCTTTCAAATCTTGATGGCAAGGTTGAGCTGGGCATGGTGCGGCGCATGGAGGATTGCAGGAAGATTGGCAACCAGCAATTAACATGACAACAGCCACTAAAGTTGAAAGAATCACGGTATTTTTCATGATAAAGCTCCTATTTTTAACACGTTAGATCGAAAAAAGTCCTAAAACCCAGAAACTATAACCCGTTTCGATTTTATCTGCCAAGGCCTAAAGCATCATCTTTTGGTTGACACCACCCCAAATATGTATAAAAATCACACACACCTACCTTGGAAGTTCAAAAAATATCGTTTTCTCATCGTTAGTAAGACGTACGATTTAAGAATTATTCAAAATTGCATTCATTATACGAGATACTACTACCATGAAAAAAATACTCTACCTTTTGTTTTTTATAATGCTTGTTGGTTTGTTGGGCTTAGAGTGGCCTGGTACTTGGCAAACCGATCACCTTCATTCAGAAACCTTTGGCAACAGTCAGTGGGTTGATCACGAAGTATTAATGATCAAAAACCAAGCGCCAACGATTGATACGCGCGTGTTGCGTCTTAGTTTGAATGCTTACGTCAAAGCAAGAAAACAAGGTTTGGATAAAAAAGAATTACTTACTGTTATTGACTACTCGAAGCCTTCAACAGAAAAACGACTTTGGGTTTTTGATTTAAAACACGGTCGTACATTATTTAATACGTGGGTATCCCACGGTAAAAATACCGGTGGCATTAAAGCACAGCATTTTTCAAATAATCCTGGCAGTTTGCAATCCAGCTTAGGCGTGTTTGTGACTGATAGCGACCCTTATGAAGGTGGAAATGGGTATTCTTTGCGCTTACATGGTTTGGAAAAAGGCGTGAATGACAAAGCTTATCAACGGGATATTGTGATTCATGGTGCTTGGTATGTGAATGCAGATACGATTCGACGCTTTGGTGCGATTGGTCGAAGTTGGGGCTGTCCGGCTGTCAGCCCAGCGCTGGTTAAATCCCTCATCGACACCATTAAGCAAAATACGCTAATCTTCGCCTATTATCCTGATAAAAAATGGTTGTCACACTCGCAATTTTTAACTGCCTAATAGGAAACACAAGCGATGCAAGTTTTTAGCCGACTCTTATTGTCTGCCGTTCCATTTCTACTATCCACCGCGGCCCTTGCCGCGGTTTATCCGAACCCTGTCCCACAAGATGCTCTCATTGGAAAAGTGCAATACCGTTCTGCACTTGCCAATGATTCTTTTGTCATCTTACAAAAACAATATGATGTGGGTTTTAATGCGATTGAAAAAGCAAACCCGCATTTAGATACACAACAAACTATTCCTGCTGGTGCGACCGTTGTTATTCCCACTCAGCATTTATTACCCAACCAACCGCGTAAGGGTATTGTGGTGAATTTGCCTGAAATGCGTATGTATTACTACCCGTCGAATAGCGCAAATGTTTTTACCTATCCCATTGGCATCGGCAAAATTGGTAAGACCATTCCCATTACGCAAACCGTGGTGACACGCAAAGTTGAAAATCCCATTTGGATTCCACCTGTCGATATTCGTGAATTTAATTTAAAACAGGGCATCGTATTGCCCAGCATCATGCCAGCAGGTCCTGATAATCCGTTAGGTCCTTATGCCATTTACATGCGCGTCCCTACTTACCTCATCCATAGCACCATTTTCCCAGAAAGCATTGGCAAACGTGCTAGCTTTGGATGCATTCGCATGTATGAAACAGACATTAAAAACTTTTTCCCCACTGTAAAAAATGGTATGCCCGTCGCCATTATTAATGAACCTGTCAAAACTGGCTGGGCAAAAGAGCATCTATGGATCGAAGCCCATCCACCATTACAAGAACATAGTCAAAATCGAGATGCTTTACTGCCTGGTATTGTACAAGCAGTCGCTGATCAAACGCATGGCACAAATACTTTAGTGGATTGGCAAGCAATTGCTTTTATTGCTGCGGAGCGAGATGGTTTACCACACGATGTAGGTGTGCAGCTGCGGTAATTTACTAGTGAAAGCTGTAGCTCGGATGAAATAAAAAACATTTCATCCGAGTTATTTAGATGCCAGCTTATGTGCAATATCTGCTTTATAAGCTTCCTTTCGATGCCTAACACGAACGACTAAAACAGTTAAAATCTCATCCTCGATACTGCAAATAAGTCTGTAATCACCAACTCGATAACGCCAAAAAGATTGCAGATCGCCTTTCAAGACTTCTCCATATTGGCGTGGATTATTACTTTTCATTAGCTTTAAAAGAAATTGGTCGATTTGTTTTTGAATAGGTTTATCTAAGACTTTAAATTCTTTACTCGCTTTTTTGTCAAATTCAATCGTCCAAGCCAAGTTCTTTTCTCATTTTAGAATAAGAGATACGAGAGTTGTTTTCTTCCAATCTAGCGATCGCTAGTAAATAATCTTCTCTATCTTCAAGGTATTTTTCTAATGCTCTTTTTATGTAATAGCTTTTAGATCGCCCAGTTTCTTGGGAAAGGTGTTCAAGTTTATTTTCTAATTCATCGGGCAATCTTACCGCCACTAAGCTACTCATTAATATAACCCTCCCCCTCATAAATTTGTTATACAAGTATAACACATAAATCTATAAACGCATTTTATCTGATCCACCTTTTTCCCCTCTATCTTATTAATATCTTTTTATTTTTTAAGCTTATTTTGATTACTAAGGAAGGGAATTTTTGTGGATTACCTATTTTATTATATTAAAATCAAAAGATTACGGTATTGATAACCTGTGGAAAACTTCCGTATGACAATCGGCTGACTTGGGGATAACTTTGTGGAAAAATAACGCCAAGCAGTTATTAATGAGTTATACACAGCATTTGAAGGCTAAATACAATGAACTTGTCCACAATGCAGGATTGGTTATTATGGGTAGAAAATAAACATTCAGTTGATATTGAGTTAGGTCTTGAGCGAATCCGAATCGTAGCGAACTATTTAGATGTGGACACAGTTGCTTGTCCTGTTATTACCGTTGCAGGTACTAATGGAAAAGGATCAACAGTCGCTGCTTTGGAAGCCATTTACAGTGCGGCTCACTATCGCACCGGTGTTTTTACCTCACCCGTATTACTAAAACATAATGAGCAAGTGCGTATTCAAAACCGAATGGCGACAGATGCTGAATTTTGCGACGCTTTCGAATGCATTGCGGCCGCAAGTAAAGCGCTTTCCATTTCACTAACGCCGTTTGAAGTTCATACGCTGGCTGCGCTTTGTATTTTTAAAACGTATCCGTTAGATATCCTTATTTTGGAGGTGGGTTTAGGAGGGCGTTTGGATGCGGTCAATCTTATCGATGCTGATGTGGCTGTGGTCACAAGCATTGGGATTGATCATGTGGAGTGGTTAGGTGAAACACGGGATGCGATTGGTTTTGAGAAAGCAGGTATTTTTCGATCGGCTAAACCCGCGGTGTGTGGCGACCCAATGCCGCCCCGCCGTCTGATTGAACATGCAATACAGTTAGGCACGCCATTGCTTTGCCAAGGAAAGGATTTTTATTTTGTTGAGCATGATGTTACGTGGGATTGGCATTCACCAGCGCAAGACTATGTGGGATTGCCTAAAAATAATTTACTACTGCAAAACATGACAACGGCACTCATGGCGATTACTTTACTGCAACACGCATTGCCCGTGGATGTTGATGCGATCAAAAAGGGTTTGAGTACAATCCAATTGCGCGGTCGCCGTGAAATTATTGCAGGACCGGTGATGGAAATTTTAGATGTAGCGCATAATCCTGATGCCGTGCGTGCGCTAAATGATTTCTTGCCCACCTTGCCACCTGCGCCACGCACCTTGGCTGTTTTCTCTATGTTGGCGGACAAAGACGTCAGTGCTTGCCTCGTGTTACTACGCGACGCTGTGGACGTCTGGTATACCGCTCCCTTAGCAACTAAACGCGCAGCCGACCAAGCCATGTTACAAGCGGCATTTCAAAAAACGAATATTACGTCGGTCACATTTTGTCCTTCCATTCAGGATGCCTATCGAGAAGCGCAGACGCATGCTCGGCCTGGGGATCGTATTATTGTGTTCGGATCATTTCATACCGTGGCTGCGGTGATGAAATAATTCAGATATGTAGCCCGGATGAAATGTTTTTTATTTCATCCGGGTCCATTCTGAATATTTACAACGCAGCCATGACTTTAAATGCACGTGTGCACATCTCTACATCATGTAAACGCAAATAGTGCACGGGTTGTTTGGCGAGATAGAGAGAAATCGCTGTGGTTTCGACGTCTCGTTTTGGAAAAGGTAAGTCAGTAAACAAAGAAAGGAACGTTTTACGCGAATGCCCTACCATCACTCGCATGCCCAGTTGAGAAAATTGCGCGACGTGTTGCAATAAATACAAGGATTGCTCGGCCATTTTTCCAAAACCAATCCCGGGATCAAAAATCAATTGTTGACGTTGGATGCCGCTTTTTTCCAATTCATCTAAACGCTTCGTTCCCCATTCAAGCACGGCTTGCACAGGATTTTGGTGGCGCGGTAAAACTTGATCACGCCGTTCAGGAAGATAAAGGTGATGCATGATCACACAATCAACGTTAGTCCCAGCAATGAGACTGCGCATGGCTGGATCGTCGAGACCGCTCACGTCATTAATCCAGTCGACGCCATAAGGCAATGCTTTTTCCGCCACCGTCACATGACGTGTATCAATACTAATTTTAGGAGTAATGAATAATGTGCGTTTAAATTCGGTTAATGCATCTAAAATGGGTTCCAAGCGTGCCCACTCCGTTGTTGGATCAATGGCTTTAGCATGAGGTGAGGTTGCTTCAGCGCCTAAATCCAATACAGTGGCACCGGCAGAGACTAATTGCAGGGCTTGTTGGAGCGCTCTATCAATTTCTAGTGCTTGGCCACCGTCTGAAAAAGAATCGGGTGTGAGATTAATAATGCCCACACATTCGGGTGTATCAATGCGTTGGTTAATTTGACGGGTATGAAAAGGGGCCTCACCCGTAAAACGTGATCCCCACGCTTCCACTTGTTCTGCAGCAGTTTTAGTTTCCAACACAAAAAAGGGAGCAACATCAGCCAAGGGCCACAGTGCAAACGGTCGTTTTAATAATTCAGGATGGGGCAAATGCAACTCAGGCGTGTTGAGTGTGATGCCTTCCCATGCTAACAGATCAATATCAATAATGCGCGGGGCCCAACGGGCTTGATTTTGTAGGCGGCCAATGCGTTGTTCGATGTTTTTAACTGTGGCGAATACTTCGGACGGCGATAATATTGTTTCACAACGTAAAGCAGCATTCAAAAAAGGCAAACGCCAATCGTCAGGCGCATTCGCTGGTGTTAATGCATCAGAGACATACACTGGCGAGACTTGTTGTACGGTAATACCCGAAATATTTTTGATGGCATTTAAAGCTTGTCGCAAATAGTGCAGCCGGTCGTCTAAATTAGAACCCAAACCTAAAATAATCTGCGTCATGGGGTATTGCGGTAAGAAAAACTAACACCGCCTATTAAATGTTTGAGAGGAGGCCATTTAGTGACAATCACCTCGAGTTTCGTGCGCGCAGGTAATGCTTTTAATACACAAATATGAATGGCTGCGGTTAAATGTTCGATTAAACAATAGTGTTCGGTGGCAATGTGATCTTGAAGTCGCTGCACTAACAGGTCGTAACAGATCGTGTCTCGTAATGCATCAGTACGACAAGCTTTAAGCATGTGGGGAAAATGAATCACCATGTCTACACGCACCTTTTGCTTTTTGCGACGCTCTTTTGCACTAACGCCCAGATGCACGTGCAAGTGTAATTCGTTGATGCGTAATGTGTTTGACAATTTTTTCATGTGAGTTTTATTGAACTATGTTATGTATTGTTTTCATCACATCGGGTGTGAGCTTGGTTTTAACATCGACCGCACCCAAATTATCCAACAATTGAGCTTGACTCGTGGCGCCGGTAATCACGCTGCTCACGTGTGGATTTTGCAAACACCATGCCAGTGATAATTGCGCCAAGCTGCAATCCAATTCTTGGGCTAGGATACTTAACTTTTTGGTTTTTTCAATCAACTCCATAAAATTGTCAGGCATCAGCCAATTTTCTTTGGCTAAACGGCTTTCACGAGGAATGCCTTGGTTATATTTTCCAGACAAGATACCCGATGCTAAAGGACTCCAAATGGTCGTGCCCAAGCCGTATTTTTTAAATAAAGGCAGGTAATCTTTTTCCAGATGGTCGCGATAAAATAAATTATAGCGCGGCTGTTCCATGGTGGGTCGAATGCAATGCAATTGATCCGCTAAATCATAGGCAGCATGAATTTGATCACAACTCCATTCGGACGTACCCCAATAAAATACATAGCCATTTCGAACTAAATAATCCATGGCTAGAATCGTTTCTTCAAGAGGTGTATTCGGATCAGGACGATGACAAAACAATAAATCCACATAATCCAATTGCAAGCGTCTTAATGAATTTTTTGTGCCCTCCAACAAATGCTTACGTGATAAACCAGTATCATTAGGACCATTGCCGCCCCAAAAAATTTTGGTAGAGATGACTAAATCTTCCCGGTGAAATTCCTGCAATGCTTTGCCCATTAAAATTTCAGCTTCACCATGCGCATAGGCTTCGGCATTATCAAAAAAATTGATGCCATGCTCAAATGCAGTATGCATCAACGTAGTTACCTCTTTAGTTCCCAATTGCTTGCCAAAAGTAATCCATGAACCAAAGGATAATTCACTTAGACGAATGCCCGCTTTACCTAAATTGTTGTAATGCATGATTAATCCCATCCCCTATGAGAAATGAAATATAGCTTAGCATGTGCTGTTTGGTGATAGATATGGTTAATTATCAGACAGTTAAAGCTGAGAAGTTTTAATGATTGATCAATAACTGACATTTGTTTATCATTTAAACCTATATTTCATCAATATGAATAAAAATAACACAACCATTGTTTCCAACGATTGATTACTCAATCCATTCCATGTTGCGAGGGGAAGTTTATGCAAAGCAGTTCTATTGTCATTTCCAAAGAAAAAAACATAAACCAGAATAACCCCTTACGAGAGATTTGTGCCGCAGCAGCAACGAATCG